>JAEEGL014861400.1_pt1 | contig 32998 bp, 22 predicted proteins | sample 9134231 | NCBI WGS metagenome assembly JAEEGL01 (sample SAMN16246548, study PRJNA631951) | gut metagenome | biome: gut microbiome; feature: rumen; material: fiber-attached | host: Bos | place: Iran: Karaj | collected 2018-10
ATCAATGCTCTTCAGATTCTGACTTTGAAGTACAAGGACAAGAGTAAAATTACTGTCCTGTGAGTGAGCGATGTGTTCATATTTTTGAAGTGCGCAGGTTATCTCCCATTCATAGTTGGTAATGATATATTCAAAGAGATACTGTTTACTGTCTGTCATGATAGTAAGCGGGATCAGAACGGTCATGCCGCCTTTTAAATGCATGATCCTGTCCATCTTAAACCACATCAAGCTCTGGGATTTCATCAGACTTTTAATTACAATCTGTGACCAGACATAATCCGTAAGGTCATTAGCGAGATGGTTTCTGTATGAGCTTTTGAGAATTGCCAGTTGTTTTATAGAATAGCCCTTGAGTCCAAAGGTCTTACCTATAAGGTGACCGTTTCTTCCGGTTCTGATTAACTTAAGCTTATGTCTTACGATCGACTGACCATCGACATCTACAGTATAACAGAGACATACTTCTTCTATTATAGAAAAGTATATCAGTTTTTTTAACAGCCCGGAGAAGGCGGTAGAGCTCAGCTTGGTTCCTGCCATTTTCAATGCGACCCTAAGCTGATCTCTGGAGATGGAACGAAAAGCAGATAAAATACAAAGTATCATTTTTTCATCTTCACAGATTGAGAAATCCTTTGGCAAGTTTTTTCTTCTTCCGGTATATTTTTTTTTGAAGACATTTTGTTTTATGAAAAAAGGCATATCCGTTAATTCTGTGATATCTGACTGACAGGAATAGGTCGCCCCCTGATTCCATTTGGAATATATATTTGCCATATCTGCCTCCTTATCCGCATATATGATCAAACCATTCTTTTACACCGACAAAGTTTATACATTTCTTTAAGCTGTCGATATAGATTTCTTTGCTGTCTGCATACTTCGAATGTTTGATCTTTTCTTTTACCAGTTCGATCTGTTTTTTGTCTGCTTCGTCAAGAAAGCGCCGCATATTTGCATAATCAATATATCTGTAGTAATTTATCCACCCCCTATTAAAATCGCTTTGCCGCTGCCACCAGCGTACAGTATTTTTATCACTCTTTTTTATATGTTCCGACATTTTCAGATACATTTTTTCTTTTGTTTTGTTATTCAGTACCATTGATATATTGCCTGATGGATCAGTATCAAAACCATATCCTAGAAAACATATATCCTTAGATTGGACTATTGTCGTTTTTTCCGGGTTTAGCCGGAGTCTGCATTTTTCATTCAAAAATGTTTCTATTTCTGTAAGTGCTGATTCAGCATCAGTCTCTTTATTAAAGAAAATTATGACATCATCAGCATACCTTATGAATTTCATATCATTTTCTTTAAGAAAGCAGTCAAATTCGTTAAGGTATATGTTTGAAAGAAGAGGGGATAGAGCCGAGCCTTGACACAAGCCGAGATGTTTCTGATATACATGATTCCCATACACGACTTTCATTTTCAGGTAGGTGCGAATAGTATTCAAGATTGCTTTATCAGTAATATTACGCTTTAGAAGATTCATCATCAGATCATGGTTTACATTATCAAAAAAACTCTTTATATCCAGATCGAGAGCGGTTTCATAGTTTTCACTGATGATATCCTGACACTTAAAGATTGCATCATGCTGTCCTCTGCCGGTCCGGAATGCATAGCTTTCATCCTTTAGAGTTTCATCATAGTAGGTGCTTAGGAGTTCGCTCAAAGCCTTTTGGATCACACGGTCAATCACACAAGGGATTTCAAGGATACGTTTTTCTTTTTTTCCGGGCTTTGGTATGGCATGTTTTGTGGCAGGACTGGGAATATAAGTTCCGGTTAGCAGCTCTTCGGTAATTGATTTCCCGTTTTTAAGCCAGTATTCCGGTAAGTCGATCCCTCTTATACCATCAATCCCTGCATTTTTCTTTTTATGTGACATTTTTTCAAATGCGTGATCAAAGAATCCTTCTTCAAACAGATTGACCATTGTGATATCTCTGCTATCTCTCATTTGGTGTATCCTCCAAAATATTGTGTATAAACCGATCAATAGATCTTTCATGATAATCCAGAGGGATAAAATATCTGGATTTAACATCGGGGGAGTTCTTTTTAATTTCGACAGCCAGTTTTTTTAGGTGTTTTCTCACAGCTTTAAGTGCCCCCGGTTTTAATTCGCGTATGTAATTAAAGGAAGAGTCATGCGAAATCCTTTCAGAAAAATAATACCTTTCATAATAGCTGCTTTTGGATATGCCGATTCTTTGTTCTTCTCCGATGATGCTAAGTTCATCCCACAGTGTGCGTAAGTGATTTCCATTCAGAGAATAGCTTATTCCTATGGTTTGAGGTATGCTCTCGGAAAGTGACAGGATAGTCCTTTTTTTATCCCTTCCGGTTGATATAAGATCGTGAAGCTTATCTATTACCAACAGATCAAACCGGTTTACATCATCATCTCTCAGCCGTGAGAGGCTCCCGGGGGGCAGGAAAAGAATGCCGGAGCAGGAGTGTATCGCTCTGGCTTTTTCTTTTGATGCGCCTTTTACAACAGATACATCAGGAAGGACATGAGCAATCGACAAAGCGTTTCTCCAGCGGTGTTCTATATCCGGGTAGGAGGAGATGATCAGGCTTTTTTTCGAAGGGTCTTTTATGATATCCGTTATTACGTGATCCGATGCCGTCTGGAGATCATCAGTAAAGATTATCTGTTTATTCTCTGTTATCATGTCATCCTCACAAAAGTTTTTTGTATTCCATAATTTTCCGTTCTTGTTTTTCCGGTTGTATTCCCTTCATAAACTTTCCAGCCACCGATTTTTTTGAGAATTCCTTCCAGTTCAAAAGCATCACTTCTCTTCATCATTTTACGTTCATGACCAAGGCACTCACACCAGAGTTCCATCAGGCAGATGTGGTTAATGCTGCTATTTTCAAGATACTCTCCGATAAGTCCCTGTCGGGGATCGCTTTCCATAGCGAGCCTTTGTTCTCGATCGGCGACAATTTCCATAGCATGATCTAAATAAAGCTGTTCACCTTGTTGATATCGTACAACTGCTTCTGCCCAGATCTGGTCAATCTCAGTATCTGAAATCTCCCAGGCTTTTTTGCTGCCTTTTTCATTAACCTGTACAGGCCAGAATCTTCTGTTGCCGGTAATATCTCGCAGAAAACCATCGCATGAATTGGTTGTTGCTACGATAATGGATTTTCTGGGATGAGCCTCAACATAAGTACCGTAAGGAATACGGTACTGGTCGTCTGTGCGGCTGAGAAAGGATTTGATCGTTTCAACATCCACTTTTCTTAGTCCGGTAAGTTCAGAAAGTTCCATGATCCAGATTCCCTGAAGCTTCTCGGCGGCGGTTTTATCTTTCATATCAGCCACAGTCATGGAATCGGAATACCATTTTCTGCCCAGTTTGGAGAATAATGTACTTTTTCCTATGCCCTGAGCACCACATAATACAAGGACAGAATCGAATTTAATCCCCGGTTCGAAGATCCTGGCGACGGCTGCCACGAAGGTTTTGGAAGTCACATCATGCACATATTGACTATCCTGTGCGTCCAGGTAGGAAACCAAAAGCTTATCAAGACGGTTTTTTCCATCCCAGTGCAGATTCTCCAGGTATCTTTTGACGGGATGGAGTCTTCTTTCTGAGCTGAGAAAAGCAAATAAGGCATCTTTGCATTTGGTCGGGGCGTATAATCCATAGTTTTTCTCAAGATATAATTCCAGACATGAAAGGTCAGTATTTCGCCAGCTTCCTTTTTTTCTGTTCCAGCCGACGGTACCGCTTATGTCGATCTTATTTTTCATTTCATCAAAATAAATTCCCTTTAACGCATGGTCATGTTTTATGATCATTGCGATGTTAGGCATGGTACAAAGAATATCGCCTCTTTCATCGCATTCAAGCTCTTTTTTCCATTCATCATTCGTCATATCCATAATAGCTCCCTTCTATATCTTCTGTGTCTTTCACAGGAAGAAATTCGTCTTTTGCAGTGATCCTTCCGCCGATCGGAGTGCCGTCCTTAGTTTTTTGTATATTTCCAAGCCAGACTCCGATGCCTTTATTACCGCTGCAGTTGTATCCGTAGAATATAAGACTGATATTGCCGTAACATCCGGAATATACCTCTGTAGGGTCGGTGATCGGCCTTACTTTTCTGTCGACGATCTGCGGCTGATCATTGCACTTGGCATTTAGATAGAAGCAGTTCCGGTAATTAGGATTTTCAGGTTTTTCTTCGTCTCCGTCATGAAGCGGAGATTTTAAGTTGGAGGGAATACGACCGCCCCATTTGGTCATCGATTTTTCCTTGACATATTCGATCGCTTCATAGATCGAATCTAATGTTTCCGTATCATCTTTTGAGATAATCGCGGACATGGAGTACTTATTATTCCCATAGATTGATGATGGCCTCCAGCAATTGAAGTAGGCGAATCTACAGGGGATTATTATTCTGTTTTTTCTCTTTTGTGCCATGGTTCCGGCCCTCCTTGTCAGGTGTGGTCATTGTATCTTCGATATTGTTTTCACAATCAAGCAGGATCAGTTCAAGCGCATTCTCAAAAGTTCTTAGTGCTTGATTCATCTGCCTGATCGATTCTGCTATCAGTTCGCTTCCCATAGTAATAGCCTCCTTTCTTTGATATGGTTGAGTGGCGGAGTATCTTCCTTTCAACGATCCGTGTCACTGTGGGATACCTGGCCCAGTCCTTATTGCTTAACAGCTGCTCGATGCTTTTTCCGTATCGGAAATACTCATATATCCCCGGACGGAATCTGGTTGTGAAGATCTCTTCGCATGAGTCATCGGTTTTGTAGTAGAAGAATAACAGATGGTAAATGTTCGGTTTTTTGACTGCGTAAACTACATTTTTTCTCATGTCAACCTCCTTAAAGGTGGATACATGCGGTCGAATGAACCGGCCGCATGTTATCCCTGCAATGGTGCGCGATAGCGCCGGAAACGTCTCTGTTTATCCCGTATAATCCGCTTCGTTCATTGAAGTGTTTTTCGGGAGTTATGTATGAAAGTTTTTTGCTTTCATAATGAAAGTATAGAACAGATAAAGAGAGCGGGAGTTGTTCTTTAGGTAGAAGTTTTATGAAAAAAATAGTTGAAAATACGGATGATCCCCACAAAAAAGCAAAAAAGTTTCATTTTAGTTTCATTTTTCTTTTGGGGGGATAAAATTATCAGAAATCAGATTTGTCTTGGAAATCTAACGCAAACAAAGAGCAGCAGAAAAGCTTTAGTCTCTGCTGCTCTTTGGAGTTATGAGGTTCATAATGAATGATCGCGCCGGTATCATTCGCAATATATGGGGTATCTGCATTTATATGCAGGTGTTTTAAAAACCACCCCCTCTTGCGAAGGGGTGGAAACCGGATGGTTTTTTATACACTATGGAAACTTAGTTAAAATCCGTACTCACTCGGGTCAACATCATACATCCTTGGTCCTCCTAATTGTGACCAATAAACTTCTACAAATCTGATATTTTCTGGATCTGACCTAGTATATCCTACTAGACATCCTTTTGCTTCATTGTAGAAAAAGGGAACTAAACTCTCAATATCTTGTGTACCATCTTCTGTTTCGAAACAAAATTCTGTAAGATCATTTGCTTCGTAAATATAGATTGCAACATTTGTAGTATAATCTGTTCCTTCAGGTCCCCTTAAAGTTACGGATTCAATCGGCTCAACAGCAAGATCTGTTAACTGGAATAATGCACTACCATCTATGGTTTTATCAGTTGTATATAACTGATAGAACGGAAGTACAGTTTCATCAAAATTTGTAAACCAAAGTTCTGGCGAAACCTGTTTTACCTGATCTTCAATCATGACGTTATATAAAGGAATAATTTCGTCTGCTGAATCATCTTCGACTGTTTCAACTGTTGTTGAAGGTTCTGTCGTAGGTTCTTCCGTTGTTGTAGGTTCTTCCGTTGTTACAGGCTCTGCTGTTACTACTTCAGTAGGTTCTGTTGTTTCCTGATCTGTGTTTCCATTACTTGTGCATGCGCTAAGCATGGTAATAACCATAGCCAAGCTTAAAACTACTGCTACTAAACTCTTTTTAATCTTTTTCATCTTTGTTTCCTCCTTGTTGTGATAAAAAAAGATTGCAACTATAGTTCTTCAAAGCAAAATCGCTTTATAAGGTGGATACATGCGGTCGAATGAACCGGCCGCATGTTATCCCTGCAATGGTGCGCGATAGCGCCGGAAACGTCTAAGCCGGTTGGACCGTATGATCCCATATAATTCCATATAGTGCTGTATAAGCACTATGTCTCAATATAAACCGTCGTCATTATACTACATACAAAACATAATCTCTATATTATTATTAGAATTTCCACTATCGTATGTTGCCGTTGACGATAAATTATTATAAGTATGTATGAGAGAGAAGGAGAGGAGCAGGGGGAGAAGTGTCGATGAGTATCGGCAACGGCAACACAGGCAACAACGGACTACACCAGTCTTTCAGATTCCAGCATTTGGATCATATTTTTCATGCCCGTCTCTGACATTCCGGAGATAAGGCATTTTATATCACTTTCCATGGAATTTATCTGTTTGCTGTCAGTTTTTGAATTTTTTATGATCCTGGTAAAGGCAAGGTAGGAACGATAGGGGATTCCAACATCGTAATAGCCACCATTCCCACATCGCTCTTTTTTCACGATTCGAATGCTTTCTGAGAGCAATTTCAATGAGCTGTTGTAGTTTTTTCGTTTTGCTTCGATGATGCCTCTATAGTAATAGATGCTGGGTAGATCGATCCCATCGGGCGTTGCCTTCATTCTGTAGGCTTCTTTCATAAGATCTTCTGCTTTAAATAATTCTTTCTCTGCTTTTTCCAGGTCGTTTCTTCTTATGTATATTACACTGAGTGTGATATGGCACTTGGAAAGGTATTGTTTTTGAAGTGGACCACGCGAGAGATTTCGTTCTTCTGTTTCTAGACATTTATTGCAGGCTGACTCTGCACCGTCCAGATTTCCGGTGTACCTGAGAAATTCTGACTCATTTCGGTAGGATTCGGCTATATCTGAGACAAATGAGTAACTGTTATCAGAAAGCAGATCTTCCCGGATCTGTTTTACTTCGCTGTATATCCTTTCAGCTTCCGGATAGTTACATATTTTACGATATACGATACCGAGTAGATTTAAGACTCTCAGGTGACTGATTTTCAACTTACGGTCTATGAAGCTGTTACCTGATGAATAGCTAGTCAGCTCTTTCAGTACAGATATGGACTCCAGGTAGGAAGCAATCGCTTCGGAAAATTCATACTGATGTGTATAGGCTGTTCCTGTTAATTGTAATGCATAAGCACTAAGAGCATCAATCTCATGGGATGTTTTTTGATTGGAAAGCAGCTTAGTTGCTTCATCTGTCAGACTGAGCATTTTGGTATAATCAGATTCTTTAAAAGAGTTTTCTGCTTTTGCAAGGAGAAGTTCCGCAATAAAAACGGGGGAATATTCCTGATCTGTTGCTCCAGACAGAGCACGGTCGTACCATTCTCCGGCGTTATGAACATTTTTATCGGCAGCGTTCAGGTTTCCAAGAAGAAATGCTACCTTTGAACTATTATCTGAATAATAAGGATCTTCGTAAAGCAGCGTTGCGATGTTGATACCGTTCTCATGATGTCCATTAGTGTAAAGATATTCCGCATAATCATAAACGCTGTCCTGTCCAACATGGTATTCCTTATAAAGAGATAAAATGGTTTCATATATCTCAGTTATTTTTTTATGGACGGACGGATCGTCAGATGATGCTTCAAGATCGGCAATCAGCAGACGCCTTGAGGAAATATATTTTGCAATGTTATTCTTCATTTCATCGATTATATTTCGGGCTTGGATCAGTCCGCTTTCCCACTCGGGCTGTTCGAGGACTCTGCGAGCTTCCGTGTATTTCCCGCTACGGATCAGCTCTTCTGCTTCCCGCTGCATTTGTTCGTTATTGGCAGCGTTTTCATCTTCAGATCCAGTGATCAGCATCATCTGGCACTTACAGATACAGGTTTCCATATCATCAATACTTTTGCGGAGGCTGTCGGCCATTCTTCTGAGTTCCTGAAGCTTGTCTGCCGCCCCAATGCTCATATCGGCCTCTAAAAAAACGGCCTTTTCCTCAATCTGGCGGAGCTGAAGCTTTAATTTCTCAAGTGTCACACCACAGAACATCGGATGGTTCTGCAGATTAAGAATCTTCTCGTGACCGATATAAAGTGCTTCAGAATAAATAGCGATACTCCCGCGGACTTCATCTTTGATGAGGTCTCTTGTAAGGTCAAAAAGTATTTCAGATATATCACTGAAGTAGTGGACGTCTCCGTATTTTTTCAGATTCTCTACTTCGGGGTGCTCGACACCAGCGTTATTTCCTCGTATATATATATTTACTTCCCATTTTTTTTCAACTTTCTTTTCAAACGCTTTATGAGCAAGCTTTTCGGATTCATCGTCTACGACCCTGTCTACTATAATTACCGAATAATCACTGATCTCCATTTTTTGATCATTTTCTGAAAGACTGTCTTTATCAAGAAATCCTTTTCTGGAACTCCACATAAAACGGATCCTTTTACGGGCAAGTACTTTATCGATCTGCGCTTTGTATTCGTTGATCACATTGATTTCCTTGCAATTGCCGACAGAATAGGATGGGGGGTAACTGAGATATACTGTGATATAGTCGTTATCCGAATTTAACAGGTAGAGCAGTTCTGCTTTCTTTTCTTCAGGGATAGCTGTCTGATAGAGATTCGGCTGCACAGAAGCGTCGATCAGTTCACTTATGTAACTGCGCATAGCTTCTTCTGAACATTCAGGATCGCAAAAGAGAGTCTGATCGTGAAAATCGGCAGAGGTCTCTATTGCTTTTTTAAGAGCTGATCTCAGATTTTTGTACTTCATGGTACGTACTGTAGAGACGTTGTTGCGGCGGATCGCACTCAGTTTTTTATCGAATAAGGTCTCCAGGATAATTTTACATCTTGCTGTAATCCGGGAACTCTCAAATTCTCCTTTTTCGCGGAGCGATTTCCAATATTTGGTCATAGTTGAGTAACCGGGAACCGTGATCGGCTCTAAATTATGAGTTTCGGTATACCCGTCGACAATCTGCTGGAGAATGATTCCGTTTTCAAAAGCTGCTTTTATGCCGGAACAGCTGTCGGGATCTTCACATCCAAGCTTTAACAAATTATAGAATAGTGTTCGTTCTTCTGCTTTCATTCTGCGTCCCCGTGTTTTTCTTGTCTTTTACAGCATGCAATTTTGGCGTGTTTACTAACATAATACGTATTTAAATCTCTGTTGTCAAAGCTGTATACCTGTGATATATTACAAAGTATAAGCAGTTTTTCTATGTGTGAAGATTCTTAAGGGTGTCTGCCCATCTGATTATTCTGAAATTCCTGCTTATGATTTCAAACAGTGATAGGCGGGAGTGAATGAGTGGTGTATGGCATTATAGTTTTCTCCTGCCACAAAAAACAGGAGGAAATGAAATGAACGAGAAGAAGATGTATGCGGGTTTGCCACGCCCAAAGAAGTTTGAGGAGCTGGAGTACAGGGATGATTTCATGTTCTGCAGGACCATGGAGGATGTGAAACTTTGTCACGATGTGATAGAGTGCCTGATGCAGAAACCGGTTGGAGAACTGACACAGGTTCAGTCGCAGCGTGAGATAAAGATCACATCAGACGGTAAGCCGATCAGGCTGGACATATACTCTGAAGAACCGGGGACGGTGTATGATGCTGAGATGCAGAACAAGAACAATCAGTCTGTTGAGACCATGGCATTACCCAAAAGAAGCAGATTTTACCAATCTTCGATAGACAACGATCATATGGTAAAAAAGGGAATGTATAAGCTGCTGCCGGTTAGTAAGGTTATATTTATCTGTACATTTGATCCTTTCGGTAAGGGACTTGGCAGATACACCTTTAGGGAAAGATGCGATGAACTGCCGGAACTTGAGCTGGGTGACGGAACCGAGAAGCATTTCTTTAACTGTACATACAGAGGAAATGATATACCTGAAAGTATGCTCAGATTTTATGAATATGTGGATAAGGGTGTGCCGTCAGATGATCTGACAAGACGGATACATGAAGCAGTTATAAAAGGGAGAAAAAATGATATGTGGGAATCATCATATTTGAGAGAACAGGTACTGTTTAATGAAATGAAGGCTGAAGCACATGAAATCGGTCTTGAGGAAGGGCGCGAGGAAGGAAGAACTTTAGGACTTGAAGAAGGTCGGGCAGAAGGCCGGGCAGAAGGTAGAGCAGAAGGGCGAGCAGAAGGTAGAGCAGAAGGGCGTGAACTAGGTCGCACGGAGGAACGGACCCGGACAATATCCGGTATGCTTCGTTCGGGAAAGTCAGCAGAGGCGATAGCCGATTTTTGCGGGTATCCGCTGGAACAGGTGAAGGAAGTGGAGAAAAATCTATTAAGCTCTTAACTGTTATGCCCAAATTAACAAAAAAAACTTGACATCTCAGTTTATAGAAATTATTATATTTTATGTCAATGGTGACACAGTTATATCGTATTGATTGAAACATTTATTTAGATCAAAAGACAATGGCGTCTTGGGTTTGTACCCAAGGCGCCTTTTTTTGCAGATCCGGCAGGAATTGCCACAGTGCCTGAGGTACGAAAGATAAGGAGGAACCGGAATGACAGATCAGTTTGAACAGGTAAGAACAAAAGGATTGTACAGGCAGGAGTTTGAGCATGACAACTGCGGTATCGGTGCGATCATTGATGTGGAAGGCCGCCCAGGCCATAAGCTTGTAAGCGATGCACTGTCCATCGTGGAGAATCTTGAGCACAGGGCAGGAAAGGATGCGGAAGGCAAGACCGGTGACGGTGTCGGCATACTGACTCAGATCCCGCATAAGTTCTTCGTAAAAAAGATGAAGGAGGCAGGAATCAATCTTCCGGGATATCGACAGTATGGTGTGGGTATGTTTTTCTTCCCACAGAATGATCTCGATAAGAGGCAGGCGAAGTCACTGTTTGAGATAATCACAAGAAAGGCCGGCTTAAAGATCTTAGGCTGGAGAAAAGTTGATGTAAATCCCGATGTACTGGGAAGCAAGGCTAAGGAATGCATGCCTGAAATCTATCAGGTATTCATTGAAAGGCCTGTGTCTGCAAAAACTGATCTTGATTTCGACCGTATGCTCTATATCGTCCGCAGGGAGTTTGAGCAGAGTAATGTAAATACCTATGTACCCTCATTGTCCTGCAGGACCATTGTATATAAGGGCATGTTCCTGGTAGGACAGCTTCGAATATTCTTCAGCGACCTGGAAGATAAGGATTATGAATCTGCGATCGCAATGGTTCATTCCCGTTTCTCAACAAATACAGCACCCAGCTGGAACAGGGCGCATCCTAACCGTTTTATTGTACATAATGGTGAGATCAACACAATAAAGGGCAACGCAGATAAGATGCTGGCAAGAGAAGAGACCATGCACACGGATGTCTTCTCTGCAGAAGATATGACTAAGGTTCTGCCTGTTATTTCCCAGAGCGGATCCGATTCCGCAATGCTTGACAATACGCTTGAGTTTCTTGTGATGAGTGGAATGGAGCTTCCGCTGGCTGCGGCTATAATGATACCTGAGCCCTGGTCACATAATGAGACACTTTCTCAGGAGGAAAGGGATTTCTATCAGTATTACGCAACCATGATGGAGCCCTGGGATGGTCCTGCATCGATCCTGTTCTCAGACGGTGATGTAATGGGTGCCATCCTTGACCGTAACGGTCTCCGTCCTTCCAGATACTATGTAATGGATGATGGCAGACTGATACTTTCATCCGAGGTCGGTGTTCTTGACCTTGATGAGAGCCATATAGTTAAGAAGGAACGCCTCCATCCCGGCAAGCTTCTTGTAGTAGATACAAGAGTAAAGAGGATCATCTATGATGAAGAGATAAAGGAAAGATATGCACTTGGCAAGCCTTACGGTGAATGGCTTGACAGCAAGCTCCTTACTCTTGCGTCATTAAAGGCACCTAATAAAAAGGTGGAAAGCTATACTGCTGAAGAGCGTGCAAGACTGCAGAAAGCCTTCGGTTACAGCTGGGAAAATTATCACGACAGCATTCTTTCTATGGCGCTTAACGGTAATGAGGCGATCGGTTCAATGGGTATAGATACACCCATCGCTGCACTGTCCGATGAGTACCAGCCGCTGTTCTATTATTTCAAACAGCTCTTTGCGCAGGTTACCAACCCGCCTATCGATGCACAACGTGAGGAGATAGTTACATCCAGATCTGTATATGTGGGAACCAACGGAAACCTTCTGGAAGAGAAGCCTGAGAACTGTCAGGTACTTAAGATAAAGAATCCGATACTGACAGACCTTGACCTTTTAAAGATCCGCAACATGAAGAAAGAGGGCTTCAAGGTTGCCCAGGTTTCAATGCTTTTCTATAAGAGCACACCCATGAAGCGCGTTATCAATCATCTCTTTGTCGAGGTTGATAAGGCATACAGGGAGGGTGCAAATATCCTGATCCTTTCCGACAGGGGGGTGGATGAAAACCATGTAGCAATCCCTTCATTGTTAGCAGTTGCGGCTGTACATAAACATCTGGTTGAAACCAAGAAATGTACCGCAATGTCCATCATACTTGAGTCCGGTGAACCCAGGGAGGTGCACCATTTTGCAACATTATTGGGATATGGTGCATCTGCTATCAATCCCTATCTTGCGCATGCGACTATCGCACAGCTTGTGGATGAGGAACTGCTTGATAAGGATTATTATGCTGCAGTTGATGATTATGATGATGCAATACTTTTCGGTATAGTAAAGATCGCGTCCAAGATGGGTATCTCAACTATCCAGTCATATCAGGGCAGCAAGATATTCGAAGCAATCGGTATTTCCGAAGATGTAATAAATGAATATTTCCCGGGAACAGTAAGCCGTGTGGGCGGTATCACGCTTGAGGATATCGGAAGGGCAGCAGATAAGCAGCACAGCAGGGCTTTTGATCCCCTTGGACTTCCTGTTGACCTTGAGATGTCAGCTACAGGAAGACATAAGGAAAGAAGCCAGGGTGAGAAACACAGATACAATCCTCGTACTATTCATATGCTTCAGCTGGCTACAAGGGAAGGCAATTATGACAGGTTTAAAGAATATACAAAGATGGTGGATGATGAGACCACAGGGTATCTCAGAAGCCTTCTTGATTTCAGATACGCTGAAAATGCCGTTCCCCTGGATGAAGTTGAAAGTGAAGAATCCATAGTAAAGAGATTCAAGACCGGTGCTATGTCATACGGTTCCATCTCTGAAGAAGCACATCAGACTCTCGCTATAGCAATGAACCACCTGAAAGGAAAGAGCAACAGCGGTGAAGGCGGAGAGAGTGATGAGCGTATAGAATCCGCAGGAACAAAGGATGACAGAAGCTCAGCAATAAAGCAGGTTGCCAGCGGAAGATTCGGTGTTACAAGCCGTTATCTTGTAAGTGCAAAAGAGATACAGATCAAGATGGCACAGGGTGCTAAGCCCGGTGAGGGCGGACATCTTCCCGGAAAGAAAGTATATCCCTGGATCGCAAAGACCAGGCATTCAACTCCGGGTGTGAGCCTTATATCACCTCCACCTCATCATGATATCTATTCTATAGAAGACCTGGCACAGCTTATATATGACCTTAAGTGTGCCAATAAGAACGCAAGGATATCGGTTAAGCTGGTATCTGAGGCAGGTGTCGGAACCGTAGCGGCAGGTGTTGCAAAAGCGGGGGCAGCAGTAGTATTGGTATCCGGATATGACGGTGGTACCGGTGCTGCACCCCTCTCCTCCATACATAACGCAGGTCTTCCATGGGAGCTTGGTCTTGCAGAAACACATCAGACACTTTTAGCTAACGGCTTAAGAAACCGTGTAGTAATAGAGACCGACGGAAAGCTTATGAGCGGCAGGGATGTAGCTATAGCTGCTATGCTCGGTGCAGAGGAGTTCGGATTTGCTACTGCTCCCCTGATCACAATGGGGTGTGTAATGATGAGACAGTGCCAGTCTGATACCTGCCCTATGGGTGTGGCAACACAGAACCCTGAGCTCAGGAAACGTTTTGCAGGTAAGCCTGAGTATGTTGAGAATTTCATGATCTTTATCGCAAGGGAGTTAAGGGAGATCATGGCAAGTCTCGGGATCAGGTCAGTTGAAGAGCTGGTAGGAAGAAGCGACCTGCTCAAGGTTAAGGAAAGCCTTACCGAGAACCAGGAAAAGATAGATCTTTCCAGGATCCTTATGCATATGGAGGGAGAAAAGATATCTCACGAGGATCAGTATCTGTATGATTTCAGGCTTCAGGATACCAAGGATGAAAGCGTGCTGCTTAAGTCAAAGGCTGTAAAACATGCAATCGAGACCGGTGAAAAGGCTGAGGTCAAAGTTCATCTTCAGAGCATAGACAGAACCTTCGGTACACTTCTTGGTGCAGAGATCACAAGGAAGAATCACGAAGGACTGGCTGAAGATACTATTACAGTTAATTGTACAGGTTCCGGCGGACAGAGCTTCGGTGCGTTCATACCTAAGGGACTTACCCTGAATCTTACAGGCGACAGCAACGACTATTTCGGTAAAGGACTGTCAGGCGGAAAGCTTATCGTATCCGCGCCTGTAGAGGCACAGTACGATCCGGAAGAAAACATCATCATAGGTAATGTTGCACTTTACGGTGCTACCTCGGGACAGGCATTTATCGCAGGTAAGGCCGGTGAGAGATTTGCAATAAGAAACTCCGGTGCTACAGCGGTAGTTGAAGGTGTGGGTGAGCACGGCTGTGAGTATATGACCGGTGGTACGGTGGTTATACTGGGAGAGACCGGCAAAAACTTTGCTGCCGGTATGAGCGGCGGTATCGCTTATGTACTTGATGAAGGCAATACTTTATATAAGAACCTGAACAAGCAGCTTGTCAGCATGGAGATGCTTGAACACAAGGAAGATCTGGATGAGCTTAAGCGCATCATAACAGAACATGTTGAGCATACTGGTTCAAAGAAGGGACAGCTTATCCTTTCAAAATTTGATGAGTATGTTCCTCACTTTAAGAAGATCATACCTGCTGACTATAAAGAGATAAGAAGACTTATCGCTAAGGAAATGGAAGCAGGAGCTGATACGGAGACTGCAAAGATAGAGGCCTTCAAGGCGTTCATAGGAGGTGCCAGATAATGGGAAAGACGAGCGGTTTTTTGGAATATGCAAGAGAAGACGGCCGTGTGAGACCGGAAGCAGAAAGAGTAATGGACTTTCGTGAGTTTCACGAAAGGCTTGAGCTGGCAGAGCAGAGCAGACAGGCGGCCAGATGTATGGACTGTGGTGTGCCTTTCTGTCAGGCAGGTGTGATGATAGCAGGTATGGCGTCAGGCTGTCCACTTCATAACCTTGTTCCCGAAGTAAATGACTTGGTTTACAGGGGAAGAATGGATGAAGCATACAGGAGACTTTCCATTACCCACAGTTTTCCGGAATTTACAAGCAGGGTATGTCCTGCGCTCTGTGAAGCAGCCTGTGCCTGTGGTCTTCATGATGCGCCTGTTTCCACAAAGGAAAATGAAAAGGCTGTTATCGAATATGCATATGAGCATGGTCTTGTAAAGGAAGAAGCTCCTACAGTAAGAACCGGTAAGAAGGTGGCTGTAATAGGCAGCGGTCCTTCCGGGCTGGCAGCAGCACAGCTTTTGAACAGAAGAGGTCACGAGGTTACCGTATATGAGAGAAGGGACCGCGTGGGCGGACTCTTAAGATACGGTATCCCTAATATGAAACTGGACAAGTCTGTTATAGACAGGCGTGTAAAGTTAATGGAAGAGGCCGGTGTTAAATTTGTAGTCAATACTGATGTAGGCAAGGATATTACTGCTGCAGAGCTTAATAAGGAATATGACAGCGTGATACTCTGCTGCGGCGCATCAAATCCCAGGAACATAATCGCTCCGGGAAGGGATGCAAATGGAATCAGGTTTGCAGTGGATTTCCTTGCGGAGGTTACCAAGAAGCTTCTGGACAGCGAATTCAAGGATGTACCTTATGAGCTTGCAAAGGATAAGGATGTAATAATAATCGGCGGCGGTGACACAGGTAATGACTGTGCAGGAACCTGCATAAGACTGGGCGCAAAGAGTGTTACCCAGCTTGAGATGATGCCTGAGCCACCCAAGGAAAGAACTCTTTCCAATCCCTGGCCCGAATGGCCCAAGGTTCTTAAGGTGGATTACGGCCAGGAAGAATCAATATGGAAATTCGGTCATGATCCGAGAGTTTATCAGACAACGGTAAAGGAATTCGTAAAGGATAAAAAAGGCAACCTCAAGGAAGTGGTGCTGGTTTCCCTTGAAGCAAAGAAGGATGAGAAGACCGGCAGGATGAACATGGTGCCTGTGGAAGGTACTGAGAAGACCGTTCCTGCACAGCTGGTGCTTATAGCGGCAGGTTTCCTTGGAAGCGAGAAATATGTTACGGATGATTTCGGTGTAGAGCTTGACGGCAGGACAAATGTAAAGACTGCACCGGGAAAGCACGCATCATCCAAAGCAAAAGTATATGCCGCTGGTGATGTACACAGAGGACAGTCACTGGTTGTATGGGCAATTGCTGAAGGAAGGGCTGCAGCAAAAGAGGTTGATGAGGCCCTTATGGGATATACAAATCTGTAATGTGGTGTGGCAAGCGTTTATTCTTTTTGACGGTGACACAATGTTCTTTGATCGCTATGGGGAGCCGTTAAGGCGGCAGAAAGAGGAAGTATGACGAAGTATATATTTGTAACAGGCGGTGTTGTTTCGGGGCTTGGGAAAGGTATAACGGCAGCATCGCTGGGCAGGCTGCTTAAGGCAAGGGGACTTAAGGTGGCTGCACAGAAACTGGATCCTTATATTAATGTGGATCCCGGAACCATGAGTCCATATCAGCATGGTGAGGTGTATGTTACCGAGGATGGCGCCGAGACCGACCTTGATCTTGGACACTATGAAAGATTTATAGATGAAGACCTTACAAAGTTTTCAAATCTTACATCCGGAAGGGTATACTGGAATGTACTCAATAAAGAAAGGCGTGGTGAGTATCTGGGCTCGACTGTTCAGGTTATCCCCCATATCACAAATGAGATTAAGGAATTCGTATATCGTGCCGGCAAAGAGACCGGTGCGGACATTATTATTACAGAGATAGGCGGAACCATCGGTGATATCGAGTCCCAGCCGTTTTTGGAGGCAGTAAGACAGATATCCCTGGAAGTGGGACAGGAGAACAGCCTGTTCATACATGTTACCCTTGTTCCTTATCTCCATGGTTCAAACGAACATAAATCAAAGCCTACCCAGCACTCCGTCAAGGAACTTCAGGGAATGGGCATTAAGCCTGATATCATCGTGCTTCGCTGTAATGAGCCCCTTGATGCAGGCATATTCAAAAAGATCTCAATGTTCTGTAATGTTAAGGAAGACTGTGTAATTGAAAACAGGACTCTTGGGTCATTATACGGTGCGCCCCTTATGCTGGAAAATTCCGGCTTCTCCGGAGTTGTCTGCAGGGAGTTGGGACTTGAAACACCAGAGCCTGACCTTAAGGAATGGGAAGCTCTTGCAAAGAGCATAGAGAATCTTAACAGTGAAGTTACCATAGGACTGGTAGGAAAATATGTTCAGCTCCATGATGCTTATCTGTCCGTGGCAGAAGCACTGCGCCATGCAGGTTTCGCACTGAATGCCCAGATCAATATAGAGTGGCTTGATTCCGAAGAGATAACAGAGGAAAACTATAAGGATACATTTAGGGGACTTTCCGGAATAATCGTTCCCGGAGGTTTTGGTGACAGAGGTATAGAGGGCATGATCCTTGCCGCAAAGTATGCAAGGGAAGAGGGAATACCTTATTTCGGAATATGTCTTGGAATGCAGATAGCGGTAATAGAGTATGCAAGGCATGTGGCAGGAATAGAGGATGCCTGCTCGGGTGAATTTCATGATCCTTCGGAGCATAAGGTTATCGACTTTATGCCGGGACAGTCAGACGAGATAGAAAAGGGCGGTACATTAAGGCTTGGAAGCTATCCCTGCAGTATCGTACCGGGCACAAAGATGGAGAGTTATTACGGAAAAACAGAAATCTCCGAAAGACACAGACATCGTTATGAATTTAATAATGACTATCGGGATGTACTTAAGGAGAAGGGGCTCTGCCTTTCCGGAATATCACCTGACGGAAGGCTTGTCGAGACAGTGGAGCTGTCTGACAGGGATTTCTATATTGGCGTTCAGTACCATCCGGAGTTTAAATCCAGGCCTAACAGACCGCATCCTTTATTCAAAGGCTTTATAGCCGCTTCGTTAAGAATTAAGAGTTAAAAACGAATGAAAAGTAAGGGTTTTGCAGGGTTTTGAACCATAAAAAAAATGTGTATAATTTGAGTGCGTTCACACTGATAGTGGATGGCAAAGGAGAAAAGAAAATAATGGAACTTAACAGAAAACTGATCCTGGCGGACGGATCTGAATATCTGGGAACCGGCTTTGGCGGCAGCAAAACCGTCGTGTGTGAGATAGTCTTCAATACATCAATGGCAGGTTATCAGGAGATAGTTTCGGATCCTTCATATACCGACCAGGCTATTGTAATGTCATATCCGCTTATCGGAAACTACGGTGTTGCGGATGAGGATTTCGAAAGCAGAATGATATCTCCATCTGCATTTATTGTTAGGGATATAAATGATAACCCTTCCAATTTCAGGTCAGCCAAGACACTGCCTGAACTTTTGGAGGAAAACGGTATCCCCGGAATATGTGGCGTAGATACGAGAAAGCTTGTAAGAAGTATTCGTGACAACGGTTCCGGAAGGTGCATAATTACCGATGAAGATATGTCCGCGGAGGAAGGCCTTAAGATAATAGAGGAAACACCGATACCGCATGATGCGGTTAAGAGATGCAGCTGTGCGAAGAAGTGGTACAGCCGTACTTCAAATCCGTTATTTAATGTGGTGGCAATAGACTGTGGAATGAAGTCGAATATCGTAAGGATGCTCAATCGCAGCAGATGTAATGTTACTATTGTTCCCTATGATACTGACTGGGAAGAAATCCTTTCACTTCATCCGGACGGAGTGTTCATTTCAAACGGGCCGGGAGACCCTTGTGATGTGCCGGAGGTGATAGAAACATTGAAAAACTTAAGGGGAAAGATCCCTATGTTCGGTATCTGTCTCGGTCACCAGCTCCTTTCGCTTTCTTACGGAGCAAAGACATACAAATTAAAATTCGGACACAGGGGCGGAAATCATCCTGTGCGGGATGTCCGCACAGGGAAGATAGAGATAACAAGCCAGAACCACAGCTATGCAGTGGATGAGGATTCCCTGGAGGGAACAGATCTTAAGGTTTCCCATATAAATGTGCTGGACAATACCGTAGAGGGAATTTACAGCGATGAGGATAAGGTATTCTCCGTACAGTACCATCCTGAAAGTGCGCCGGGCCCCCAGGACAGCGGATATCTGTTTTCACGTTTTACCGATCTGATGAAAAGAGGTTAAGAAAAAATGCCAAAGCGAACTGATATAAAAAAGGTACTTGTGATAGGTTCAGGTCCCATAGTTATCGGACAGGCAGCGGAATTTGATTATGCAGGAACCCAGGCCTGTCTTGCACTTAAGGAAGAAGGCTATGAAGTAATACTTGCTAATTCAAATCCGGCCACCATAATGACTGATCATGCCATAGCTGACAAGGTATATATGGAGCCGCTTACACTTGAGTATATGGCAAGGATCTGCCGTTATGAAAGACCGGATGCGATCGTGCCGGGAATAGGAGGACAGACAGGTCTTAATCTGTCACTGCAGCTCTACGATAAGGGCGTGCTTGATGAATGTGAGATAGAGCTTTTGGGAACTGATGCAGAGAGCATCCGAAGGGCTGAGGACAGGGAGCAGTTCAAGGAACTGTGTGAAAGCCTGGGAGAACCGGTAGTTCCTTCGGCTATAGCAGAGAGCATTGAAGAAGGATTAGCGGCAGCAGAGGAGATAGGTTATCCTGTTATCCTGAGGCCTGCTTTTACCCTGGGCGGAACCGGCGGCGGTTTTGCGAATGACGAGGAAGAGATGCGTGAGAGGATGAAGAATGCTCTTGCACTGTCTCCTGTGCATCAGGTATTGGTAGAGAAAAGTATCAAGGGCTACAAAGAGATTGAATATGAGGTTATGCGTGATGCTAATGACACAGCCATTACCGTCTGCAATATGGAAAACCTTGATCCTGTGGGCATACATACCGGTGACTCCATAGTGGTTGCACCCAGTCAGACTCTTACAAATAAAGAGTATCATATGCTAAGGGACAGCGCATTGAGGATAATCAGGGCGCTTAAGATAAAGGGCGGGTGCAATGTTCAGTTCGCCCTCGATCCGGAATCCTTTAATTATTACGTAATAGAAGTCAATCCAAGGGTATCCCGTTCATCTGCACTTGCATCCAAGGCCAGCGGCTATCCTATTGCAAGGGTGTCGGCAAAGATCGCAATAGGAATGAATCTAGATGAGATAGAGCTTGCCAATACACCGGCCTGCTTTGAGCCTGCTTTGGATTATGTTGTGACCAAGATGCCCCGGTTCCCCTTCGATAAGTTTACGCTGGCATCAAATGTGCTTTCTACCCAGATGAAAGCCACAGGCGAGACCATGAGCGTGGGCAGGACTTTGGAGGAAAGTCTTCTTAAGGCTATCCGTTCGCTGGAGGATGGAAAGAACCACATTCATCTGGCGAAATTCGATGTAGAGAATCTTTCGGACAAGCCGGAGCCTGAAAACAGGAAAGAAGCAATCGAGAAACTGCTTTCATACATAGAGGAAGGGACAGACGACCGGATATATGCAATATCTGAGCTTTTATGGCTCGGTGCGGATCCCCAGACTATCTATTCAAGAACTAAGATAGATATGTTCTTCCTTGATAAGATCAAAATGATAGTTGACCATGAGATTAAGCTTGAAGAGACCTGCAGGCTCGATGAAAACGGAAAGCCTGTTATTGACAGGGATACTCTGTATGAAGCAAAGAGGATGGGATTTTCCGATTCATATATAGCTGAACTATTAGGGTGTTCGGAGGATGATGTCTGGGAATTGAGACGTTCTTACGGCGTGCATCCGGTTTACAAGATGATCGATACCTGTGCCAGTGAGTTTGAAAGCTATGTTCCGTATTTTTACTCAACTTACGAGGAAGAAAACGAATCAATCGTCTCGGATAATAAAAAGATAATAGTTCTCGGTTCCGGACCCATAAGGATAGGTCAGGGTGTGGAATTTGATTATTCAACAGTCCATGCCGTAAAGACTATTCATGAAAGAGGCTATGAAGCCATCGTCATCAATAACAATCCGGAAACTGTTTCCACTGACTATACCACGGCTGACAAGCTCTATTTCGAGCCTCTTACCGTAGAGGATATAATGAACATCATAGAACTTGAGAAGCCTATCGGTGTCATAACATCCTTAGGAGGTCAGACGGCAGTCAATCTTGCAGAGCCTTTAGCAAAAAGAGGCGTAAAGATCATAGGTACCGGATGCGAAGCAATATTTGCTGCAGAGGACAGGGATGCATTTGAAAATGTGATAAATAAGCTTGGAATACCACATCCCGAGGGGCTTGCCGTTACTAATATACCTGATGGTATCAGGGCGGCGGAACAGATAGGTTATCCTGTGCTTGTACGTCCATCATTCGTCCTGGGCGGCAGGGCAATGGAGATAGTTGCAAATGAGGAGATGCTTGTTCATTACTTAAAGAACGCTGTTGAGATCGATGCAGACAGGCCCGTGCTGGTTGATAAGTACATAGTGGGAAAGGAAGTGGAGATTGATGCCGTATGTGACGGAGAAAGCGTATTCCTGCCGGGGATCATGGAACTGGTAGAGCGTACCGGTGTGCATTCGGGAGACAGCATGAGCGTTTATCCTCCTTTCTCGATATCGCAGAAGGTCAAGGATACGATATGGGAATATACAAGGAAGCTTGGCATTGGCATAGGAATAGTCGGTCTCTATAATATACAGTTTATCGTGGATAAGGATGAGAGTGTGTACATAATTGAAGTTAATCCCAGAGGATCAAGGAGCGTGCCTTTCCTTTCAAAATCAACCGGGGTATCTTTGGTGGATATCGCAACGAAGGTAATGCTGGGGGAGAGCCTTAAGGACCAGGGATTAGCTGATACCATCACAAGGGAGAAAGATTTCTGGTATGTAAAGGCACCTGCATTCTCTTTTGAGAAGCTTAACGGAATGGACGCATACCTTTCGCCTGAGATGAAATCAACAGGGGAAGCAATAGGCTATGACAAGAGCCTTAAGAGAGCGCTGTATAAAGCATTGCAGGCTTCCGGGATCAAAATGAAGGAATACGGTACTGTAATGGTAACACTTGCTGATGAGGATAAGGATGAGGCACTTCCGCTTATCAGGCGTTTCTATGAGCTGGGATTTAATATTGAGGGAACCATAGGAACTGCAATGTATCTTAAGGAACATGGAATCCGCACACGTATCCGCGGTAAGATAAGTGACGGAAGTGATGAAATATTAAGATCTATCAGAGCAGGCTACGTAAGCTATATTATCAATACCAGAGCAATTCTGTCAGGCATACATTACAGCGATGGAATAGAAATCAGACGCTGTGCTATTATGAATGGTGTGACGATGTTCACATCCCTTGATACCGTAAGGATACTGTTGGATGTGCTGGAGGACATTTCCCCCAGGATATCGACGATATAAATTTCGTAAGCCCGCACTGTATAGCAGCCAGACGGTGTAAAGTGAGCTTTAGCAGTTCTCGGAAATGCTATGTTTACTAGGAACACCACGCCATGGATGGCGGGGGGAGTGAACAACGCTACACGGATGTAGCGTGTGAACGGTTCCGGACGCTTCTTGATGACTTGGACATTTCCGTAAGAACTGCTTAGCGAACGACCCCGCCGGCGGGATGCTATCAGTGCGGGCAGAAGAATATTAATAGAACAACCATGACCATGGGGAGGGAGTGACTATGGAGTATACTATGGAAGAGGTTTTAAAGTATATTGAGGAAGAGGATGTAAAGTTTATCCGTCTTGCTTTCAGGGATGCATACGGCGTACAAAAGAATATATCTGTTATGCCCGGAGAAGTGAAAAAAGCTTTTGAGGATGGTATACAGATCGGTACGAGGGCAATTGCAGGTTTTGCAGACAGCAAATACTCGTCTCTTTATCTTAAGCCGGATCCGGATACCATGGCTATACTGCCCTGGAGGCCTGACAGCGGAAGGGTACTCAGGATGTTCTGTGATGTATATACACCGGATGGAGAGCTTTATGAGGCTGATACCAGATACATTCTGAAAAAAGCAATTCAGGAAGCGGAGAATGCTGGAGTTGAATTCCGCTTCGGCAATGAGACGGAGTTTTATCTTTTTTCCAATGATGATGAAGGAAATTCAACGAAGAATCCTTATGATCATGCGGGATACATGGATATAGCGCCACTGGATAAATGTGAGAATATCCGCCGGGAGATAACCCTTACCATAGAAAAGATGGGGCTTCGCCCTGAAAGATCCCATCATGAAAAAGGACCCGGACAGAATGAGATAGATTTTCACTATGCAAGGCCACTTAAGGCTGCCGACCAGATGACAACATTTAAGATGGCAGTCAGCACCATAGCGAACAGATATGGTCTGACAGCGGATTTTTCACCGCTTCCCCTTGCGGATATGCCGGGAAACGGTTACCACATAAATATGTATGCAGTAGATAGTGAGGGGAATGATGTCATAAAATATGCCGCTGCGGGCATAATAGAAAAGATAAGGGATCTGACGATTTTCCTTAATCCTACGGATTCCTCTTATTCACGTCTGGGCAATAATACGGCACCTGACCGTATAAACTGGTCCGGCCTGGGGCAGTCGGAGCTTATGTATATAGAAAGCTATAAGGGAAAGACCAGGGCTGAGCTGAGAAGCCCGGATGCAGGGAGTAATCCCTACCTGGTATATGCGCTTCTGATATATGCAGGACTTTCCGGTATAGAACGAAAGCTTGCACTGCCGGCAGAAATGAATGAAGATGATGCATTCCTGCCCGGCTCCAAAAAGGAAGCAGCAAAACTCGCAAAGGAAAGTGCGTTTGTAAAACAGTACGTCCCTGCGGAGATAATAAAGGAATATACTGAGTAACTTTGTGCTTAGGAGGTAACCCATGCCGAAACATGATGATACAGTTCATTCGGCTTTGATAGTCTCGGCATCGGAGCAGTTTGAGACGCTGATAAAAAGGTCGCTTATGGATGTCATTACTGTTGAGTCCAGAAAAAGCGGGGCGATGGCGAGGCGTTATGTTCTGGAAAGGTATTACGATCTCGTGATCATCAATGCACCTTTGCCGGATGAAAGCGGGGAGGAGCTTGCGCTTGACATTGTGGAACAGTGCGATGCCTCCGTGCTCATGGTGGTCCCACAGGATATATTCGAGGATGTGCTGGACCGTGTGACTGAGCGGGGGATAATGGTGATGCCAAAGCCCTCTCCTAAGGGCAGGATAGACAAAAGTGTCCGGTTTCTGGTGGCTACCCAGAATAAGCTGCATAAGCTGGAAGCAAAAGTAGCTAAGGCTGAGGAAAAGCTGGAAGAGATGCGGGTAGTCAATAAGGCTAAGCTGGTTCTTATAAATAAAAAGAAAATGTCTGAGGACGAAGCCCATCGCTATATCGGTAAGTTGGCGATGGATAACGGAATATCAAGAGGCAGGGCTGCGGAAAGGATATTGGATGACCTGTAATAAGGCCGCATGGTTTATGCAGCCTTATTTTTTTGATTTTCGAGGAAAATCTGATCGTTTTTATTTACACAAATGACCGGAGTGTGTTGTTTTGACGTTTTAAAACAAAAAATTAGCACTCACCACTTGACTTGGCTAACAATTAGTGAGAAGATAATCCTCGGAAGAAAATACAGAATATCCTCGGATGCGCTGAAACCGATAGCTGATATGATCTAAGCTCTCGTATTCGGGAATCTGCATAAACAAATTATCTTTGATGTGACGCAAAAAGCGGCAGAAAGGGGGAATTATGAATATACAGAAATTTACACAGAATTCAGTACTGGCAGTACAGAATACGGAGAAGATCGCATATGAATACGGCAATCAGGAGATAGAGGAGGAGCACCTGCTTTATTCTCTTTTGAAGCTGGATGACAGTCTGATCCTGAAGCTTGTAGAGAAGATGGACATTAATACCGAACACTTTATCGGCAGGGTGGAGGATGCCCTTGAAAAGTGTGTAAAGGTCCAGGGTGGAGACCTGCGTTTCGGCAGATATCTGAATGAAGTGCTGAATAATGCTGAGGATGAGGCCAAGGCCATGGGGGATGACTACGTCTCCGTTGAACATCTTTTCCTGGCTATGATAAAAAAGCCTGATAAGGCAGTGAAAGCCATTTTTACGGAATACGGCATAACCCGTGACAGGTTCTTAGGTGTGCTGGCACAGGTGCGGGGAAATCAGCGTGTTACATCGGACAACCCCGAAGCTACTTATGATACCCTGGAAAAATACGGGCAGGATCTGGTAGAAAAAGCCAAGAATCAGAAGCTTGATCCTGTTATCGGAAGGGATGCTGAGATAAGAAATGTCATAAGGATCCTGTCCAGAAAGACCAAGAACAATCCTGTGCTCATAGGTGAGCCGGGCGTGGGCAAGACGGCTGTAGTCGAAGGCCTTGCGCAGCGTATTGTTATGGGGGATGTTCCCGGCGGACTGAAGGACAAGAAGATATTCTCACTGGATATGGGCGCCATGGTGGCCGGCGCGAAATACCGGGGTGAATTCGAGGAAAGGCTTAAGGCTGTACTGGAGGAAGTAAAGAAATCCGAGGGACAGATCATCCTCTTCATAGATGAGCTTCATACAATAGTGGGTGCCGGCAAGACGGAAGGCTCCATGGATGCGGGAAATATGCTTAAACCCATGCTTGCAAGGGGCGAGCTTCACTGCATAGGTGCCACTACCCTGGATGAATACCGCAAGTATATTGAAAAGGATCCGGCACTTGAGAGACGTTTCCAGCCTGTGCTGGTAAATGAGCCGACAGTGGAGGATACGGTATCTATATTAAGGGGCTTAAAGGATCGTTATGAGGTTTATCACGGCGTAAAGATACTGGATAATGCACTGGTGGCTGCGGCTACCCTTTCGGACAGATATATAACCGACAGGTTTCTTCCGGACAAGGCTATAGACCTGGTGGATGAAGCCTGCGCAATGATAAAGACTGAGCTGGATACCCTGCCCACAGAGCTGGATGAAAAGCAGCGCCGGATACTCCAGATGGAGATTGAAGCAGCGGCTCTTAAAAAGGAAGATGATAACTTAAGCAGGGAAAGACTTGATGATCTCCTTAAGGAACTGGCTGAGGAAAAGGAAATCTTCGCTAATGAGAAGGCTCAGTGGGAAAATGAAAAGAGTGCTGTGGACAGGCTCTCGGTTATCAGGGAGAATATCGAATCTGTAAACAATGAGATACAGATCGCACAGAGGGAAGGAAATCTGGAAAAAGCGGCAGAGCTTACATACGGCAAGCTGCCGGAGCTTAAGAAACAGCTGGAGATTGAAGAAGAGCAGGCTGGTAAGCGGGAGACAAGGCTGGTGCACGAAAATGTCTCTGAGGATGAGATTGGCAGGATAGTATCCAGATGGACAGGAATCCCTGTCAGCCGGCTGAATGAGTCCGAAAGAAACAAGACACTCCATCTGGATGAACAGCTTCACAAGAGGGTAGTGGGCCAGGATGAGGCGGTCATGAAGGTCAGTGAGGCCATAATGCGTTCAAAGGCAGGAATAAAGGATCCCGGTAAGCCTATAGGCTCTTTCCTGTTCCTTGGCCCTACAGGCGTAGGCAAGACAGAGCTTGCCAAAACCCTTGCGGATGCACTTTTTGATGATGAGAAAAATATGGTCCGCATAGATATGAGCGAATATATGGAGAAGCACTCCGTATCCAGGCTTGTGGGAGCGCCTCCCGGATATGTGGGCTATGATGAAGGCGGGCAGCTTACAGAGGCGGTAAGGAGAAAGCCTTATTCCGTAGTGCTTTTTGATGAGATTGAAAAGGCTCATCCTGATGTATTTAATATACTGCTGCAGGTACTGGATGACGGCAGGATAACGGATTCCCAGGGACGTGTGGTAGATTTTAAGAATACTATCATCATAATGACATCTAATATAGGTGCTTCGTTTCTGTTAGATGGCATCAAAGAGGATGGTACGATTTCTGAGGATGCTGAGGAGGCTGTATCGGGACTTTTGAAGAACCATTTCAGACCGGAGTTTTTAAACAGGCTGGATGAGATCATAATGTTCAAGCCTCTTACAAAGGACAACATAAGCGGAATAGTGGATCTCATAATGAAGTCATTGAATGAAAGGCTGGCAGACAGGGAGCTTTCCGTGGAACTTTCTCCGGAGGCAGAGGCATTTATCGTAGAGGACGGTTTTGATCCGGCATACGGTGCAAGGCCGCTTAAACGGTATATCCAGAAGACTGTAGAGACGCTTACCGCAAAGCTTATCCTGTCTGGAAATGTTTCCACCGGAGATACCATAGTCATAACATTGAACGACGGAGAACTGGAGGCAGAAAAAAAATAATAAAATTTTCATATTCAATGCAATAAAAAGCATACCGGATGTATTATCCCTATAGAAAGCGGAAAACAGCCGCCGGTACAGCCCGGATCACATGAATACACGGGCATACAAAAGCGGTTATTTGTAAAAGGGAGGTAATGGCTTATGAAGATCCTGGTTGCTTGTGTATTGTGGACAGTGCTGGTTCTGATCATGTCATCTCAGGGAAGACTGTTTGAAAAGAAAGACAAAATGGTGCATAATACAAAGGGTAAGGACAAGGAAGGCAATGTGATACCATTTACCCTTCTGGGAACGGACTTGAATGAGATGGATGATATGAGGAAACCGGTATGAGGATTGACAGATTTCTGTCTGATATGGGATACGGAACACGCTCGGAGATAAAGAAGATGATAAGATCCGGGCGTGTTTATTTTTGTGATAAGGTCTGCAAAGATCCGGGAATGAAGGTAGCGGAGACTGATGTACTCAGGGTGGTGCCCACAGAAAGCATGAAAGGCTGCGGTGATGCCAAAATGTCTTCCGGAGATGGCAGCGTTAATATAGATATGGCGGTGGAGTATCGGAATGGTTTTGTGGTAAAATATGAGCCGTATCAGTACATTTTGCTAAATAAGCCGGCGGGAGTAGTGAGTGCGGTTACCGATCCCGTCCATCAGACTGTCGTGGGTATATGTAAAGGCTATGGCATCAGGGACGATATTTTTCCCATAGGACGGCTGGATCTTGATACGGAAGGACTGCTGATACTGTCGAATGACGGAAAGCTGTCCCATGACCTGCTGACACCCGGAAAACATGTGGAAAAAGAGTACGAAGCCGTACTGGAACATCCGGCAGAGAAAAGTGCGGCAGAGATTTTTGCAGGAGGCATGGAAGTGCCTGCATCGGAAAAGGGAAATGATGGCTTTTCGGCGCTGCCTGCAAAGCTTGAGATATGCAGTGAAGACAGGAAGACAGTGAGGCTTACAATAAATGAGGGCAAATACCATCAGGTTAAGCGGATGTTTGCGGCAATCGGGAATCAGGTGGTTCATCTGAAGCGTATCAGGATGGGGAATCTGGTCCTGCCTGACAATCTGCAGCCGGGGGAATATATGAAGATTGAAAAGGACAGGCTGTTTGAGATGCTGTGATACAGCGTAATGGATAACGAGGGGAGTTACGCACATGGGCAGTGTGGCTCTCTGATATACAGGTATGACGACCAACACACTGAAGAGGTTTGTGTAAATTTAGAAATTTGCAGATAAGAGGATATGAAAAATGAAGGAAAGACAGTATGCTTCACCGACGGAGCGTTTTCTTAAATATGTATCTGTCGACACACAGTCAGATCCGCACGCAGAGGTCTATCCCAGCACCGAGGGACAGCGGGAGCTGCTCTCCCTTCTGCGGGATGAGCTTATCAAGATGGGAGTTCCTGATGTGAGACAGGATGAAAAATATGCCTGTGTTTATGCGGTGATCCCGTCGAATATGCCTGAAAAGACCGTGACATCAATAGGCTTTATCGCGCATACGGATACTTCCGATGCCATAAGCGGGAAAAATGTCAGGGCGCGCGTAATAGAGAATTTTGACGGTGATGACATAGTATTAAATAAAGAAAAGAATATCGTAACCAGAATGTCTGAATTTCCTGAGATGAAGAGGTTAAAGGGAAAGAATATTATCGTTACGGATGGAACAACGCTGTTAGGGGCTGATGACAAGTCTGGTGTGACAGCGATAATGGAGATGGCAGAATATTTCTGTATTCATTCCGAAGAAAAGCATGGGAACATCTGCATTGCATTTACTGCTGATGAGGAAACCGGGCGGGGAACCGATCATTTTGACATACAGGGTTTTGGGGCTCATTTTGCCTATACTGTGGATGGAGATATGCTGGGGGACCTTGCAGGAGAAAATTTCAATGCGGCCGGTGCCGTAGTTACGGTAAATGGCTGCAGCGTACATCCCGGCGATGCATACGGAAAGATGAAGAATGCATCAGGAATACTGCAGGAATTTGACAGGCTTCTGCCGCAGAAGGAAAGACCTGAATATACAAGGGACAGGGAGGGATTTTACCATCTTTGTGAGATCAGGGGAAGTGTGGAAGAGGCGGTGGCTGAGTATATCATCAGGGATCATGATGACGATACTTTTGAAGAGCGGAAGAGAGTTTTCCAGGCGGCAGCAGATGAGATTAATAAAAAATACGGTGAAGGAACACTTATCGTAAATATGGAAGATTCATACTATAATATGAAGCGGCGCCTGGATCCGCACCCGGAAGTTATGGATAATGCGCGGAAAGCTATGGAAAAGCTTGGAATAAAAACAATAGAAAAGCCGATAAGGGGCGGTACGGATGGTGCAAGGCTTTCGTTCTTAGGATTGCCATGCCCGAATCTTGGAACCGGCGGCGGAAATTTTCACGGAAGGCATGAGTTTCTCTGTATAGATGAAATGGAACAGACTATTGAACTGTTAAAGCAGATAGTGAGGGAATATGCATCAGAATAAATTAAATATAAAATATATTTTCCTGTGCATGCTGGTAATATGCACTGTTTTTGTGACTGCCTGCGGTAAGGACAGCAGGATAATACTTACGACGGGATTTGATGATGACGAGATATTCAGACTGGAGGGCGTGTCCTGCTACAAGCCTGAGGTGATGGTATATCTGACCACCATGCAGAACCAGTACGAGTCGGCCTTCGGTGAGCAGATATGGAAGACAGAGACCGGCGGGATCACGCTGGAAGACAGTGTAAAGCAGACTGTCCTTGCAAGACTTGCCAAGATAAAGATGATGAACCTTATGGCGGCAAGCTATAAGCTTGAGCTTACGAAAGAGCAGGAGCAAAGGGCTGTTCTGGCGGCCGCAAACTATTATTCATCACTTTCCGACGAGGAAAAATCAGCACTCGGTAATATAAAGGAAAATGATATCTGCACTATGTATAAGGAATATGCGCTTGCGGACAGCCTTTATGATTATCTGACTTCCGATGTAAACGTGGAGATAAGTGATGATGAAGCCCGGACCATTACCGTTGAGCAGATAAAGGTATCTACCTATGATGAGGCGCAGCAGATACTGCGTGAGCTGAGAGACGGTGCAAGTTTTGATGAACTGGCCATGTCAAGGAGCATGTCGGAGGATCTTATTGTTTCGTTCCACAAGGGTGATGAAGAGGAGGCAAAGGAATCGGCATGCTTTAATCTGGGAGAGAAGGAAGTAAGCCTGGTTGTAGAATGTGCGGATGGTTACTACATATTTAAATGCCTCAATACGCTTGACCGCGAGAAGACTGATAACAGAAAGGCAGAGATACAGGAGCAGCGGAGACAGGAAGCTTTTGATGCGGCATATAATTCCTTTATGGAGGGCAAGCGCTGTTATCTTAACGAAGATGCTTTCGAAGCAATAGAATTCGTGGGCGGCGGTGAAGTGGATACAATGGACTTTTTTGATGTGTACGAGCAGACTGTGGCATCAGCAAAATAAGCGCTTATATATCCTTGTTTTTGAAAGTGCCACAGTATATAATAGTGGCGTTGCGTTATTTTAACCTATGGATTATGGCAGATCAGACCGTATGAGTTAAGAGAAGTTGCTCGGCAGGCTGCCCCGGAGGGGGAAAAAAGGATAAGCCGGATATGCGCAGCAGAAAGGAAAATAATGGATCAGAATCAAAATTTTAGTCAGAATTATAATCCTAATCCTGCTTGCAATCTGGGGGACAATCCCTATATGGCTAATGATGTTTCGAAAAAGGGTGGGCCTTCCGGATTAAGCATAGCAGCTATTATTTTGGCATTTGTTTTTTCTCCTGCAGGCTTGATACTGGGCTTTGTGGATCTGTTTAAAAAGGACGGAAGGACAAAAGGCCTATCAATAGCAGCTATCATTGCTTCGATAGTAGCAGGTTTCGCAGGCCTGATCGTATGTGCGGTACTTCTGGCAGTCATTTACCCGCAGGCTGTAAGGTATGAGCAGAAGTCTTGTATTTCAGCCGATACCCAGCTATGTAACAGCGTAAGGAATGCGATCATTACATCAATGATGGATCCTGCTGTTGTAACCGGCAGTAATCCGGGACTGCCTTCAAGCTATGACTGGGTATATGTAGAGGATATAGATCCCGACACGGATTTCGGAAGGACATTTGAGGAATATATAGGATCGGACGTTGATGAGATAGAAGATCAGATAAAGTCCTCGTACAGAGGGAAAGACGCAAGCGGACTTCAGTTTCGGATAACAAACGGTAACGATGTCGAAGTAAGGATAGAGAATTCCGACAACGGAAACGGTGAAGAGATATCGGTGGGAGTATATTATTAAATGGTATTATTGATTGCAGAGAATGCAGCGTAATAAAGAAAAAAATCAGGAGGAAAACAAATGTATTCAATGGAAGAGTTAAAAGCAGTGGATCCCGAGATCGCAGCTGCCATCGAGAAGGAATTTGACAGACAGAACGACCATATCGAACTCATTGCTTCGGAAAACTGGGTTAGCCATGCTGTAATGGCTGCAATGGGCAGTGTTATGACAAACAAGTATGCGGAGGGCTATCCCGGAAAGCGTTACTACGGCGGATGTGAGAACATGGACGTTGTAGAGACTCTTGCCATTGAGCGTGCAAAGGAAGTATTCGGCTGCACATATGCAAATGTTCAGCCTCATTCAGGCGCTCAGGCTAATCTTGCAGTACAGTTTGCAATATGCCAGCCCGGCGATACCATCATGGGTATGAACCTTGATCACGGCGGACATCTTACACACGGAAGCCCGGTAAATATTTCCGGTACTTATTTCAATATTGTTCCTTACGGTGTAAATGATGAAGGTTTCATAGACTATGATAAGCTTCGCGAGATCGCTATCGAGTCAAAGCCTAAGATGATCATTGCAGGTGCATCCGCATATGCAAGAACCATTGATTTCAAGAAATTCCGTGAGATAGCAGATGAAGTCGGAGCATATCTTATGGTAGATATGGCGCATATTGCAGGTCTTGTTGCAACAGGATATCATATGTCACCAGTTCCATATGCAGATTTTGTTACAACTACAACTCATAAAACCTTACGTGGACCTCGTGGTGGAATGATAATGTGTAAAGAAAAATGGGCTAAGGCTTTAGATAAAACAATTTTTCCTGGGCTACAAGGTGGTCCATTAATGCATG
>JAEEGL015237571.1_pt1 | contig 32986 bp, 26 predicted proteins | sample 9134231 | NCBI WGS metagenome assembly JAEEGL01 (sample SAMN16246548, study PRJNA631951) | gut metagenome | biome: gut microbiome; feature: rumen; material: fiber-attached | host: Bos | place: Iran: Karaj | collected 2018-10
AAAGGTAAAACATTATTTCCATTCTCCTGTGTACTACAATTGACTTTTCAAACGGGCCAGCGTTGATTGACAATGGGTTATGCGACAGCAGCATGTAGAAAAAGATGAAAAAATCTTTTTCGCGTCAAAGTTGGGTTAAATTATTCAATGTGCAAATGTACTAAAAGAATTCAATTATATGGATTCTATTATATGTATATTTCCAATTCTAGGCATCAGGTTTTCCTTTTATCAAGAAGATTTTTTTCTGAAACCATTATACATTTTACCCCAAATGCATTACTTTTGTATTTTATGATAAAAACACACTTGAGATGGAAAACAAAGACCTGAATCGATTGAAAGTGACTTAAAGAAATATCAGATATGAAAAGAAGTGAGACAATGAGGAGTATTATCTTATGCACAGTGGCTTTGATCATGGTCAGCCTAAAGATGACAGCCACTGATATTAACCAGACAGAGCACCTCACATTTTATTACCCCAACTACAAGTCCATCGACCTGGCATTAGGCAAGATGCCTGACAACAGCGACTCTAAAGTAGATTTCTGCTGCGAAGCAGCATTCACAGGACAACGCCTGAAGTCTTTCACACATTCCAATGTCGCCGACAACCACGTGAGTGGCGGGAAATGGCATCAAGGTTACAACTGCCGGGCGAACACTGGGGCATTCGTGTGGAGTCAAAATCATTGGGCATTCATGGAGAAGATAAAATTTCTCTCCGAGAAGCCCAAATGTGAGATGGCCTTCTGCCAGTATCTGCTCATCCTCAACGGGAAACAGACTCCGATGTGGGAAAAGATGCGCAAAAACAGGACTCGATACAGAGCCCTGTGCGAAAAAGACGGACGGCTATGCCTCGTTGAGTCTAGAAAAGTTGTCACGCTGGAATTCTTCATCAGATGTCTGATGGAGAGTCATGTCACCAATGCCATCTACCTGGACATGGGTGCAGGATGGAACTACGCATGGTATCGTGACACTCAGGGAAGCCCACATGAGATCTTCCCTGAGAGTAAGAAGGCTGCTGACTATCAGTACCGCACCAACTGGATCACTTTCTATCGTTAAGCCCAAATAAAACGGTGAGGAGACTACCGAACAAATGGCTTCAGATTCTTTACGGCATCAGCTGCGGTGATACGCTTGCCGCCATTGTCAAGGTCGATAAGAATATAACGATGATTGCCCATACCCAGTTCTTTCATGTATGACAACTGGCGTAGGCCGTGACGAGTCTCTATCCTTTCGAGCATGTCATGATGCTCCTCAGCAGTCATAGCGTAGATGATGTCAATACAGGCTTGATCAATAGCTAGAATATCTGTAGATGACAAGATGCCCACGTCTGGGGTCACCACAGGTTCTGCTGCCACACCTTCACAGTCGCAAGAGACAGACATATTACGCATCACATTGACATAGGTGACATGCTCACCAAAATAGTCGATGGTCGCCTTGGTAGATTCTGTCATACGCTCCATAAACTCCTCCTTGGCTATATCCCATTGGTTGTCTTGGTTGGGCGTGGTATGAATCCAGGCCTTTCCGATGCGTCCGTCAGCACAACCGATACCTATATTTTTGTTGGAACCGCCGAACCCACCTTGAGTGTGTCCTTTGAAATGTGTCAGCGCCACCATCGAATCGTAGTTGGTCAAGTGCGAGCCGACAGACATCTTTTTGAACCACTTGCCGCCATTGACCGGCAGGGTGGTGGTCCCCTGCTCGTCTATGATGTCAACTGGGCAGAACGTCCAACCATTCACCTCCAATGTCTTGCGGTGCTGTTCCGTGGTATAGCGGTCACCCTCATAATAGGTGTTGGTCTCAATGATGTTGGCATACGGCAGGTCTTTTTTCAAAAGAGCTTTTACCCATTCGCGAGGTATGATATTAGGACCGTTCTGCTCGCCAGTGTGCAACTTAACGCCCACATGACCGCAGATTTTTCCGTTGACCTGTTCATAAGCTTTTATCAGTCCGTCAGCAGAGAGATGACGGGTGAAATACACGACAGACTCGTTGCCTGTCCGTTGTTCGTATGGCACATATTTATTGCCGTCTGTGCCAGGAGTTGGATGATTGTTGATTTGTGCCATAACGCAGTTTGCAATAATGCCAAATAAAGCGGTGATGATTAATTTTTTCATTTGCTCCAAAAAGATTATGATTGTTTTGATTTATTTTGTGTTGATGCTAAGTGTTCCTGTCTTGAGGCCATCGCTCTGACAATTGACAACGATGGAAGAAGTCGCACTGCCCTGGATGATGATTTGAGCCAAACCATTAAAAGCAGGGATGCTGAACTCACGGCAATCCTTGTCCTTGGGATGGTCTGCGCCCAGATACATCGGGTCGCCATTGCCCGCTCCTAGGATACGCCCGTCACCATCGAGCGTGAAGTGTAGCATCGGACAGGCATCAGGCACTACCCTCCCCTTCTGGTCCTGCACTTCGACGGTGACAACAGCGATATCACAGCCGTCACTAAAGAGCGTCTGTGGGTCGACTTTCAACACCGTCTTATACGCAGGTTTGGTCGTCTCAATCGTTTGAGTCATTATACGTTTGCCATTTTTATAGCCGTATGCCACCACCTTTCCTGGCTGATAGACGGCATTCCACTTGAGATGACCGTTCTTTGGCATCTGCTGACGTCCTAACTTCTTGCCATTCACTACAAGTTCCACCTCGTCGCAGTTGCTGTAAGCCCATATTTCCACATCCTCTCCCTCATGCCCTTGCAGGTTCCAGTGTGGGAAGATATGCAATGTAGGTTCGTCCGTCCACCATGACTTCAGATAGTAAGCCTCATCCTTGGGAAATCCACAATAGTCAAGGATGCCATATTCAGAATCGTGAGCAGGGTAGACAAGCGGATTGGACTCGCCACGATAGTCGAAGCCCGTCCAGTAGAAGACTCCAGCTCCCCATGGACGATCAGCATAAAACTGCCATCCACGTTCAATGACGTTCTCATAATCGTATATCTTCTTCGAACGATTGGTGCTGACCATGCGGCCAGGATAATCTGGCGACTCAAAATACCATCCACGCGTGCCACAACCCGTAAACTCCTCCGTACCGACGACAGCCCAAGTGGGATTGGCCTTTTTGCGATTGTCCACATCATTCTGCGATATGTAGTTGAAACCAGCCACGTCGACACCCTTGATCAACTCGTTTCCACCTGCATTAGCCACGGTGCTGCGGCGGGTCGGGTCATAGAGCCGGGTATATTCACGCATCGCCGCTGCCAACCGGGTGCCCTGTATATTATTCTCAATACCCCACTCTTCGTTGCCATCGCTCCAAAGGATGATGGAGGGGTGATTTCTGTCACGTTTGATCATTCGCTCCAACAGACGCAGGTGTTCTTCGTTGATACCCATCAGACGGTTCTCATCGATGACAAGGATTCCCTCACGGTCACAAACATCGAGCATGGCGGGTGTCATCGGGTTATGTGAGGAGCGATAAGCGTTGCATCCAAACTTTTTCAGTTGTTTGATGCGCCATGCCTGCAGTGCGTCGGGAATGGCAGACCCCACCCCAGCATGGTCCTGATGCAGATTGACGCCTTTCAACTTCAGCTGTTCGCCATTCAGCAGGAACCCACGTTCCGCATCGAAAGCGATGTCACGGATGCCAGTAGTCGTCTGTTCAACATCCACAATTCGGCCATTTTGTTTGATGACCGTTTTCACATGATAGAGATAGGGGTCGGTGGTGCTCCATAGATGAGGACGGTTGACCTGTATGCTCTGCTTACAGCTAAGTGTTTGTTTGGCATTCAGAAAGAGAGACGCGGTCTCACTTTCACCTATCAATTTGTCTTCATGATCGTAAAGCATTTGGATCACTTCACACTGCTGGGCTTCATGTCCACTATTGTTGACCTCTGTTTCTATTGACAACGTAGCCACTGTGTAAGGTTGGCTCATTTTCGCATAAACGAAAGTACCAAAAGGCGCCACACTCACCTCGGCAGATTTCATCAGCCATACATCCCGGTAGATTCCTGCACCCTCATAAAACCATCCTTCTTCAAGTGAGGCATCAGCACGTACGCATATCAGATTTTGCTCACCATACTTGACGTAAGGCGTGATATCATAGATTTGTGTGGCATACCCACTGGGTTCTGTGCCCATATAAAAGCCATTGAACCATACTTGGGCATTGCGGAAAATACCGTCAAAACGCAACATCAATCTTTTGCCCAAATCCTCATTGCCGATATGAAGGCTCTTGCGATACCAGCCAACGCTGGTCTCGGGATACTTCCAACCCACAGTTTTGTAACCGTGCGAGTGGCTGGCGTCTTTAGCATAAGGGAGCGTGGTGACCCAGTCATGCGGTATCTGTATCTCCTGCCACGCCGAGTCATCAAATTTTTGAGTATAAGGACCTTCGTTGTGTATGGAATTGGCCTTGGTCAGATAGTTGAAGTATTCTGTGCCACAGCCAAAATCTTTCTGAGGGTCGCGTGTATGACCCAGCGAAAATTTCCATGCTTTGTCCAAACGGATGGTTTCACGAACACTCTGGGCATGAGCACTAACAGCCTGCATCAAAAAGGCCAATACAATGAACAGTGATTTCATCATTTTAGTTATGATTATGTTTTCCTTTATACTACTTTTCCATAAGAAATGGTATAGTCACCACAAAAATACGAATAATCGTCTATTCTGACAACAAATTGGCAATGATTTCTTACTATGGTTTACTTTTTTTTTGTATTTTTGCACAGGAAGACAGATGTTAACAACCGAAATACAAACAAACCTTTATTTAGTACAAAAACATGGCAAACAAAATCGCTTTTTTCGACACGAAGAGCTACGACAGAGAGGTCTTCGATAAGGTAAACAAGGATTTCAACTTCGAAATCAAGTACTTCAAAGAAAGACTCAGTTTGAACACGGTGTCACTCACACAAGATGCCGACGCTGTGTGCATCTTTGTCAACGCAGAATGTGACGCAAGGGTTATAGAACGGATGGCAGGATACGGAGTGAAACTTATCGCATTGCGCTGCGCCGGTTTCAACAATGTAGACATAGAGGCTGCACGAAAGTTTGGCATCAAGGTGGTGCGTGTGCCCGCCTACTCACCACATGCTGTCGCTGAGTATGCCGTCACACTGATGATGGCCCTCAACCGCAAGGTCTACCGGTCTGTATATCGCACACGCGAGGGTAATTTCAAACTTAACGGTCTGTTGGGTTTCGACATGCACGGCAAAACTGCAGGTCTCATCGGTATGGGACGTATCGCCAAAGAACTAATTAAAATACTACGTGGCTTCGGCATGAACGTGCTGGCTTACGACCTCTATCCCGATCTGGAGTTTGCCCGTGAGTACCAAGTCAAAATAGTCTCTCTCGATGAGTTGTACGAGGGGTCGGATATTATCTCACTCCACTGTCCGCTCACAGAAGACACTAAATTCCTTATCAACAGCGACTCCATCACCAAGATGAGATACGGAGTGATGATCATCAATACCGGAAGAGGAAAGCTCATCAAGACAGAGGATCTCATCGACGGTCTGAGGTCACATCAGGTGGGTTCCGCAGGACTCGATGTCTATGAAGAAGAAGCCAACTACTTCTATGAGGACCGTTCCGACAAGATGATTGACGATGACAAACTGGCTTTGCTTCTTATGATGCCCAACGTCATCGTCACCTCCCATCAGGCTTTCTTCACCCGTGAGGCTATCAGCAACATCGCCCTTACCACACTGAATAACATCCGTGATTTCCAGGAGGGTAAGCCACTGGTCAACGAAGTGAAGTAATCGAAGTTTCTTCTATGATGAAGACAAAAGTGAAGAACATCCTGAGGCAATTGCTTCACAGTCCACGGGAGTTTCCTGTCGAGGCTACCATGGGATTCCTGTTTTTCTGTATCGCCGTCTGGCATACAAGTCAAGCTGAATGGAATGAACTTCATGGCGAACTGACGAGTGGTATCAATGCAGACATTCTATGGCTGTTTGTACCGCTGTTTGCATTGACCTTCTGGTTGCACAAAGTCAACCGTTGGGCATATTTCGCCTCTGGATGGTTGTTCCTGCCGTTGATGGCGCTCAACCTACAGCCGTTCCTGTGGACTTACGGATTCTTCTTCACCTACGTACTGGCAGCCATCCTGCTGCTGGTGGGCGTGCGGCGCATGGACAACCGTTCCTTTGCGGCGCACGCCCTGCATTTGGTGACCCAGCTATTCTTCGGACTCGTCATTTCCGGACTTCTCACGGGTGCCACCATTGCCATCGTCGCCTCTTTCCTCTACATCTTCGGCATAGACGCATCGGAGCGCCTCTTCATGTATATTTTGGAGTTCATCTGGTTCTTCATTGCACCACAGATCTGCTGCACACTCATCTCACAAGATGAGGATGCAGCAGATGAACCCGCCAAGGTGCTCAGACTGATTCTCAACTTCATCCTCTCACCGGCTGTCATCATTTATACCGTCATCCTTTATGTTTATTTCATCAAGATCGCCTTTGAGTGGGACTTGCCAAAAGGCGGTGTAGCATGGATGGTCATGGGTTTTGTGACGGTGGCCCTCGCAGGGCGGCTGATGCAATATGTGCTCAAAGAGCATTATTACAACTGGTTCTACCAGCACTTTACGTGGATTGCCATTCCGCCGCTTATCATGTACTGGATAGGCTCCATCTACCGCATTCGTCTCTACAGTTTCACCGAGAGCCGCTTCTACTTGATGGTAGCCGGCGCACTGATGACACTATTCGTCCTCATGCTGCTTTGGCGACGCACCCGCAGATTCCAGCTGATGGCACTTATCTTCGGTGCAGCCATCATTGTGTTTACTTATATCCCTGGCATCTCTGCCAAAAGCATCGGTTTCAAAAGCCAGGAATCTCGTCTGCAACAGTGCATCAGTGACTTGAAGCTGATAGATACTAAAACGGGCAAGTTTGTCAAAAGACTGGACATGGATACCATCCGGCGCGACAGTGTGCTCTGCGAACAATACCAAGAAGTGTGCAGCATCATCGAGTATGTGCGCAATGACATGGGGCGTGATGCTTTCACCAAACAATATGGTGAATGGTATTGGTATGACTCCAATTTTGAAGTGACACATGACAGTGATCTAATGGGAACCAATTATGAGTGTCGCAACCCCATCCATCTGGGTGAATACAATATCATGCAGCCCACAGACAGATACCACATCAATGCCAGTGACGGCATGGTCGTGATAAAGAGAGACCAGAAAGTGGTATTGGTCTATCCCATCGCTGAAAGGATCCAAAACAATCCTCAGCTTCTCAACCATCCAGACAGCCTTTTCCTATGGCATAACGACTCTCTATTGCTCATCTTGAATAGTTTCTTTATGGATTCAAAAGGAACGGTCAGACCAGGATTATATAACTATCAACTTTTCAGAAAAGCGAAAAATGAATCAACAACCATTGGGTATGAATAAATGGAATAGGTATCTTGTTATCATGGCTGCTGTTCTGACAGCACTGTTGCTGGCACCTGCATCACTCGATGCAAAAGGGAAGATGAGAGCGAAGCATGTCATATTGATAGGTATTGACGGATGGGCGTCGAAAGGCTTTGAAAAGGCAGACATGCCAACAGTGAAGGAAATGATGCAGAACGGCAGTTATACCCTGTCGAAACGATCGGTGCTTCCCTCGGCTTCGGCCATCAACTGGGCATCAATGCTTATGGGGGTGGGCACAGAAAGTCATGGATATACTGAATGGAACAGCCAGACGCCTGAAATACCTTCTTCGGTTGTCAACAGCCACGGTATATTCCCCACCGTGTTTTCCATACTAAAAGAACAAAGGCCTAACACCCAATCAGCGGTAATAACCGACTGGAGCGGTATCAAATATGTGATCGACTCACTCGCTGTAGACGATGTGATGTGGTATGAAGGCGCAGGCTATGGAAAGAAAAACGGCAAAAAGTTTGGAGTGCCAGCTGATTACTCTCGTAAAGCAGAAGACTATATCAGGCAAAACAAACCTACCTTTTTCTTTATTTACTTCGGAGGTCTGGATGAGACAGGCCACAAAAAAGGATGGAACAAACCTGCTTATTATGAGTTTGAGAAAACCCTTGACACCTGTGTGTACAATATTGTCCAAGCGACGAAAGACGCCGGAATATATGATGATACCGTCTTTGTTCTGACCTCTGACCATGGAGGCATAGACAAAGGCCATGGTGGCAAAACCCTTGACGAGATGCAGAGTCCATTTATCGTTTTCGGCAAAGGCATCAAAAAAAATCATGAAATCACGGATGCCATGATGCAATATGATGTGGCAGCCACGATAGCCTACCTCCTGGGACTGGAAGCACCACAAGCGTGGGTGGGCCGACCGATGATGCAGATTTTCAAATGACTGCGAAACCGAAAAAGGCTCATGTATTTTACACGTAACCTTCCCAACACCCGGATTGACGTAGCCGATGCTATACGGGGCATTGCCGTGGCAGGCATCATCCTATATCACTCCGTGGAGCACTTCGATATTTTCACCAAAGAACCAATCGTGCACACACTGCCATGTGACGAGTCGGTAGGCAGCGTGTTGGCATGGTTGCTGAGTGGCAAGATGTATGGCATCTTTGCCATGCTCTTTGGACTGAGTTTCTTTATCATGAATGACAACCAGCAACAGAAAGGGAAGTCATTCGCTGGCCGATTTGCCTGGCGCATGTGTCTGCTGTTTGTCTTTGGTCTCATCAATGTGGCTTTTTACGATGGCGATATCCTGATGCTCTATGCGGTCTATGGCTTACTGCTCATCCCTATCAGTTATCTGCCCTCTCGAGCTGTCTGGTGTATCATCGGCCTGCTGGCTATTCAACCCGTGGAACTGTTCTGCCAGCTATCAGGCACCACGATAGACCACAGCACGCTCTTCGAGATCTACGAAAAGACGATCCATCTGCATGAGAAAGGCACATTTATGGACAATGCCATCAACAATCTCCGATATGGTTTTGAACTGAACCTAAGATTCAATGTCTTCAGCGGACGACTCACCCAACTGCTCTGTCTTTTCATCCTTGGCATGCAGTTGGGGCGGCATCGCTTCTTTTACGATGAGGGGCGGAATCTCCAGATATGGCATAGCATTCTTGGCATATCGGCACTCGTCGTCATCGTATTGAGTTTGGTAGATTTTGCTGGTTGGTCACTATGGCTTACACCTATCTACAACTTCTTTATCCTCATGATGATCACGTCGGCTGTGGTTTCGGCATGGTACGCCTTTGCTTCCGTTCGCCGAGCCCTCAGTCATCTCTGTTTCTTTGGTCGCATGAGTCTCACCAACTATCTGCTACAGTCCATCATCGGCAGCTTCATCTTCTGTGGTTATGGTTTGGGCTGTTATCGGTTGGTGGGCATCACCTATGCTGTGCTCATCGGCTTGGCCATGGTCATTTCACAATATGCCTTTGGCCGCTATTGGTTCAAGAGTCATCCCCGTGGTCCGTTGGAAGGTCTATGGCGTACACTGACTTGGGTCAACATACCAACAGCACAATAAGTGCCGCGTAGATGATTTTTTTACAGTTCCCTCTTATCTCCTTTTTATCTTTCACTTCAATCAAAGCTTCGTTGGTTTTTACCAACTAGGCTTGAACTGCAGCTATTATCCTAACTCCTGTTTGAGCTTTTCGACAAACTCGTCTATTCTTTGCAGTTCGCGTGGGATATGGATATTTTGCGGGCAGTGAGGTTCGCACTGACCACAGGCGATGCAATGGTTGGCTTGACGGAGTTTGGGCACCGACCTGTCAAGACCGATGAGATACTCGCGGCGGTAGCGGGCATAATTGGTGTCTTTCTCACTCACAGGCAGCGTACCGTCATTCTTACATTTATTATAATGCACAAAGATAGCTGGGATGTCAATGCCATACGGACATGGCATACAGTATTTACAATCGTTGCACGGGATGGTCTCCATGCCTACCAACTCGCCTGCAATTTTGTAAAGGAATTCTTTCTCCTCCTCACTGACTGGATGGAGAGGCGAGTAAGTCAACAGATTGTCTTTCAGATGTTCCATGTAGGTCATGCCACTGAGTACGGTGAGCACACCGTCTGGTGAACCTGCATAACGGAAGGCCCATGAGGCTACTGACTTCTCTGGGTCACGCTGTTTCATCTCATTGACCACATACTGCGGCACGTTGGACAGTCTTCCTCCGAGCAGAGGTTCCATGATGACGGCAGGGATGCCAAGTTTTTGCAACTCAGCGTAAAGATAGCTGGCGTCGGTATTGCCAGAGTTGATCTCATTAGCATAGTCCCAGTCCAGGTAGTTGAGCTCAATCTGCACGAAGTCCCATTGGTACTTGTCGTTCTCGGCAAGGAGATAGTCAAACACCTCTATGTTTCCATGATAGGAGAAGCCGAGATTACGGATACGTCCGGCTTCCCGTTCTTTCAAAAGGTAGTCGAGCATGCCGTTGTCCAGATAACGCCTATGCAGGTCGTCCATGCCACTACCTCCTATCGCATGGAGCAGATAATAGTCGATATAGTCTACCTGCAGATTCTTCATCGAGTCGTGGTACATCTTGATCGCCCCCTCGCGCGTCTGGGAGGCAGGGTCGAAATTAGACAGTTTGGTGGCCACATAATACGACTCTCTGGGATATTTATGCAGAGCGATGCCAGTGGACTCCTCAGAATGTCCTTGGCAATAGGCTGGCGACGTATCAAAATAGTTCACGCCATGAGCCACAGCATAGTCTACCAGCCTATTGACGTTCTCCTGATCAATGGTCTCTTTCTGATTATTATCCGATCCGCTCTTGATGGTAGGCAGGCGCATCATACCATAGCCTAAGAGTGAGACTTTCTGATGCGTCTTGGGATTTTCGCGGTAGGTCATTTTATCCATAGGTGGCTCTACCTGTTTTGCATAATCGTCACTACTCTTGTATCCACCTGTAGATGAGGGTTTGCATCCTGCGACAGTGGCGGTAGCTGCCACGGAGCCGGCTCCAAACAATTTGAGGAAATCACGGCGAGATATATTCTTTTTCATTTTCTTTTCTCCAATTAAGGTGTGTTCTTTTTACTCATCTAAACCTCTTTATGCACTTCGTGTCCTTCCACGTAGATGGCCGAGAAAGGTCTAGCGGGGCACAGGTTCTCACAGGCGCCACAGCCGATGCAGCTAGCCTCATTGATAGCTGGCACAAATGGTGTGTTCTCATCCTCTTCATCCAATGGCACCATTTCGATGGCCCCTACCGGACAGTGGCGAGAACAGTTGTCGCACTCTACCCCATCAGTGACAGCAACACAATTTTTCTTGATCCAGACAGCATGGCCAATCTGTGTAGATGATTTGTCAGCACGTGTGATGGGTTTGATGGCACCAGTGGGACATACATCAGAGCAACGCGTACACTCCGGTCTGCAATATCCCCGCTCGTATGACATAATCGGCTGCATGATCTTCATGAAATCAGTAGAAGGCCGCAGCACACCATTGGGACACTCCGACACACACAACTGACAGCCGGTGCAACGCTTTGCCATATTGGCGGCACTAAGCGAACCTGGAGGGGTGAGCGGTGTGACACGATGTGGAGCCACCTTGTCCTCGATGGCAGCCAGTCCACCATCCACCTTTTTCGTCTCCTGTGCGATGGCTGCTGTAGACAGCAGGGCTGTAGCGAGGAGGAAAGAGCGTTTACCTTTGTCCACTGCCTCTTCATCTTTCGGCGGAGTCTCCGTTGTCTTCGGAGCAAGTGCTGACACATGGCTATACTTCAGTGCTCCGAACTTACATTGGTCGATACAATTGCCACAAGCCACACAGCGGCTGTAGTCGACGGTATGCGTTTTATAGTCGATGCAAGCAGCCTTACAGTTTTTGGAGCAGAGAGAGCAGTTGCGGCACTTGTCCTCTACAAAACGCACTTTGAGAAATGAGAACCTCGAAAGGAATCCAAGCACGGTGCCCACAGGACAAATCGTATTGCAATAGGTGCGTCCATTGCGCCAAGCCAAATAGCCAACCACCAGCAACGTGGCCACTGCGATGACAAATGTGGGCACACTTTTCAGCCACACATCAGTGGTATAAAAGGCATAACTGTCGAAATGCTCAACGATGGCAGCTAAGATATTGTTGCCCCACTGCCATATAGGCTGCATCAGATTGGTAGCGATACGTCCGAAACTGCTGTATGGCGCCAACAATTGCACCACGGAAGCCAGTCCTGCGATGAGTGCCACCACCATCACTCCCAACATGGTGTATCTCAGCCATGACAATGCCTTGGAGTAAGAATATTTGTTTTTCTTCCGGCGCAGCCTTGCTATGACGTCCTGCATCACTCCCAGTGGACAGATGATGGAGCAGTAGATACGCCCGAACAGAAGTGTCAGCACAATCAGTGCAACCAAAACAAACAGATTCATGGCCAATAAGGCAGGAAGGAACTGGACTTTTGCCATCCATCCGAGCCAATGATGCAAGACACCTGTGAAGTCAACAAACAACAGCGATATTCCGATAAAAAATACCGCAGCAAGAACTAATCGGATTTTTCTTAGCATATAAAAATGTGTAATGATTCTTTTTTGCAAATTTACGAATTAAAAGCTAAACACACAATTTTTTTAAGTGATATTAAGTCTCAAATTGCGTTTTTGCTCCAATTGATAGCATGTGGGGCAGATGCCTTTGATAATATAATTGGCAGTTTGCATCAGATAGCCTTCAGGCAGTTCTACCATCGGCAGTGGGATCTGGTCTAGACAGTAGGTAATGTGACATCGTTCGCAATAGAAATGCACATGCATGTCATCATCGGCATCATGATGATGTCGATGGCTGCGACATAATTCATAGCGTACTCCCCCGGCATCCTCAATCACATGCACAAGCCCATGATCTTTAAACATGCAAAGGCCACGGAAAATGCCCGACTTGTCGATGGTGATGATACGCTGCTCCAACTCGGCAAGTGACAGAGGGCGTTCTGCCTCTGCCAAGGCTTTGATCAAAAGGATACGATTGGCTGTCGGTTTGACCTGATGCTCCTGAAGCATCTCCTGACATCTCTGAGTGTTCATGACATCAACACATTATCATTAAAACTATTTGCAAAAATAAGCATTTATTTGTTTATCCTAGCAAAAAAAGAAAAATAGCTGTCAAAATTTGTGAGATAGAGAGTGTTTTCGTAATTTTGCACACCAATTACGCCTCCCCAATCAACATGTCGAGGCTACACCCCACCTATTTAATATAAATAGCGATGAAAGACAAGCTAAAGAGAGATATCTGCTGTGTGGGACACATCACATTAGACAAAATCATCACGCCCGACAATGTGTTTTACATGAACGGGGGTACGGCATACTATTTCGCATACGGTATCAATCATTTACCCCACCAAGTCAGTTTTAAATTGGTGACAGCCATGGCCGACCGCGACCAGCGCGCCGTGAGCGACATGCGCCATGCAGGGATTGAAGTAGACTGTCATGAAAGTAGGCATACCGTCTTTTTTGAGAACAAATACGGCAAGAACATGAACAACCGCACACAGCGTGTGCTGGCCAAGTCAGACCCCTTTACCGTCAGTCAGTTGCGTGACGTGGAAGCTCGTATTTTCCATTTAGGATCTTTGCTCGACGATGACTTCTCGCCGGAACTAGTAAAATATCTTGCGGGTAAAGGCATGGTCTCCATAGACGTGCAGGGCTATCTGCGTGAGGTGCGCGGCGAACACGTGTATGCCGTGGACTGGAAAGACAAACTGGAAGTGCTTCAGTATACAGATATCCTCAAATTGAACGAGCATGAGATGGAGGTGGTGACGGGACTGCATGACCCACGTGAGGTGGCCCAGAAAATCGCCTCATGGGGCGTCAAGGAGGTGGTGATCACACTTGGCAGTTATGGCTCACTCATCTATGCAAAAGGCCAGTTTTACGAAATACCAGCCTATACCCCTCTCCGCACGGTGGATGCCACGGGTTGTGGTGACACCTATTCTGCAGGCTACTTGTACTGTCGGGCACAGGGTTGCGGATATGAGGAATGTGGCCGCTTCGCCGCCGCTATGTGTACACTGAAACTGGAGCACAGCGGTCCTTTCGACCGCACCATCGACGATATCAAGACTATTATCGCCCAATGACATTTTAAAATGAAAAGAAAAACTTCACTCTCATTGATTTCTGCCTTTCTTGTTTGGATACTGACTGCGGCAACACTTGACTGTCAGGCACAAGATACGCCCAACTCCCGTCAGGCGCGCCGTATGTTCGACCGCACCTATCAGATGGTGTTCGGTCCTCAAGGTTCTACCTTGCATTACGACGTCAACATCATCGGCATCTTGAAGACCAACGGCACGATATGGTATAAAGGCAAGAAGAGCAAATTCATAGAGCCACGCCATTGCAGTTGGAACGACGGAGTGAAAGACTACTGGGTAGACCTAAAAAAGAAAACAGTGACCCTGTATGACGCAGACTCACCGAATAAGGACAAATATATGAGCAAATTCACCTTCAATGCCAACGACTACAACTACTATGTGACAGACGGCAAGAAAGAAGGTTATATCATCACCCTTGAGGCGAAAAAAGGCGTGAAGGGCATCAAGCACTTGAAAGCTGTCATCGACAAGACCACCCGTGCACCTATCAGTCTGAAAATCAAGGTTCTTTGGTTTTGGACCACTGTAAAAATCTCCAATTTTCACAGTGGCAATATCAGCGACGACATTTTCAAATTTCCAGCCGAGAAATACAAGGATTTTACGATGATAGACGAACGGGGGAAATAAATTCCCCCGTTTCTTTATTTATGTTTCTTGAAGTATTCCAGACCCCGCTTCACATTGGTCTTGACAGCGTCTGATGACATGGTGGCTCCCGTGACGCCATCCACCTCTGCTTTGACGGCTTTGCTGACGGTCATGCCATCCCACTGGTTGAGGAGCTGTTTCTTCACTTTGAAGAAATACTTGGGTGTCTCCTTATTGGGCAGAGCTTCTATCTTCTGTATCTTATTGCCACTGATGTAGATTTTGAGTGGTGTATTGCTCAGATAGCCCTTGACATCCGATGTCAACGAGGTCGTGTTGATGACAGTCTGTCCATTTTCCTTGGAAATCACTTCATCGCCCGGCATAGCGCTTGCCATGACGACTACAAAACTGGCAGCAGCCAGCAATCTATAAAAACTGTTCTTTCTCATTTCACTATTTCTATAAAATCACGGTGCAAAGTTAATGGTTGTTTTCCAAATAAAAGACCATCCTACACATAATAAACCTTAAAAAAGGTCACTTCATTCCATCCACCTGATATCCGGCGTTTCTCAGCAGGGTCAAAACACCTTTTTCTCCAACGAGATGAGCGGCACCAACGGCAAAAAGGGTGGATGTCTCCGCCATGATGGCGGGCATCTTTTTGACCCAGTCTGCATTGCGGTCGTATATCAAGATGTTTTCTTCCTCCTCTCTGGAGTCGCAGCTGTTTCCCAATTTCTCATCAGTTATGGTTTTTATACGCTCCAGGTCTTGTGAGAAATAAGCTTTGATAATTTCTTCTGTCACGTGTAGTTGATAGTCTTTGTTGTCTACCATACACATCAAGAGTTGCTTCTGCCTATCAAGAGTAGTGCTCAGGAAGAGGGCCTTCACCTGTTGATCGACCGTCTCAAGGCCCATGATTTTCTTGCCTTTCTCTGCTCCCGCCGTCTGTAGATAGTCATCAATCCCATCGTTGGCATTGGATCCGGGATGAACTTTCATATACATCATCAACGTAAGTTGAGTGGAGATGGCCTGGGGTGTCATTTTGCCCAGCTGGCTTCCCACCATCGGATTGGTGAGGTCTACACCCATCAACTCTTTCATAAGGGCATTGAGCCGGCCCTGTTCTTCTTCTGACAGCAGTGACTGCAGTGTCTGTCCCTCTGGAAGCATCATGGCCTGCGTCATTTTTATGACATTCTCCTGCGACCTAAGCAACGACATATCCAATTCGCCACACACCTGCCCCACCTCATCGATGGTTGCCCTGAGTCCAGGAATGGAGTCGACGTATGCGGATGGCGCTAAATGATAAGTACCCACAATATACGAAGGTTTCTCCAGATTTTTGCCCGATATACGGTAGAGCAACTGGGCCTGGGCTGTCATTGTCATCAAGAAGACAGTCCATAATATAAATGCTTTTTTTCTCATCTTGATACCTATATATGGTGATAAAAGAGCCTTCATCCTTGTCTGGAGGATGAAGGCTTCGTGTTTCATTATTGATAAAGAGTGTGATGATTTACTCAGCTGTCTCCTCCGAGGCTTTGTTGAGATACTCATGGATTTCCTCCGGAGAAATCTCCATATAAGTTTCTGTGCCCGACTTGGTGGCATAACGGAACACGAGTCCTGATTTCATCTCATCGAGTACGGGGAGCAGCATAGAGAGGTTGATAGCAGCATTCTTGATTTTCTCGTCCACATTCTCTCTTGACTTCACGATCTTATTTCTGAGGTCATCGAATTTGATGACTTTCTCATCGATGCCAATGAAGAATGTTTCTGAACCGCTGACCATTCTCACTCTGTTGAGTTTCAGACCTTCTGCGATATCCATTGGGAGCTGACCGCCAATCTGCTGATTGTAAAGCTGAAGGAGAAGCGGTGCATAGTTGCCCTGAGCGGCGAGGAACTCTCCATGAATTCTCTTCACTTCGTCAGCAGCTGCCTGAACTTCAATAGGTTGTCCCTCTGCGTTCAAGTTGCACTTCAATCCGAATTCATTGTCAACAATCAGTTTGAAAAGTTCGGGATTGCTACGCTGAAGTTCAAAAGCAAGATATTTAGCGATAAGGTTCTTGTCCACCTTGTCACCAGAGACGAGTCCAGGAAGTGGATTAACGGCAAACTCCACCATTTCCTCACCCATAGTGATGCCTGTAGCCTCGCCGAGGGTGGTCAGAGTGATAGGACACGACTTGGCAGCCTCTTCCACTGCAGTTTTGAGTGCAGAAGTGTCTTTACAACCTGTCAGCGTAAGAGCGGACAGACAAACAAACATAGCAATTGCTAAACGAAATGTTTTTTTCATAATTGATAAAGATTTAGAAAATAAAGTTTTGTTCCAATTCTATTATTAGAATGCAAAAATACGCATTTTATTGAAAGAAGCCCCTTAAAATATCCAAAAAAAATCATAACTTTGCAAAAACAAAGGATGTTGTAACATTATTGTCATCAAACCATCATAAAAAACCTCTAAACAATGAAAAAATATGTCGTCTTATTGACCCTTTTGCTGTGTGTCGGCACTTTGTCTGCTCAGTTGTCCAAGCAAGAAATCAGGGAGAATGTCACCCGCTCTGGTGCCAACTACTTCGCCTATCCTGGTCCTCAACAAGACACCCTAACCCCGGCCCCCGCTGGGTATGTGCCTTACTATATCAGCCATTATGGCAGGCACGGCTCTCGCTATCTCATCACTGACGATGACTACGACTTGGCCTACCGCGTCCTGTTACGGGGTGACTCTGCCGGCCAGCTGACCTCTTTTGGCAAAGACGTATTGCGACGTGTGGTCATGGTTCGCGAAGAGGCATGTAAGCGTTACGGAGAATTGACCCTTCGCGGAGCAGAACAGCACCGTGGCATTGCCCGGAGGATGTATGAGCGTTTCCCTGAGGTTTTCGAGGGCAAGACCCATATTGACGCCAAGAGCACTGTGGTGATCAGGTGCATTCTGTCCATGGAGAATGCCCTGCAGGAGTTGTACGCCCTCAACCCCGATCTTGATATCCGCCATGACGCCAGCGAGCACGACATGTGGTATATGAACTTCAACGACCCTGAGCTGAATAAAAAGAAAATGCCGGAAGAGGTGCAGCGAGCTTACGATGAGTTCTGCAAGAAACACCAGAAAAACGACCGCATCATGCGGCAGCTGTTCAAGAGTGAGACTTATTGGAAGAAGAACGTGGACAGCCAAGACCTGGCCTACCATCTATACAAGTTAGCGTCCAATCTTCAAAGCAGTGAGCTACGCCGTGAAATCACCCTCTACGATATCTTCAACGAAGAAGAGATATACAATCTCTGGCTTCAGACCAACGCCTGGTGGTATATCAATTTCGGCCCATGTCCACTCAATGGCGGCGTGTCACCCTACTCACAGCGCAATCTGCTGCGCGTCATGCTCGACGAGGCTGACAGTTGTCTGCAACAGCCCCACCCTGGAGCTTCTCTGCGATATGGCCATGAAGTGTGTGTGATGCCTCTCGTCTGTCTGCTTGAACTAGACAACTACGGCCAAGCCATCGATGACCTGGAGCAGCTCGATGATGCAGGATGGTGGTGCTACCGCATCTTCCCTATGGCTTGCAACGTGCAGATGATTTTCTACCGTCCACAAAATGGTGACGGCGACATTCTGATGAAGGTGTTGCTTAATGAGAATGAAGCTCGTCTGCCACTGAAAGCCGTTAGTGGACCGTATTATAGATGGGATGACTTCAAGTATTACTTTAACATGAAATTAGCTTCGTACAAAAATTAGAACACACCTCAACTTTTACTTGTTGAGAGGAGTTAACTTCTTAACTTCCGAAACATGAATAAATAAAAAAAGCGCGGCGCTACACAGCGACACGCTCATTCAGAAAAGTATTATGTTCAGATTGATAGTACACCCTTTAAACGAGGATTTCGGAAAACCTTGCACCGAAAAACGTTAAAAAATATAAATTTTTAAAACTGTCTATCTTTTTGGATGAATTTTCTCAGTTTCGCCTTGGGAATGAGGAAATGTGAGATACCATCGGCGTAAGCTCCTATCTGATAAGGCTGGAAGCTGAACACCACATGATCGCCGAAGATGGCAGCCTGAGGCATGTCACAATCACCTATATCGTGTCCCTGGCTTTTCATCTCTTCTTCAAGCACCGCCTTGACCTCCTGTTCCGTGCCGAAGCGGAAGAGATTCCAGTTTTTCACCACTTCCTGCTTTTTCATGTCGAACGTGATATAGCGCTCTATCGGGAAGTCGTGAGCGCCATATGCGTAGAAATTGGTGGAAATAAAGAGGGTGACAAACCGATCGCTGACAAAGCGTGGCGAGATGAAGATGCGCAGATAACTGAGCGGGAATGAGAAGTCGAGGTTTTTTAGATAATACACCTGCCTCATATACAAATCCCGGAAGTGGTCGGCGATGCCCTGAGCGTCGTTGATGTCGTCTATCTCGAAAGCCTCGGGATGCTGTTTTCGTAGCACAGCCGTGGGCAACGTGTTCTCGTCGACATTCTTTTCCAAATAGACATCATCATAATAGAGCATGTCCATATTGGTGAAGGTGTCTATATAGTTGATCATCCAAAATCTCAGATAGTCCCATTTCTCCCCCTGAGCCGTGGGGAAGTCCATCAGTAGTTTAAAACCGAAATTATTGGTGTCGCATGCCTTGAAATTGCAGGGCGACTCTGTTTCACATCGTGTGAAGAGACGGGGATATTTGTTGTCGACAAACATGCTGTCAGCCTTGAGGCTGCTCAGCGGCCTACGTAGGTCCTCACACCCCAGCCGGGCACAGATATCTCCATGCTGATAGAGTGTGTCAGCCGGTACAGCAGGACCGATGATAAACGTCTCTCGTGCCTCGGAGATCAAAGACAAAAAATGCACTCTCTCATAATCCTCATAGAGGAGGTAATATTCCATACCATTGATATTCATGAGCGAGTCGGAAGTGGCATTTCTGACATCCTCAACGAATCCAGCATATTCCTGTGCAACAGACACTTGCGAGCCTGTAGTCAGCCAAATCCATACAAATAATCTGAGTAAAACAGAAGACTTATCAAAACTGCCTTTCATCATCATTCATTCATTCTCCAATACATTTCCAAAGAATAGCGTGCGAAATTACGCTATTTTTTATTGATTTGGAAAAAAGCGGGCCATTATTTTGAGCCAACTATTGTTAAATTATGCAAAACCACAGATGAGGGTGTGTTCTACGCCTTAAGAGAAACGATTGACAGCCTCTGCCACACCTCTTGCCTCCTCCCAGGTAAGTTCAGGTCCGATAGGCAGGCTCAACACCGTTTCATGGATGCGTTCTGTGACAGGCAACACCACCCTGCCCCACTCTTCGTAACACTTCTGATGATGTGGCGGAATAGGATAATACACCTGCGTCTCTATCCCCTGCGAGAGAAGATATTGTTGGAGACGGTCACGCTCGGGGCAGAGGATAGGAAAGAGGTGACACACGTTTTGCTCTTCCGGTATGACAATGGGCAAAGACACCAAAGGTTGATGGATAGACTGGTAGTAATAAGCGGCGAGGCGTCGACGCCGTGCGTTCTCTTCATCCAAATACTGAAGTCGCACATTGAGCACCGCTGCCTGCATCTCATCAAGGCGGCTGTTGCGTCCTTTGTAGTCGAAAACATATTTTTGAGATGAGCCATAGTTGCGCAGTGCTCTCACACAGGCAGCCAATGTCTCATCGTCGGTGGTCACCGCCCCGGCGTCTCCCATAGCGCCTAAGTTCTTTGTGGGATAAAAACTATGTGCCGCCGCATGTCCCAATGAACCCGTTTTATGCCCATTGTAGGAGCACCCGTGTGCTTGCGCGTTGTCTTCGACAAGCCACAAGTGGTATTTTTTGCAGATGTTCTCCATCTGTTCACCATAAGCGCATCTTCCATACAGGTGAACCGTGAGAATGGACCGTGTACGCGGCGTCATTTTCTCCTCTATACGCGAGGGGTCTATCAGCAATGTGTCCATTTCCGGCTCCACGAGCACTGGTGTCAGACCACACTCAGTGATAGCAAGGATGGAGGCGATATATGTATTGGCTGGCACGATGACCTCATCTCCTGGCTTCATCCAGCCCAGTTGGATATAGGCCCGGTATATTAAAGTGATGGCATCCAGTCCGTTGGCTACACCGACACAAAACTTAGTGCCGATATAGGCGGCATACCGTTGCTCAAACAGAGCCACTTGTCTGCCCATCACATACCACCCACCATCTATCACCTCACACACCGCCTTTTTGATTTCATCGGCATGCAGAGAGGTGCGTTTTTTGAGACTTAAAAATTCTATCATGATGATTTATTGTTCGCAAGAGCTCAACTTCATGAAATCGGTTGCAAAAATACAAAAAATGTGAAACAAAAACTCCTTATACTATAACAATTTGAAAAAAACATTTGATGCATCATCTGTATCCGAATCAAGTGACAACCTAAAAAAAAGCACTATATATTTTCCCATTTGAATCATTCTTTATAATTTTGCACCTTAGAATGAGGATAAATTGGACTTATCAACTATGACATACACAATAGACAAAATTGCGTCACTGACAGGAGCACACCGTTTTGGTGACTCTGAAGCTGACGTAGAATGGTTGCTTACAGACAGCCGTTCGTTGAGTTTTCCTGAAACAACTTTGTTTTTCGCTTTGAAGAGTGAGCGCAACGACGCTCATCGCTATATCCCCGAACTATACCGACGTGGTGTGAAAAACTATGTGGTGGAACGTTTGCCCGAAGGCTGGCGTGAGCACTATCCTGACTGCAACTTCCTGCGTGTGGAGAACACGCTTACCGCCCTGCAGCGTCTGGCAGAGCGCCATCGTGACAGTTTCAACATCCCTATTATAGGCATCACGGGCAGCAATGGTAAGACCGTAGTGAAAGAATGGCTTTATCAGCTGCTCTCCCCTTCGATGACAGTGACACGCTCACCGCGCAGCTATAACTCGCAGATTGGTGTTCCGCTGTCGGTGTGGTTGCTCAACAGCCACAGCCAGGTAGGCATCTTCGAGGCTGGTATCAGCCAGCCTGGCGAGATGTCAGCACTTCGCGATATCATCCAACCCACCATTGGTGTTCTGACCAACCTGGGATCCGCCCACCAGGAAAACTTCGACAGCATTGAGCACAAATGCCTTGAGAAGCTGACACTCTTCAAAGATGCCAAAGTATTGATTTACAATGCTGACGACCCTGTCATCAATCGCACATTAGCCACTTCAGGTTTTCATGGCGAGCGGCTCTGTTGGTCACAGACAGACACCACTGTCGCCATGTTTATCCGTCACATCAACAAACAAGGATCATCGACCACCATAGAGTATCAGTATCAAGGAACCGTTTCTGCCTACACCATTCCCTTCATCGATGAGGCCTCCATCACCAACTCTATTATCTGTGCCAACGTAGCACTTTACTTAAATATAGACACAGCACTGTTGTCCACCCGTATGCGCACCTTGGAGCCTGTGGCCATGCGCTTGGAGGTGAAAGAGGGTCGTAACGGATGTACCCTCATCAATGACTCCTACAACTCCGACCTCAAGTCTCTCGACATCGCCCTTGACTTTATGAGCCGACGCCCCGACCATCAGAACAGGAAGCGCACACTGATACTGAGTGATATCTATCAGAGTGGAGTCAGCGCAGAAGAACTGTACCGTCAAGTATCCGATCTGGCCGTCGAGCGTGGCATTGAGAAATTCATCGGTATCGGTCCTGAGATCTCTTCTCAAAAGGACAAAGTGGCCATCGCAGACAAGGCTTTCTTCGACGACTGCGATGCGTTGATCTCCAGCGACACCTTCGCCTCTCTCCACGATGAGGTGATCTTGCTCAAAGGAGCCAGACGGTTCAGTTTTGACCATCTGACAGAGTTGCTCGAGCAGCGGGTACATGAGACCATCCTGGAGGTGAACCTCAACGCTATGGTAGCCAACCTGAACTACTATCGCAGTATGCTGAAGCCCACCACCAAAATCGTGTGCATGATCAAGGCCAACGGCTATGGTACTGGAGCTGTGGAAATTGCCAAGACACTTCAAGACCAACGTGTGGACTACTTAGCTGTGGCTGTGGCCGACGAGGGTGTAACCCTCCGCAAGAACGGCATCACCTGCAATATCATGGTGATGAACCCCGAGATGAGTTCATTCAAGACCCTTTTCGACTATGAACTCGAGCCAGAAGTGTACAGTTTCAGATTGCTCGACGCTCTAGTTAATGCTGCCAGCAAAGAAGGTATCACCGGCTATCCCGTACACATCAAGCTTGACACAGGCATGCACCGACTTGGCTTTAACCCTCTCACCGAAATTGACCGTCTGATTGACCAGCTGACCCATCAAGACGCCATCCTGCCCAGGTCGGTATTCTCTCATTTTGTTGGTTCTGACAGCGATGGCTTTGATGAGTTCTCCACCAAGCAATATGAACGGTTCATTTATGGAAGCCAACGGCTTCAGGCCGCCTATTCCCACAAGATACTTCGCCATATAGACAACAGCGCCGGTATCGAGCATTTCCCGGAACGGCAATTGGACATGTGCCGTTTGGGACTTGGACTTTACGGTGTCAGCAGCCGTGACAATCGCATCCTGCACACGGTGAGCACCCTGAAGACCACCATTCTTCAACTGCGCCATGTGCCCAAGGAAGACACGGTGGGCTACAGCCGTAAAGGCATCCTCACCCGCGACAGTGTGATAGCCGCCATCCCAATAGGCTATGCCGACGGTCTGAACCGCGGTTTGGGCCGTGGCAGATGCTACTGTCTTGTCAATGGCCGGAAAGCTCCCTATATCGGCAACATCTGCATGGACGTAGCCATGATTGACGTGACCGACATCGACTGCCATGAGGGAGACAGTGTGGAAATCTTCGGTGAGCACTTGCCTGTGACCGTCCTTTCAGACACCTTAGGCACGATACCCTATGAGATTTTCACCTCTGTGAGCGACCGTGTGAAACGTATTTATTATCAAGATTAAGCCTCCACGACCATGGAACCCAAGAACAATGCAAATAAAAAGCTAAAGGCAGAATTTCTGGACTATGCGATGATCGTGATCGCCATGATGTCATACTGCATCGGGTGGGTCATCTTTCTCCTTCCCAATGACATCACGACAGGTGGTGTGCCTGGTATCTCATCCATCCTGTACTGGGGGTTGGGCATCCCTGTGCAAGTGTCCTATTTCATCATCAATGCCATTCTTCTGTTGGTGGCACTCCGTGTGCTGGGATGGCGTTTCTGCGTGAAGACTATCTTCGCCGTCATCCTGCTTACACTTTTCCTCTCTGCCATGACCAATGTGGGAAAAGAGATTCACCTGTTGGCCGACGAACCCTTCATGGCCAGCATCATCGGCGCTATCTTCTGCGGTTCAGGGGTCGGTTTAGGCTTAGCTTTCAACGGCAGCACCGGCGGCACCGACATCGTTGCCGCCATTGTCAACAAATACCGTGACATCTCTCTTGGCAAAGTCATCCTTCTTTGCGATATCATTATCATCACATCATCCTATCTTGTCTTTCATGACTGGGAAAAAGTGATCTACGGTTATGTGGTGCTGTGTGTCACGGCTTTCTGCATCGACCAAGTGGTCAACTCACGGAGGAGTTCCGTGCAGTTTTTTATCATCTCAAGTCATTATGAGGAGATTGCGAGGCGCATCAACCAGGAGCCTCATCGCGGTGTGACAGTACTCAACGCCCAGGGCTTCTACTCAGGCCACGATGTGAAAATGCTGTTTGTGCTCGCCAAGAAACGTCAGTCTGTGCAGATCTTCCACATTATCAATGAGGTGGACCCCCATGCCTTTGTCAGCCAAAGCCGTGTGATTGGTGTCTATGGCGAGGGCTTTGACCACTTTAAGTTTTGACATGATGTCGTCGTTATACCTTATGATTTCTTCTTTTCTGGTGTGATGGTGACGATGTATGCACCGAGGAGGACGAGGATGGCAGCCACGGGCTTATCCCAAGTGAGGTGGTCTTGCCCAATGGCGATAGCCACCAGTGAGGCCACAACCGGCTGTATGTTGGTATAGATGCTGACCGTGGTGGCTCTCAAGAATTTCATAGCGTAAGGGATGAGGAAATATCCGAGTCCAGTGGCAAAAAGCACGATAAACGCCATCTCCAGCACCCCACTCCATCCCCACTCGGCGGAATAAAGTCTCTGCTGCGGTTCCATCAGTGCGATGGGCAACATGACAACGGCGGAGATCAAGAAGAAATACTTCATCTGTGTGACGGCAGAGTATTTGGCTGAGACCTTACGGGTGATTATCAGATAGACAGCCCAGGTAAGCACGCTCAATACGGCGAGTGTGATGCCTAACAGGTCATCAGACCCAGCCCCGCTAGTCCAAGAAAAATAAAGCATCAACAAGGCGCCGCCGATACCCATCACCACACCCACGATTTTCAGTCCTGAAATGCGCTCTTTCAAGAAGATGGCAGCAAGTATCATCACAGCGATAGGAGTCAATGCAGCCACCAAAGAGAAATAGACCGGTGTGGTGAACTTCAATGCCTCAGCGGTCAATGTCTGTGAGATGACAAAACCGAGCAGGCCGCCGAGTAGCAGCACCACCATATCTTTTTTCTCAACATGCTCTTTCGGCATAAACGCAGCCACCACCCAGAAAATGAGGGCAGCGAAGACACAACGCGATGCCATATATCCGATGGGAGTCACCCAATCGTCCAACAATGCTTTTGTGACAGGCACACCCAATCCGAAAATCACGTTTGCCATTAAGATGGCGATATGTCCTTTTGTTTTGTCGAAAGCCATTTTTAGGGAATTAGAAATTAGTTGTGGTGATTAGGAATTAGGATTGGGGTCTTTTACTGGCTCTACGTGGATGCCGATATGGGTAGAGAGACCGAAACGCTCTCTCAACCGGTCTTCGATATGGCAGACATGCTCATGAGCCACACTGACGGTTTGCTCTCCAGGCACTCTGACATGCATTTCGATGGCAATGTCTTTGCCGATGCGGCGGGTCATGATGTGATGAACATCGCTGACCTCTTCCTCTTCAGCTGCAATACTTGCGATTTCCGCCTCCACGTCATCAGAAAGGCTCTTCTCAAGGAGTTCGTTCATAGAAGCCACGATCAGCTGATAGGCCACTCTCAATATGAAGAAACTCACGATGATGGCGGTGATAGGGTCTAGAACCCGCCACTTGGCTCCAAGAAACATTGCTCCTGCGATACCAATCGTAGTGCCGATAGAGGAAAGAGCGTCGGTGCGGTGATGCCAAGCGTTGGCGGCCACAGCCTGGCTGCCGGTCTTGCGAGCTTTGGCTATTGTGAAACGATAAGCCCATTCTTTCAGGATGATGCTCACGATAGCAGCAAACAAGGCGATATATCCTGGGCTTTCCAAGATTTGTCCTCTGATTCCCTGAATGGTCTCCAGCACACCATTGTAGCAAACCATGACGCCTACAGCCAGCAGCATCAGCCCCACGATGGCCGTGGCAAGTGTCTCATATTTTCCATGTCCATAGTCATGGTCGGCGTCCTTAGGTTTATTGCCCCAGTGCACAAAAAGCATCACTATCACATCAGTGATGAGGTCAGAGAGTGAATGCACTGCGTCTGCCACCATGGCGGCAGAATTGCCTAAAATGCCAGCAATGAATTTAAACGTCATCAGCAGCACATTGATCACGCTGCCTCGAAGCGTCACCTTATATATATCTTTCGTGCGTGTTATCTCATCCATAATGCAAAGTGTGATTTTATTCATGCAAAGTTAAAGATATTTTGCCGATTCCACAACTTTTTTTTGTCATTTATCTATTTTCTTTATAATTTTGCAGTCTACGAGCGAGAGGTGGTACATCAGGCAGCTCCTTGAACATCGAACCTCAAAAAAAGCTCATCCAACAATCAAGCAAAATGAAACAGAAATCTACGGCTCAGAATGTCCGGCCTGCAGTGAAGCCGGCCGCAACCAGAAAAAAAAGTCAAAAACGTAAGCCTTTGCTCATCATCCTTTTGGTGATAGGCTGTGCTGCGTTGGGCTATTTGGCATTCATGCTCTTCGGCAACAACTACAAGAGCAATGCCATGAAAGCGAAGGTCAATGCCATTGTAGCAGCAAGGCTCGCCAACATCATGTTGAGCGACTATCAGACCAACTGGGTGCGAGTGGAAGTGGAAAAGCTGGCCATGAACGACAAGGGTGAGTGGGTGTCGACATCGGATGCAAAACAAGCGATTGCCTGGCGCCAACAATACTTCAAAGACAAAGGCGCCGAACAAGTGCTCGACCAACTGTGGGGAGACCTTCAGGACGAGGTGGGCAGCATGAGTCTGACACCCGCCAAATACAGAGACACTCAGACATCGTTTAAGTCGCTGCTGGAGGACATGTCTGAATTGGTGCAGCTCACCAAGACCCCAGGCGACTCACTGCTGGCCATGAGTGCGCGGTTGGTAGAACTCAACAATCGCATCGACAGTGACTTGGAAGCCTCGGACTTCAATTTCTGGATTACATTCGATGACATCAAATTGAAAACCGACGAAGTGGCTACACTTATCACAGACAAAGACTTGGCGGAGCAAATCGGCAAAGAGCGTGACAAAAGACAAAACAGCGCTGTCAACGCCATGAAATACCGCCAGATGGGATTTGTGGAACTAAAAAAAGGCAAGGGTGTACTTTATCGTGAACTCGTAAAAGGAAAAGGTCCCAAACCCAAAGATGACACCAAAGTGAGACTGAACTACGAAGGGAAACTAATGGATGGCACTGTGTTTGACAGTTCATACAAAAGAGGTGATGCTGTAACCATGCGTCCAAGTCAGACTGTACCAGGTTTCTGGCATTCGCTCATCAATATGCCTGTAGGTTCGAAATGGGAGATTTTCATCCCCTATTCCGAGGCTTATGGCGACCGTGCAGCTGGAGCCGTCAAGCCCTATTCCGATTTGGAATTCACTATTGAAGTACTTGGGATAGAAGAATAATCGATTTTTTCACTATCTCTGACCTGAAGGTCCAAGATAGGATACACCTCAGAAATGAAAATAAATTAATTTTATTTTGCATTTCATTCGGTTTTGAATAAAAATCTCACGCTCTGAAAAGCAAAAATATTTTGCTTTTCTCTCGCTTAAACGATTTTTTGAATAAAAATCTCACGCTCTGAAAAGCAAAAATATTTTGCTTTTCTCTCGCTTAATCGATTTTTTCACTATCTTTGACCTGAAGGTCCAAGATAGGATACACCTCAGAAATGAAAATAAATTAATTTTATTTTGCATTTCATTCGGTTTTCACTATCTTTGCAGGCAAATTTGTTCGTTATGAAAAAAATACTATTATCCATGATGCTGGCACTGGCCAGTCTGACCACTTCTTATGGACAGATATGGCAGCAGTCAAGCCTGTGGCATGATCCTTTTGACATTTACGCCGGCCCAACACTAGGAGGCATCGCGTCCAACCTGACAGAATATGACGGTAAGACGATGGTCAGCCCCTACATCGGCGGTTTTATCCAGACGTATTTCAACAATCATTTCGGTATGAGTCTTGAGTTTGCCTACACCCGACAGGGTACGCGTGATGCTTGGGCCAACTTCCTCAGTGATGAAGACCTGGCCGTTTATGATGCCGAAGGCAACAAGGTGGGCAGCCGTGCTCGTGGTCCTTACGAATACCGTCTAGACTATATCAATACGATATACAAGGTGCGCTATTATCCCATCCGCTATTTCAATGTTTTTGCCGGCGTGATGGCTGGTGTACATTTCAATGCCAAGTGTGAGCTTGATGACAAGTCTACCGATATCATTGACCAGATCCACAAGCGTTCCGCCCATGTGATTGGCGGTGTGGGTTATGAGTTGAACAACCTGCAGTTTGAAGCTTATTATGGTTTCCCACTTAACAAACTGGCAAAAACCAAAAAAGGTCGTCAGGCCTTGGGCAGCGCCAAAGAGCATATCATCCTTCTTACAATAGGATATCGCATCAAGATTTATTAAATCAAAAAAGTTTCGGGTTTCCGAAACTTATAAGGAATAATGATTTAAAATGTGATGGCTTCACTCCTTCGTGAAGCCATCATTTTGTTTATTTCATATCCTTTAAAACATCCACTTGGTGCCAGAATCTGTCACTTGAGGAATTCTCTGATGCGCTCCAGTGGTATTCCGAAATTGAAGTTGTCGCTTCCGGCGAGTTTGGCGAAGTTGACAGCCACGACATTGCCATCGGTGTCTATCACCGGACTACCGCTTGAACCTTGCACGGTGGGAATACTATAAAGCACCCTGTCGCCGTCGGGCGTCTGTGTCACCCTACCACTGGTCATCTGTGCGCTGATACCCTTTTGTGTGTTGGCAAGCATCAGTCCTGCATTGTAACCGATCATATAAAGTTGTTGATCGATTTTGATTTTAGCCTCCTTGTCCTTGCCGTTAAAGTAGTCATCGTTGCCCTCACCAGCAAATTTGAAAACATAAGCGCCCTTAGGTGTTTTCTTACTTGCCAACTGAAGCAGTGCCAGGTCAGTGCCTTCCTTCTCAGAGATTTTGAGGATATTACATGCGTTTTTGACTAAGAAATCAGAGGGACCGCTCACCTTCTCACCGTCATAAGAAATGCCTATATTGCATACCGTACTCACTTTGACATTGCTCATATTGGTGTTTTGCAGTTCACGCGCCGTCCGTGATACCTGGTCGTACATCGCTTTGAGTTTGCGCTGCTGACTGACGATTTGGGCAATTTTTTCCTCATCCCCATCGATGATGTTGCCAAAGAAGTCATACTCCATGTATTGTGACTTCTGCGCCTCAAGCATGTTGTATTTAGACATGATCTGTCGTGCGGTCATCGCACATTGCATCAGAGTGGATCTGACGATACTTGCCAGATTGGCACTCAACTGCTGTGCATTGATCTCCGTAGCCGCCACATGTCGGTTGGTGACGAATTTCCCGTCTTTGCTGACAAAAAAGCCAGTGCCAGAAATTATGGTGGCGTTACGTCTAGCCTCTGCCTCGTCGGTGGTGAATCCGAGCATGTTGCCATTCTCGTCCATGCCAGCGAAGAACAAACGATACCCACCCGGCATTTGTATCTGATAATAGAATTTGTTGAGCACCAGCACCACACCACTTTTCTGCTCTTCAAAGATTTCGTCAGCAGACTTCTTCCCACATGACATGACGACAAAAGCCACCATGAGCAGCCATATCCATTTAGTTTGTGTTTTCATCATTTCCATTCTTTTCATGTTTCAATATGTCAGAAAAACGCTGCAAATTTACGTCTTTGTCTGGAGAAATGAAAGTTTTTTGAATAAATTTTGCACAGATTGACAGTATGCAACAAAAAGTATCAAAAAAAAATCTTTCTGACACAATAATTGTGCAAACTTGTAAGTTTTTCTAAAAGAAACGAAAAAACAGGACGATTATGTGTGGAATAGTAGGTTATATAGGTCAACGTGAGGCATACCCCATCCTCATTAACGGTTTGAAAAGACTAGAATATCGTGGTTATGACTCTGCAGGCGTGGCCATCATCAACACCTCGGGGCAGTTGAATGTTTACAAAGAAAAGGGTAAAGTGCAAAACCTGGAAGAATATGTGACATCTCACGACACCACGGGCAACATCGGCATCGCTCACACCCGCTGGGCCACCCATGGCGAGCCCTCGTCTGTCAATGCCCACCCCCATCTGTCAGAGAGTGGCCGTCTGGCTTTGGTGCATAACGGCATTATAGAAAACTACGCCAACATCAAGGAATACCTGACAAGTAAAGGCTTTCACTTCAAGAGCAGCACCGACACAGAGGTCTTGGTGCAGTTGATAGAGTTTGTGCAGCAGCGTTTCCATCTCGACTTAGGCCTGGCTGTGCTGTATGCCCTTCGCCGTGTGGTAGGAGCCTACGCCATCGCCGTTCTCGACAAGGAGCACCCTGACGAACTGATTTGTGCCCGTAAGAGTAGTCCGCTGGTAGTGGGAATTGGTGATAACAACGAAGAGTTTTTCTTAGCTTCCGATGCGCTACCCATTGTGGGTTACACCAAGCACATCGTCTATCTCAACGATGAAGAAGTGGCCGTGATTCGTCGTGGCGAGAAGATGACCGTGCGCAACTTAGCCAATTCCCAAGCCTTCGTTAGCCCCAATGTGCATGACGTGGATATCGATTTAGACAAGCTGGAAAAGGGAGGCTTTCCCCACTATATGCTGAAAGAGATCTTCGAGCAGCCCCGCTGCATCTCCGACTGCATGCGCGGTCGTCTGTTGCCTGCTGAACACAAGATTGTGCTGAGTGCCATCAATTTGCACAAAGAGCGTCTGCTGAGTGCCGGACGTTTCATCATCGTGGCATGCGGCACCTCATGGCATGCCGGTCTCATCGGCAAACAACTGATAGAACAGTTCTGCAAAGTGCCTGTAGAAGTGGAGTACGCCAGTGAGTTCCGCTACCGCGACCCTGTCATTCTACCTTCAGATATCGTCATCGCCATCTCACAAAGCGGTGAGACTGCCGACACATTGGCCGCCTTCAATCTGGCAAAAGCCAACGGTGCGTTGTGTTTTGGCATCGTCAACGCTGTCGGTTCGAGCATCGCGAGAGCTTCCGACACTGGTGTCTATATCCATGTGGGTCCAGAGATTGGCGTAGCCTCTACCAAAGCCTTTACGGGTCAGGTGACCGTTCTCACCCTCTTTGCCTTGGCATTGGGCCATGAGCGAGGTGTTTTGCCTCAAGCCGTTTACGAAGAGAACATCGACGAGTTGGCTCGTATCCCTGGCAAGATAGAGAAAATTCTGGCCCAGAATGACCAGATCAGAGACATTGCCCGCACCCTCACCTACGCTCGCAACACACTATATATGGGTCGCGGTATGAACTATCCCGTGGCCTTGGAGGGCGCCTTAAAGTTGAAGGAGATCAGTTATATCCACGCAGAGGGTTATCCTGCCGCAGAGATGAAGCATGGCCCCATAGCCCTGATCGACGAGAACATGCCCGTGGTGTTTGTGGCTACCCATCACCAACTATACAAAAAAATCATCAGCAATATCCAGGAGGTGATTGCCCGCAACGGACGTATCATCTCTATTGTGACCGAGGGCGACCAAGAAGTCAAAAAGATGTCATCGTTTGTCATCGAGATACCTGAGACCATCGGTACCTTGGCTCCCCTGCTGTCCGTCATCCCTCTTCAGTTGATCGCCTACCATGTGGCTGTGGTCAAAGGGCTCAATGTGGACATGCCCCGTAACCTGGCCAAGAGTGTGACAGTAGAGTAAGGTTCGCTATCAACTTTTCGCGGTTCGCTTTTCGCTGTGGCTAAAACCACCAACAACGAAAGGCGAACCGCGAATGGCTAATAGCAAATAGCAAAAAGCTAACTACTTGCCTATACAGTGATACTCGAAGCCGTATTCCTCCAGTTCCTCACGGTCGTAAATATTGCGTCCGTCAATGACGAGGGCGTTTTTCATGGTTTTCTTCATGACGCCCCAGCTGGGCAGACGGAACTGTTTCCACTCTGTGAGCATCAACATGGCATCAGCATCGAGCACTGCATCGTACATGTCTTTGGCATATTCTACCATATCGCCTATCCTGCGGCGGCACTCCTCCATGGCTACGGGGTCGAACACCCTGACACGGCATCCTGCCTCAAGCAGCAACTGTATGGTAACCAACGAAGTGGCCTCGCGCATATCGTCTGTATCTGGTTTGAAAGCGAGTCCCCAGACAGCGATGGTCTTTCCTTTGAGTTCACCTTTGAAGTAGCGTGAGAGTTTGTCAAAGACTACTCTCTTCTGCAGTTCGTTGACTTCCTCTACAGCTTTGAGCACATGCATCTCATAGCCTTTTTTCTCTGCAGTCTTAATCAAGGCTTTGACGTCCTTTGGGAAACAGCTGCCACCATATCCGCATCCCGGATAGAGGAATTTGCGCCCGATACGAGTGTCAGCACCAATACCCTGTCTCACCATCTCCACGTCGGCTCCCACCAGTTCGCAAAGATTGGCAATATCATTCATGAAACTGATACGTGTGGCCAGCATGGAGT
>JAEEGL011444120.1_pt1 | contig 32983 bp, 26 predicted proteins | sample 9134231 | NCBI WGS metagenome assembly JAEEGL01 (sample SAMN16246548, study PRJNA631951) | gut metagenome | biome: gut microbiome; feature: rumen; material: fiber-attached | host: Bos | place: Iran: Karaj | collected 2018-10
CAGCCACGACCCTTATCGAGCCCACGGGCTGCCAGGGGGCGCTTCTGACCTTCGACTTCGGCTCATCCGCCTCGACCACTACCCTGCTGTTCTCCGACCCGAACAACACCTCCTCGCGGCGGCACGGTTCGGTGAAGATGTCCACGAACGGGGGCGCTACCTGGAAATACATGTTCCTGTACACCGCTCAGACCGGGGACGCGATGTACAGCGCCTACTCCGACCTGTGCATCGTCAAGGACGACATAATAGGGATAGCATACGAATCCGGCTATAAGAACTCGGCCGGGATAAAGTTCAGGTCAATACGTAAGAAGGAAATCTCTACGCCTTATACCGCTCAGAACATGTAGAGTCGATGATTGTATCCATGTCCCTGATCTGAGAGTCGAGGTGCATGCGTATGGCCATACGGAAAGAGTCCGGAGTGCCTGTGCGCAGGACGTTGAACATATCGATATGGGATATGATGTTCCTGTTATGGTAGTCCTTCTTTATCTTGGGACGATAAAGGGTGAACAAGTGCCTCAGGATGTGCTGGAAATCGATGAGGCTCTTGTTGCCGGTAATCTCGAACAGCTTTGTATGGAACTGGAAATCAACCTCGGTAAGTTTCTTTGCCACTTCGAAACGCTCGGCGTCGGATTCGGCCTTGTGCATCTCCTCCTCAAGGGCCGCTTCTTTCGCGACGATAGCGTCCAGTTCCTTCATGTTCTTTTCGGTACGGCCCATGAAGATGAAGTCCGCCGCTCCGACTTCGAGCATGATGCGGAGCTGGTAGAGGTCACGCAGGGTGGGCTTGTCCAGAAGGCCCGCACTGACTATGGTGTTGATGACTCCGAATACGTCGGGGACCACGACAGTCGTTCCTTTCTTTTTCCTTGTTTCGATTATGCCGAGTGCCCTCAGGGAACTCAGGGCCTCCCTTACGACTATGCGGCTGACACCCAGGATCTCAGCGAATTCCTGTTCTTTGGGAAGCTGCTTGATGTCGGGATTGGAAGCGATGTAATCAAGTATCCCTTTCTGGGCTTGCTCTGCAAGGTTACCGATTTTCATATGGTTTTAGCTTGACTTAGGCAAAGATACCACTTTTTTATCATGCAAGCTCTCTGTTCAAAAAAAATCTTCGGCAACTGGGCTACCCTGCTGCTGGCCACTGACGCCTCCGGAATCATCGACATGGCCCGCATGGCGGACGAGATCGACACCCTAGTCGCATCGCGCCCCTGCGGCATCTATTCCAACGGCACCGCCTGCGAATTCTATACCCTTTCCAGGGAAGAGTTCATGGAAATAAGCACCCTTCTGGCCGGCAAATGCGAGGCCGCCAGGGTGCCCTTTCAGATAGGAGTGAGCCACATGAGCCCGCAGGAGTCGCTCGAGCGGCTGCGGCTGGTCCGGGGTCTGCACCCCGGCGCCGTGCAGGTGATCCTGCCGGACTGGTTCCCGGTTACGGACAGGGAGGCTGCGACTTTCCTGAAGACCATGGCAATCGAGGCCGGGGAAGTTCCACTGGTGCTGTATAATCCTCCCCACGCCAAGAGGGTGCTGGAGCCGTCATCGTGGGCCGCTTTGAAAAAGGAGGTTCCGCAGCTGGTCGGAGTGAAGGTCTTCGACCGTGGCGGGACGCCTGAGTGGTATGCTCTGATGCGGGAGCACGGGGCGGGATTGTCAGTGTTCGTGCCGGGGCACAGGATGATCTCCGGCATACTGAACGGCGCGCATGGGGCCTATAGCAACGTCGCCTGCATCAACCCGTTCGCGGCGCAAAAGTGGTATGAACAATCGCTGGTTGATATGGAGGGGGCGCTGGAGTTGGAAAGGCGCATACAGGCTTTCATGGCCGAATGCATCGACCCCTTCATCGTGAAGATGCACTACCCTAACCACGCCTGCGACCGCTTCATGGCACTGGTAGGCGGCTGGGCCGACGTCGGTGCTTCTCTTCGCTGGCCCTACGACTCCATCCCCGTCAGCTACGTCCCCGCCGTCCGCCGCCGCGCGCACGAGATCATCCCCGAGTTCGTGGATTAGAAAGAAAACGGCTTCCCGTCCCCGGTAAGGGAGCATTCGGCCTTCGTGACCGAGCCGTCGGGGCGGCGGATGCGGATCTTGACCGTGTCCCCCTTGCGGCGGCAGCTGACAGACGTGGCGGGATCCACGCACATCACGGCGAGGATGCGTCCTTCCCTGACGGCGTCCGTGCGGGCGGTAAGGTGCCATTGCCTTGCCGGCTCCTTGTCTTTGGCGAATTCATAGCCCTTCTTCGGGTCCACTGGCCATTCCGAGGTCTGGCTCAGGGACAGTCCCGCAGTCGAGAACAGTTTCACGCTCATCTCTTCTCCCTTGCGGTGGGAGATGAAGGAGTCCTTGCCTGTTATCCCGAATTGTTCCTTGCCGTGCAGCAGCCAGTCGACGGGGGCCTCCTCTTCCTGGGCGAAATCGTCCAGGACCAGGATGACATCCGGCCTCAGCAGGGCTACGTGCCTGTCGAAGCGATTTACTCCCTTGTAGGCCGTTTCTGCCTTGCCGCAGGCATAGCAGACATCCCCATCGTCCAGGAAGTCTTCGATCCTGCCGTTGTACAGGGCGCTCTTGGCGACCTGCCCGCGGCCTCCGAAAAGCAGGGTGTTGTGCGCGGCGGACTGGCGGGTATAGTCCTCATGGAAAGGCGCTCCCGCGACGGGGAAACGCTGGCCGGCGCAGATGCACAGGGACTTTCCTCCCTTCATGATCCAGAAGCTGTTCTGGTCCATGTGGGAGTGGCTGACTGACCCGAACGGGGAGCTTTTCAGCAGCACCGTGAGGTCGTTTGCCGGATCGGAGATGTCCGTGTGCATGGCGGCTATTCCGGTCTCCTTGAAGAAATGGGACTGTTCCAGGGGAACGGGACGGGACGGAGAGACGGGCTCGAAGCACAGCGCCTCCCGCACGCGGTCCAGACCGCTTACCTGCTCTTCCCCGTTTTTCAGGAGCCCCGCATACCACTCCAGGGCCGGATTTCCGTTCTTCGCGGCAAGGAAAGAAATCATTTCTCCGAAACCCTTGGCCTTGGTGGAATAAGGGGTGTCCTCAAGGTCCCCGAAAGGGGTGTTTTCGCCGTAAGGCGTCCCGGCATACACCAGGAAATACGGATAGTTCTTGAAGTAGGGGTCGTTCAGAAGGTCCGGCCCGCCGAGGCGGTAAACGGCTTCGTACGGGGCCAGGAGGCGGGAATTGTAGCCCGTGGAGTAAGACACGCCTTCGGCCCATCCTCCGTCGGGGGATGCCCAGTGCGGGTAGGATGTCATCGCAAGGGTCAGGGCCTGGTGCAGCCACCGGGCGGGCTGTTCCCCGCGCTCCGCAAGGGTAAAGGCGAAGAGCATCAGCTGCGGCGGGATGCGCCCGCTGTGGCTGTCCGTTCCCGTGCAGAGGAAATCGAAGCCCTGCGGGCTGAGGCGGCGCGAAAGGGCGTCGGCAAGGCCCGCCATCCAGTCCTCCATGCGCTGCCTTTCTTCCGGGCTGAAAGCCGTCCAGGTCCAGTCGTAGGACCACATCAGGCAGTCGGCGTAGGACATCGTGAATTCGTCGAAATTGCCTCTGTTGATTATGACGGGACTTCCTTCTCCGCCCACTTCGTAACGGGTAAGGTCCAGCATGTGCCGCCGCGCGGCGTCACCGTATTTCTTCTCTCCGGTAAGCATGTATATGAACGCCGCGGAGGCCACGTTGTGGCAGTACCACTGGCGGTTCAGCCCGAAACTGTCCTTATAGACCATGCGCTTGCGGGCGAATTCGTCCTTCGTCCTTTCCGGCATGGAAGCGAATTCGGGGAAGGGCCGGCATGGGGCGTCCAGGCACTTGTCAGCCGCCGCGCGAAGTTCCTTCAGGGCCTGCGGGAAGTCCCTTTCCATGCGCCTCCTCAGTTCCGGAATGTCGGCGGGGCGGAAAAGGAGCCGGGGATGGGAGGCGGGGACAGCGGCCAGAAGGGCCCGGACATCCGGCATCGGGCGGCTCACGGCGCCTTCCGCTATGGTGAAGCTGCCGAAGGTCTTCCTGCAGGCAAGGCGGCCACGAAGGTCGTATGCACGCACTTCCCAGCTGTATTTCCCGGGAGCTACGGCTTTGGAGGGCCTCCAGGCGCAGACGTCGGAAGCCGGGGAGCGCATCACTTCGCGCCCGGACGCGTCATAAATGAACACGCTGTACCTGAGGGAATCGCGGTCTCCCGCCCTCCACCATGTGAAACCTGGGGGCGTAACATCAAGGACGCAGCCGTCGAAGGGCCGCGTCTTGATATTCTTCGGCCCGGGGACCGAAGGAAAGGAGTATGAGCTCAGCAGGATTGCGAGCGCCGGTATCAGAAGCAGCCTTCCCATGGCGGCTACTTTTTGACTTCCGCCGTGTAACCGAGCTTGTTGATGGCGCCGGCCAGCTTCTCCGGGCTGGTCTTGGCAGGGTTGTAAACGACGCGTACGGTCTTATCCTCGAGCTTTACTTCCAGACCGAGAACGCCCTTTTCGAAGGCAATGTTCTCACGTACCTTTTCCGCGCATTTGTGGCAGTCCATGGAAGTGACGAAGACGACCTCTTCCTTCTGGACTTTCTTCGAAGCGGCATCGGCAGCCGAGGCTCCTGCGATGAGCAGCGGCGCTGCGGCGAGCAGGGCAAATAACTTCTTCATATCTTATTCTGTTTTCCAAATTGTCATCCTGAAGCCGGCGTATATCCTGATACCCATCAAGGGGCCCCATACCTGGCTTGCATCGAAACCTTGGGCAAAAGGGGTGCCAGCCCCGATGATAGGGTCCGCCTGCCTGTAATTCGTCAGGTTCTCGCCGCCAGCGTAGATGTCGAAGCCTTTGAAACGGCGGGTGACCTGGGCGTAGAGAAGGGGGTATGCGGGGGTGTAGCCCGTGGGGTACTTGTCTTCCATGAAGTTCCAGACCCTGCAGGGGCCGTTCACGGAAGCCGTGAAATCGAATATCCACTTGTTGAGGTTCGTCGCGTATTGGAGGTTGAGTACCCCCTTGTAGCGGCTTGTCATCGGCTTTTCCCTCATCTTCATGACATCCGATCCACCCGGCAGGTAAGCCTGCATCGCATCGGTGAAACGCCCGGTTAGAGTTACCGTGAACCTTTCGACGGGCTCGATCGAGAAGTCCACCTGCCAGTTGTCCGTGTAGGACCCCGGGCTCTCGTAGAAGTGGATTTCCCCGGCGGCCCGGCCGTAGTCCGCTATCATCTGCGAGAAGAACTCTGTGCGGAAATAATCGACGCTGACAAAGGTCGATGAACCCTTCGCGAAGGACGGGTACCAGGTCGCGCTGGCCCCGAGCGTCATGGCATCCTCCAGAGGGTGGGACGTCAGGTTGCCCTTGATGATTTTCGATGTCGAGAGGACTCCGAAGTTGTCGATCAGCGGGGTTGAAAAACGTATCCCGCGTCCGCCGTTGGCCCTCAGGACAAGTTCCTCGGAAGGAGCCCATTTCATGGTAAGACGGGGGGAGAAACGGAAGCCGTAATCCTTGCCGTACCAGTCGCCGCGGAGGCCTATTATCGTAGAGAACTTTTCGCCGGAATGGAAGGTATATTCCCCGAAAACGCCGGCCGTATTGAGTATCGTCCTTCCACTTATTTCAGGCTGGACCGTAGTCCCGAACTGACGGATAAGGTTTTCATCATAAAGGTCGAACATATCCGAAAGGCCCAAAGTAAACTTATGGGTTTCGTTTAGTTCGCGTTGATACAGAAGGTTCAGGAATCCGGATTGCTGACGGGCGTCGTAGTTGGTCTGCCCAAAGCGCCCTTCCATTCCCTGCCAGTTCCAGTCGGCCACCATGGCGATGCTGGACTCGGTGTCGTCGTCTATCGGCATGCCCGCCTTGAGGTAGGCATCCAGCGAACGGTTGAGGATATCGGTCGTCCAGGGATTGGCCGTCCCCTTCATCTGGCCTCCTTCGCGGCGGTCCTGGATGGCACGTACTCCGAAGCGGACCTGTACCCCGGAAGGGTCGAAGTAGAGCCACCTGTTCGAAAGGCTCATCTGGAGGCCCGTCGGATCGTCCCGGAAACCGTCCCCGTTCATGTCCATCTGCTTCGTGTTCCCGTCCACATGGCCGAGGATCACCGTACTCCATTTCTGCATCTCGTCAAGCTGCAGGGCCGAGATCACGTTGAGGTCGGCCTTGCCGTCGGCCATTATGGAGCCCTGGACATAGAGGGGCTTTTCGTCGGTGGGCTTGCGGTGCTCGAGGTTGATCTGGCCCGTCATCGATTCCACGCCGTTGATCACGGAGGATACTCCCTTGCTTATCTGTATGCTCTCGAGCCACTGCCCGGGAACGAACGAGAGGCCGAACGGGGCGGAAAGTCCGCGCATCACGGGACGGTTCTCGTCGAGCATCTGGGTGTAGATGCCGCTCTGGCCGAGCAGGCGTATCTGGCGGGCGCCCGTCACCGCATCAGAGTATCCGACGGTGACGCTGGCGGAGTTCTCGAAGCTTTCGGCGAGGTTGCAGCAGGCCATCTTGCACAGGCCTGCGGCCGTGATGACCTCAGCCTTGAGGTCCTTCCCGCGGGGGATATAGTTCCCGGACTGGCGGCCGACTTTCACCGTGGCCGCAAGACTGTCCCTTCGCTCTCCGTAAATGCCAGTAGTATCAGGCATTTGCGCATACAGCGCGCAAGGAACAAGCAACAATATGATACTAAGTAGATTTTTCACTCTGCAAAATTAAAAATGGTGATTCCCGCATCAAGCGAAAATCACCATAAATGATGATGCCCACCTGCCTTCTAGAGGTTTCTGAGCAGGTTGTTCAGGTTCACTCTCTTGTCAATCAGCTCATGCAGCTTTTCGACCGGGACCCTTTCCTGCTGCATCGTGTCGCGGTCGCGGACGGTGACGCACCTGTCGTTCAGGGATTCGTGGTCCACGGTGATGCAGAAAGGTGTGCCGATGGCATCCTGGCGGCGGTAGCGCTTGCCGATGGAGTCCTTTTCCTCGTACTGGCAGTTGAAATCGTATTTCAGAAGGTCCATGATCTCCTGCGCCATCTCGGGCAGTCCGTCCTTCTTGACGAGCGGCAGGACCGCAGCCTTGACCGGAGCCAGCGGGGCAGGGATGGACAGGACGACGCGGGTCTCTCCGTTCTCGAGTTTTTCCTCCTTGAAGGAATGGCTCAGCACGGCAAGGACCATGCGGTCGACGCCGATCGAGGTCTCGACGACGTACGGGGTGTAGGCCCTGTTCTCTTCGGGATCGAAGTACTCTATCTTCTTGCCGGAGAACTTCTGGTGGTTGCCGAGGTCGAAGTCGGTGCGGCTGTGGATGCCTTCGAGTTCCTTGAATCCGAAGGGGAAGTTGAATTCGATGTCGGTGGCGGCGTTGGCGTAGTGCGCAAGCTTCTCATGGTCGTGGAAACGGTAGTTCTCCGCTCCCATGCCGATGTTCACGTGCCACTTCATGCGGGTCTCCTTCCACTTCTTGAACCAGTCGAGTTCGGTGCCGGGCTTGATGAAGAATTGCATTTCCATCTGCTCGAATTCGCGCATGCGGAAGATGAACTGGCGGGCGACTATCTCGTTGCGGAAGGCCTTTCCGATCTGCGCGATTCCGAAGGGAATCTTCATGCGGCCGGTCTTCTGCACGTTAAGGTAGTTGACGAATATGCCCTGGGCCGTCTCCGGACGCAGGTAGATGGTGTTGGCGCCTTCGGAGGTGCTGCCCATCGAGGTGGAGAACATGAGGTTGAACTGACGCACGTCGGTCCAGTTGCAGGTGCCGCTGATGGGGCAGACTATGCCACAGTCGATGATGATCTGGCGGTATTCCGCGAAGTCATTGGCCTTCTCGGCGGCGACATAGCGGTTGTGGACCTCGTCCCACTTCGCCTGCTCGCGCAGGACGTTGGGGTTCGTGGCGCGGAATTGGGCCTCGTCGAAGGCCTCGCCGAACTTGCGGCGACCCTTTTCGACTTCCTTGTTGACCTTTTCCTCGATCTTGCCGAGATAGTCCTCGATCAGCACGTCGGCGCGGTAACGCTTCTTGCTGTCCTTGTTGTCGATGAGGGGATCGTTGAAGGCTCCCACGTGGCCCGAGGCCTCCCAGATGCGGGGGTGCATGAAGATGCAGGAGTCGATGCCGACTATGTTCTCGTTGAGGCGGGTCATCGCGTTCCACCAGTACTGCTTTATGTTGTTCTTGAGCTCGGAACCCATCTGGCCGTAATCATAGACGGCGGCGAGTCCGTCGTAGATCTCGCTGGAAGGGAAAATGAATCCGTACTCCTTGCAATGGGCTACAAGCACCTTGAATAATTCGTCCTGTGTCATTTCTTTTCTTTCTTAATAACCTGCAAAAATAAGCATTCTTTCGCAGTATTTCGTCCTTTTCGACGTTAAATTGCTAACTTTGCGGCCCTTTGAACATGAAACGCAGTCTAGCCATATCGCTCCTCCTGCTCGCCGCGGCCCTCCAGGCCGGGGCGCAGACTCCCGAAAGGATAGACACCCTCGCTGCGGCCACGGTCACCGACCGCATGCAGGAAATCGACCACAATTCGACCCAGACGGGACTCCAACGGCTTGACGCATCCAAGATAAACAGGGGTTTCGCGCTTTTCAACAGCCCTGATGTCATCAAGACCATCCAAAACCTCCCGGGAGTCGCTTCGGGGCAGGAGCTTTCCGCCGGACTTTACGTCCACGGAGGTGACGGCTCCGACAATCTGTTCCTCCTCGACGGGGTCCCCATCTATCAGTGCAGCCACATGATAGGCCTGTTTTCCTCCTTCAACAGCGACGTAGTGGAGTCTGTGGACTTCTACAAGAGCGGTTTCCCGGCCCGCTACGGAGGAAAGACTTCTTCCGTCGTGGACGTACGCACACGGGACGGGGATTTCAACAGGCTGAAAGGGATCTTCTCGCTCGGTCTTATCGACGGGCGCTTCCAGATCGAAGGGCCCATAGGCAGGAAGGGGAACACTTCATTCAACGCAGGGCTCCGCCGTACATGGATGGATGTTGTGCTGGCCCCTGTGATAGCCATCGCCAACTACAGGGAAAAACGGAAATATGGAAAGGATAATGCCAGCACCTACAACGGCCATTACGACTTTTCGGACTTCAACGCAAGGCTGACCCATAGATTCGGACCCGAGGACATCCTCCGCATCAATTTCTACGCAGGAGGCGACAACATGCCCGTCAAAGTCAGTGACAACTCTGTTTACCGGTATGACGACGGCAGCAGGAGCAAAAGCGTGAACAGGGAGAATGTTTCCCTCTACTGGGGAAATATCCTCTCGTCCGTGTCCTGGCACAAGGGCCTGTCTCCCGTACTGAAACAGGAACTGCTGGCCTGGCATTCCCTCAACAGGGGAAACATCTCCTTCGACATCCTCCAGAGCAACTCCTACGGAGCATATACTGATAAGATTTCTGTCGGGGAAGCCGTCAAATCCAACATGCACGACGCCGGCCTTTCGGCAAAATACGATTACATGCCCTCCGTCCTGCACCACGTCCGCTTCGGGGCCGTCCTGGACTGGCACCGTTACCACCCGGTCCGCTACTCCCGTACCGAAATGGTCTCCCAGGAGCTGGACACCCTGACAGTCGAGGAAGGGAGCAAACTCTACCATGCCTATGAAGGCAACCTCTACATCGAAGATGAATTCGATGTCTTCGAATGGCTGAAATTGAATGCCGGTGTCCGCTGGTCGGTTTTCGGAGGGGCTGGAAAGACATGGACCTTCCTTGAGCCGCGCTTTTCGATGAAGGCGCAGCTGGCCCCTGCGGCGGATTTCCGCTTTTCATGGACAGAGATGAACCAGTTCACCCATCTTATCGCCACAACCTATATAGACCTTCCCACCAACACCTGGCTGCCTTCCACGGCGGTGATGAAGCCCATGCATTCCTCACAGTTTGCAGGAGGCTTCTACTGGCAGGTGCTGCAGGAGCTGAAGGTTTCGTCTGAAGGATGGTACAGGACCATGGATAATCTCTATGAGTACGCCGGAAACAACCTTGTCTATCCCGCCGTGGACAACTGGGAGAAGGATTTCTCTGAAGGGAAGGGAAAGTCCTGGGGCCTTGAACTGGCCCTGGATTATGATTCGGAGAAAATATCGGCTTCTGCATATTATACCCTTGCATGGAGCCTGCGGCGTTTTGAGGCCATTTATGACGACTGGTATCCGGACCGCTTCGACAACCGTCACAAGTTGAACCTGCTCTTCTCCTACAGGCCTTCGAAAAAATTCGAGCTCTTCGCGGGATGGAATTTCCACTCCGGGAACCATATCACGGCCGCTACCTACCGCCTGTGGTATGATTCGGACAAAAAAGCCGTAAGCGGAATGGAGATTTACAGCACCCCAAATAACCTGCAGCTTCCGGCATACCACAGGCTGGATCTCGGATTCAATTTCCACCACCTGACGAAAAAGGGACGTGAATCCGTCTGGAACATCAGCGTTTACAACGCCTACTGCCGGATGAACCCCATTCTCGGATATGTCGGGGAAGAAAGATTCTTCAACGAAGAAAACAGCAGTTACGAGACGACCGGCAGGATGGTCGGCTATTCGGTCGGTCTCATTCCCATCATCCCCACCGTGGGCTACACCCTCAAATTCTGAAGATGATGAAAAAGTTGTATTTCCACGCTTTGCTTTCCCTCGCCCTTCTGGGCGCATGCGAACGGCCTTTCGAACTCAAGGACGGAAACCTGCCGGAAAGGCTCTACCTCGAGTGTCTTGCAGGAGACGGGGATACGACTTTTGTTTCCGTGCAGACCTGCATCCCTGTAAACAGCGGAAAGGCTGTCGAGACCTTGAAAACCGAGATTGAGCGGCTGGATTTTTCCGCCGGTGGGGTTCCCGTCACGCTTTCCCGCTACAAGCCGGGCATAAGCCGTCTCAACAGATGGTACACCTGCGATCCAATCCAGGAGGGGAAAAACATCCGCGTGGAAGCCCGTGCAAAGGGGATGGATCCCGTTTCAGGGGAGTCATACATTCCGGCGGCACCTGCAGTAAAAGATATTTCCATGCAGGTTTATCAGAAGGATTCCTCCTGGCTGGAAGTCAACATCGAGATGGAAGGAGAAAGGCCGTCGGATGCCTACTACGGCATCGTCTGCCTGATCAGGCAAGAATATGAACAGCTGAGCATTGGCATCGATACCTTTTCATTTGTAAACAACTATTCCCAGGGGATTAGCGAAACCGTGGATGATGACCTGCTTTCTTCCGCAGAGGACAACTTCTTTGATTTCAGCTTCGACGGAAAGTCGATGATCGACGATTATTCCTTCGGAAGCGATTATTTCCCCGGATTCGGCTCGGAGGATATCATGCAGGTGTACGTTCCGAAGAAGAGCTATCTCGAAAAAAACGGCCACAGAATGCATTTCTTCGTTCCGAGGGACTACAGCGACACTCTTCAGCACCACCAGCCGGCAGTATTCAACGAGTTCTGGGGTTTTATCACCACTCCGGAACATGACGTGATTGAGCGTTCCCGCTACTATTACGGATTCAAGATATACAGACTGAGTCCGGATTTCTTCCATTTCGCCCAGTCACGCTGGATGCAGAGGAACAATGTCCTGTCCTTCATAGGACTTGCACCTTCGATTTCAGCCTGGTCCAACGTGGAGGGAGGCTTCGGCGTCGTGGCCGGCCTGCGCAGCACCGTGACCCCGATGGTTGAAAGCCGGAAGGACGGGATCCATTAAAGGATTTCCGCCAGAGGTATCTTAACGAAATCCCTCTCTCCGATAAGCGGATGCGGGATTCTTAACTCAGGGGTTTCAACATTGCGCTCTCCGTAGTAGAGGATGTCGATGTCGATGGGGCGGTCATAGTAGATACGCCGGCCGGCGGAATCGTATTCGGCTCTGCCGCTGCGGCCCATGGCCTTTTCAATGGCCTTCACCTGTCCCAGCACCACGAAGGGATCACTGTCCAGTTCGTACATCACGGCGCAGTTGATGAAAGGCTGCCCCTCGAATCCCCAGGACGGGGTCTCAATGAAGGAGGACAGGGCTGAGAACGGAGTACCGAAGGCCTTGTCCATGCGCCTCAGAGCCTCTTCCAGAAGGGCCTTGCGGTCTCCGAGATTGGAGCCCAGGGAGAAATAGACCTTTTCCCGGGCCATGGCTCAGAATTCTGGATCCCAGCCGAGGGCCACGCGGGCCTCGTCCGAAAGCATGGACTGGTCCCAGGCGGGCTCGAAAACAAGGTCAATCTTGCAGGATTTCACTCCAGGAGTCTGCTCGACGCCGTGCTGGACGTCGGCGATGACCTCGTCGGCCATGGGGCAGTTCGGGGCCGTGAAGGTCATCTTGATGTACACTTCGCGGGCCTTGTTGATGTTGAGCTCGTAGATAAGCCCGAGGTCGTATATGTTCACCGGGATTTCAGGGTCGTAAACCTGCTTGAGAGCCAGCACGACGGCATCGTACAGGGGAGCGAGTTCCTTTACGTCTTCCGGGGTCAATATGCTGTTTTCTTCCATTGTCTCAGATATTTTGCTCCGCTGCAGACCGGATCGTGGCTATCATCGACACGAGGCCGTTAGCCCTCGTGGGGGAGAGGTTCTCTTTCAGCCCTATTTCTTCGATAAAGCCGAAATCGTCGCCCGCTATTTCTTCCGCGCTGCGTCCGGAATAAACGCTGATCAGAAGGGAGATGATTCCCTTCGTTATTATGGCGTCGCTGTCCGCCATGAAGAACAATTTGCCGTCCTCCTTCTTCCAGTCGAGCCATACGCGTGACTGGCAGCCTTTTATAAGCTTGTCTTCCGTCCTTGAACTCTCGGGAAAGTCAGTAAGGTTCTTTCCCAGTTCTATCAGATACTCATATTTGTCAAGCCACTCGCCGAACATCGAGAATTCCTCGACGACAGCCGCTTTTGCTTCTTCCAAAGTACTCATTTCAACATCTTTATCGCCTTCCGGAGGGAAGAGGTGAAATACCTGGCTTCCTCCATCGTGTTGTACGGGGCGAATGACGCCCTGAGCATGCCCGTCACGCCGCACTTGTCCATGAGGGGCTCCGCGCACATCTGGCCCGAACGGACAGCTATTCCCATCTTGTCCAAAATCAGCGCAAGGTCCTCATGATGAACTCCTTCCACGGAGAAAGAGAACAGCGGAATCCGCTTGCCGCCCTCCCCGTAAAGCCGGAGACCTTCGATGCCGAACAGTTCCTCCAGCATATATGAACAGATACTCTCCTGAAGGGCAAGTATTTCCGGGTCCCTCATCTTGCGGACCATGTCGATTGACGGGATGAAAGTCGGCACGGAAGCGAAATTCTGCGTCCCTGCCTCGAATTTTTGCGGCAGGGGAGCGTAAGTGGAGCCCGACCAGCGCACGGTTCCTATCATTTCACCGCCGCCCATGAACGGAGGCATCGCATCCAGCAGTTCCTTCTTCCCATAAAGAACGCCCGTGCCGGGAGCCGCATACATCTTATGCCCCGAGAACGCATAAAAATCGCACCCGAGGGCTTTCACGTCCACTTCCTCATGTACTATTCCCTGCGCGCCGTCGACGAGGACCGGCACTCCGGCCGCATGCGCGCGATCGATGATCCTCTTTACCGGATTTACTATTCCAAGAACATTTGAAATATGGGATATGGCTATAAGTTTTGTCCTGTCTGTCAGATACTTGGATAAATCGTCCGCGACGGGGAAGGGAACGACTTTAGCACCCGTACGAAGGGCAAGCATCTGCCAGGGGAGTATGTTGGAATGATGGGAGGCATCATCGACCAGTATTACATCTCCTTCTCCTATGAAAGTCTCACCGAAACAGCGCGCTACAAGATTGATTGAAGCGGTCGTTCCGGAAGTGAATACGATTTCCGATGCCGATCCGGCGCCGATAAAATCCCTGACACATTCCCGGGCGTTCTCGTAGCATTCGGTAGCCTTGGCGGAAAAATAGTGTACCGCCCTGTGGATGTTTGAGTTATACTCGAGGGACATCTTATTCCAACAGTCCGTCACGGACGACGGCCGGAGGCTGGTCGCAGCATTATCAAGATACACCAGAGGCTTGCCGTAAACCTTTTGCGACAACTGCGGAAACTCGTTTCTGATATCCTCTATAGTCATTTTTCAAAATGAATCTCACAAAGATAGTTATTTTTTGCATCGGCTGAAATAATACGTATTTTTGTGCTTGACCAAGCCACGGGAAAGAAGGTCCTGAAGTGTTTGGCCTTTGAATTAAAGAATTATTAATCAATTTATTATGATAGATTATATTTCCGGAAAAGTCTCTCTGCTCACCCCTACGTCCGTCGTCATCGAGAATAACGGTATAGGATATGTCATGGAAATCTCCCTGCAGACTTACCAGGCGCTGGAAGGGAAAAGCGAAGCTACGGTCTTCGCACAAAGCCAGGTAAACCAGAGGGAAGGGACGGAAGTGGATTACGGTTTTGCCAGCAGGGACGAAAGGGAAACTTTCCGTCTCATCACAGGAATCTCCGGAGTAGGGGCTTCATCGGCCCGGATGATCCTGTCGTCACTCTCGGCAGAAGAGCTCAGGAACGCCATACTATCTGAGGACATCAACCTCATAAAATCCGTCAAGGGAATAGGGCTTAAAACAGCCCAGAGGATGGTCCTGGAACTCAAGGACAAACTGGTCAAAGGCGAAGGAAGCGCGAGCGAAACCCTGTTCGTTTCCGACAGGAACGAGACCGTCGACGAAGCTACGAGCGCCCTCCAGATGCTGGGCTTCTCCAAGCCGAACATCAACAAGGCCATTCAGGCAATCCTAAAGAAAAACCCCTCGGCCAAGGTCGAGGAGATTATCAAGGATGCTCTGAAAATGCTATAAAAGTTCCACGTGGAACTATCTTCCGAAATACACGAGAAGAACTGAAATATCGGCGGGTGAAACCCCGGGAATCCTGGAAGCCTGCGCAATGGTGCGCGGGCTATATTTTTTCAGTTTCTGACGGCATTCTATAGTCAGGCCACCCAACTTTTCGAAGTCGAATCCATCCGGGATAATCAGGTCTTCCAGCCGCATTATTTTTTCAGCCATGGCCTTCTCCCGGTCGATATATCCACGGTATTTAATCGAGATATCGACGCTTTCCATTACTTTCCCATCAAGTTCATCAGGAAGATTGAACTTTGAAAAAGTTCCACGTGGAACAATTTTAAGAATCTCGGATACTCTCACCTCAGGCCTGGTAATCAGCTCAGAAGCCTTCTTCGAATCTCCTATGGGAGCAGATCCAAGGCTCTCAAGATAAGGATTAGCCATCTTTGAAGTAAGTTTGACAGTATCGCAAAGGGAGGTAAGGGATGCCACCTGGTCGTATTTACGCATGGTTGCAGCGTACCTTTCTTCGCTCGCAAGACCAATCTCATGGGAACGCGGAGTGAGTCTCTGATCGGCGTTATCCTGCCTTAAAAGAATACGGTATTCGGCCCTTGAAGTAAACATCCGGTAGGGCTCATCGACTCCCTTCGTAATCAGGTCATCGATAAGGACACCGATATAAGATTCATCCCGACGAAGGATGAACGGATCCTTCCCGTTGATCTTCAAATGGGCATTGATACCGGAAATAAGGCCCTGCGCAGCGGCCTCCTCATAACCCGTGGTTCCGTTGACCTGACCGGCAAGAAACAGTCCCTCGACGCACTTTGAAGACAGATCTGCATTTAAGTACAGGGGGTCAAAATAGTCATATTCGACCGCATAGGCAGGCCTGAAAATACGGACATTTTCGAATCCACGAATCTTGTGCAGGGCTTCCAACTGGACCTGAAGAGGAAGGGAAGACGAGAATCCCTGGAGATAATATTCCTGTGAATCGACAGCCTCGGGCTCGAGGAAAAGCTGATGTGAATCCTTGTCCGGGAACATCCTGAGCTTGTCTTCGATGCTGGGACAATAGCGGGGCCCTTTTCCATGTATGAGCCCGTTGAAAAGCGGGGACTCGGAGAATCCGCTTTTGAGCGTCTGGTGAACTTCAGAATTCGTATGGAAGATATAACACTCCTTCTGCGGGTGACCGGCCTGGATCCTGGAAGGCAGATCAAGAAAAGAAAAACGGTCAGGTTCCGTATCTCCTGTTTGAATTTCGGAAACCGAAAGATCGACGGAAGAAAAATCTATCCTCGGCGGAGTACCGGTCTTCATCCGCGCGGACGGAATGCCGAGCGAGACGAGCTGTTCGGTCAGACCATAGGAAGAGAGTTCGCCGATGCGTCCCCCCTCAAAAGAATTCATCCCGACGAAAAGTTTGCCGTTAAGGAAGGTCCCGGCCGTCAAAATAACCGCCCGAGACTTGAAAATCGCCCCTGTCTGCGTACGGACTCCGGAGATTTTTGAATTCTCAAAGAGAAAACTAACGGCAAAATCTGCGTAAATATCTAATTTACAATTACTTTCAAGGATTTTACGCCAGTGCAGGGAAAACTGCAGTTTATCGCACTGCGCCCTGGGGCTCCACATGGCAGGTCCTTTCGACCTGTTTAGCATCCTGAATTGCAATGTCGAACGGTCAGTAACTATCCCGGTGAAGCCTCCAAGAGCATCTATTTCCCTGACAATCTGTCCTTTAGCTATTCCTCCGACAGCTGGATTGCAGGACATCCTCGCAAAACCGTTCATATCGGGAGAAATCAAAAGTACCGAAGACCCCATCCCGGAAGCGGCCATAGCGGCCTCGCAACCCGCATGACCTCCGCCGACGACTATGACATCGTACTCGTTAAGCATTCTTCAAACCATTCAAGACCTCGAGATAGTAGTTCTCTTTCGAACGCATGACAGCAATGTCTTCTTCAGTGTGATCATCATAACCGATGAGATGCAGAAGACCGTGGACAATAACCCTGTGAAGTTCGTCCTGAAAAGAGGTCCTGTAATAAACGGCATTTTCGCGGACGGAATCGATACTGATGAAAAGATCGCCGGAAAGACGGTCGCCGCTGCAATAGTCGAAAGTGATGATATCCGTGTAATAATCGTGCTGGAGATACTTGAGATTAATGTCAAGGATGTAATTATCCGAACAGAAAATGACGGAAATATCACCGAGCCGACGGACCTCGCTTTCTGCGACAGTTTTAAGCCATTGCCTGCATAAAGTCTTCTCCTTGAAGGGAAAAACTATATCTTCGTTATAAAAGGAGACCATAATTCAAATTTATGCAAATCTACAACTATTATCCTTAAAAATTGGATTTTGAAATTATTATTTATACCTTTGAAAGTTGATAAGAGTATAAAAATATACAGATACGATGGAAGTTAAGAAATCAGAAAAGGCCAGTCTTGAAAACAAGAGACTTCTCTTTGTCGAGATCGGTTTCGTCCTCGCCCTCGGTGCGGTCCTCTTCGCTTTCGAATGGAGTTCGAAGGAGAAAAAGACTGCAGCCCTCGACGCGGGAAACCAGGAAATAATCGAAGAAGAGATCATCCCTATCACCCAGGAGACCCCTCCACCCCCTCCGGAAGCCCCGAAGATTCCTATCCTTTCCGACCAGATCGACATCATCGACGATGATATCAAGATCGAGGACAATATCATCAACCTTGAAGATGACAGCAACCTCGGCGTCGAAATCATGGACTATGTCGAAAACGTCCAGGAAGAAGTGGTCGAAGAAGAAGCAATTCCATTCCAACTCGTAGAAGACAAGCCGTCCTTCAACGGCGGTGACGCCAACGAATTCTCAAAATGGGTCAACCAGAGGCTGGTTTATCCTGAGATTGCGAAAGAAAACGGCGTCCAGGGCAAGGTCATGCTCCAGTTCACCGTCAACGCAGACGGTACCGTTTCGAACGTGAAGGTGCTCCGAGGAGTGGATCCTTCCCTCGACAAGGAGGCCGTACGCGTCGTTTCGAGTTCCCCGAAGTGGAAGCCCGGAAAACAACGTGACCGCGCTGTGAAGGTAACCTACACCTTCCCCGTTATTTTCCAGTTGAGATAAACCGGAATGAAGTAAAGCCAAAGCCGACCGGAACATATCTTTCGGCCGGCTTTTCTTATGAAAATGGAACAAAAGGAAACTTACACCGCAGTATTCGTAGGCATCATCACCCCTTCCGACAGCGAAAGGAGGGTGATGGACAACCTGGATGAACTCCAGTTCCTCGCGGAAACGGCAGGCGCACAGGGTGAAAAGAAGTTCATCCAGAGGGTGGACAGGCCGGACAAGGCAACGTATATCCGAAGCGGCAAACTGCAGGAAATAGCCGACTGGTGCGAAGAAAACAAGACTGATTACGTCATTTTCGACGATGAACTTTCCGGCATGCAGCAGCGCAATATCGAGAAGATAATAAAGACTGCAGCAGTCATAGACAGAACCAGTCTCATCCTCGAAATATTCGCCCAGAGGGCCAAGACTTCATATGCGAAGATGCAGGTGGAACTGGCCCGCTACAACTATATGCTACCCCGTCTGGCGGGGATGTGGACCCACCTCGAAAGGCAGAGGGGAGGACGGGGTACGCGCGGAGGCATGGGTGAAACCCAGATAGAAGTGGACCGCCGCATAGTGAAGGAAAGGATCACCCGGCTCAAGGAACAACTGCAGAAAGTGGACCGCCAGATGGCTACGCAACGGGGCAACAGGGGCCAGATGGTACGCCTGTCCCTAGTGGGCTATACAAACGTCGGAAAAAGCACGCTGATGAACCTTCTGGCGAAGTCCGACGTGTTCGCCGAAAACAAGCTTTTCGCTACGCTCGACACTACCGTAAGAAAAGTTGTCATAGAAAACGTTCCGTTCCTTCTGAGCGATACGGTCGGGTTCATAAGGAAACTGCCAACCCAGTTGATCGAGGCCTTCAAAAGCACCCTCGACGAAGTCAGGGAAGCCGACATACTGCTGCATGTAGTGGATATTTCGCACCCTGATTTCGAAGAACAGATGAGCGTCGTATCAAAGACCCTGAAGGATATAGGAGCCGCAAACAAGCCTGTATTCGTCATTTTCAACAAGACGGACGCCTACACCTGGAAGGAATACGACCCCTTCTCCCTCGAACCCAAGGACAAGAGCAATTTCAGCCTCGAAGAACTCAAGAACAGCTGGATAGCGCAGGAACAGGCCCCGTGCATCTTCATCTCCGCAAAGAAGAAAACGGGGATAGAAAAACTCCGCAACGACCTTTACAAGATGGTTGCGGAGATTCACGCGGGAAGATATCCCTTCAATAATTTCCTCTATTAATCGGAGAATTTAGCTTTCAGGAACTCACGGTTGAGCCTGGCGATGTGAGACACTGATATACCCTTCGGGCATTCAAGCTCGCAGGCCCTGGTATTCGTGCAGTTGCCGAATCCCAGTTCGTCCATCTTCGCAACCATGGCCTTGGCGCGTCTCTTGGCCTCAGGACGGCCTTGGGGAAGCAGGGCGAGGGAACTCACCCTTGCGGCCACGAAGAGCATTGCAGAACCGTTCTTGCAGGTCGCAACGCACGCTCCGCATCCGACGCAGGCGGCCGCATCCATGCTTTCCTCCGCCTTGTCGTGGGGAATGAGGATATTGTTGGCATCCTGGGCCGAACCGGTGCGCACGGAAATGAATCCGCCGGCCTGGAGTATCTTGTCGAACGCTCCCCTGTCGACCACGAGGTCCTTTATCACTGGGAAGGCCGCGCTCCTCCAGGGCTCCACGGTGATGGTGGCTCCGTCCTTGAAATGACGCATGAACAGCTGGCAGGTCGTGACATGGTCGTCAGGACCGTGGGCGCGTCCGTCGATGTACAGGGAACAAGCTCCGCAGATGCCTTCGCGGCAGTCATGGTCGAAGGAAACGGGACCGCTGCTCTGGCATCCCCTTTCCACGGCCACCGGATCCGCACCCTCGCGGATAAGTTGCTCGTTGAGTATATCCAGCATCTCGAGGAAGGAGGCATCCTCCTCGATTCCGGAAATATGATATGTTTCGAAATGGCCTTTGGCCTTGGCGTTCTTCTGACGCCATATCTTCAAGTTGAATTCCATCGCCGGATCAGTCTTTGTAATTTCTAGTCTTCACCTCAATAAACTCATAGTTGAGGGCTTCCTTGTGAAGTTCAGGCTCCTGTCCTTCACCCTTGTACTCCCATGCCGCTACGTACATGTAGTTGGCGTCATCCCTCTTGGCCTCGCCCTCTTCGGTCTGGCTTTCGATACGGAAATGTCCGCCGCAGGACTCATTCCTGTTCAGGGCATCCCTTGCCATGAGTTCTCCTATTTCGAAGAAATCCTCGAGGCGGAGGGCCTTTTCGAGTTCCTGGTTGAACTCGAACTGGCTGCCGGGCACATTGACGTCCTTGTAGAATTCAGCCTTGAGATCGCGGATGAGACCGATGGCCTTCTTGAGCCCCTCGGCGTCGCGGGCCATTCCGACGTACTCCCACATGATGTGGCCGAGCTCCTTGTGGATGGAATCCACTGTCCTCTTGCCCTTGATGGAAAGAATCCTGTCAATACGGGCCTGCACGTCCTTTTCAGCCTGGTTGAACTCCTTGACCGAAGTATCTGTCTTAGGCTCGGAGAACTTCTTGGAAAGATAATCCCCGATGGTGACGGGAACAATGAAATAACCGTCGGCAAGTCCCTGCATGAGGGCTGAAGCTCCGAGGCGGTTTCCGCCGTGATCGGAGAAGTTGGCCTCACCGATGGCGTAAAGGCCGGGTATCGTGGTCTGAAGATCGTAGTCGACCCATATTCCTCCCATCGTGTAGTGGATGGCGGGATATATCATCATAGGCTCCTCCCAGGGGGAAGAAGCGGTGATCTTCTCGTACATGTCGAAAAGGTTGCCGTAACGCTCGGCCACCTTCTGGTGCCCCAGGCGCCCTATAGCCTCCTTGAAATCAAGGAAAACGGCCTTTCCTGTCTCGTTCACGCCGAAGCCGGCGTCGCACCTTTCCTTCGCAGCCCTGGAAGCCACGTCACGGGGAACAAGGTTTCCGAATGCCGGATAACGGCGCTCGAGGTAGTAATCCCTGTCCTCTTCAGGTATCTGGGAAGGCTTGATTTCGTGCTTGCGGAGCTTTTCGACATCCTCCATCTTCTTGGGCACCCAGATGCGACCGTCATTACGAAGAGACTCGGACATAAGGGTAAGCTTGCACTGCTGTTCTCCATGGACGGGGATGCAGGTGGGATGGATCTGCGCGAAGCAGGGATTAGCGAAGAAGGCGCCCTTGCGGTAGCACTGTATGGCAGCGGACCCGTTGCTGTTCATGGCGTTCGTGGAAAGGAAATAAGTATTTCCATATCCACCGGTGGCGATGATGACGGCATGGGCTCCGAACCTTTCGAGCTGTCCGGTGACAAGGTTTCTGGCAATGATACCCTTGGCTTCCCCGTTGATGACCACGAGGTCCAGCATCTCATGACGGGGATAGCTGGTCACGGTGCCGGCGGCTATCTGCCTGTTGAGGGCGGCATAGGCGCCGAGAAGCAGCTGCTGTCCGGTTTGGCCGCGGGCGTAGAAGGTACGGCTGACCTGCACTCCTCCGAAAGAACGGTTGGCAAGATATCCGCCGTACTCGCGTGCAAACGGAATTCCCTGGGCGACGCACTGGTCGATGATGGCTGAACTGACCTCGGCAAGACGGTAAACGTTGGCTTCCCTGGCCCTGTAGTCTCCACCCTTGATGGTGTCGTAGAAGAGCCTGTACACGGAGTCGTTGTCGTTCTGGTAGTTCTTGGCGGCATTGATACCGCCCTGGGCGGCGATGGAGTGCGCCCTGCGCGGCGTGTCGCTTATGCAGAACACCTTTACGTTGTACCCGAGTTCCCCGAGGGTGGCGGCAGCGGATGCTCCTCCGAGCCCGGTACCTACTACTATGATCTCGAGTTTGCGCTTGTTGTTGGGATTAACGAGATGAAGTTCCGACTTACGCTTTTTCCACTTCTCGGAAATAGGCCCGTCAGGAATCTTGGAAATGAGTTTTTCAGTCATCTTTATCAGGAATTACCAATAATCTTGCAATTTTAACTAATTTTCGGGAAAGGACCAAATCAGAAGAGATTGCCGGGTGCCTCCTCCGGCTCCGCGTTTTTCTCTATTCCGAGATGCCTGTAAGAAAGATCGGTGGCCATACGCCCCCTCTGAGTACGCACTATGAAACCTTCTTTTATAAGGAAAGGCTCGTACACTTCCTCGAAAGTTCCCTGATCCTCCCCTATGGCCGTGGCTATGGTATTGGCGCCTACAGGACCTCCCTTGAATACGTTTATTATAGTCCTGAGTATCTTGTTATCTATGGAATCCAGTCCTCTCTTGTCTATCTTGAGCTTGTCGAGGGCATAGCGCGTGATTCCGAGGTCTATGACCCCGTCCCCCATCACCTGGGCGAAGTCCCGGACCCTCTTCAAGAGGGCGTTCGCGATACGGGGCGTTCCCCTTGAACGAAGGGCTATCTCATCAGCCGCCTCATCCTCGATGCTGACATTCAAAATCCCGGCGCTGCGGCGGACTATCTTCACGAGATCCTCCGTATCATAATACTCCAGGGCGCAGGTAATCCCGAACCTCTCACGAAGCGGAGCGGTAAGAAGTCCGCTCCTCGTGGTCGCGCCCACAAGGGTGAACGGGTTCAGGTTGATGCGTACGGAACGGGCTCCGGGCCCCTTGTCTATCATTATATCTATCACATAATCCTCCATCGCGGAATACAGGTACTCCTCGACTTCCGGAGACATGCGGTGGATTTCATCGATGAAAAGGACATCCCCTTCGTCGAGGGAGGTCAGAAGTCCGGCAAGATCTCCCGGACGGCTCAGGACCGGCCCGGAGGTTATCTTCATGTTCACGCCCATTTCATTGGCTATGATATGCGCCAGGGTCGTCTTTCCCAGACCCGGAGGACCATGGAAAAGAGTATGGTCCAGGGCCTCTCCGCGCATCTTTGCAGCCTGGATATATATGCTCAGGTTGGAAACTATTTCCTTCTGGCCGGTAAAATCTTCCAGTTCCTGAGGCCGGATTATTCCGTCTAAATCCTTATCTTTGCTTTCGTTTGTGTTATGAGGATCGAAATCTGACATCTCACTTTCGTTAAATCAATACAAATATAATGTATTTTTATTTTTTCTTTGTGATTTTTATTAGGCTTGTTGATTTGTTGATAACTAAGATAAATCAATGATTTATAAAATTTTATAGATAAGTAAAAATGTTGGTTAACCTGTAGGAACGGTGTCGAAGGAAAGTTGAAAAGAAAAGGGTGCCGGTTTATCAATAAGGAAACCGGAGTTTTCAACAGGGTTTTCCATGAGTTATAAACACGTTTTCAGTACCGGATGTTGATAAGTGAGAAAAAGACTGAAGAGTTATCCCTGATCTTGAAAAAGGAAGGCAGGGCCTGCTGCAGCGGACTGTTCCTTTCCGCAAGATGGTTTGTACTGGGCAGCATTGCCGGATCCGGGACGCACCTTGTGGTCCTTCCCTCGCGGGAAGCCGCCGAATACTGTTCAGCCGACTTATACAACCTGACTGACGGGGATGATGTCTTCTTCATGCCGGCTTCCGGAAAAAACATAGAGAGAAGCAACTATAAGGCCACCCTCGGGGTCCAGAGGACTGCCGCAGTGGGAAGGATATTGAAAAATGACGGTTCCAGAACCATCCTTGTGACATATCCGGAGGCCCTTGAAGAAGGGATTCCCGGGACGGGGGATATAAAGGAATCGGTACTCACCTTGTCCGTCGGGATGGAGATTTCCCACGAAAGGATAATAAGCGTCCTGGCTTCGAAAGGATTTGAAAAAGTGGATTTCGTTTCCGTACCCGGCCAATTCGCGATAAGGGGCTCCCTCGTGGATATATTTTCATACTCCAACAACGAGCCGTACAGGATTTCCTTCTGGGGAGATGAGATAGAATCCATCCATGCGTTCAATACCGACACCCAGCTTTCTGTGTCAAAGGTGGATGAAGCTGATATTATCCCCGATATAATATCCTCGGAAGGCAGCCGCAGCATAATGGACATACTTCCGGATGATACCTGCGTATGGCTGGACTCTTCCGACATGTACAAGGAAAAACCGTTCTTCAGTGAGTTCGGCCGCTTCCGTCGGGTATGGCTGGAGATTCCCATCTCGGGCTGCGACGCCTCTGAAGTCCGTTTTTCAATAAGTCCCCAGCCCGTTTTCAACAAGAACTTCGAACTGTTGTCCGGAGACATACGTTCGAAGATGGAAAACGGGTACAAGGTATATGTTTACGGAGAGAAAAAAAGCCAGCTGGAAAGGGTATCGTCCGTACTTTCCCTGGAATCATGTCCCCAGCCGGAATTCCTTCCCGGGGTGAACATCCACAACGGTTTCATAGACAACGACGATAAAATCTGCTGCTACACCGACCATGAAATCTTCGACCGTTTCCACAGGGTCAGCATGCGCCGTACTGTCGAAAAGAGCGAGCAGCTCACCGTTAATGAACTCAATTCATTCAACATAGGTGACTATGTCGTCCATATAGAGCACGGGGTCGGGGTCTTCGGCGGGCTCGTAAGGATGCGGGATGACAAGGGCCGGGTCCACGAAGTGGTGAAACTGGTCTACAAGGACGGGGATGTAGTGTTCGTCTCTGTCCATAACCTGCATAAGATATCCCGCTACCGCAGCCGCGAGGGTGAAGCCCCGAGGATAAACAAGCTCGGGTCAAAGGCGTGGACGGCGCTTAAGAACGGGGCCAAATCAAAGGTAAAGGACATTGCGAAGGAACTGATACAGCTGTACGCGAAGAGAAAGGCCTCCAAGGGTTTCGCCTTCTCCGCAGATACGTATCTCCAGGAAGAACTCGAATCTTCCTTCATGTACGAGGATACTCCGGACCAGGAGGCGGCCACCAGGGCCGTGAAGATGGATATGGAGAGCGGCTCCCCCATGGACAGGCTGATCTGCGGGGACGTCGGATTCGGAAAGACGGAAATAGCCGTCAGGGCTGCTTTCAAGGCGGTCTCGGACAGCAAGCAGGTGGTGGTCCTTGTGCCTACGACCATACTAGCCCTGCAGCACTACAACACCTTCCAGTCCCGGCTGAAAGACTTCCCCTGCAACATAGATTATGTCAGCAGGCTCCGCACTGCAAAGGAGATAACTGACATAAAAAAACGTCTTGCCAGCGGCGCCATAGATATACTCATCGGTACACACAAGGTGCTGGGAGCCGGATTCGAATTCAAGGATCTAGGCCTCCTCATAATAGACGAAGAGCAGAAATTCGGCGTCTCGGCGAAAGAGAGGCTGAGGCAGCTGAAGGCTTCCGTGGACACCCTGACCCTCACAGCCACCCCTATCCCGAGGACCCTCCAGTTCTACCTTCTCGGGGCCCGGGACCTCAGCATCATCAACACTCCTCCGCCCAACCGCATACCCATACAGACGGAAATAATCCTTTTCGACGAAAAGGACATAAAGAACATAATAAACTACGAGCTGAACCGCGGAGGCCAGCTCTTCTTCCTGCACAACAAGGTGGAAGAGATACCTTCCATATACGACATACTGCACCGTCTGGTGCCGGACATGAAGATTTGCGTGGTCCACGGCCAGATGGAATCCAGGGAACTCGAAAACCGAATGCTCGAGTTCATAAGGGGCGACTACGACTGCCTGCTCTGCACCACCATCATCGAGAACGGACTGGACATCCCGAACGCCAACACCATAATAATAAACCAGGCGCAGAACATAGGCCTGAGCGACCTGCACCAGCTGCGCGGCCGCGTCGGAAGGTCCAATAAAAGGGCTTTCTGCTACCTGATAGTGCCGCCGCTTATTTCCCTCACCGACGAATCCCGCCGCCGGCTCAAGGCCATAGAAGAGTTCTCGGATCTCGGAAGCGGCTTCAACATCGCAATGCAGGACCTGGATATCCGTGGCGCCGGCAACCTGCTCGGAGCCGAGCAGAGCGGTTTCATCATGGACATGGGCTTCGAGACATACCAGAAGATAATAGCGGAGGCCATGGAGGAACTCGGGGTGGAAGGAGAGATAGTCCCCCGGAGGGAAGGCGGGGCGCAGCTTTCCGACTGTACGATAGAGACGGACCAGCAGGCCCTCATCCCGGACGATTACATAGACATTTCCGCTGAAAAGATAAGGATATACAAGCAACTTGATTCCATCCTTTCCGACAAGGAACTCGACCGGTTCAAGGATCAGCTGAAAGACCGTTTCGGCCCGCTTCCTGAGCCTCTCGGGAACCTTTTCGGAGTCGTAAGCATACGCAACCTCGGGAGCAGGCTCGGTTTCGAGAAGATAATCATCAAGAACGGGATGCTGATATGCTTCTTCATATCCAATCCCCTGTCGCCGTATTACAAGTCGAAGACCTTCGAAAACATCCTCTCCCGCATCTCCGCCAATCCGGCAATTTTCGCCCTGAAGCAGAATGAAAACCGGCTCAAGACTGTCTCAAGGGGGGTGGACTCCATAGACAAGGCGCTCTCATTTTTGCGTAAATTGCAATAAAATGGTATCTTTGCCGTCTTGAAGGAAACGGAGTGGCGAATCTGCTTATAGAGATAGGCAACACGGCCCTGAAGGCCGCATGGTCCGAGGGAATGACTCTCGGAAAGACTTTCCGTTACCAGGGTGAAAAGTTTCTTGAGTTCATTGCCTCGATAACGGAAAAGGAGAAGCCGGAAGTGATGGTGGTGGCCTCCGTCAGGGCCGTCACGCCGGCGGAAGAAAGCCGTCTTTCGGAAGGATGCGGCTGTCTTGTCCTCCTGGATCAGGCGCACCGGGAAGCCCTGGACCGTCGATCCCTTCCCCCGTACCTTTCCTGCGACAGGGCCGCATCCCTTATTGCAGCAATGTGGCTTTTCAAGGGCAAGGACCTCACCGTGTTCGATTTCGGGACCACGCTGACCGTGGATTCCATCTCTTCGGACGGAAAATATCTCTGGGGAAACATCTCTCCCGGGTGCAGGACCCGCTTCAAGGCCCTGAACCGCTATTCAAGGACCCTTCCCCTTGTGAATACCCCTTCGGATCCCCCCGCGACGGGCTCGTCCCTGCAGGGCTCGATAGAGGCCGGAGTGATTTCAGGCATAATGTTTGAAATTGAAGGGTATATGCGTCTCTGCCCGGAAAATACCGTGGTTTTTACGGGAGGTGATGCAATTTATTTTGCAAAGAGAATGAAAAACTCCATCTTTGTTGTTTGCAATCTTGTGTTGATGGGGTTGGCATTGATAACCGAAGACTATGTCGGGAAGAAATCATAAGTTTGCGGCGGCCGTGGCGCTGCTGCTGTTCTGGGCGGGAACTATCCATGCCCAGGACGGGGCTTATGCCAGCTATACCCCGTATTCCATATTCGGCGTAGGAGACATCCTCGGCCAGGGTTCCGCGTACAACGGGACCATGGGCGGCGTCGGTATTGCATCGAGGAACCACAGGTACCTTAACTTCCTCAATCCCGCGGCGGTGACGGCAAGGGATTCCCTGGCGTTCATGGTCGATTTTTCCGTTTCGCAGGGCAACAAGATCTTCCGTCAGGGAGGCATGCGCTCCGCGGTCAACACCTTCACCGTCAACGACTGCGCCATATCCTTCCCTCTCTGGAGGAGAAAGATGGCGATGTCGGTCGGAATCAGGCCGTACAGCAGCATAGGATACGCGTACGGATATGTATATGACGACCCTGCTCTCATAGGCGCGACGGGCGACGTGGCCTTCTCCGCCAGCGGACAGGGAGCCCTCTACGAGGTCTTCTCCGGGATCGGGGTGGCGCCGCTCAGGAACCTTTCCCTCGGAGTCGAAGGCATATACTATTTCGGCAGCATCGAAAAGAAGAACTACGAGACCTTCTCGGATGCGTCCTACAACGGAGCCAAGAACGGGTACAACCTCAAGCTGAATGCAGCCACGGCTAAGTTCGGCCTGCAGTACGAAGCGAAGATCGGCAAGGAGAACGTCCTCTGCGCCGGCGCCACGTACAAGCTCGGGGCTTCCCTCGGCGGGCATGTGGAATCCTATGAATTCTCTACCGGAACCGCGGCCTCCGACACCTTGAGCTACAAGATGGACACCCTGCGGAACAATCCCGGACGCGTGAAGCTGGCCGGCGAACTGGGCGTCGGAATAGCCTTCAGCCATGCCGACAGGTGGAGGGTTGAACTGGACTACACCCGCTCGGACTGGACAGGGACCGGGATGGACACATTCGCCGGTTTCGCCGGGAACACCACCCCTTCCGCGACGCGTTCGTCCTTTTCCACGGCTGTCGCGCAGACCTTCCGGGCAGGCTTCGAGATAGTGCCCAACCGCAACGATATCCGCTACTACCACAAAAAGATGGCATACCGTGCCGGAGCATACTACAGGACCGAATATTACAAGATTGACGGACATGCCATAAACGATATCGGAATAACCCTCGGGGCCACCCTCCCGGTGTTCCGCTGGTACAACGGAATCACCGTTGGCATGGAAGTTGGACAAAGGGGGATGGTAAGAGACAATTTGATACGTGAGCGGTACGTGAATTTCAAGGTCGGAGTGAACCTCTTCGACATATGGTTCCAGAAACCGCGTTATGAATAGAAACTAAAAAAGACCGACGATATGAAAAAGATTATTCTCGTGATTGCAGTGGCTGCGATGTCGATGGCCGGCCTGAAATCGGCAGCTCAGGGAAAGTACGGTGCGGACAGCGCCGAGTGCATCAAGTATCTTTCTTATTACAAGGAATACTTCAAGCAGAAAGCATACGACGACGCCCTGCCCAACTGGCGCAAGGCTTACAAGCTGTGCCCTCCTACCGCCAACCAGACCATGCTGATCGACGGTACCACGCTCATCCGCAAGCTCATCGTGAAGAACTCGCGCAACCCCATCTACAAGGCTGCCCTGATCGATACCCTGATGACCCTGCACGACACCCGCGCCAAGTATTATCCCAAATATGCCGTAACGGCCTTGAACAACAAGGGTCTCGATATGGCGAATTATATCAAGGACGACCCCAGGAGGCTCTATGAAGGCTACAACGAGATCATCGAGGCCAACGGATCCGACACGAAGGCCCAGGTGTTCCTCTTCGACATGAACGCCGCGATCGATCTCTACAAGAACGGAGTTCTCTCCGCCGAGGATGTGCTCAACACCTATCAGAAGAACATGTCCTTCCTCGAGAACGCTCCTGCGAAGACCGATTTCGAAGCCGAGCAGAACGCCAAGATCAAGAAGGATCTCGAGAGCCTGTTCATCTCCAGCCACGTCGCTTCCTGCGACGACCTGATCGCCCTGTTCACCCCTCGCTACGAGGCCAATCCCGAGGATCTCGGACTTGTGACGAACATCGTCAAGATGATGAGCGTCACCGAGGATTGCACGGACAACGACCTGTACCTCAACGCTGTTACTTCTTGGTACAAGCTTGAGCCTTCGCACACATCCGCATACTTCCTCTACAAGCTGAACTCCTCCAGGGGCAACAGCAAGGAGGCCATCAAGTATCTTGAAGAGGCCATCGCTTTCGAGACCTCCGACGAAGCCCTCGATGCCGAGTACATGAACGAACTTGCGGCATACTGCTACAAGAGCGGACAGAGCGTAAAGGCATACGAGACCGCCCGCAAGGTCATCGAGATGAATTCTCCGTTCACCGGCAAGGCCTACATGCTCATGGGCACCATCTGGGGCGCCACCAACTGCGGCGGGGACGAGGTCTCCCGCAGGGCTCCCTACTGGGCCGCCGTGGACTGCCTGCAGAAGGCCAAGGCAGCCGACGAGACCCTTACCGAAGAGGCCAACAGGCTCATCGCAACTTACAGCCGCTACTTCCCTCAGACCGCGGATGCGTTCATGTACGGCTTCCTCGACGGACAGTCCTACACCGTCTCCTGCGGAGGCCTCAGGGCCGTAACGACCGTCAGGACCCAGAAGTAGGCAGGTTTTGGACCCGGTCCGCAAAATACTTTGTACGATGGCAACAGCTGCGGCTGTTGCTTTCGTGCTTGTCGGGTGCTCCCGCAAGCTCCGTGAGGCGGACAGGATAAACCTCAAGGAAACCCCTTTCCAGGTCGTCGACGACATGTTCGCCGTACAGACCAAGAACGGCAAGGTGGTGATGCGTATAGAGGCTGACAAGATGGCCCGTTTCGAGACGGATACGGCCACTTTCGAGACTTTTCCCCTTGGCCTTGCCGTCTATGCCTACACGGACGAGGGCCTTCTCGAGACGGTCATAATCTCAGACGACGCCCGTCACGAAATAGACAAGACCCGCCGCAAGGGCGAGTATTGGTCCGCGTTCGGCAACGTGATCATCCACAACGTGATCAACCAGGAGACCATGGAGACGGACACCATCTACTGGGACCAGGTCAAGAACGAGATATGGACCGATTGCTACGTCAAGATGTATTCTCCGGACGGGATGATGCAGGGATACGGGATGCGTTCCGACGACCATGCGCGGAACGCCATACTGCACAATCCATTCAACAGTTTCGGCTATGCGGTGCAGGACAGCACCCAGGTCATTATCGATTCGGTCAATTTTATAGGGCCATTCCCCAAAAAATAAGGAAGTTTGCCGGAAAATTATTATCTTCGCAGCCCAAATATTGAAAAAGAATAAAAAGCTAATACAATGGCGATACTCCAGAAAACACGTGAAAAGTTCGGTGTGGTGATTTCCATCATCATCGCGCTCGCCCTTTTGTCCTTTATCATCGATCCGAGCACGCTCGAATCCGCCCTGCATTCGATGTCTTCCAAATATGACGTCGGCAAGATTGCGGGCAAGTCCGTTTCCTACCAGGATTTCCTCGAGGACGTGGACCGTTATACGACCATCAACGAGATCATGACCGGATCCTCCGCCCAGAACGAGCAGCAGCAACAGCAGATCCGCAACGCCGCCTGGCAGGAGAGGCTCGACAAGCATATGTTCCTGAAGAACGCCAAGGCCGCCGGGATCAACGTAGGCGAAGCTGAGATGCTCGCCCTGACGACCGGTGACATGGTGTCTCCCATCATCGCCCAGAACCCTTACTTCGCTGACGAGAAGGGCATGTTCTCATCCGACAAGCTCGTGGAGTTCGTCCAGCAGATGCCCTCCGACCAGAGCGGCCAGATGAAGGCCTACTGGAACTATATCCAGAACACGGTCTACACCCAGCAGTTCTATGCCAAGTACGGTTCCCTGTTCACCTCCAGCTCCATCCAGAATCCCCTCATGCTCCGCAAGGCCATCGAGGAGAACAACGTCACTTCCGACGTCGATTTCGTCATGGTTCCTTTCGGTTATGAGCAGGACAGCACCGTCGTCGTGAGCGCGAAGGAGATCGGCGACTACTACAAGGCGCACAAGAACTTCTACAAGCAGCAGGCCGGCCGCGACATCGAGTATGTCGTCTTTGAGGTCGTACCTTCCGCCCAGGATATCGCCGCCACGAACGAAAAGATGGCCGAGGCCTACAACGAGTTTGCAGAGGCTTCCAACCTCAAGAGCTTCCTCCTGAAGAACTCCGACCGTCCCCTTTCCGACTACTGGTACAAGGACGGCGAGCTCAGCAGCATTTCTTCCGACGTGAACGCTTTCGCCTTCGGCAAGGCTTCCGGAGTCTCCCCTATCTTCAGCGAGGATAATTCCTTTTTCGCCGCGAAGGTGACCGACACCGCGATGCTCCCCGACTCCGTTTATGTCAAGCACATCCTCCTGCAGGGCGAGAACGCAAGGAACACTGCCGACAGCCTCGCCGGAGTGATACGCAAGGGCGGCAACTTCGCTTCCGCGGCAGCCGTTTATTCGGCCGACCAGGGATCCGCCGCTGACGGGGAACTCGGCAATATCGGCTGGATGACCCAGAGCTACATGATCCCCGGCTTCGAGTCCGTGATCACCGCCGAGATCGGCAAGCCCTATGTCATCGACACCCAGTACGGCTCGCACGTCGTCCTCGTTTCGAAGAAGACCCGTCCCGTGCTGAAGAAGAAGGTCGCCATCCTCGAGAAGACGGCCCTGGCCAGCAAGGAGACGTTCAACGAGTACTATGCCAAGGCCAACAGGTTCGCCACCCTCGCCGGAGGCACCTACGAAGGCTACAAGAAGGCTGTCGATTCCCTCGGAGTCTATTCCCATCCGATGAACAACGTCCGCGAAGGGAACGCCCGTTACGGCACCGTGGAACAGGCCAAGGAAGTGACCCGCTGGATCTACGACGCCAAGAAGGGCAAGGCCTCGAATATCATCACCGTCAACAACAACTTCTTCTTCGTCGCCGCCCTCAAGGATATCCACGAGGAAGGTTACGCTCCCGTCAAGGAAGTCGCTCCTTCGATCAGGCAGATGCTTTATTCGAAGAAGATCGGCGGCAAGAAGGCTGCCGAGGTTGCTGAAAAGATAGCCGGACTTACCGACCTGCAGGCCATCGCCGAGGCTCTCGGAACTACTGTCAGCAGCCATAGCGACCTCGCTTTCTCTTCGATGGGCAATCCGGGCCTCGACCCTGCGTTCATCGGCGCCGTCGCTGCCGCTGAGCCCGAGAAGATCTGCGGCCCCGTTGCCGGAAGTATCGGAGTCTATGTCTTCAAGGTGACCGGACGCGACACCGGAGCATTCTTCACCGAGGACGATGCCAAGAACTACGAGAACCAGAAGATACAGTACTCTTCCCAGATGATCATCCCCGTGATGATGGAAGAGGCCGACGTGGTCGACCACCGCGACCGTTTCTTCTAGCAGAAGGCATCCCATGGAAACAGGAAGAGGTTGACTCAAAAGTGAGTTGACCTCTTTTTTTGTAGGGAGGGGTATCAGGCGGCCACTTTTTCATGTGTTTTAGGAAGTTCTCCGCCGTTATCAGACTTTGCTTCATCAATACTCTCCTGCCACATCTTGGCTATCTGGCGACCAGAGTAGATGTTGCTAAGATAGGCGTAGAAGATGACCTTCAGCATCGCGCGGGGTGAGTAGCTGCTGGTGCCACCACCCTTGTAGGTGCGCTCAAGAGCACTGAGATCCA
>JAEEGL015380045.1_pt1 | contig 32983 bp, 53 predicted proteins | sample 9134231 | NCBI WGS metagenome assembly JAEEGL01 (sample SAMN16246548, study PRJNA631951) | gut metagenome | biome: gut microbiome; feature: rumen; material: fiber-attached | host: Bos | place: Iran: Karaj | collected 2018-10
CACATATTAGGGATGATCTCAAATTTTCATTTTTTTTGGAAAATGTTTTCAGGTGGTGATAAAATATGTCACGATATGAGAAATTATGTGATATTTTTAAAGGCATAGATCAGAATGAGCAGATACTGATACAGCCTCTGATCCATGAGGTGGTGTATCTTGAAGAACGTATGGAAGAACTGAAAAAAATGCCGCAGATACAAGTGAGTCAGAAGGACCCTCAGAAGCAGCGCATGACGGCAGCGGCTAAACAGTACAAGGAATGCAGCCAGTCATACATGAACGCTGTGAGGATACTGCTCAACACGCTGCGTAAGGCTGAAAGCAGTGCTGCCGATGAGCTGATGAAACGGCTCGAAGAGTTTGCATAGAAAGGAAACAGACAAATGATGAATAATCCAACCAATATTATGACACGAACTGACTGGACTGTGATTATTTCGGCACTGTTGAAACAAGTGCCTGCTAAAGCAAAACGTAGTGAAAGCGGTTTATATTATATATGTCCCGCCTGCAACAAGTTCATTGAAAGAAATGAGAGTGCACACGGGAATATTGATATTCCGTTCTGTAAGTGGTGCGGACAGGCTCTTGAATGGGAGAAACAGCAATGAGAGAAGAATACTACAGCAAAGTGGCGGAGCAGATAAAAATTCTCGACACTGTATCAGAGCAGATGATCGAGAACGTAAAGGAAATGCGTAAATGTATCTCAAATCTTTACAGCATGGGAGTGATAAGCTGCTTAAAAGATAATGAGAGATTACAACAAGAAAATGGGAGAATTAAACGAGAATTGGTAAATGAAATAGAGAAAGCCTTTAAAAGAATTGAAAGAAATAATTATGCACTAAAGGAAAGTTTTAGCTGGGATAATGATGACAACTGATATATGAGGAGCATAACTGATCTATGGAACATGATTCGGAAAAAGTATATGAGTGGGTAGATAAGATCATAAAGGCGATCAATGAGTTTTCAGAAGAGCTTGAAAAGATATTCGGTGAGCTGAGGCAGGTGGCTCTTGATGAACGGGCTTTCAAGGAACAGCATGAGGAACTGTGCTATTACCGCAGGAAAGCGTGTGAAGCCGAGAGCAGACTGAGAGAGCTTGACAAAATGGCTCTGATGGGGATAAGCAGTACAAACAAAACAAGAGAAGAGATACGGAGGAATGCAAATTGGAAATAATCAAAGAGGGAGATATTTCAAGGCTCGATCCTGTGTATTGGTTTGAGTGTCCGAAATGCTGGTGCATTTATGAGGCTGTGAAAAGCGAATGCAGACCTGTAAGAATGGATTACAACGGGGATGTGGGATATTATTACAAATGCCCAACTTGTGAATATGATGTTGCAGGAAAACCCAAGCTGATATGACATATCTTGAAGAATATCACCGGGCGATACAGAGCGGTGAGCTGGTCGCAGGATACTGGATAAAAAAAGAGATCTCGCAGCTTGTGAAGGATATGCGGGATGAACGGTATATCTACGACACTGCGGAGGCTCACAGGCGGTTCAGATTCATGGAAACGCTGTGCTTTCAGTCAAAGCAGCCGTATTATATGCAGCCTATCAGTCTGATGCCGTGGCAGCGTGCATGGTGGGAGGCAGTGTACAGCTTTCGCATGGCTGACACGGGGAAAAGACGGTTTACGGAGGGACTGCTTGAAGTGGCTCGTAAGAACGGCAAATCCACCATGTTCGCGGCGGACGGGATGTGTGACCTGTTCATCGGGGAAAGCGGCATGGACATCTGCTGTGCATCCAACGATGACAGACAGGCGCGGCTCATCTGGTCGGAGATAGCGGGGATGAGGTCAAGGCTCGATCCGAAAAAGGCTATATCATCACAGAACCTTACGGAGATAAAGAACCGTGTGAAGGGTACGACAGTCTTCAGACTGTCGAGCAGGACACAGAACAAGGACGGTTTCAACATATCGAAGACTTTTCTCGATGAGAGCCATGATATATGCGAGGAAAACGGACAGAGTGAGGTCGCGGAGGCTTGCTGGCGCGGAATGAGCTCGAAGGATGAGCCACTATTTCTCAATTGCACTACGCAGGGCTTTAACCGGGAATGCTATCTTGATAAAAAAATACAGATGGCGAAGGAGATCATCAGCGGTGAATGGGACGATGAACATTTCATCGCATTCCTGTTCGAGCAGGACAGTGAATCGGAGATATGGCAGGACAAAAGTTCCTGGGCTAAGTCAAATCCGTCTTTGCCGTATGGAGTAAAGAAGATCTCACAGCTTGAGCGTGATGTTGAGAGGTCAAAGCATGACAAGGCGACACGCATCCATATGCTGACGAAGGATTTCAACGTCCCGCAGTCGGATGCAGTGGGATGGCTCATGCTTGAAGACTATGATCAGCCGTATGCTCCCGTGAACATGGACAAGCTCAGAGGGGCGCTTCTCCTCGGGGCGGTGGACTTGTCGGCTACAACGGACTTGACAAACGCAAAGGCGATGATCATGCTGCCGGATGAGAAGAAGAAATATGTGCTGACAAAATACTTTATCCCGGAATGCAAGCTGACGGACAGTGCGGATAAAGAGGCAGGCGCTGACTATGTGCAATGGGCGCGTGACGGTTCTGTTGAGGTACATGAGGGCAAAAATGAGGTGGATCTTGAACGGGTGGCGGACTGGTTCTATTCACTGTATACGGAGTGGGGACTGCGCCCGTACAAGATAGGCTATGACCAGCGGTATGCAAAGACATTCAAGGAGCGCTGCGATGCTTACGGATTCGAGTATGAGATACTCGCACAGGGGCGTGCTCTGTCGAATGCGATGAAGCTGACTGAGGCAGACCTGAAGGCACGGCTCATCGAATACGGAGGCGATCCCGCTGACAAGTGGTGCCTGGGCAACTGCTGCTGTCAGGTGGACAACACGGGAATGATACAGCCTGTGAAGGCCCACTCAACTCACAACAAGCGCATTGACGGTGCGGTCACTCTGATCATGCTCGAAGAGATGTACAGGAGATACAAAAATATATGGGCAAAATAATCCGCCTGCATTGTGCAGGCGGATATTGTTTTACAGAGGGCGGCTGAGTTCATAGAGCTCGTGAGGGGCAATATCCTGCCCGTGAGCCCACTCTATGCCGTTACCGCCTGATATGACTCTAACACTGCGGAAATAGTTCACATCTTTCAGCTCACTGTACCAGTTACCTGTGATATAGGGGCTGACATCGAACAGCTTTTTCTCACTGTTCTCGTATTCAAGACGAAGGCGGTAATTATCCTCTGGTGTGACTGAGGTAAGTTTAGGCTGCAGCATGATGACCTCCTATCTGAGGGGCTCGATCTTGAAGAACTGATCACCCTCCGAAAGTATTTTCCAGTTAGCTTCAAGATCGTCCTTATGTATCTCTATCCATGCCAACAGAAGTTTCATTTTGTTTTTGGGAATAGAGCCTTCAAGAACATCGCCTTCAAGAGATACTACGACTTCATCGCCCGAATATTCTGCATGAATATGGGGTACATTGTGTTTTCCGCCTATCTCTCTGTACATTCTGACTATTATCCCGTAAAATATACTTAATACCGGCATATTATTCCTCCTGAAATTGTGTTCCGTGAGCGGACATATCCTCCTCAATGAGGCGGACTATATAGGCGTTCAGACTTTCACCGTTGGCGGTGCAGTATTCCTTTATACGGTCACGCTGACCTTTTTTCACAACGAATTTTATCTGGTCGTAGTTCTTCTGTGTATAGCGCTGTACTGCTTGTGCTCCTGCTTTTGTATATGCCATGATTATCACCGCCTTTCATAGATATTATAGCAGAAATATATATTAGTAACAATATACATAATACACAAATATGCTCCTTAATGTTTGGCTGATATGTGCATTGATATATTAGTACTAATATGTTATAATAATATACAGAAAGGAGGTGAGAAAAATGCAGAAGGTCACAAAAAAGATTAAAGAGCTTGCAAAGCTGGTCGCACAGCTCAACAAACTCTTAATCAAAGTCATTAGCTTAGTGGGCTGGGTTCTGATACTCATTCACTTAGTTAATAACTAAAATCTCAAAGGTTCGGCGGCGATGAACCGCCGAACACCTTAAGAATATTATACAATAAAACTTCTGCATTTGTCAAGTATGAAAAGTGAAAAAAAGGAACTTTTCAGAGAGAGCGGCAAGCTGCTCCGGCAGGTAATACGGCTCATAGGTCTGCTTTGCGTGCTTGCTTTGCTCATCAGAGCCATAATTGATATGGTCTGACATCAGATCCCCGCCGTGGATGGTGTAACATCTGCGGCGGGGTTCTTGTTTATAAAAACTATGTCTAACATTTTCAGGAGTATTGAAAATAGGCTTGACAATGGGGTAAAATGGTGACAGGTATATCATGAGCTCGTTTGCGGAGGTGAGAGATACGGGGATATTCGATTTTTTCAGGGGGCGGAAGTCCGGTGATGCAGCAGGACGGCATTATGCGGCTATGCTCAACGGTACTATGCCCATATACTCACAGTACGGGACGGATATATATTCCTCCGATGTGGTACAGCAGGCTATAAGCTGCATAGTCATGGAGATGAAAAAGCTCACTCCGAGACACATCAGAGTGGAAAGCGGTGATATGCTCCCTGTGGGAAGCAGTATTGACAAGCTGCTGAGAAAGCCCAACGGGATGATGAGCATATCGGACTTCATCGAAAAGGTCTACTGGCAGCTGTTCCTTAACTACAACTCTTTCATCGTTCCCACCTATGTGAGGAAATACAATGCGGACGGCTCATCCTACAAGGAATACACGGGACTTTATCCCGTTGCTCCGGTACAGGTGGATTTCATCCGTGATGCTGCTGATGAGCTGGGCGTGCATTTCGTATTTTCGGGCGGGTATGAGTGTGATCTGCTGTATTCGGATGTGATCCATCTGAGATACAGATACTCCGTCAACGAGTTTATGGGCGGAAATGAGTTCGGGCAGCCCGACAACAGGGCTCTGCTCAAGACACTGGAGCTAAATGAGACGATGCTGACGGGGGTGGGTAAGGCTCTCAAGAGTTCCTTCTCCGTCAACGGCATCATCAAATACAACACGCTGCTCGATAATGGCTCGATGGACAGGGCGATAAAGGAACTGGAGGCGCATCTTGCCAACAATGAGAGCGGATTCCTGCCGATGGATTTGAAGGGTGAGTTCGTTCCGCTCAACAACAAGATACAGCTTGTAGATCCCAACACACTGAAATTCATTGATGAGAAGATCCTGCGGACATACCGCGTTCCCGTGGCGATACTAACGGGAGATTACACGAAACAGACCTATGAGGCATGGTATCAGGGCTGCCTTGAGCCGTTGATAATCAACATATCCCAGGCATTCACGAACGGGCTGTTCACGGAGCGGGAGCGTTCCTTCGGAAATGAGATAAAATTCTATCCGCATGAGCTGATATTCATGACAACGGAACAGAAGCTTGCCTTGTTCGACATTCTGACGGACAGTGCAAGCTGCTACAAGAATGAGCTGAGAACGGCGTTCGGTATGTATCCGCTTGAGGAGCTCAAAGGTCAGCTGGCGGTATCGAGCAATAAATCAAACGCTATGAACAATGAAGCGGACGGAGGCGGAGATAATGGGTGAAGATGAGAAAAAGAACGGGCTTATAAACAGGTCATATCAGTTTGAGATAAGGGCAGACAAGGGCAGCGGTGATGATGACAAAAAGGGCATTATCACGGGCAGGCCTATCGTATATGAACAGAAAACGGACATCGGAGGGATGTTTGCGGAGGTGATCGACAAGGGCGCTCTCGACAAGTGCGATTTAAAGGATGTGCGGTTCCTTGTGAATCACGATTTGTCGAAGATTCCGCTTGCAAGGTCGAGGAAAAATACAAAGAACAGCACGATGCAGCTCACTCCCGATGATGAGGGTCTGGGCATACGCGTTGAGCTGGATATTGAGAACAATTCGGAGGCGCGTGCGCTGTATTCGGCGATAGAACGCGGCGATATAAGCGGCATGAGCTTCATGTTTGCAGTAGACAGTGAGAAGTGGGAAGATCTTAAGAGCGACTATCCCACACGCCATATAACGGCGATCTCCACAGTTGTGGAGGTATCAGCGGTAACTTTCCCCGCATATGAGGGGACAAGCATAGAAACAGCCAAAAGAGACCGCACGGCGTTGGACAATGCCCGTAAAGCGGTGGAAACTGCAAGGTCCGAATCGGTGGAGACTGAGGAAATGGAGCTGTTGAGAGAAAAAATAAAAATAATGACCATGTAAATGGGAGGCTAAAGGCTATGAGAAGAAAGATTCTTGAAGCAAGGCTGGCAAAGCTCATCCAGAGACAGGAAGAACTCAAAAAGAGGGCTGAGGGCTCACAGAGCGTTGACGAGCTCAGGGACATACAGACAAGGCTCGCAGAGATAGCCGATGATATTGCGGACACACGCAATGAGATAGAGGCACTCGATGCGGAGAAGAGGGACGGTTTTGATCCCGCAAAGGCTATGAAGACAGGCACACCCGAAAACAGGGGCGCAGATGATAAATATGCATCACTTGAATACAGACGGGCATTCAAGGCGTATGTACAGGCAGGTATCTCCATTCCTGCGGAATACCGTTCGGGCGGCGATGCAGGTGTTACATCCACCACCGATCTGGGTGCTATCATACCCACAACTGTGATGAATGAATTCATCAAGTCTGCATCAAAGGTATACGGACAGGTATACAGCAAGGTCAGAAAGATCAACATCAAGGGCGGCGTTAAGTTCCCCATCAGTGACCTCAAGGCCAAGTTCAAGTGGATCACGGAAAGCACTGTATCACCCAGACAGGAAGCAGGAAACATCAGCGATTATGTTGAGTTCTCCTACAATATCGGTGAGATAAGAGTTGCTCAGACACTGCTTTCCTCTATCGTGGCACTCGATGCGTTTGAGAGTGAAGTTGTGAAGATCATGACAGAGGCATACGTTGAGGCGATGGACAAGTCCATCATCAGCGGTACCGGCAACGGTCAGCCCCTCGGTATCGTGAATGATCCGAAAGTTACAAATGTTGTCACTATGAGCGGCGGCGATCTATCCGACTGGAAAAAGTGGAGAACAAAGCTGTTTGCGAATGTTCCTCTTTCAAAGAGAGGTCAGGGCGAGTTCCTTTTCACATCATCCACCGTGGAAAGCTATCTGCTCACAATGCAGGACAGCGTGGGCAGGCCTATATTCCGCGAGGCAACGGAGCTCACAGTCAATGACAGCAACGTTGCAGGAAAGTTCTTCGGGCGCGAGGTAACACTTGTTGAGCCTGATGTAATCGCAGATGCGGGAACAGCAAGCCCCGGCGATGTCATCGGTATTTACTGGGTTCCATCCGATTACTGCATTAATTCACAGATGCGGTTCAGTATGAAGAGATATTTTGATGAAGACAAGAATGAGTGGGTAAACAAGCTCATCGTCATCGCAGACGGCAAGATACTCGATCCTGCAGGATGCTGGCTCATCAAGAAGGGTTCATGATCATATTAGTTAGTAGTTGTTAGTTATCAGTTATAAGGTTTTTAGCTGCTTGTAAAAGCAGTTGACTATCGGCTGACAACTAAAAAGAGGTGTTTATATGGCACGATTGACAACTACCGAGGCACTGAAGGATCTTTTCACTGCCTTCGGCGGAAATGCTTCGACTGTTGCAGACCTTGTGACGGATTCGGAGATAATAAAGGCTCTTGCAAATCACATAGCAGCGGGAGGCGCTGCGGAGCTGCCTTCCGTAAGCTCCCCGGGAGATGACGGGAAGGTGCTCACTGTGGTAGACGGTGCGTGGGCGGCTGCGGCTCTGCCTGCGGATAATACAGAAACATAATGATGAGGTGAACAGATATGATTAACAATGACAGGATCGTTCCCGTAACAAGAACAGACCTTCTTTCACTTTATGCGGCTATGCTCACAGCAGCAAGCATTACGATCACAAAGCTGGCAGCAACAGCACCTGCTGAGTTCGATGTGAAGTCCGCAGCAACGGCACTCATCGCCGATGAGCCTGTGAAAACACTCGACATCGATGCAACCGCAAGCTCTATCAGCTCCGCTACCATATACTTTATGGCTGCAGAGGATTTCAAGGGCTTCTCTATTGACGGCACGGCTATCGAGTTTGCCGAAGGCAGCGTTGACATCGTGAACGGTTCGGGTGATCTTTACAAGGCTGTGCTCGCAACGGGCGCTGTGACCGTCACAAAGGTAGGTCTTTAAATATCCGCTGCAGAAAAGAGGTCATGGGCATGGTAACACTAAGCGATGTGAAGGCAGGGCTTTGTATCACGGACAACTATCGTGATGCAGAACTCCAGATGTACTTCGATGATGTGATGGATACGCTCAGGGGAGCAGGAGTTCCCGAGAGCAGGATCACAAAGGGCGTTGTGGTTGTCGGTGTCCGTGACCTTTTTTACGGCAGCGAGGGAACTACAAAATTCTCTGATTACTTCATGAAGAAAGCGGCACAGCTGGCACTGAGGTGATGATATGTTCAAGCCATCTCTCAATAATCTGATACCGCTTATCCTGCTGATACCCTCATCGCCGAAGGGCAAGTCCTACGGTGTGGGAACAAAGACATATCCGGATGTATCAAAGGGTGTACTGTTCTACGGGACTTTCCGCACTTACGGCGGGACGGAGAGAAAAGACAACGGGGTGTACTCCATAGAGGATACTGCAGTGATACAGTGCGTATACCGCACGGACATCAAGGCGGACTGCCGCGTTGTGAATGCACAGACGGGTGCTGTGTACGAGATCATCAGCGAGCCCGAAAACCTGAATATGCTGAATAAATATCTTCAATTCAAAGTGCGAAGAGTGAAGGGCGGTGTCTGAATGAGCACACGCGTTGAGCTCGACACTTCGGGCTTTATGAACAGCATGATGAAACAGCTGCAAGCCCTCGATGCGGATATCAAAAGCGTTACCGAGAAGGCACTGAAAGAGACACACGCCATCATAACGGCTAAGGCGGAGGAAGCTGCACAGAACAGCAATCTGCCTGCGGGAGGCAAATACTCAACGGGAAAGATGCTGCAAAGCCTGTACAGGGACGGAAAGGTCGTATGGACGGGAACGGTTGCAGCCGTGGATGTGGGCTTTTCCATCAGAAACGGCGGTCTGCCCTCTTTATTCATGATATACGGCACTCCGAAATACATGAAGAATCAGAAAATGTATGATGCGTTCAAGGGCAAAGCTACCCTTGACGAGGTGAGAACGGTACAGGAAGAGATATTCTATGATGAAGTGAGGCGGCTGAAATGAAACAGGAGCTCATATCGGTGCTTGAAACATTCGGATATCCTGTGTATCTGCAGGGTTCGATGAATATAGACGATGCGTATCCCGACAGCTTTTTCACGTTCTGGAACAACTCCTCCGATGAGACGGCTCACTATGATAACGATGCTTCCGCTTTTGTGTGGGACTTCGATGTGAATTTCTATTCGAGCGATCCCGCACTTGTCAACACTGTTCCCGTGACCGCACGGAAGAGGCTGAAAGCTGCGGGGTTTATCGTAAGAGGCAAAGGACACGATGTACTCAGTGATGAGATAACGCACACGGGGCGCGGCCTTGATGTATATTACAGAGAAGAAAATACACCGCCTGATCCTCCGGGACCCGAACCCGAACCATCACCGGAAGATGATGAGGATGAGAACGAGGAAACGGACGGAGACACAGCAAACAACTGATAAAATGAGGTGAATGATATGCTTAGTGCAGGACTTGGCGAGATAGTTGAATACAGAGGCGTTGAAGGTCTTGTTGCAGCGGAGGTCATTTGTGATGACAACTCCAGCGAGGCAGGACACGGTTATGTAACGGACGATGTGTTCTCCATCGCAGGCGTAGCTACCATAGACAAGGCTACGGACAGCTCCAATGAGACACACTACTATGACAATATGCCTGCTGTCGTTATCAGCTCCACAGGCGCTGATACGATAACAGCAACGGTATCTGCCATTGATGTGGAGGTACTGGCAAAGATAACGGGACAGGATTATGATCCCAACACAGGCGCATATATCGAGGGACAGAGAGATCTCAAATACTTTGCCCTGGGCTACAAGACAAAGAAGACCAACGGTGACGAGGTCTATGTATGGCGCTACAAGGGAACATTCGCAGTCCCCAACAGCACACACAACACAGAGGACAACTCCACGAGCGCCAACAATCAGCAGCTTGTATTCACGGGCATTTCCACCACTCACAAGTGGGATGCTACGGGCAAAGGCGCAAAGGCTATGAACCTTGACCTCGGAAAGGGCCTTGTATCTGAGGAAGTAAAGAACAGCTTCTTCACTACTGTTACGGATCCTGATGACATCGTGGGCGTATCTGCTGAATATACCGTGTTTGCGGTAGAAGGTGAGGATACCACACTGACCATCAAGAAGGGTACTACCTCACAGACCACCATCACAAACGGTGCTGTTGTTGACAGGGGTGAAACTCTCCAGATAAGCGTTACGGGCGGCACTCTCACAGTGAACGGTCAGCCCTTCACTTCGGGCAATACTATGCTCGTATATGGTGATGTGAGAATAGTATCCACAAAGACGACCGAATAAACAGATACACGGGGACAGGCAGCCGGCTTTTGCTTTCGGAGTGGGGTTTTCTCCTTTCGCCCTGCTCCGATCACCCGTAAATGAAGGAGAACACAGATGAAACTTGATATTTACAAAAATCATGAGATAGTGAAGACATATACGGCGGATACGATAAACATCACTTTCGGCGTTATGGAAGACTTTGCAAAGGCTGTCGATCTTGACAAGCTGACGAGCGGCAGTGACATGGAGATAATGGGAGCAGTCATAAAGTTCGTGATGAGCAGTATGGACACGGTGAAAGACCTGCTCAAAGAGATCTTCGAGGGTATCACGGACGAGGATATAAGAGGGGCTGAGGTCTCCGATATATGCGGAGTATTTGCCGATGTGGGCAGATACATGATAGATCAGCTTACTAAACACATACGCTCAAAAAACTGAATGAGGGGGGCACTACCGACCTCCCGATATATGAAGTGTTTTTCGAGCTGGAGATGAGCCTGTGTGACAGGTTCAAGGCATTCACGCCTCTGAGCCTGCGCAGGGAACGCGGCTGTGAGGTGCTGCTTTTGATAGAAAGGCTGGGTACATACAAGCCGCAGAAGGATGATAACACAAAGAAAATAATACGCCGTCCCGCAGGGGATGACTGGTTCTAAAAAGAGGTGAGATCATGGCAGACGATATTACCAGTAAATTTAAAATTGATATATCGGATCTGAAAAAAAATCTTGCCGATGCCAACAAGCAGATAAAGCTGGCGAACGCTACGTTCAAAGCCGAGACTGCGGGTATGACGGACTGGTCAAAGTCTGCGGACGGCGTTTCGTCTAAGATAAAGGCACTTTCCACCACTCTCGATGCTCAGAGGAGCAAGCTCGACAGCTACAAGCAGCAGCTTGAACGACAGCAGTCGGCATATGATGAGAACGGGAAACGGGCAGAGGAGCTGAAAAAGAAGCTCGCAGAGCTGACAGCCCAGGGCGTGGATCCTGCCTCAAAAGAGTTCAAGGCTTATCAGTCAGAACTTTCGGCTGTGGAAAAAGCTCAGGAGCAGGGACAGAACGCCATTGACGGGCTGAAAGTATCCATTCTCAATCAGGAGGCTGCTGTAAAATCCACCGAAAAGGAGATAAACACCTATTCGGGAACGCTCGAAGAGCTGAAAACGGCAGAGGAAGAGGCTGCAAAAGAGGCTGAACGCTCACAGTCGGCATACGGGCAGCTGAAAAACACGATAGAGCAGCAGGAAACAGCGCTCACAGGCTTAAAAGATGAGTATGCTCAGGTCGTAGTTGCAGAGGGTGAAAACTCGGCGGCTGCGCAGGAGCTGGCAGCTCAGATAAGTTCGCTTTCGGGAGCACTGAGCGACAACAAGGCAAAGCTTGACAGTGCGGACGGTGCTGCGGATAAGTTCGACAATACCCTCGGCGATGTGAAGGATAACGCGGAAAGTGCGGGAGACGGCTTTTCCGTGATGAAGGGCGCACTTGCAGACCTGGTATCCACTGCGATACAGGCTGCGGTATCGGCGCTCAAGGATATGGCTGCGGCGGCTTATGAGGCGTGGGAGGCATACGACAGCGGCGCGGATATCATAAAAAGCTTCACAGGGGCATCGGGTGAGGCAGCAGATGAGCTGATAGACGTATACGAGGATGTGGCTCGCAGCGTAAAGGGCAGCTTTGATGACATAGGCACGGCTGTAGGTGAGGTGAACACACGTTTCGGAGCTACAGGCGATGAACTCAATGCGCTGTCAACGCAGTTCCTGAAATTTGCGGAGCTGAACGGGACGGATGTAAAATCATCGATAGACAGCGTTCAGTCTGCTATGACGGCGTTCGGGCTCGGTACCGAGGATACGGCTGCATTCCTTGACACGCTGAACAAGGCAGGACAGGACACAGGTGCATCGGTGACATCACTGACAAATGCACTGAAAACAAACGCTCCTGCGCTCCTTGAAATGGGATACAGTGCATCCGACAGTGCGCTGCTTTTAGCTGAGCTCGACAAGAACGGTGTTGATGTATCCGCAACTCTCAGCGGCATGAAAAAAGCGCTTACCAATGCCGCAAAAGAGGGTAAGCCCCTGACGGAAGCTATGAGCGAGATGGAGGATGCCATTAAGGGGGCACAGACCTCCACAGAGGCTATCACCATCGCCTCGGAGCTGTTCGGAAACAAGGCGGGAGCTGCCATTGCGGGAGCTGTGAGAGACGGCAGGCTTTCTTTTGAGGCGATGGGGACATCGGTCAATGACTTTGCCGGGAATCTTGACAGCACCTATGACAGCATACTGAGCGCGAATGATATGCTCGACCTTGCGGTGCAGAATGTCAAGCTCGATGTGGCTGAGATGGTCGATGAGTTCCTGCAGGTCAATTCGGGGGCGATCTCCGAGGCCTTCGAGGGGCTTACATCGACCGTTCTCCCCGCATTCAAGGCACTGATAAGCGGGGCTGACGGAGCTGAGGCGGCTGTCGGTGAGGCTGTGGGCGGTATTGTGACGAAGATAGTCACAAAGTTTACAGAGGGACTTCCGCAAATAATGAAGGTCGGGACGACTATCATCGGCAGTCTTATAAAGGGACTGGCGGCTGCACTGCCTGATGTGATAAAAACAGTCGCTCAGACACTCAGAGAAGTGCTGGGTACTCTCGGAGAGCTGCTGCCTGAGATAGTGAGCACGATCATCGGCATCGTTCCCGACATCGTGAACGCACTGTTAGGTGCTGCGCCTGAGCTGTTTGAAGGGGCTGTGGCATTCTTCAAGGCCATCATCGAAGCTATTCCCGAGCTGATGAAGCAGCTTTCAACGGCTATCCCCGAAATGATAAGGTCTATTTCCGATTTTCTCATTGATGGGATACCGACACTCATCGGCGGGGCGATAACGCTCTTTGAGGCGCTTGTTGAGGCTATTCCCACAGTTATACCCATCTACGGGGAATATATCCCCGACCTGGTCGAGGCTATCGCTCAGATGCTGGTGGACAACACGCCTGTGCTGCTTGAAGGTGCGGTGAAGCTGTTCGGTGCGATAGTAAAGGCTATCCCGAAGATAACGGTAGACCTTGCAAGAGCTCTCGCAGATGTGGTGAATGTGATCATCACGAAGCTGTCCGAGCCTGTGATGAATGTGTTTTCCGACCTGAAGGGCACACTGTCGGAGACATGGGGCGGTATCGCAGTATGGGTATACGACAACATGATACAGCCCATCAAGGATGCGGTATCCGAGATGTGGGACGGACTTCTGACAGGCGCGACAGCTGCATGGGACAGTGTGAAAAAAGTATTTGCGACTGTTGCTGAGTTCTTCGGGACTATTTTCGGCGATGCGTGGAGCAAGGTAAAGGATATCTTCAACACGGGCGGACGTATCTTTGAGGGCATAAAAGAGGGTATCACAGCGGCGTTCAAGGCGATAGTCAATGCACTGATAGAGGGTATCAACAACGTTGTGAGCGTACCGTTTGATACGATAAACGGGCTGCTGAACAAGATACGGGCTACGGATGTCCTGGGCATAAAGCCTTTTGAAAGCCTGTGGGGCGAAAATCCGCTGAAAGTTCCACAGATACCGCTGCTTGCACGGGGCGGCATACTCTCCCGGGGACAGATAGGCCTCCTCGAAGGTACAGGAGCTGAGGCAGTCGTGCCTCTTGAGAATAACAAGGCATGGATAAAGGCCGTTGCTGATCAGATGTATACTCAGGTGAAGATGAGCGGCGTTCTGAGGAATGCCGAAGTGAATGCTCTCGGCGATACTGTGGCAGATATGACAGCCATCATAAACGGCATGGAGAGCCTTGAACAGAGAATGACAGAGATGAGCGGTACGGTCAGTGCTCTTGCTGCTGTCATGGAGAAGGCATCTGCCGGGACACTGTCGGAAATCTCGGGATTCCGCAGTGATGTGGCAGCACAGAGCAATGCTATCGTGGGTGAGATAGACACGATACGGACAGGCGGTGTACCTATCGCAAACAGAGCGGCATTCATGCAGAGCGTTTCGGACGGCATTGACGATATCCTCGGTGCTAAGGCGGCAAGGAGGTTGAGGGGGAATTGAGAAGCGGCATATACTACTATAACAAGGCCCACAGGCTGTCATTCACGATAGGCTCGACCACCTATGATACATGGAACACATGGGGACTTCTCCCGGTGGAAAAGGCTGTCCCCATTGCTCCATCGGTACGAACAGACAGCGGTGCGATCAAAGTGAACTACGCTGACGGCTCTGTGAAGACACTGCTAATATCCAATGCAGGCACGGGTGCTGCAGAGGGCACGGCGAACTTTATCATCACATCGGACACTCCCGATACCACTTTCAGCACTATAGTGACTGCGATCCACGGCAAGCGCGGGACGATCACCTTCCTTGACAGCAATCAGACATACACGGGGCTTTTCAGTGTAAGCAGTTATGCAGCTCAGGACAAGTATTCGGTCATCTCCATAAGGTATGAGCTTTACAGCAGCGGTGATGTGGTAGCAACAAGCAGCATCACGGATGCACTGGCGCATGGCGTTACATTCACTGTCGGGAATGTGGCAAAAAAGACATGGACTGACTGGGGGATGATATGTGAAACTCCTGTCGCAATAGCCGCTCCTGCGGTCAAGACAAATTATATCCCTATACCCGGGGCGAACGGCTCGATAGATCTGTCGCAGGCTCTGGCAGGACATATTCTGTATGACAATGTGAGCGGACAGATCACATTTGATGTGACGGGTACAACTCCTCTCACAACATACTATGCTGTGATGACACATCTGCACGGTATGAAAGGAACCATGACACCTGCTGATGGCGGTGGTCCGTTTACCGGGAGATTTTCAGTTGACGGGTATTCTGTATCTGATGGACAATTCAAAATAACCATTGGATACAATGTAATACCGTACATAAACAGAGGTAGCTAATGATAATTTATACGATGTATGCCGATTTCGGTAGTCCTAACCGAACTGGCGGATTTGCATGGGTGAAGATTTATGACCCTCAGGATATTGATATCGGCACTTCGTATGAGAATGTTGCCTATAACATATCACTTGATTTACAGACAGGTTCAGCAGGTAAACTTACGTTTAGTATACCTGTTGGACATCCTAAGTATAACGACTTTAAGGTCTTGAGAACTACGGTTAAAGTAGCCGCTAATAACGGTGATATTTGGATGGGCAGAGTTCTGAACATTAAACGTGATTTCTTAAGGAATATGACGATAACTTGTGAAGGGGCTCTGTCTTTTCTGAATGATATTCTTGCAAGACCTGTAGAGTATTTCCATATGCAGCCTGAATATGTAGAAAATGAGGGTTGGGTTGGAAAACCTATAAAGATACAAGAGTCGAGATACGGAATTTTTGTTCTTCAGGACATAATGGATAACTACAACAGATGGTGCAGCCCACTCAGACACGTATACTATGACGGACACGCTGCTGATCTGATAAGCATGGTTGTAGCATCATATCCGGGTATAAGTGGATACAAAAGCACATTATCCTGCATAAACAAGTTGCTTGATTGCGATACTAATGCTATGATTAGCTGGAGATTGGTAGATGACCAAGACTGGGGCGAATGCGCTGCGTTAAAGATAATTAACGTAGTAAATCCATTTCCGTCAGGTATTGGCGAAATAAATCTGACAAGCAATCTTACGGACTATCAGAGCTCTATTGACGGCGGTGATATTTACACTCAGATAGTGCCATTTGATAAGAATAAGAAAGGAATAGAAACCGAATCAACGGCTAATGTTCCTCCTGACGCTTATCAAGGTTCTGACGTTGGAGATTATGGCATTATCGAAAAAGTGTATAATTACCCAGATGAGGATGTTGACGGGTCTTTATTTAATGCTGCTTATGAGATAATGACAGCGGAAGATATTAAGAACTTGTCACCTCCTGATCAGTTGACACTGAATGCTGTTGACTTAGGACTTACTGACGGTGGAACGGGTATGATATTTCCCGGGTATTCTTATGTTATAAACTCATCCTATCACAGTTTATCTGCAAGGTATAATTGTGTAAGTGCTAAGATTAATCTGGATGAACCCGGAGCATCATCATACACATTCTTACTTCCAGAAGCAGGCTATAAACTCAAAATAGGCGGCATAACAGGGCTTCAGATGACACAGGATACAAATAATCAGGCTATTACAACAAAAGCGGAGATATTTACAGAAGAAGCTCCTGAAAGACTTGTTAAGATAGACGATAATCACATTGTAGCTGTAATGAACGGCAGAGCTGAACATTACAAGATACATAAATTTGCTACGGATGAAATAGAGATGGAGGGCGGAGAGACACTTAATCAGGACCAGTATGACCTTGAGATATACGAGACATCGGTACCTGATGATTTACCGCCAAGGCCAGAACCAGAACCAGACCCGGAAAGCGAGGGGTGATATTTTGGACCCTTTAAGAAAAGGTATAGCGATTGGAATGCTTTTTGGTAGCGAAGGTAGAACAGCTACTAATCTTATCGAAAGTAAAACAATAGAAGAAAATGGTACATACAGTGCTGTATACGAAATAGACCCCGAGACTGGTGAGGTGTATGACCCGCCAAAAGATGGCTACCAAACTGTTGTAATATCGTTACCGATTTACAATAAACGAGTATCTTTGACCACAAGCGATGTAACAGACTCGCAGACAGCTATATTTGAATATGACCCTCAGGATGAAACACCAAATCCATGGGAAGGGTATTTATATTTTACTATAGACTTAAGCGGTGTTAAACGTGACATTAATGACCTTCTCGACCAGATATCGGCTCTTGAAGATGAATTGGAAGCTTGTCATGATTGCTGGGAGAAAGTAGTTACTGCTTTACAGAGGTATGATCCAGACTACGACCCTGCTGAGGGTGAGTGTCCATCTGACAAGGTGGATGAAGTTGTGGTTGAGGTTGAAAATTTACAGGATGAAGTTGAAGCCTGCCACGATTGCAAGGATGCTGTTGTTGCAGCAATACAGCAATATGTGCCAAGTTTCACACCTGACCCGACGACATGCAATATTCCAGATGGTGTAGATGACGTATATGAACAAGGTAGAGACGATGAGGCAACTGAAAATCCGCCTGGGTATACATTACCTGTTGGAACAGACCCGAGCGACCCGAATGTTCAAACTATAATTGCTGGTAACCCTGTTACAGATAATAACACTGGTGCAACTTTAGGATTTCAGACATATACAAATCCCGATAACAGTTGGGGCGCTGGAATATATGTCATTGTAGACGGCGTAAAAACAGATTACTGGTACATTACTGGCGGTACTGCTGTACCCGTTGACCATTTCAGTGATACGAAAGTGTGGGTGACAGACCCGACAACAGGCGATTGGAGTGCGACTGTTACAGTACACTGGGGAATTGCTTGGAATCCGACAGTTTATACTGGGAGTGGAAGAGATGTAAGACTTATAGGTTATGGTTCTACATCAGATACATATACAGTAAAAAATAGTTGAGGTGATTTTATGAAACGAGTTATAACAGTAACATCAGTAGGAACTACTGAAACAGAAGTTGAATTTGGTGCAGTCTATCCCTATGTGTGGATAGAAAACCAAGGAGAGAGTGATTGTTATGCCGCTAATTATTCAGGGTTTACAGCGCAGTCAGTGGATGTTGTGCTGATTAAGGCAGGAACTTCCAAGAGGATTGATGCTAAAACAAAAAACGTTTATGTTAAGACTGCAAGTGGCACAACAACGCTCGAAGTGCATGGTCAGAATGATGCAATAAGCCCTTTTAAGAAACAAGGCAAAGGAGGTGAACAGATAACGGTTGAAAGCCTTACAGCAACCGAAAACGCTACATATACAGCACCTGCAGGGACAGCATACAGCCCTGTGACGGTGAGTGTACCGATACCAAGCGGTCTGATAATCACAAATTTTGGTCTGTATGACTTTGAACCTGTTTTAGTGGAGGCAGAATGATATGAATTATTTTAAAGTTTCAAACACTTACGGTAATACCAGCACGTTATTTTCTGATATAAACAATCTGAGTGATGCTGTTATCAAAAAACACCATGATATCAGTATTGACGGCAGTACTGGTACCTGTACAGTTTCTTGTACGGAAACTAATATAAGTTATAATATTATCAGCCAATATGCAAATACGAGTGGGACAAGATTTTTTGCGAATGATAATCTTATAACAAGTTCATATTCTACAAACAATAAAGGTAGTAATGTTGTTCAATACGGTGAGTATAAAGCAGAAGATTATGATATTTTTAGCTTTTATGAAGCCACAAGTTCAAAAGCGTTTAATGTTGTATACTGGGAAAAGGATAACGATGTCTATACACTTCATACCTGCGATACGCAGGCAAGTATAGCAACGGACAACAGTATCATTTCAACAGGTTCACCGTTCTACAATCTAAAGGATTTCGGAACTAATTTTGTTACACAGATTAAAAGTGCAAACGCGGCTACAAATAAATATGTAATACAGCCGCTGATTGCTTTCGGAGTAAAAACACCCTTGTATCTGATGACAGGTGCTTATTCAGCAAATCCGCCTTTATTCACAGAATTTACATATGGTAATGATACATACCTTGTCGTTGGTACAAACTACTGCATAAAGGTGTAATATGAGCATAAATATAGCAAAACTCACCTTCGGCACGGTTGTGACCGCCTTTTCCGCCTTTATCGGCGGGATAGACGGGATCATGATCGCTCTGGTGGTGTTCATGAGCCTGGACTATATCTCGGGTGTGGCAGCGGCAGCGAAAAAGCGGGAGCTCTCATCCGAGGTGGGCTTCTGGGGGCTTGTGCGGAAGATATGCATAATCGCGATGATAGGTGTTGCAAACCTGATAGATGTCCATGTCGTCGGCAAGGATGTTTTCAGGACGGCTGTGTCGCTGTACTACATAGGCAACGAGGGTCTGAGCCTGCTGGAGAATTTCGGGGAGCTTGGCGTGAAGTATCCCGAAAAAATAAGGGTGCTCCTGAAACAGCTCAGGAATGATAATGACAAGGAGAAAGAGAACGATGGATGATCTGAAAAGCACCGTTGATATGATGATATCCGACGACTACAAAGAGCGGTTCAAAGCGGAGTATCATCAGCTCGTGATACGTTTCGGGAAGCTGCGGGCAATGCTCGAAAAGTGGGACAGTGGTGAGCTCAGCTTCACGCCGACCTGCAACAGGGGGATACTGAATATGCAGGCTCGGATAATGGCTGATTATATCACTGTACTGGAGAGCAGAGCACAGATAGAGGGCATATTTCTTTCAGATGATTCCGGAAACACCACTGAGAGTGCCAACAGTCTGAAAGCGGCATTCCTGAAAGACAGCTATAATTAAAAATACCAATCTGCTATAATTTCAAGAGGTTTTGAAAAATTTTCCTGAAAAGGGGGAATATCTATGTATACAAACAGCCCGCTCGTGGTATATACGAAGCTGTCGCCGAACCATTCGGGGCAGCGCACTCATACGATAGACAGGATAACGCCGCACTGTGTCGTGGGGCAGTGCTCCGTTGAGGTGGTCGCCGAGGTATTCGCGCCCGTGAGCCGACAGGCATCATGCAATTATGTGATAGGGGCAGACGGGCGGATCGGCATGGTATGCGAGGAGAAAAACCGCTCATGGTGCTCATCCTCCGCCGCCAACGATCAGCGGGCGGTTACGATAGAGTGTGCAAGCGATGTGACCGCGCCCTATGCTTTCCGTGATGTGGTATACAAGCGGCTGATAGAGCTATGCACCGATATATGCAGGCGCAATGGCAGGAAAAAGCTGCTGTGGCTCGGCACGAAGGAGAAGTCCCTCGCCTATGAGCCGAAAGCTGATGAGATGGTGCTGACCGTTCACAGGTGGTTCGCGAACAAATCCTGTCCCGGGGACTGGCTCATGGAGAGGATGGACGATCTTGCCGGAAAGGTGACTGCTGCACTCTCCGGGGATACGGCAGCTCCTGTAAAAAATGACCCGAAGTATCTCTATAATGTGGTGGTCGGGGTCTATGGTGTCAGATCGAATGCGGAAGCGGCGCTGAAAGAGGTGCAGAAGATCTGTCCCGATGCTTTCATCAAAAGGACGGTGAAGCCCTCATGACAGTCGTTACTTATGGCGGCACTCTGAGCCGTGCGGAAATGGATATGATAAAGCAGCGGGCCGCTGAAAAAAAGGGCTGCGATCATGTTACCGTCACCGTAGACGGCGACTTCCTTGATATAGATTATCATATAATGCCCTTCGAGCGTATACGCAGGATCACAGGCTATTTAGTCGGGACCCTTGACCGGTTCAACGATGCAAAGCGTGCGGAGGTCGGAGACAGGGTGAAACATGACATTTTATAAGAAATAAGCGCATAGCAATTTATGCTATGCGCTTTTCTTATTCGTTTATCAGTTCTCCGTGAAGGGTGGGTATTTTATTGTGCCATAACATTGAGATGCTTATAGTCGAGCATAAGCACGGTGCGGCGGAGCTCCTCGATGTCCTTATGGGTATACACGCTGTCGGTGATAGACTTCGAGGCGTGACCGACAAGGCGTTCAACGCACACATTATCCGCCCCTGCCGATTTAAGGCGGGACACGAACGTATGCCTTGTATCATGGGGGAGATGTCCCCAGCGCTCACGCATCACATCACGGAGCTTCTGCTGATATGTGGGAAAGAGCTTTTTGCGCTCTGCCTGCACATACTTCGTTACGAGCGGCTCTATATCGGGATGGATGGGGACGATGCGGTTTCTGCCTGCTGCAGTCTTCATACCGCCCGTAAAGGTCATCTCATCCAGTGATACATTAGCTGATGTCATGGTGAGGAGCTCCTCAACGCGGAATCCGGTATACAGCAGGATGACGGTGCAGTCTGTGTATACATCGGAAGGAGCGGAAAGGACTGCGGAGATCTCGCCGGGAGTGAATATCCTGTGCTTTTCCTCTGCGGGGATGGTGTAGTTCATGTCCTCGCTGTCGATGAGACGGGCGGGGTTCTTCCCTATCAGATCATGGCGCTCGGCATAGCTGAATACACCGTCAATGACTATCTTGATATTGTTGACCGTGCTCTTTCCGCTCCCTGCGCTCATCCTGAATATCAGGAGAAGATCGTCCAGGGTTATCCGCCGCATGATCTTATCATGGACAGATGCACAGTGCGAAAAAGCGGCGCGGTAGGAACCCAGTGTCGAGCTGCTCTTTCCTGCATTCTCCTTTTTCTCGATCCATCTGGAGAAGATATCGGCAAAGGTGGAACTGTCGGACACGTTGAACGGATGTGAAGCGTATTCGGCAAGGGCGTTCTCGGCTTCCTTGCGTGTATGGAAGTATCCTATGACGATGCGCTTTGATCTCACCCGTCCGGATGATGTGAGGTCGTATCCGTTGTATACAGCAGGAGACACAGCTTTCCACGGCTTGCGCCTGCCGTCACATTTTGAAATAGTTCCCGATCCATTCGGTCTTCGTTTCATGTATCCCTGCCTCCTTTTCCTTCAGATATTCAAGAAACGGATACTTCATGATCCGCAGTCTGTTGCCGTTCCATATATGCGGCGTTCTGAGTATCCCCTGCCGGTACCACACTCTGACCGATTGTGCATCCACACCGAGATACTCGGCTGCTTCCGCTGCTGTTAGTACAAATTCCATAGCGTGCTCCTTTCTGTATATATTCTACTACTTATCATGGCATACAGTCAAACCGGCTCTCACGGGAGCGGATTTCCACACGGGACTTTCTGAGCATTCCGGAGCATTTTTTTCTTTTTCGTTTTGGTATGTTTTTATATAAAATATGTATTGTTTTTATGCACAGCGCTGATTTATTTAAATTGAAAAAATTTTCGGCTGCACCCAAATCGTGACCAATGATACATAATTCTTTTTAAAAATGCCTGTATGATGCAGGTTTGTGGGGTTGGGGATGTAAGGAAGATTTAAGAAATCATTATCGCACCCGTAGTACTGCAAGGTACAAACCCGCTATAATACTGCATTTGTGATTTTGAAAATGCTCAAAAATACCCTGTTTTTTATTTCCGTTGCACCCAAATTGTTACCAAAACTGTTCCCGGATGTGCAGAATATAAACCGTGCAAAAGTATACAATAAAGTCGGATATATCACAAAGAGCCATGGAGAAAACGGCTCTCTATTTTGTGGTATGGTATACGGAATTGACAAGAGAGCCCGAAAAGGCTCGGAGTGTCTTTTTCGGTAAAATTCTGTCGTTTCCGCTGCACCCAAATTGTTCCCAAATTGTACCCAAAAGGGCAGGCGGAGGCGCAGTACAGCGCGAAACCGCCTGCAAAATCATTTATTAAACTATTAAAAGAAAATGCGGACAGGATCATGAAAGGTGCTCTGGAGAGCTGCCGCCCATTCCTTTTTTAAGCTTTTCCTTGTCTTCCTCGATGATCCTTTCGGCGATCTCTTTTATTTTAAGCTTGAACCACATAATATAATTCCTTATATCATATCATAAGATAGATTGCAAGTTTTCATAACATTTTCGTGAGGTCACGAAAATGTTATGAAAGTGCATTACGGCACAATTTGTCATGTAGTTATCAGAAAAATATTTTGTTTCATCCTCATAAAATCATCAAAATCCGACAGAAAATGACGAAATCCGTCAAAAATCTGCAAAAATGCCATTTAACAGGTACCATATTGCTGATATCGGCAAAATGGTCACTTTTTTGCAACGGGGATGACCTTACCGAGGACTTTGCCTATGGTCTCCCATTCGCCGAAGATATCCTCGTATTCGGGGGAGGCATCGTTGAGGGAGTGCAGGGCGTTGTGGGCGAGCTGTTTTATAAAGACCTCGCCGTCCATACCGAAGATACCTATATCACCTTCACCGACTTCAAGCCCGGGATGGACGAGGACACAGTCGCCGTCCTCATATTCGGGGCTCATGCTGTCGCCCTCTACGGGTACGACAAAGCACTTGTCGAAGTCTCTCCTCTGTTTGAGCCCTGTCGTATCGTACAGGACTTCATCGCACTCGGTCTCATCCGTGGGAGCTCCTGCAGACCATGATGCAGCAGCCGCTCCCCTGCGGAACGTCCTGAATTTATGCAGCGGGATGTCGTGCTCATCGTCATCGTCTTCATCCCGTACCTCTGCCGCCGCTTTTTCAAGGGCATCGCACAGCTCCGTGCGGTGTTTCTTGTCTATGCTCACATATATCTCTATGAACTTCTTTTCAAGCTCCGTAATGTCGTAGCGGTTGAGCAGGTCGGCAAGGGAGACAGGTTTCTCCCTTCCGAGAAGGTAGTCCACCGATACGCCGTAGAAGTCGGCTATCTTGTTTATAGTGGCGATGTTCGGCTCTCGTTCTTCTGCTTCATAGCTTTGATAAGCACGAGGTTTCAAATCTAACTGTTCCGCCGCATCTGATATTGACAAATTTTTCTTTCTTCGTAAATCACGAAGTATTTTTCCTATCATTAAATATGCCTCCTCTCGAAAAATAGTATACCACGATTTGTGTATGCATGTCAATACCATTTATATAAAAATCGCCAAAACTCACGATTTGTGACTTATCACAATTTTTTTAAACATATTTTGTGTAAAATTATACGCATTTTGCGATAATTTCATCTTGACAATATACACATAATGTGATATTCTATATACAAGCCCGGTACCAACACATCGGGTTCATACTACTCCTTTACAGGGGGAGCGGTCATCTACAACCTACCCGCTCCCCGACAGTGATGAGGTGAATATAATGATAAATACCGAATTAATTATAAACATGGGGCTCAAGCATGAGTTTGAGCCTGACGAGTATCTGAATACGGCAAAGGCTATAAAGAACATAGACACCCTTGAAAACAGCGGGTGCGCCAAGACCGTGGACGAGCTGCTCATGTACTTCATGGGGTTCGCAAGGGGCATGGCGGAGGAACAGAACAAGCAGGCAGCAAAGAAAGAGAGGGCGAGGGCATGACCTACATCGTACTCGCGCACTCGCCGAAGACAGGGTATATGTTCAGGGCTGTACTGAAGGACTGCACCTATAAGGATGTACGGGAGCGGTTCTTTGACAGGTACGGCGATTATGACGAGGGCTTCGTGATAATCTCCATAACGGAAATATCAAAGTATGTGTGAGGGAAAGAATATGACATGGACAGGGGTTGAAATGTGGGACGGAACTGCTCACAAGGATGAGATAACGCAGGCTCTGATGCAGTACATTGATCCCATCGAAAAGAGACAGGCGCTGATAACATCATACGGCGATCTTGCTGTACTGATGAAGAAGACACACAGCACGAACGGGGCAAGCCGCGGCGAATGGTTCGTAAACGGCATGAATCAGGGCGTGATCATGGAGAAGACGAAAGAACGCTATAAGTGCCGCATCACCTGGAACAAGGCGGCAAAGATAGTACAGGCTGAGTGCAAGAGGGTGGCAGGGAAATGAAGATGCAGAGGTAGCTCAGATGGTCAGAGCCTGAACATGGTGTCGTGAGTTCGAGTCTCACCCTCTGCACCGGTGTCCTTATGGACATGGTCACAACCTCGGATGCCGTAAGCGGCATCCAACGATGGGAAAGACCACTCCCCTTTCTTTTCATGGTGTGAGCCTTTGCACAGCTCACACCGATATGCAGAGTGGAGCAAGCCGGCAATGCCGCCCGCGAAAGCGAGAAAGTAGTGGGTTCAATTCCCACCCTCTGCACCACGGATGCATAACAGCATCCGGCATTTCTACCCACTCAGGGCAGACCTCCGTAGAATATACTTGACAAATCGGAAAGACGGTTGACAGCCGGGAAAGACCGACAATATGCAGAGATAGTTTCAGTGCTGAGAACGCACAGGCAAAACATCTGACGAGAAGATGCAGGTTCAAATCCTGCCCTCTGCACCAACTGCCTAACTTGGCAGTCGCAAAGTGTTATTGCTCACATTCGTGTATGCGTTAAACCAAAACAAATGTGATGACAGCCCGGAAAGACGGCAAATTCTATGTAAAGGGGTGCGTGGTACATGAATGCTGAATTTATGGATGTAAGGGAGACCTCGAAGGTACTCGGGGTATCGGAACGGTCGGTCAGGGATCACATCCGATCGGGAGACTGGAGCATACCGTATATCGAGAGCGGCAACAGGATCCTCATCTTCCGTCACAGGTTCTACCGGGATTTCCTCGGATACGGGGGCGGACTTGCCGAAAGGAACGATATTATCCATACGCAGGATGTAACGGCGAACGACACGAACAGAAGAAAGGCGGTATCGATGTGAAAGACATCACAAAGGACGATGTGATAGCATACTTCAAGGAAAAGAAAGCGACTGAGTTCGATTCTCCCGTGTATATAGCGGTGCATGACGGGGACGGTATCCTGCAGTGTACGGGCGGATGCGATGAGAGCGATTTGGTGCTGCTGCTGATCCTACATATGAGAACGGTGCATCGTATCATGAAAAACAACAAGGAATACTTTGCAGGCGGGCAGCTCGCGGAGGATGACCGGGATTTCCTTGATTTGGTCGATACCCTATATATCAAGAGCAAGAGAAATTTCCAGAAGTATTTTGAGCAGGGCAAGGCCAAGACGACAATAACCGAAATACCGAGGTGGATGGATGATGGCCCACGGGGATGAAACAGAGACCGATATAGTGGATGTCGGATACAGCAAGAGGTTCGACCTTTGGCGGATGAGGGACGAGGTCGAAAAGCTGTGCCGCAGGGCAGAAACAGCAGAGGATGAGATAAAAACGCTTGAAATGCGGCTGCATACTCTTGAAACAGACCTCAGAGTGCTGACAAGGATGGTGAATGATGATACTCGTAAACGGATGGGAGAGTGTCCGATCACAGGAGACGGTGTGCAGGCGATCTGCCCGACATGAACGGATCGCAGCGAGGAAGGACAACATCAGAAGGGCGCGGGCATGGGCAAGGAGAAACCACAGGTATTTGCTTATCATGTGGGAGCGGTACGGATGCCGCTTACGGCATCCGATGCCTTCTGAGGCATCCAAAGAAGGAGGAACAGACTATGACGGTATCACAGAAAGCGGCACTGGAGAAGTACCTTGCAGACCTTGACGGTGCAAAGGACTCAATCGCTCTCTACCTTCAGGAAGACATGCTGAGAGGTGCCATGCAGCTGCTCCTTGACACTGAGGATATGACATACAACGAGTATGAGGAGTACGACAACAGGCTGCGCACGAAGGTTTGGAGCAAGGAGAGGTGTCTGTGATGAAGAACGAGAACAAGAAGATGTTCATCAGCACGGTGGAGAATGCACTGATGCTGTATTCAAGAGAGAATATCGCACAGCTTGAATACTGGGTGTGCAATGGTGATGAATACATCACCGTGAAGTACACAACAGGGTTTGAGAAGACGATAAACATCACAGGCGACAGCTGCGTTGCGGTCATGTATGATCTGTACCGGGCGATGATATGAGCAGAAAGGGGAAAAAATGCTTACATCACATTGTTCTATTGTCAGTTCAAAGGGCAAAAATGGTGATTTCCATTATGTTTACAGTCCTGTCGGATATAAGGAAAAGGGGAAAAGATTGAATCTTGGATGTTTTAGAACCCATATAGATGCTGAAATATTCAAATATGAATGGGAGACAGCACATCGTGAACTGTGGGAAAAGAATCATCAGTCATATAAGATAGAGCTTCCGAAAATGGAAAGACGTTCGCCTGGTGAAGGCTCTATAAAGATTAGAAACGGGAAATTTCAGGCTACGGCTCCAAGAAATAAAAAGAAGGGCTGGAGCGAAGAAATTCTCGGCTTATATGACACTTATGAGGATGCAGACAAAGCAATCAAAGAACGTAACAAAGAACGTGAAGAACATAATGTATCTTGCAACCCTCTTTCAAGCAAACCTCTTATGGATATCTTACGAGAAAGAGCTTTAGGCGGAGATGAGAAAGCACTCGACCTGCTGATAAAGAAAAGCACTATAAAAGAATGTATGGATTACTTACGAGTATTAGCTTTAGGGGGATATGAGAAAGCTTTAGACTTGCTGATAAAGGAAAGCAAAAAATAAAAAATCACTGCTCGGAAAGGAGACCGAGCAGTGATCATAAGTGGGATAGTGGTACTATATTAATCAACCACCAATATTATACCACTTTTCCTGAGAAATGTCAAGGGGTAAGGAACATGAACAAAAGAAAACGCTCTGCTGAAATCCGAATAAGGGGAGAAGCAGGGAAGGCGACATTCAGCCTGTTTATGACTGTATACGCTGCGATATGTGCCATATCGGGCGCAAAGATGGCGGACGGCATGGCTGTCGCTCTGAGAGACACGGGAATGACGGAAGAGGTCATACAGGCCGAGGCTCAGAGCGCGGAATGCACAGCGCCTGCCCGCCGGACGGCAGCGGATACCTGTCAGAGCCATACGGAGCACACGTTGGATGTGCCTTCGGGTGATACGGCGTTCAAGAGCTATATGAGCTGGCGGACGATAACCAACAAGGACAGCAGCCAGTACAAGCTGCAGAAAAGATGCTGGACGGATGCCAACGGACTGCGCAGGTACAAGACATACTATGTGGTAGCCCTGGGCAGCTACTACACAGATCACATCGGGGAGCGGTTCCGTATAACCACCACGGAAGGGAATGAGTTCGAGTGCATCGTCGGCGATTTCAAAGCCGACAGGGACACCGACGGGAATAACCAGTACACACCGATGGACGGGCGCAAGTGCGTGGTGGAGTTCGTAGTTGACACGTATATCCTCGACAAAACTGCGAGGAAGATGGGCGATATATCGTACATCGAGGGCTTTTCAGGGAATATAGAGAGCATAGAGAACATGGAGGGACAGATGGTATGATAGATTATGAAAAAGCAGCCGAGATAACACGGCAATATAACGACAGGCTCAGAATGATCACCGATGAATACAATGCAAGGATAAAGACTGCCGCTCCCGATGCACATCCGACAATGGCAGATAAATTCCATGTACAATACAGCGTGGATAAGGTATCTGAGGGGTTCGAGTTCTGGCACAGCTATGACGACAATGAATTCTACAGCAAGATCATAGACGGTGTAAAGTTCGTGGAGGTGCTGAAAACATGACTGACAGGGATATCTGCAGGAAGTGCATACATTCATACTTCACCTCGTACACTCACTTCGAGTACTGCAACTATCTGGATGACACCGGGAACAGGCGGCCGCATGACGGCGATGTGTGCTATGGCTACGAGGAAACCAATGGTAAAAAAAAACGGAGGAGATCAACTCCTCCACCGAAACCAAAGCGGAATAAGCGTGCAGTGAAGGCTCCAGAAGATGTGCAGATACAGCAGGATACACAGATACAGCAAGCTGCACTGATACAGCAAGCTGTATCTGTCATCCGCAGGGAGCGGGACAAAGATGTGCGGGCGGCGGCTCAGAGGATCCGCAATAAGATGTTCGATGAGATGACTATGTGGACACAGCACATGGGGGATAATGTAAACAGGATAGTGTGAGGAGATCATCATGAGTGAGATGAAATGGATCAAGATCGTGACGGATATAGTGGATGATGAAAAGATGCTTATGATAGAGATGCTGTGTCCTAACGGTGCAAAGCGTGATGCGGTGCAGCTGATGTGGTTCAACGTGCTCACTCTTGCGGGCAAGCTCAACGAAGGCGGACGGCTCGCGGTCAACGGGATACCTATGGACACAAAGGCTCTCGGGAAGAAATTCAGGCGGACGACACGAACAGTCGAGTTCGCCATCGGCCTGTTTATGAAGCTGGGCATGATAAGGCAGGACGAAGACGGGGCCTATTGTGTCACAAACTGGGGCAGGTACCAGTCGGATATGTCGGACAGGTCGGAATATCAGCAGGAATACTATCAGAAGAACAAGGACAAGAAGAAGACAAAGCCTTCAACATCTTCAACAGTTGAAAATGTTGAAAATTCAACAATTTCAACAGGACAGAATAAGAATAAAGAAATAGAAGAAGAAATAAATATATCATCTTCTGACGAAGATGATATATCGGCGGCAGCTTCGTCGGCTGAAAAGGTCGTTGAGAGTTACAACAGGATATGCACATCATATCCGAAGGTAGAAAGCATCACCGCAGTACGCAGAGATCAGATAGCAGCAAGCATGAAGGAACTGAAAGCAGATACGGGATTTTATGAGAAGATCTTTCATAAAGCCGAGAAAAGCGCCTTTCTGAAAAACAAGAAGGGCAAAAAATGGGTGACGGGCTTTGACTGGATGATACGACCTCAGAACGCAGTGAAAATACTTGAAGGCACATACGATGATACGAAGAACGATCATATCTATGACGGTGATGAGATACAGGAACAGCTCCTGGCACAGTTCAGGGATGAGGAGGCAGTATCATGACTATCAACGAATATGCGGTATTGGCACACCTGATAGAATGCCTGTATGCAGGCTATGAAGGCGATTATACAAACGAGTTCTCTGTGCGTGCATGGCATGATGCCCTTGAAGATATTGACTTTTATGATGCAAAGAAAGCTATAAAAGCACACGCAAGAACATTCAGCGAACCGCCATCAATAGCCGAAATACGCAAATTTGTCAAAGTATACAGGCTTTATAAGATTTGGGCAGCCGGGAGAAAATACGGTGAGGAGCATTCATGATATACAAACCGCATAAGGAAAACAAGTTCCACAACATCAAAAGCAAAAGGGACGGTATAACCTTCGACAGCAGGGCGGAGGGCGACAGGTACAGGCAGCTGCAGCTCCTTGAAAAATCGGGGAAGATACGCGACCTGTGCAGACAGACCAAGTATGTGCTCATCCCGGCACAGTACAGGTATGTGGATGGGAAGAAAAAGCTCATTGAACGCGAGGCATACTACAAGGCTGATTTTGATTATTACGAAGTCGGGAGCGGGCGGCATATCGTGGAGGATGTGAAGGGGGTCAGGACTCCGGAATATATCCTCAAGCGGAAGCTGATGCTGTCAGAGCATGATATACAGATCACGGAGATAGACGCATGAAGATAGATGCTGTCAAGAGAAATCTCGGACGGGACGTGCTGGTGAACAGTCCGCGTTTTGAACAGGGGACTGTGATGCGGCTCAATGCCTATATTTTCAGATATGCCGATATGGCTGCTGCGCCTTATGCGGAATGCAGAAAGTCAAAGGACGGGTATTATCACTCGGTGGAAGTCCAGGACATGAGGACAGACAGGGCCGTGTATATCGTAGGACTTGAACAGATAGAGGAGATTGATGCATGAACAGTGTTATGCTTATAGGACGGCTCACATCAGAGCCCGATGTGCGGCAGGGGCAGTACGGGGCTGTGGCACACTACACACTTGCTGTGGATCGGGGAAAGAACAAGCAGGGGGAGCAGGAGACGGATTTCCCGCGCTGTGTGTGCTTCGGGAAGTCTGCGGAGTTCGCGAGGGATTATCTTCACAAGGGAATGAAGATAGCTGTTGAGGGTTCTATCAAGACAGGCTCCTATCAGGCGCAGAACGGACAGACTGTATACACCACAGAGGTGCAGATACGAAGGCACGAATTCTGTGAGAAGCGGTCGGATGCTCAGATAGCATCCGATCAGCCGCAGTCACAGAGTTATCACCCGCAGCAGAACTATCCTCCACAGAATAATTTTCGACCCAACGGGAGCGGATATCAGCAACAGCAATATCAGCAGGCTCCTCAACAGAATTATCAGCAGCAGCCGCAGCAGTATCCGCAGCCACAGTATGCTGCACCTCTTCCTCCTGCACAGCAGCCTATGCCGCAGGGATTTGAGGAGGTAATAAGCGATCAGCCGCCGCCGTTCTGAGGAGGATACCATGAATGCAGATCAGTACAGGCGCACACAGAGGGCTAAACGGTATCAATGCACCAAATGCGGCAGAGACCTGGAGAGCCGTAACTTCATGATGTGTGTTGCCTGCAGGATGAGAGCTAAGGAATATATGCGGAAAAATCGGGCAAAAAGCACAGAAAGCCCGAATAAATAATAAAAATCGGGACAGTAGCCCGAATTTAGTTCGATTTAACGGGAGATAATGCAGATGGCTGTTAATCCGAAATCACTTGAAAATCTTAAAAAACACACGACCGAAGAGCTGAAGGCATACGGGAGCTACGGCGGGAGAGTGAAGGCACAGAAACAGAGGGAGCGGAAGGCTGCAGCGAATGCAGCCATAGAAGCAGCTGCTATACTGAACAAGGCTCTGCCGAAGGATCTGAAAAAGGAGCTCGATGAGCTCATCGGCATGGATGAGCCCACATACAGGACTTATGCGCTGGGTTTGCTGCTTGCCATATCGAGAGAGGGTGCAAAGGACAGCGACCGCATAACGGCGATAAAGAGTCTGTTCGAGTATGCGCGTGAAGATCCTGACTATGAGATCAGGATGAAGGATCTTGAAATAAAAAAGCAGCGTGCGGATAACGAGGAGTTCTGATGGCGGCGAAACGCCGCAGTTATTTCACAGCTTTATGTCTTTATCGGAGGAAAAATGTTTGCATTAAGGACATTTTATCAGTCATAGGAGGAAAAATGTTTGCATTAAGGACATTCTATCAGTCAAAGGACTGGTGTGCTTTCCGGGAGCGGCTCATACATGAGCGGACGGATGACAATGGTGAGGTCATATGCGCACACTGCGGAAAGCCGATATATAAGAAATACGACATCATCGGGCATCATATCAAGGAGCTGACAGAGGACAACGTGAATGATGCACTCGTTGCGTTCAATCCCGATAACGTTGAGCTGATACACTTCCGCTGCCATAATATCAAGCATCAGAGATATGACGGATTCCGACAGTATGTGTATATCGTCCACGGTGCGCCTTGTGCAGGAAAAACCACCTGGGTGATCAACAATGCATATGATGATGATCTTATTGTTGATATGGACAGGCTGTGGGAGAGCGTGTGCTTCCGTGGAAGAGAAGACAAGCCGAACAGGCTCAAAGCGAACGTGTTCGGCTTGCGGGACTGCCTCATCGAGCAGATAAAGCTCAGGAAGGGCAAATGGCGGAACGCCTATGTGATAGGGATGTATCCGCTTGCATCGGAACGGGACAGGCTGTGTGAGATGCTTGGTGCGCGGTGCATACACATCGACACCGACAAGAGCGTATGCCTGTCAAGAGCTGTCAACGATGACTGGTGCGGATACATCGAGGATTACTTTGAGGCGTTCACTCGTTAGGTGTGAGGCACACCCCCCGGGGTGGGTTCGCCAATTTGAACTTGGGCGAAC
>JAEEGL017046781.1_pt1 | contig 32983 bp, 30 predicted proteins | sample 9134231 | NCBI WGS metagenome assembly JAEEGL01 (sample SAMN16246548, study PRJNA631951) | gut metagenome | biome: gut microbiome; feature: rumen; material: fiber-attached | host: Bos | place: Iran: Karaj | collected 2018-10
AATAGGTGTGATACCAGCCGTGATATGCGTCCGTCCTGTATCCCAGTCTTCCGAACGCATTCCCCAGGGAGTACGGCAGGCTGTTGTTCCTTGCTTCATACAGGCTCCAGACGTTCTCCTGAGGGAGAAGCGACAACAGTGTCATATATTCGCCGTCGAACGTGCTGACAGGATAGATGGGCGTATAGAAATCGGTAAAGTTGAATCCCTCCGTCGCCATCCTGTAGAGCGTGGGAGTCATGTCAGGATCGATGGCCCCGTAACAGAGAGATTCCGCGACGATGAATATGAGGTTCTTCCCCTCGAACATGCCTGTATATTCGTTCTTTTCAGTAGGCGTCACGGAAGCGAAGTACCTGTGCATATCTGCAATGGTCTTCCTGCTCTCCGTTTCCGCCATGGCGGAAAGATCCGCACTGCTGATATTATACTCTTTTTCTCCGTCCTCCGTCGGCAGCACGACTCCGGACGGGATCACAGCCACTATCTCCTCCTCAAATCCGGAGAGATATCTGTAAAGATCCACCGTCATGGTCTCCGCCAGTCCGAAATATCTGACGGAATAGAACGGAGCGCTCATCCTGAAGTAGATGTTGTACGGGGAGTAGACTCTTCCGTCATCGGGATCCAGACTGAAGGGCATCATTACGATGATGGCCGCCGCGAGGATGGCGCAGACTGCTGAAGCAAGTGCGCTTCCCCTCAGCAGATCCTTCTTTCTGAGCGCCGTCATAATGACTGACAACATGAAAGGCACCGCAAGGATCATTATCTTGAGCGGGTCATCCATCATTATCCTGAGGATGGATCCGGCGAACTGCGCTATCTGTCCTGTTCCGTTCACTACCGAGAAAAGCGAGAAGAATGAGGAATAGAAAACATAATGGACATATTGCCCGGTATATATGACGAACAGCAGCAGCTGGGCAGTAAAGAAGCTCCATCTGCATGCCCTGCCGGGTATCAGGCAGGTGACGGCGCTGACTGCCAAAGCTGCAGCTGATGCATAAGCCGCTGTCATCAGCCAGCCCGCTGCATCCGCTGTCTTTACGGTGAATATCTTGAAGAATCCTTCCAGCCAGAAAACGCTCAGCAGGATCAGTACCGGAGGAAGCAGTCTCGGCAGTACCGTTTCGCCTTCAGCCTTCTTCTTCGGGGCTTTTGCGCGGCTCTTCTTTTCCGTCTTGCTCCGGGAAGCCGCCAGCTCCTTCTTTCTGGCTACAGCGGGATTCCCGCCGCGGTATCTCTTCTTTTTTCTCTTCTTTGACTTCTTCCCGCTCATTGCCTTAATTGTTCTTCTAAAATGTCAAAGTGTATTCTAACAAAAAAATATTACTTATAAAAGAACACCGGACGCTCTTCATCGTCCGGTGTCCGTCATGTATTAGTGATTTCTTCAGGTGTTGTAGAGTTTCTGTGTCTCGAATTTTGGTTCACATGTGACGTTGATACCGAGCTCCCTGAGGGTGTTGATATCTACTGAGGACAGTATGACCGACGAGTGCAGCTCGCTGCCCTTTACGTTGTGAAGCTGGGCCAGTGCCTTTGCCGCGTTATCGTCTGTCTGAGCGCAGATGCACAGTGCGATCAGTATCTCGTCGATATGCAGCAGTCCGGATGTTCTTACCGTGAAGGAGTCCTTGAGTTTCTGGACAGGCTTGATGATCCCGCTGTGCATGAGCAGAACAGGATCGGGGATCCCCGCTAAGACCTTGAGTGCATTAAGCAGCGCAGCTGACGCGGAACCCATAAGATCAGTCGTCCTTCCGGTGAGCAGCCTTCCGTCGGGAAGCTGTATCGCGCAGGCAGGCCTTTCAGTCTCTGCCTCCTTCTGCATCGCTGCGGTGACCACTTCCCTCTCGAAGATGCTGATGCCGGCCTGCCTCATGATCATCTCGATCTTGGCGGCTTCGTGTCCGTCGTCGTCACCCTTGCGCTGTCTTACCAGAGCAGCATAGTAGCGGCGGATTATCTCCATGCGGGACGCTTCCGAGCAGGCTTCATCGTCGAAGATGCAGAATCCCGCCATGTTGACGCCCATGTCTGTCGGGGACTTGTAAGGGCACTCTCCCATTATGCGCTGGAACGTCTCCCTGAGCACAGGGAATATCTCTATATCGCGGTTGTAGTTGACCGTAGTCTCACCGTAGGCTTCCAGATGGAAGGGGTCTATCATGTTGACGTCATCGAGGTCTGCCGTCGCCGCTTCGTAAGCGAGGTTGACAGGGTGCTTTAGCGGGATGTTCCATATCGGGAACGTCTCGAACTTTGCGTATCCGGACTTGAGCCCTCTCTTGCTGTCATGGTAGAGCTGCGACAGGCACGTCGCCATCTTTCCGCTCCCGGGTCCCGGACCGGTCACGACGACCAGCCTTCTGGATGTCTCGATATAATCGTTCTTTCCGAATCCCTCGTCGCTGACGATATGCTCTATGTTGGTAGGATATCCCTCTATCGGATAGTGCAGGAATACATTCAGGCCGAGAGCTTCAAGTTTTCTCTTAAATGCGATTGCGGACGACTGGCCAGCAAAACGGGTGATGACGACGCTCCCGACATAGAGTCCTCTCTCACGGAATGCGTCCACGACACGCAGGACCTCATCCTCATATGTGATCCCGTAGTCATCTCTCTTCTTGCTCTTCTCAATATCTCCGGCGCTGATGGCCACCACGATCTCAGCCTCGTCGGTGAGCTGCATGAGCATCCTGATCTTGCTGTCCGGTTCGAATCCCGGCAGTACTCTGGACGCGTGATGGTCGTCGAACAGCTTTCCTCCGAACTCCATGTAGAGCTTGCCGTCGAACTGCGACAGCCTCTGCATTATCTGCTGTGACTGCTCTCTCAGATACTTATCGTTGTCGAATCCCTTTCTCACTTAGAAGCCTCCCGCAATGTGCCTCAAAAGATTCCTTCTGACATCACTAAAGGATATTATATATTTCAAAAATGGGGAGTGTCGATAAGAAAAACGCCCTTTTTCTTCTTCCCAGCAAGATTTTTCAGACCTGGCTCCGCACATTCTTATTGACTTTCCTCAAGGCCTTTTCTACATTAAAAACATCAGTAATATCCGACTGAAAGGAGATCAATTAATGGCGCTTCTCGAAATGGACTTCAGATCCGGCGCGCTCGGATTCCACGAAGAAGTCATCGTTTCCCTGCCGGACAGACCGGCAGAAGGGCCTTACCCCGTTCTGTGGCTGTTCCACGGCGCGAACCAGGACTGCACGGAATGGCTCAGGCTCACTTCAATAGACCGCTATGCTAACAACCGCGGGCTCGCAGTCATCATGCCGGCTATGTCCAACGGACACGGGCAGAACATGGTCAACGGCTCCAATTACTGGACCATGGTCAACGATGAACTTCCGGCGGCGATGCACTACCTCCTTCCCTGCCTCTCTGACAAAAAAGAGGCGAATTTCACCGGCGGGGCTTCCATGGGCGGTTATGTCGCCTACAAGCTCGCTCTAAACAATCCTGACAGATACTGCGCTGCAGGCGCTTTCGGCGGCGCGCTCGACATCATCAGCATCCTGTCCGGTACAGCTCAGGACGGCAACACCGGTCTGTCACCGACATTCGCCAATGCCTTCGGCAGCGCGGATCATATCCGCGGCACCGGAGGAGACCTGATCTATACGGCTTCCAACCTGGTAAAGGAAGGAAAGTGCCCCAGATTGTGGTCCGTCGTAGGCGACAAGGACTTCGGCTTCAGACAGGTATGCGGAGCCGTAGCCAAATTCAAGGAAGCAGGCTGCGACATGACCGACCTCATCGGAGACGGAGGACATTCCTTCGACCTGTGGGATCACTATGTCGAAGGTTTCCTTGACTGGCTCGATATCCCGAAAGGAGTGAACTGATATGGCAGTGATGACATTGCGCTTCAATCCCGGCACCATCGGTCTTGCCACGCAGGTACGCATAATAATCCCCACAGGCGTCCATGCACAGGACACCGATTTCAATGAACTGTATTCCTCAAAGAAGCCCCTTCCGGTACTGTGGCTTCTCCACGGCGGTTCCGACAACTATGCCGACTGGCATGACTGCACCACAGTGCAGGTCCTTGCAGACAAATACAACTATGCCGTCGTCATGCCGGACGCTCAGATGTCCAGCTACGCGAACATGGCCCACGGTCCCAACTGGCTCGATTATTTCCGCACTGAACTTCCGGAGTATATCTACAGCCACTTCCCGATATCCAGGAAGAGAGAGGATAACTTCATCTCCGGAATGTCCATGGGAGGCGCAGGAGCTCTCAAGCTCTCCCTGCTCGATCCTGCCAGATACAGCGTGTGCGTTGCTATCTCCTCCGGAGTCGAAGTAGTGAGGAATTATGCTGCCGGAGTCGGCAGAGCCACTATCCACACCTATTTCCATAACATCTACGGCCACGAAGACGATCCGAAAGGCGTACTCGGTACCGATGAGGACATCTACTGGCTGCTGGAGCAGAACGTCAAGAACGGCGTGGATCTTCCGAAGTATGAATTCTGTGTGGGTCTTGAGGACTTTACCAGAGAAGGCAACCTGGAATTCCACAGATTCGCCGAGAGCCTCGGAGTGGATATCCCCTGGTATGAAGAGCACGGAATGCATGACTGGGACAGCTGGAACATCTACATCCCGAAGGTATTTGAATTCATTAAGAAATGCCGTGTCGAGGCTGGCATAGAACAGGCATGATCCATTAGATATTCAGTTCCCTTCCGTTATCGCGGAAGGGAACTTTTTATATGCACGATTTAGATATATAATTATTGTGAAGAAATATGGGCAGGAAGAGCCTGCTTCAGGAGGAACCTGATTTGGAATACGATATTGCTAAACTGCTTGAAAAAGGCGGAAGGATACACTTCGTAGGTATCGGCGGATCCGGGATGTTCCCCATCGTGCAGATACTGCATTCCCTGGGACATGAGATCTCCGGCAGCGATGTCAACGAGAGCGCCATCGTAGGATACGAGCGCGGGATGGGCATCGACGTCTGCATCGGCCACAAGGCCGAGAACGTTGACGGCGCATCCATGCTGGTAGTCACCGCAGCGCTGTTTTCTGACAACGTCGAGGTCGCGAGAGCTGAGGAACTCGGAATCCCCGTTATCCCGAGAGCCGATATGTTCGGATATATAACCACACTGTACAGCAACTCCATGTGCGTCAGCGGAACCCACGGAAAGACCACGACCACATGCATGCTCACATCTATACTCGTCAAGGCGGGTCTTGATCCGTCTGCTCTGATAGGCGGAAAGCTTCCCCTGATCGGAGGCTACGGAAGGGTCGGCGATTCCGACAATTTCGTCTGCGAAGCATGTGAGTTCAAGGACACTTTCCTGCACCTCTCCCCGTCATGGTCGATAATCCTCAATATCGATGACGATCATCTGGACTATTTCGGGACCATAGAGAACTCCATGAAGTCATTCCTGAAGTTCGCTGACAACGCTTCAGCCGGTGTCATAGCCAATCTCGACGACGCCAACACCGTTACGGCTCTCAGGGACTGCACTTCCCCGATCATCTGGTTCGGCGAAGATGAAAAGGCGGATTACAGGATAACCGAAGCCGAAGCTTATGACAGGGCTTTCTACAGCTTCCGTCTGAGCCATCACGGAACGGATCTCGGCACCTTCGTTCTCAGGGTGCCCGGAAAGCAGAACGTTTTCAACGCCGCTGCGGCAATCGCAGCCGCGACTGAAGTCGGTGTCACACCTGACCAGGCAAGGGAAGGACTCGAATCCTTCCGCGGCGCAGGACGCCGTTTCGAGATCCTCGGAGAGTTCAACGGCGTCACAGTCGCAGATGACTACGGCCACCACCCCAAGGAGCTGTCAGTAACTCTCGACGCCGCTCTCAAGATGGGATATGACAGAGTCATCGCCGTGTTCCAGCCCTTTACCTTCTCCAGAACGAAGCTGCTTCTGGAGGATTTCGGAGAAGCCCTGAAGAAGGCTGACGTCGTGGTCATGACCGCCATCATGGGCTCCAGAGAGATCAACACCTACGGTATCTCCACGCAGGACCTCGCGGACATCATCCCCGGTTCTGTCTGGTTCGAGACTTTCGAAGAAGTCAGGGACCACATCCTTGAGATCGCAAAGCCCGGAGATCTCGTACTTACCATGGGATGCGGAGATATTTATAAGTGCGCGAACATGATCCTCAAAAAAGGAAACGAATAAACACATTGACCCACAGGAGGTATATGTAAATGAAATTCCTGATAGTCGTAGATATGCAGAACGACTTCATCGACGGAGCCCTCGGAACAGCGGAAGCTGTCCAGATCCTTCCCGCCGTAGCGGAGAAGATCCGCGGATTTGACGGCACCGTCATCTATACCAGAGACACTCACACTCCTGACTACATGCAGACTCAGGAAGGTGCGAACCTCCCTGTCATCCACTGCGTGCAGGGAGAAGACGGCTGGCAGCTGCCTCCTGTGCTCGACGAGCTCAGAACACAGATGAACAGTCCTGTGTTCGACAAGCCGACATTCGGAAGCGTGGAGCTCGGACGCTACATGCTCGGCAGATATGAGAAGGGGGATGTGGAGAGCATAGAGCTCATAGGCGTATGCACCGACATCTGCGTCATCTCCAACGCACTTCTCCTGAAGGCGTTCATGCCCGAAGTGCCGATCTGTGTTGATCCGTCCTGCTGCGCTGGAACGACGGTCGAGAATCATGACAATGCCCTGGCCGCCATGAAGATGTGCCAGATCGCGGTGAAATAACGAATACACCTGATTTATCGGAAAGCCCGGACCGGAATGTCCGGGCTTTTTTGAGCATTTTCGGAGCATGTCTGTTAGTGTATAATTTCCCTAGAAACCATCAAGAAAACAGGAGGACTGCCATGTATTTCAGCGGTAGCGATTCCATTTATATGGGTCTTTCAGGAGAAGAGCGGATCTGTCTCCCATTAAGTATGGCCAACAGGCACGGACTCATCTCCGGCGCCAGCGGTACCGGAAAGACCGTCACCATGAAAGTGATGGCGGAATCCTTTTCAGATGCAGGTGTTCCGGTATTTCTCTGCGACATAAAAGGGGATGTTTCAGGCCTCATCGTTCCCGGGGAACAAAATGAGAACATGGAGAAACGGATCGACCGGTTCGGGCTCCGCGACACTTTCAGTTACAGATCATATCCTGTGACGTTCTGGGATGTTTACGGCGAGTCAGGACACCCGGTGAGGACGACGATCTCCGATATGGGTCCGGATCTTCTGTCACGCATTCTCGGTCTCACTCAGGCCCAGGAAGCAGCGCTCAACATAGTCTTCCGCATCGCAGATGACCGAGGTCTTATCCTGACCGATCTCAAGGACCTTCGTTCTGTTCTGGGATTCGTGAACCAGCACAAGGCTGAGTACTCATCAACATACGGAAACCTTGCCACAGTTACACTGAACACCGTGCTGCGATCCCTGATGCCGTTGGAGACTCAGGGCGGAGATCTGTTCTTCGGGGAACCGGCGCTGGATATAAACGACTTCATGCGTCTGGACAGCGAAGGTCACGGCATGATCAACCTTCTGGACTGCACGAAGCTGTCCCTCAATCCTGTACTGTATTCCACCATGCTCCTGTGGCTGATGGCAGAACTTTACGAGAAGCTTCCGGAGGTCGGCGATCCTGAGAAGCCCAGGATGGTATTCTTCTTCGATGAAGCTCACATGCTCTTCACTGACACTCCCAAAGTGCTGGTGCAGAAGATAGAGCAGGTCGTAAGGCTCATCCGCTCCAAGGGAATCGGCATCTATTTCGTCACACAGAGCCCGTCAGATGTTCCCGGCATCGTTCTGGCCCAGCTGAGCAACAGAGTGCAGCACGCACTCAGGGCATACACCCCCGCCGAGCAGAAGGCAGTCAGAGCCGCTGCTTCCACTATGAGGCAGAATCCCGAATTCGACGCGGAGACCAGGATCTCAGAGCTCGGAGTAGGTGAAGCTCTTGTATCTTTCCTGGACGAGAACGGAACTCCCCAGATAGTTAAGGATACCAAGATCATCTGCCCGCAGAGCCTCATGGCTCCCGCTGACAGAGATGCCATAGAAGGCTGTATGGCGGCCGACGGCATGACGAAATATGACGAGGCCGTGGATAACAAGTCCGCTTACGAGGATCTCAATTATTTGAAAGAGGTAGAGGAGCAGAAAGCTGCCCTTGAAGCCGAGAAAGCGGCTCTCGAGAAAGAGAAGGCTGCTCTAGAAAAGCAGAAGCAGAAGGAGACCGCAGCCGCCAGAAAGAAGACTGAAAGACGCATAGCCCAGATAGAGCGTCAGATCATCAACACAGGCTTCATAATGCTCAGAAGAGGTCTTCTCAAGATCTGGAAGAAATAGCTGCACAGAATTTCAGAAACGGTAAAGCCGCAGTTTCATCCGTACCGGTGAAACTGCGGCCTTCTTATTATTCAATAACCGTCAGTTGTTTATTCTCTATTTGTCCGCCAGGTCAGAGACCACATCGATGACATCCTTTGCTGCCGTGACTCCTTCCGCGGCCTCATAGGTCCCTGCCTCTTTGTCCAGAGCGGCCTGGATCGTCTCAAGATCTCCTACGAGTCCGGTCACGCTGGAGAGAGTATCCATTCCGAGGACGCCGGAGATATCGCTTATTATCGTGGCGATCCCGCTGACTCCTATCTTCTCCTCTTCTTTGGCAGTTTCAATGACAGCCTTTACGTCCCTTCCTGCGACATATGCGTCGATCACAGAAGACACGAGCGGGATGCCGCACATGTCCGCGACAGTTCCGATGTTTGCCAGCGTCTCGTCTGATCCTGCAGTGGGTTTCATTACAGGCAGCACCAGCTTAGTAAACACTGCGTTAGGCTCTGTCCCCCTGAAGACGTATCCGGTGATGAGTCCGCCATCAGTATAAGTCCTCAGAAGGTCAGTCTTCCAGGCGGCGACATCAGTATCAAGTATCAGGCCGAACACGGGGCCCGACTTCTCTTCTTCCTCAGCAGTCTCCGCTGTTTCTCCGGCAGGTGCCGTATTCTCAGATGTGTCTTTGTCTGCGGTATCGGGATCGTCAGCTTCTGTCTTTTCAGCAGCGGCTTCTTCTGCTTCCTGCACGAGTTCTGGCAGTCTTTCCAGCAGCTGCTCATCGCACTGATCTATGACAACTATGTCAGGCTCGTTTTCGGCGATCGAAGAAATCAGATCTTCCTTCTCACATACTGTTACCGCAAGATGTCTCTTGCTCTTCAGGCATTCGATCAGTTTCTCGTCTTCCGATACGAGCAGCGCGGTCTTCGACTCCAGGCTGGGCTTGGACAGATTCCTGTTATGTTTCAGTTTCTTCCGCATATTCTTCCCGAGCACAGCAGCCAGTGCCCCAGCCACTACCGTTATACCGCCTATTATCACTACGGGTACGATGCTCTTTCTCGGAATGCTCTCCTCGATCCTGTCTCCGCATCTTCTGCATTCCTTGTATCTCAGACCTTCCGCGAATCTTGTCGGTTCCTTCTCCACCGTCCATTCCTGCGGATAGTCATGTCCCAGCCTCGGGACAGAAAGATCGGACTGCAGCCCGCACCTGTCGCAGACAGACCTCTGAAGACCGTCTTCCGTGCATGTAGGCTTCTTTATCTCTGTAGTTTCGGTCCAGTTATGTCCCAGAGCGGGGAACAGCTGTTCAACGGTCTCCTGGCATCTTTTGCACGTCTCTCTGTGGAATCCGTCTTCTGTACAGGTAGCATCCTTGTCCTCGATCTCCATGTCATGTCCGAGGGCAGCGATCTTCTCATCGTATGTTCTTGAACATCTTGAACATGTATACCGGGTGAGACCGTCTTCCGTGCATGTCGCTTCTTTCTCTGTTTTTTTCGTGTAGCTATGACCGAGCGCGTTAAGTGTCACTGTCACGGTGTGCTTGCAGTTCTCACAGATGTCAGTCCTGGATCCGGCAGAAGTACAGGTAGGTTCAGCAGTCACTTTCGATGCGTACACATGATCCAGCATAGGCATATCCCAGTAGCTTTCCGGTATATCCCCGTTCTCAGCACAAGTTGAACAGGTGGTCATGCAGCGACCTATTGACGTGCATGTCGGCTGCGTCTCGATGTAGTAGATGATTCGTGTCCCATGACAGGTAGGACAGGGTTCCGGGCATGGTTCACCTTCCACATACGGTGTAGTCCTAGCGTGGACATTGCTGCTGTTCACAGATACCAGCAGGAGAAGAAGTGACAAAAAGATCAGGATGTGCTTTAAGGTGATTCCGGTCTTTATGCTGTGGTCCATTGTTTCCTCCAAAAAGATCATCTTCCGAAAACTGATATTCCCTTTCAGGCTGTTTCCAGCACAGTAAAGACGATGACATCATCCCCCTCATCCGTCACTGAGACGTGTGCGAGGAGTTTTTTATCTTCCATGATATCAGCTGCTTTGCCGCTGAACACGTAATACGGTTTGCCGAGCTCATCTCTGAGAAGTTCCACTTCTCTGAGAGTAAATCCCCTGACTCCGGTGCCAAGAGCTTTTGAGAACGCTTCCTTTGCAGCAAAATTAGCGGCAAGCTTCGCTGCTTTGTCAGCATAAAGTTCAGCTTCTCTTTCAGTGAATACCTTCCTGAGGAAACTGTCCTTCTGACATGCTTTCTCCACTCTGGAGATCTCCGTCATGTCGACACCGACGCCGTAGATCATTGCATGATCCTTCTTTCTGTTATCTGAGATAGTTTACTTTCGAATAGTCCCTGGGCTTTGCGTCCGGCTTCTCGTCAGGAGTGCCGACAGCGATACCGTAAAGCAGTTCATATCCTTCCGGAACGCCCATCTCTTCCACGAAGGCCTTTCCCTTCTCGCCTTTGAGGAACTGCATGATCCCTCCGAGATAGCAGCTGCCGAGACCGAGTGACTCAGCTGTGAGCACGATGTGCTCTGCCAGGAAGCAGGCATTTACGACGGATCCGTTAGCTGAGATGAAGAAAACGGTCGGAGCTCCGAAGGCGACGCTGTAACCGGAATTGGAGAACCTGTCCTTTATCTCCTGCGGAAGATTCTTGTCGGCAAGGATGCTGTCCCTGTTGGCTTCTGACAGTCTCTTGAGAAAATCTTCTGACTGGACGACCGTGACGTGCCAGTTCTGGCTGTTCCCGCCGCTCGGTGCGAGGAATCCGCACTCCAGGAGTGTCTGGAGCTGTTCTTCTGTCAGCTGTTCAGGTTTATACTTTCTAATGCTTCTTCTGTTTTTGATTATCTCAGTAAGCTCATTCTTTATCATTTCACATATACCTCCTGTCTATATCATATCACTTTCCCGCAATCTTCATTTTTCTATTTCTTTTTCTTCAACAGATGTTCACACGGGATCTCTAGAATTACATCATCGAAACCACATACAGCCGTGAAATACAGAGGCTGTCAAAAACAGAAAGGATAATACAAAAATGAAAAAACATATAAGCAAAGACATGCTGGCAGTGCTTCTCACTGCCGTTCTGGCCCTCTCTCTTGTAGGGTGCGGGTTCATGAATCAGAGGGACGGATCATCCGTTCCCTCTTTCTACACTTCTTCTGACGGAACTCCTTCAGCGGAAGTTCAGGAAAACAGTGAAACTGAAAGCAGCGCTCCTGTCTCCTCTTCCGGATCTGACTCTTCGGAGCAGGTCATCCTGAGCCTTGACAGTGAACTGTTCACTGAAAGGGATCTCACTCAGACAGCCGATCTCTCAGAAGCGGTAAAGATCACCCTTACAGACGGTCAGACATTCAGCATCACCGAAGCAGGCGTTTACATACTTACAGGTACGGCAAAAAATGCCGAAGTCATCGTTGAAGCGGGAGATGAAGATAAGGTCCAGCTTGTACTGGATTCTCTGAACGTGACGAATGACAGCACTCCAGTCATCTATGTAAAAAACGCTGACAAAGTCTTCGTCACATCTGCAGGCTCTGAAAGCGAGCTCTCTGTCACCGGGACTTTCTCCAGCGACGGCAGCACCAGTACAGATGCAGTGATCTTCTCTAAAGACGATCTGGTGCTCAACGGAACCGGAACAGTATCTATCAATTCCTCTGATAACGGCGTCAGCTGCAAGGACGATCTCAAAGTCACCGGAGGCACCTGGAACATCAGCTGCAAATCAGATGCTCTTGAAGCGAATGAGTCCATCAGTGTCGGAGGCGGCACGCTCAATATCAACTCATCCAAGGACGGCCTGCACACCGAATATGACGAAGACAACACGACCGGCTGGATCACAGTGGAGGGCGGAGCACTCAATATAACCGCAGCGGATGACGGAATCCACGCCACGACGACAGTCACAGTAAACGCAGGCGAGCTCAATATAACAGCAGGCGAAGGCATAGAAGCCACACAGGTGCTGATCAACGACGGAAACATCAGCATCAACGGCAAGGATGACGGTATCAATGCCGGACAGAAATCCAAATCCATGAATGTAGGGATCACTGTAAACGGAGGATATATCTATATCAACATGGGTCAGGGAGACACCGATGCAGTGGATTCCAACGGATACCTCACGATCACCGGAGGAACACTTGACATCTACGCTCAGTCGCCGTTCGACGCTGACGGGACAGTTTCCTACACAGGCGGAGACATCTACGTAAACGGCAGCAAGACCAACAGCATCACAAATCAGATGATGGGCGGCGGAATGATGGGCGGTATGCAGGGCGGCGGAATGCACGGCGGCCATATGTGATCTGACAGCTCATCAAGTCCGGTAACCGGCACATCAGCCCCGTCTTAAATATACCAATGATCTGGAATGGCATGATCCTCAGGGACATGCCATTCCCTTTTCTGCTCATCTGGCGTGCTATATACTAATGTTAATCAGACTGTTCGTTCCACATGAGAAACAGAGTATCCCGTCTTTATCGAAAGAGGCTAAATATGGGATTTAAAGATGCATTGATACAGGGAGATCTTGAAGCTGTCCGCAGATTGCCCAAGTCTGATCTGCACAATCATTTTGTATTGGGCGGAAGCCGGCAGTTCCTGCTTGAACATTCCGGATTCGATATCCGGCCGTTAAAAGATCCGATCCATTCGATGGATGAGATGCACTCCTGGAATGCTCAGAATCTCGGGGAACGTTTTGAAACACCGGAGGGACGCAGGCTGCTTATACGTGCCGCATTCGCACAAGCCAAAGAGGACGGGGTTGCCGTTCTTGAGATCGGCGAAGATGTCTGGGGACTGGAAGCGTTCTTTCATGGTGATATAGAAGAACTAGTAGCAGCATTCGAGACAGCTCATCAGGAGATCGCTCCGGAGATCGAGCTGCGTCTTCAGATAGGGATGTCACGGCACTGTGATATAGCCTATCTGGAAGACTGTCTGTCCCACTTTTGGGGATGCAAGGCATTCTACTCCATCGATCTGTACGGGGATGAGCTGGCGCAGCCGATAGAAAACTTCAGGTCTATCTATAGACGGGCAAAGGCCGAGGGACTAAGGCTGAAGGCGCATGTAGGTGAATGGGGCACTGCATCTGATGTGCGCCGTGCAGTAGAGTATCTTGAACTGGATGAGGTGCAGCACGGGATCGCGGCGGCGGAAGATCCTTCTGTGATCCGTTTCCTGGCAGAAAATCATATTCGACTGAACATCACCCCTACCAGCAACCTGCTTCTCGGAAGAGTCAGAGAACTGCGAACACACCCCATCGCAGAACTATACCGCAACGGAATCGATGTAACGATCAATTCCGACGATATTCTGATCTTTGATTCAGATGTGTCCAAAGAATACCTAAGGCTGTATCAAAGCGGCTGTCTGGATGCGGACGAACTTGATAACATCCGGAAGAACGGATTGAGGCCCGTATGACTTCTGTTTAAAAAGATCAAAAAGACAGAACGGACTAAGATCAATATGAGCTGAATCAGGAGGAAAGATGATGAAGATCGGAAGTTCAAATGATCCTCAGGCAGTCAAGGCGCAGTATGCCACATCGGAAGGGCTGGATACCAGGATCACTTTTCACGATATGTATTCCACGAACAAACAGGGATACGGGCTCTGGCTCGTTTCCAACTACGATATTCAAAAAGGAATGGATGTTCTGGAGCTTGGATGCGGTACAGGATCCATGTGGCTCGGGCACGATGACCTGATAGCCAACTGCGGCAGACTTGTCCTTTCCGATCTGTCAGAAGGAATGCTGGAGACTGCAAAAGGAAATCTCGGTGAGAAGGCCAATGTGGAATATCGTACCGAAGACATTCAGGATATCTCTTTCAGTGATGCCACATTTGATGTTGTTATCGCCAACTCAATGCTCTATCATGTGCCGGATCTCGATAAAGCCCTCCGTGAAGTGCGAAGAGTTCTGAAGAAAGGCGGAGTGTTCTACTGTGCTACTTTTGGCGAGAATAATTTTACCGACAAGCTGGCAGAATGGTTCCTTCTGAGCGGAGAAGAATTCAATCCGAATCATAACTTCACGCTGCAGAACGGTGCTGAAAAGCTTCATAAATCTTTCGGTCATGTGACGCCGATGTTTTATGAAGACTCATTTCACATCACAAAAGCAGAAGATCTGATGACCTATCTGCGCAGTCTTTCCTCGTTTAAAGCTGTCCTGGATATTCCTGAACAGAAGATAAAAGATATCCTAAAAGCGCACACAGACGGCGGTGCAATAGATCTTCCAAAAGAATACGGCATGTTCATATGCAGGTGAAACGCCTTCGGGTGAGATCAAATGATTTCTTTTCCTTGCGCTGTTTTTCCATACGTGTTATCATTGTGTCCTGAACAAGAAACGCAGTGACCAGGATCCAGTAAGCGCAAGGAAAGAGAGCACAGAGAGGTGTGCAAAGCTGAGAGCACATCACACGGTATGCGCCGAATTTCACCTGCCAGCGGCCTTCCCGAATGACGAGTAAGGAAGGACGGAAGCACCCGTTACAGTGCAGAAGAGTGTCGGCTCTTTTTAAGTCGGAATACGGGTGGTACCGCGGAGCATATGTGCTTCGTCCCGTGAGGGACGGGCTTTTTTTATGCACAAATTACTTTTTAGAAGGATATACAAAAATGGCAATCAAGGAACAACTGGACAAGATCCGTGAGGAGGCTCTGTCCGCCATCAATGCCGCTGATCTTGAATCCGCAGTGGAAGAACTGCGCGTCAAATATCTCGGCAAAAAAGGCGAACTCACAGCCATTCTCAAACAGATGGGCTCACTTCCAGCGGAAGAGCGTCCTCTCATGGGACAGCTCTCCAATGATGTGAGAAAGGACATCGAAGCTCTCATAGCCGAGCGCTCTGCCGTCCTGAAACAGCACGCCCAGGCACTTCGGTTCAAGGCCGAGACTCTGGACGTAACTCTCCCCGGCACCGATCCGCATATCGGTTCAAGACATCCTCTCGAAACAGTTCTGGATGACATTAAGGAGATATTCCTCGGAATGGGTTTCAGCGTTGCGGAAGGCCCGGAAGTCGAATTCGACCATTACTGCTTTGAGATGCTCAACATGCCGAAGCACCATCCTGCCAGAGATACCCAGGACACCTTCTACATCAACGAGAACGTTCTGCTCAGGACTCAGACGTCATCGGTCCAGATAAGGACGATGCTCTCCCAGAAGCCTCCTATCAGGATCATCTCCCCCGGCCGCGTCTACCGTGTTGATACTGTTGACGCCACCCACTCCCCGATCTTCCATCAGATAGAAGGTCTTGTAGTGGACAAGGGCATCACCATGGCCGACCTGAAAGGGACTCTGGCCACATTTATTCGCAAGCTGTACGGTGAAGACATAAAAGTCAGGTTCCGTCCCCATCACTTCCCCTATACAGAGCCTTCTGCTGAAATGGACATGGAATGCTTCCGCTGCCACGGAGAAGGCTGCTCCCTGTGCAAGGGAGAAGGATACATCGAGATTCTCGGATGCGGAATGGTCCGTCCCGAAGTTCTTGAAGGTTGCGGCATCGATTCTTCCGTCTATTCCGGATTCGCTTTCGGCGTCGGCGCCGACCGCATCACCATGATGCGTTACGGCATCAACGACCTGCGCGTGCTGTTCGAGAACGACATGCGCTTCCTGCAGCAGCTTTAAGGAGGTAAACAGAATGAATGCTCCTGTTTCCTGGATAAAAGAATATACCGATCTTGACGGAGTGTCCGTCAAGGAACTGTGCGACGCTCTCACGATGTCCGGCAGCAAGGTCGAACGCTGGACATGTGAAGCTGACGAGATAAAGAACGTGGTCACAGGCAAGGTCCTGGAGATGCACCGTCATCCCGACTCCGATCACCTGTGGGTATGCAGTGTGGACTGCGGCGGCGATAAGCCTCTGCAGATCGTTACCGGCGCGCAGAACGTGAACGTCGGCGATGTCGTTCCCTGTGCTCTCGACGGAGCAGAGCTCCCCGGCGGGCACACCATAAAGACAGGAAAGCTCCGCGGAGAACTCAGCGAAGGCATGATGTGCTCCCTCGGAGAACTCGGCCTCACAGTTCACGATTTCCCTGAATGCATAGAAGACGGGATCGCGATACTCGATCCTTCTCTCGAGCCCGGAAAGGATATCTGCGGTGTTCTCGGTCTGGATGACACCAGCATCGAATTCGAGATCACATCCAACAGGCCCGACTGCATGTGCGTCTCCGGTCTTGGACGTGAAGCTGCCGCGACGTTCCGCAAGCCCTTCCGTTTCCCTGAGCCGCAGGTACGCAAAGCCACGGGAAGCATAGAAAACATGCTCAAGGTCAGGAACGAGACTCCCGACAACTGCCTCAGATATACGGCAGCCATAGTAAAGAACGTCAGGGTCAAGCCCTCACCGGTGTGGATGAGACAGCGCCTGAGGCTCTGCGGCGTCAGACCGATAAACAACATCGTAGATATCACCAACTACGTGATGCTGGAGTACAACCAGCCGATGCACGCGTTCGACTACCGCAACGTCAAGGACAATGAGATCATCATCCGTCAGGCCAGAGAAGGCGAGCATATCGTCACTCTCGATGACATCGACCGCGCCCTCACCCCTGACATGATGGTCATCGCTGACAGCGAGAAGCCCATCGCCGTTGCAGGAATCATGGGCGGCGAGTACAGCGGTACATATGACGATACGAATACCGTCATCTTCGAGTCCGCATGCTTCAACGCAGTCAATGTAAGATATACCGAAAAAGGTCTCGGCATGAAGACCGAGTCCTCCGTTAGATTTGAGAAGGGACTGGATCCCGAGAACACGCTAAAGGCCCTCACCCGCGCTCTCGAACTTGTTGAAGAGCTCGACGCAGGTGATGTGGTCGGCGGTTTCGTGGACATCAAGGGCAACATGCCTGAGCGCAGGACACTCAAGCTCGATCCAGACAGGATCAACAGCTTCCTCGGCACCGATCTTCCCGTCGAAGAGATGGTCTCCATGCTCAGATCTCTGGAGTTCGAGGTCTCTGATGATCTCACCGTCACTCCTCCCTCCTTCCGCGCCGATATCCTTCTCATGAACGACATCGCAGAAGAGATCGCGAGACTGTACGGATACAACAACATCCCCTCCACCGTGATGACCGGTGTCGCGACAGCTCAGCTCACCGAGCGTCAGCACTTTGAGAGAGATCTCGCCAGACGTCTGGTCGCTGCGGGGCTCTACGAAGTTAAGACATATTCCTTCATGGGAACGAAGACACTGGACCTTCTGAACGAACCTGCTGACAGCGAACTGCGCAAGGCAGTCGTGATCAGCAACCCGTTCGGGGACGACACCGCTCTTATGCGCACCACCATACTTCCTTCGATGCTTGAAGTGGTCGCAAGGAACGTGAACGCCAGAGTTCCCTCAGCATCATTCTTTGAGATCGGCGTGGCCTTCCATGCCCACGAAGATTCCAATGAGCTTCCTGATGAAGACAGGGATCTCGTCATTGCCAGCTACAACAGCCTCGGTTTCTACGGAGTGAAAGGCGTAGTGGAAGATATCTGCCGCAACGCCAATACGGCTGTTCCGGAGTTTGCTCCGCTGACTGACAGCACCATGTACCATCCCGGACGTGCTGCGACAGTCTCCGTTGACGGGACCGTTATTGGTACCATGGGAGAACTTCTTCCGGCAGTCGCATCCAATTTCGATATCAGAGAAAGAGTCACTGTAGCGGTGATCTCAGTCGAAAAGCTCTATGCGAACAGAGGCGGCGTCAGGAAGTTCACTCCTCTGCCGAAATTCCCTGCCATGACACGCGATATCGCAGTCGTCTGCGATGAGTCCGTACCCAGCGGAGATCTCGAACGCGAGATCCGCATCGCCTGCGGCGATTCTCTCGAATCTCTCACTGTGTTCGACGTCTACACAGGCGAAAAGGTGGCAGCCGGGAAGAAGAGCATCGCCTATTCACTGGTCTTCAGGCATCCTGACCGCACCATGACCGATGACGAGGCAGACAAGGCCATCAGCGAGAGTCTCAGAAGGCTGGAGCGTAAAGGCGCTGTACTGCGCAGCTGACTTGCCTAACCGGCCGAAATAGGCTATTCTATATAAACCGAAGATTTAGAAGAAAGGAACCGTTGACATGGACAGACAGGACACACTGATCTTCTCCTATGAGGATGAAGAGGAAAAAGTCATCCGCGAGAACCTCACGCTCGTTTACGACGCGCTCGAGGAAAAAGGGTACAATCCGGTCAATCAGATAGTCGGATATCTCCTCACAGAAGATCCGACATACATAACGACGAACAAGAACGCGCGGTCAGTCATGCGCCACATGGACAGGGACGATATCCTGCAGGTGCTCGTTCGCAGGTTCCTGAAGGACAGGAGGTAGAAAATGGCTGACGAAGTCACTTTGAGGTATAAAGGTCATCCGCTTGTAAGACACGGAAATGATATCTATTACGGAGACCCGAGTGATCCGTATGTAGTTTATATGCAGATCCTGGGTTCAGAGAAGAAGAACGGTATCGAGACAGCCAACAGAGTACAGGTGATGCTTCTTTCCAACGCGGAAGGTCTCAATATGATGGAACGCATAGTAAGAGTCAGTGAGAAGAACAGCTTGTACAGCGCTCTTGATATCGGTTCCATCTGGTATGAGAAAGCTCTGCTGGAAGCCGCTCAATGACATGATTCCGATGCCCCTGCGGAACTGACGGAAACATCATGCAGAACTAACACTGACCCGCCGTTATGGTCTTTCTGTGCAGGAAGATCAAGGCGGGTCTTTTCTGTTGCAGTATTGACAAATAATATACCTCGTGTTACGATGTATTCCACAACAAGAGGCATGGCGCAAATATTTCTTTGAACTGTCTGCCGGACAGTTCCGTGCCTCATCACAATTACGGCATGATCTTACACAGTATCAGCAAGATCAGGTGTTGAAAGGATTTATTATGGAAAAAACCGGAACAATAGGAAATGTCGATCCCCTGAGCGGTCCGATCCTTAAAGGCATGATCTCCTACAGTCTTCCTGTGCTGACTGCATCTCTTCTGCAGATACTGTTTTCTACAGTAGATACTGCAGTGATAGGAAAGTACGGAACCGAAACCGCGATGTCCGCAATGGGTGTATCGTCATCTGTCTCTCAGCTGCTGATGAATTTCCTCTGGTGTATGGGCGGGGGAGTCACGATAGTCATGGGGAACATGTTCGGCAAAAAGGATTCTGACGGTATCCATACTCTGCAGCAGACCCTTCCTCTGAGCTTCTTCTTGCTGGGTGCCATAATAGGTATTCCTGTCATCTTGCTAACAAAACCGATCCTTACCCTGGTAAAATGCCCCTCAGCTCTTATGGCAGATGCGTCGCTTTACTTCCGGATCCGCTTCATCGGTGCGCCGTTAGCTCTGCTTTTACAATTGCCGGCATACTCCCTCAATGCCAAGGGAGAATCACTGGTACCGATGCTTTTCTCTCTCGGGTCAGCATTGCTGAATACAGTACTGGACCTGCTGTTCGTTGGAATATTCCACTGGGGGATACTTGGCGTCGGACTTGCTACTTTGCTGGCAGAGTTCATTTGTGCTGCTGTCGGGGTAGTATACCTCTGCAGACGCAGTGATGAGCTTAGGATAGATCTGAAAGAACTTACTCTTTTCAGGAATATGAAGCCTGTATTCGAAATGGGCATCCCCTCTGCTCTGGAAGGTTTCATCCTGAACTTCTCCTCTGTAATAATCTCTTCTTTCATTAACAGTTTTGATTCCGTTGCTATAGCCGGAAACACTGTAGGCACAAGCATAGGAAGCATCGCTACGATCGCATTCACGTCTCTTTCCGGAGCTACAACGGTGTTCATCTCTCAGAATAACGGCGCCGGCAATCTGGATCGTGTGAAAAAGGCATGGAAGACATCACTGCTGACATCCTTTTTACTTACTGAATTATTCGGAGCAGTTCTTTATCTTATGTTCCCTGTGCTGGCCAGATTGTTCACTGATGATCCGGCTGTTATCGCTGCAGCCCGAGTCTGCATGTCATATATGTGTCTGTTCTACGGGCTGAACGCAGTCATGAACATCGGGGGCGGATGTATCCAGGGAATGGGTGATTCCCGAAATCCGCTTATCCTGTCGATAATCTGTTCTGTTCTCTTCAGGATAACGTGGCTGTACACATACTCGCGTTCGAAAGGAACCATCGAATCAGTTTATATCGCTTATCCGCTTTGCTGGCTGCTGTATGCAGTATTGAGCATAATCGTTTTTCTCTATGACCTCAGGAAAAGAGAGAAAGAGCTGAGCACAGAGTCTTAAAGTGATGCTAGTACAACAAAGCCGTCCAAATGGACGTCCGTCATAAAGAAGGTGGCTGAGTTCTAAAAACTCAGCCACCTCTTTTGTGTATTTAATAATCAAAATCTGTCAAGAAAGAAATAATTGCTGTTCGTAATCAAAGCAGATATTTCTTGCACAAATCGAAAATCAACTGATACTGATTGAATTCTTCTTCGTCATTATCTTCTGCTGCACCGTTTTCTGCTTCGGCGGTCTCGTTGTTTTCTTCCTCATCCTCATCATCGTCATCTTCGTTGCAGCAGGTCAGCATAAGCATATAGCACCGTTTCTCTGCATCAGAAGTATGAAAGACATAGTCCAGGCAAATGTAAGAATTCGTTCCGCCGTCGTGCGTCACAAGATCCGCATATCGGGCAGACGCTTCCCAACCGCAACCATAGCCATCGACGAAATCAAGCATGCCTGCCTTACTGTCCGGGCTGACGATTTGTTCATTAAAGAAAGCACGGTTGAACTTCAACAGATCCAGCACATTTGAATGGATGTCGCCAGCGCCTCTTGCAATCTGATACTCCTTCATATAGCCTTCACTTCCCTCGGGAACGCTCGTCACGTCGCCAAAGGTTGTAGCGGAAGAACAGTTCATGCCAAGCGGCTCAAAAATACGCTCCCGAACGTTCTCCTGATAGCTCTTTCTCGTTATCTTTTCGATAATCATCGCAAGCAGCACATAGTTTGTGTTGCAGTATCTCATTTCCGAACCCGGTTTAAAAACGAGGTCAAGCCCGTACAGCAGCTCCAGAAACATTTCATCGGTAATCTCGCCGTTGTCAAAAGCGTCAAGCAACGCTTCATCGTTATGGAAAAACGACGCGTCGTTGGCAAAATCCACAAGCCCCGAACGCATATGCAGCAAATCAAAGATTGTTATCTCTTTCGCCTTGCTATACTCCGGAAAATAAGCGGAGATTGAATCCGTGAGGGAAAGCTTTCCCTCATCAATAAGCTTGAACACGATTGCCGCCGTATACATCTTGGTGAGCGAGCCGATTTCATAGGTGGACAGCGGCGTTACTGTATCGCCGTTCACATCAACAGAACGTGAGCCTGAAGCCCAGATAATATCGCTGTCCGTAGCGATAAGAATACTTCCTCTGACATCATTATTCTGTATATTTTCCTTGAGCTCGGCAACGAAGTCGGCATATTTGGGGTTTTCGCTATGCCACATATTTTTCTCGGAACAGGCAATACCTGCCTCGCCTCTGTTCAGGTCTGTAAGTTCTTTTAAGACAGTACTGTTTTGCATAATATTATTCTCCTTTTAATAGTTACTCAGCACAGGCGAATACCGATTAATCGAGTTCATTCTTTCACGGTGCTTTTAGAAAGTCAAATAATTATGTCGTAGTGCGTGGCGAGCATAGGATTTGTAAAGACAAATCCCGAAAAGAAAAAAACAGACCGAAAGAGAATCATTCTCAATCAGTCTGTAAGCCTTCTTTATGACAGGCGCCGCAATGGACGGCTTTTGTTTTGTAATACTTCAGAAATTGAGTTCCTGTGTTCTTCTGCATATTGACTATGCAGCATGATCTTTAAGGATTCTCAGGTTCTGTCGGATCATCCGGTACTTCCGGGACGACAGGTGTGTCAGGCACATCGGGATTATCCGGATTGTCGGGATTATCAGGGTTATCAGGATTATCCGGATTGTCGGGATTGTCAGGGTTATCCGGATTGTCCGGATTATCCGGGTTGTCGGGGTTATCCGGATTATCAGGGTTATCGGGGTTATCCGGATTGTCGGGATTGTCAGGGTTATCCGGATTATCAGGATTATCCGGATTGTCAGGATTGTCAGGGTTATCGGGATTATCAGGATTGTCAGGGTTATCCGGATTGTCAGGGTTATCCGGATTGTCCGGATTATCCGGGTTGTCCGGGTTATCAGGATTATCCGGGTTATCGGGGTTGTCAGGATTATCCGGGTTATCGGGGTTGTCCGGGTTATCAGGATTATCCGGGTTATCGGGGTTGTCAGGATTATCCGGGTTATCGGGGTTGTCAGGATTATCCGGGTTGTCCGGAGTATCAGGATTCTCGGGAGCAGGCTCCTCCTGCCCTGTTCCGCCTCCGCTGATGAGCTTGTTCAGTATCCTGATCCAGACCCTTCCGCATCTGGTGCAGACTCCTCTCTCTTCACCGTTGCTGAATATAGTCGCTCTTCTGGTCACAGTCCATCTTATGGAATGCTCATCATTTGCAGGCGTCTTCTCTTCCTCGATGAATCCGCAAACGGAACATGTTCTGCGGCGGAGCCCTTCCGTACTGCAGTTAGCTTCGGTAATGGTCTGCCAGCTGCCGTATGTATGCTTCTCACATACCTCAACGTATCTGACATTGAAAATATGATCACCGTTTCCGCTGTCTTCATACGAGATATTGATGATGCCGTCCGTATCGCACCTCTCCTTAACGAAGGAGACCAGCTTGTCGGCATATTCCTTCTCCATACCCGGAGTCACGTTATTGGCGACCTGGAAGGAGTATTCCTTTATGTCCGCATTCTCGCCGAACTGATAGGATGCAAATCTGAAACCGTCTGCAGCAAGCATGCTCTCAGCCATAGTGAGCATAGCGTCACAGTCGAATCTCTCGTCACCGTCCGGCATTCCGACCTGTACCGGCACAGCACTGACGGCAGGTCTTGTATCTTCCGTTTCAAGGCTGTGTCTGCGGTAATAGTCCAGGACTTTCCTCAGTCCTTCCGGTGAAAGATGTATGCCGTCCGCATCCAGTAAAGAAGCTTTGGCGTATCTTCCGGATCCGTTCTTCAGGGCTTCATCAGTAACATTGAGGAACGGCAGTTCGTGCTCAAGGCAAAGCTCCTTCAGTCCTTCGTTGAAGCTGTCCACCGCATCCATCGTAAGATCTCCGTAAGGTGACGGCACGTCTTTGGCAAGAGGAGGAATGGACATCACTATTATGTCCGCAAAAGGATAGGCTTCCCTTATGGATTCCACTGTCCTTCTGTAGCCGTACAGGAAACTTTCCCTGATGCCGGCAAGGTTCCCCGCGCCGAAACACATCAGGATGCGTCTGGGCTGCATGAGCGAGACTGCTTCGCTTACAGTCACAGGCTGTGATTCTCCTGCGAAGTACACGCACCGCTCGTTCAGGACCCTCTGGATCCCGCCTCCTCGCAGGCCGATGACATTCTGGTATGTCAGTATTCCGTTCTCCACGAATCCGAGGAAGTTTCCGTCTCCGATGAACAGAGTTTCATCCACATATTTCTGACCCGCGTCGGCAGTCTCAGAGAGGATGACGCTGTCTCTTCCGGTAACGCTCATAGGATCTGCTTCGGTCGTGCTGTCTGTCTCTTCCTGTCCGGACGGCAGTACAGGTATCTGTCCTATCTTACCGAGCTGGCCGAAAAGGCCCCATACGAGAGCGATCGCAGCGGCAGTTAGGGCTGTGATGAGAAGTATCTTTTTTACAGGGAGCCTTTTCACAGTATTTTCGTTTTTTTCTGCGGCAGTCTTCTCCAACTTGTCCGCCTCCTGAATTGTATAATGCTTTCTTTAAAGCATGTTTCTTATTATAGCTGAATAGTCTGCTTTATCAACCGGATTGATGTTAACAATACTTTGACAAGACGAAAACAGGCCGCCAGTCTTTCGAAAGGCGGTCCTGATCGTTTCAGCCTATATCAGTCTTCATCCTCGTCGTGATGATGGTGATGATGATGGTGATGATGTCCGCAATCGCAGTCCTCATCGTCACAGTCGCAGTCGCCGTCACAGTCATCACAGTCACAATCCTGGATGTCGAACTCGATCTTTTCGCCGCAGAACGGGCATGCTACATCTCCGTTGAAGATAGTATCCTCGTCCACAGAGAAGCTCTTGCCACAGGCAGGGCACTCTATGTCATAGAGATAATCCTCATCATCCTCGTCGTCGAGGTCTTCGTCATCGACGTCATCCTCGAGATTATAGAGCTCATCGAGGTCCTCATCGATGTCAGCGAGATGGTCATCAAGCTCATCGACAGCATCATAGAGCTCGGTCAGATCGTCGTCGCACTCCTTAAGTGTGCGGGCCATATCCTCAACGAGATCCAGGAGCGCGTCAAAGACCTTCTTTTCCTTAACGCCGAGATTAAGATCACTGGCATCTACCAGTCCCTTGAGAAAACCGAGTTTTTCAAGAATATCCATATTAAATTATGCCTTCCCCATATATTCACCCGTGCGGGTGTCGATCTGAATCATGTCGCCTTCATTGATAAAGAGAGGTACGCGGACCTCAGCACCGGTCTCGAGTGTCGCGGGCTTCAATGTGTTGGTGGCGGTGTTTCCCTTGAGGCCGGGCTCTGTGTGAGTGACTTCAAGATTAACGAAGTTAGGCGGTTCAATACCGAAGATCTTTCCCTTATATGACAGGAGCTTGCAGCTCATGTTTTCCTTGACAAAGCGGAATGAATCGGGAAGATCAGCCTGCGCAACAGGGGTCATCTCATAGGTCTCTTCGTCCATGAAGTAGTAGAGATCGCCATCATTGTAACTGTACTGCATGTCGCGGCGCTCGATGAAAGCCTGCTCGAATTTATCGGTGGGGCTGTAAGTGCGCTCAAGCACGCCTCCGGTGATGATGTTCCTAACTTTTGTGCGTACGAAAGCGGCGCCTTTGCCGGGTTTGACGTGCTGGAACTCTATGATCTGAAACACGTTTCCGTCTTCTTCAAAAGTCGCACCGTTTCTGAAATCTCCTGCAGAAATCATATTAAATCTCCTCGTTCAGTGATCAACCAATTAACTAAAATATACTACCATAAGAAAACATGTGTTGGCAAGAAAAAAAGGACTTCGGCTTTCAGGCTTCCCTGACCCACTTTCCGGTGATGTGCTCCGGACGGATGGCGAACATCAGCGTCTTGGGTCCGGATCTTTCGATCTCGCCGGCAATATACTCACTGTCGTCCGTGAACTTACGGCAGAGCCTTTCAGCTATCCTTATCATCTTCGCGGTATCATCAACGATCTCAACCTGTCCGAATACGACGACGCTTCTGATCGTAAGAGCCCAGTCGTCGCCTTCGCGGCGTCCGCTGTCGTAAACACAGAACGATACTTTAGGACACCTCTTTATGGCGTCGACTTTGTGTCCGCTCATTCCGCTGTGAAAGTAGATGAGGCCATCCTCATCGCAGTAATAATGGTTCATCGGGATCCCGTACGGATATCCGTCATCTCCCTGTACCGAAAGGACTCCTCTGAGCTCGTTCCTCAGCAGCTCCAGCGCTTCCTTCTCGTCCAGTCTTCTGGCTTTTCTGGTCACTTCTCTGAACATCTTTCTTTCCTTTCTCCTGTATTTGACGACCCGGTTCGCGTCATTCGGAAAGGTTCCCCTTCCGTATCTGTTCCTTTATCATCTCGTCTGTCGCTTCAAAGAGCTTTTCAGATCCCAGCGCAGTTTTTCTCTGACGCCCGTATACTGTCTCCGCTGTCACTCCGTGTTCCTTCCAGTCTCTTCCGTCGTTGCTGTTATTGAGGATGATCGGCTGCAGATTGTCCATCGAATGGGCAAATCTGGATTCCGCGGTGCTGTATGCTTCAAACTCGTCAAACAGAGCGATCATCTCCGCCTTCTGATCATCAGGCAGAAGAGAGAATATCCTCTCCTTTGCCGCATCCTCTCTTGCCTTCTGGGTCTTCACGGCTTCTTCATCGTAGGCGTAGGTGTCCCCTGCATCGATCTCGACGATGTCATGGATAAGACACATGAGCATCACTTTGGCGATATCCACCTCCTCGTTGGAGTATTCTCTGAGAAGATAAGCCATTATCGCCATATGCCATGCATGTTCAGCGTCGTTCTCGTTCCTTCCGTGCCCCGAGAGATGGGTCTGGCGGAATATACTCTTCTCCTTATCGATCTCCAGAGCGAATTCAAGCTGTTTCTTCAGCCTGTCATCCATATTGTTACCTCCTAAAAGACTCACCCCGTAAAGGATGAGTCTGATCTGTCCTTATTGTCAGTACGATCCTACCGGTATCTGCGGAACGCTTCGATATGCATCCTGACGAACAGATCCCTGTCAAGTTCAAAAGCCATCATCGCGTTCGGCTTTCTGTCTATGCAGAACTCATCTGTAACCGTGCATGCTCTTGTGTACTGACCGCTGAGGTCTATCTCTATATAACAGGGTTTCGCTTTGATCACAGACGGATTGATGAGCCATGCTACCGGCACTGAGTCATGAATTACAGCCCTCCTGTTCCCAGTAAGCTTCTCTGTGGCGCTCATGTAATCCTGTGTCATATCGTAATAGAACCTGCCGACACTTCCTCCGACGAGGCGGAACATCTCCAGGTCATCCTTTATGAAATAGGCTTTCTCAGTGCACTCGAGGCCGCACATGACGATCCTGACTCCGCTCTGCAGCACGATCTGTGCCGCTTCCGGGTCCGCAACTATGTTTGCCTCTCCTGCCGGGAGCGTATTCCCGCCGTAAGCGGAACCTCCCATCATTGCGATGCCGTCTATTCTGTTCTTGAGCTCAGGATATGTGAGAAGCAGAAGAGCTATATTAGTCATTGGTCCAAGCGCGACCAGAGTGACCTTGGTGTCAGATTTTCGTATCAGCTGGGCCATATAGCTGACTGCATCTTCATGGGTCTCCACATGCAGCGGAGACGGCAGCGTATAAGCTTTGTTTCCCAATCCGTCTTTGCCGTGCAGGAAGGATCCCCTGCTGGAGGAATACCTCCTCCTCTTTCCAAAGAGCGGCCCTTCCTCTCCCTTGGCGACACGGCACCTTTTCTCCAGGAGCTCAAGTATCTTTATAGCATTGACCGTGCTGTCATCTGCACTCACATTTCCGTAAGAAGTCGTGACTCCCAGTACTTTGAGGACAGGCGAGCTGAACGCCAGCATCACAGCATAGGCGTCATCCACACCGATATCGGTATCTATTATCACAGGAATGGGTCCGTTCATGATACAGCCCTCCTGTCAAATGCATGGACGCACCTCATGTAGAAATCCGTGAACATCTCTCTGGATGTATATACGGCCAGTTTCACATTGGGGTCATCGGTGAATCTCTTGCGAAAATCAAACAGCGTCCTTCCGCTGTTCATCTCGCTGCGGAGCTCGACCATCGTATAGACGTCGGATGAAGTCACGGCAGCAGGGATCGCAAGCACGAATGCTGCTGCTGCATCGTGCACTCTGAGTTCTCCGCTGTTTCCTTCCCTCTTTATATAAGCAGGATCTCCGAGTTTCCTCACTCTCTCCCTGTCAGCCTCCTCAAGAAAAGGCTTCCACGGATTGGAATCCGGAAGATCATGGAATCTAACAGATGTCTGGGCATCAAGGCATACCGTTCTTGCAAACTCGAGGTCCACAAGATCCACCCTGCGGAATCCCGCGTCGAGAACACATTTGAAGGCGTGCGGATCGCTGTAAACGTTGAACTCAGCGTATACGGTGGAGTCGCCTGCCCTTGATGAGCCTGCAGCGATCGTCACCCTCTTTATATACTGCGGAAGATCCCTGTGTCTGAGCACAGCGGTCGCTATATTGGTGAGCGGCCCGGTGCAGAACAGTTCAAGTTCTCCTTCCGATTCAACAGCAGTCCTGTATATTAGGTCCCATGGATGTTCAGCCGAAGCCGGTACCTGGACAGGTCCCATAAGCTTCTCCATGATACCGCCGGAATCGCTGCGGCAGGAACCGTCTCTTCTTACGATCAGCGCCTTGTCGGATCCGGCAACTACAGGAGCTTCCAGACCTGTGATCTTCTCCAGCCAGGCACAGCACGATGCCGCCTGAACAGCGGAAACACTGCCGGACACCGTGCATATTCCCTTTATGTCAAAAAGGCCGCAGCCTGCTATGAGCATGGCCGCATGCGCGAATCCATTCCCGGCGTCAGTATCGATGATGATAGGTCTTTTTGCCACTGTCCCTGCTGAGATCTCCGAATCAGATTGATGTTTGTTGTAATATTATTATGATAATACGCAGGATATGATCATAACAAGAAAAATAAACCGGATATGACCATATCCATGATTATACGGAGGTACCGATGAGAGAAAAGACCTACCGCACTGCTTTAGGAGGCATACTTGCAGCTCTTGCAGTCACGCTGCTGTTTCTGGGTTCCGTGTTTCCCTTTGCGGAGATATCCGGACCTGCTCTGGCTTCCGTCTGCGTTCTGCTCATCCGCGAAGAGATGACTGCCGGAGCGGCATTTACTGTATATGCTGCAGTATCTGCGCTGTCTCTCCTGCTCGTCCCTGACAAGGAATCCGTCCTGCTGTTCGTCTGTTTCTTCGGGTGGTTCCCCATTCTCAAGCATCTCACTGACAGAAAGATGAAGTACCTTCCGGCTCTCGCAGTGAAACTTCTTGCTTTCAACCTGAGCATAGTGGGCATGTACTATATCATCCTCAAGGTTTTCGTCATGCAGTCGGTGGCTGACGAGTTCGCTGACTACAGCACCGTGATGTATATACTTATTATGGTACTTGCCAATATAACAGTCGTGATACTGGACTTTGCGTTCACGAAGGTCAGGTTCCTTTACCGCAACGTATGGCGCGGCAAACTTGTGCGGTAGATCTTATGTTTTTAATATGACAAGCCGGTGCATTACTGCACCGGCTTGCTTTTTTCAGTTTGACCGTTCTCTGTTTAGTCGAGCTGACCCGGCAGCTTCAGTTTCTGCTTTTGCGGGAAGGACCTGTCGAATTCTTCCGCCGCCTCGCTGTCAACATAGTAGACCGGCGGCGTGAGGTACACTCCTGTGATACCGTCAAGGTATCCGGGGATCAGTTCCCTGCATAAGAAGAAGGTCTGATCGGCTCCTTCCGGGATATCGTGATACCTGATACCGTATTCGCGGCTGTATCTGAATCCGCTTCCCCCGTAGAAGGCTATGTTGCCCTCTATCAGCACAGCGCCGTATCCCAGTCGGGATGCCTTCTCCAGGCAGTGATCCAGCAGTACTCTGCCGTACCCCTTTCTCTTGAGATCCTCTGCTATGCAGATGGGTCCCATCGTAAGAACGGGGACATGTCTGCCGTCATCAGTTTCTATAGTCGTTCTTGCGAATACGTTCTGTCCTATGATGCGGCCGTCCTTCTCCATAACGAAATCGAGTTCGCTTACGAAGTCCGGGTCATCTCTCATGACATGCATGAGATAGTGTTCATCGCATCCAGGTTTATATACGTTCCAGAACGAATCCCTGATCAGTTCTTCGACCTGTCTGCGGTCTTCCTCTTTTTCCAAACGGATCAAAATGTCGTCTTTATTCATTGTTTTTTTCCTCCTGAATCATCGTCGACTAAACTGCCTTTCGGCGGGAGGCCCGTCGATCGCATCATGACCTCCCGGTCAGGCTGCAATCTCCAGTGTACGCATGCGTTTCTTCAAAAAGCATTTTCTCCTTATTCGGAATAATTATATCTCTTCAGTCTCCGTCCGGTGACGAGGCACATCACCGCTCCAGCGACGCCGAGTATGAATATTACCATGGCCGCTCCCGAACCCTTGCCTGTCCCGAACATCGCAGTCAGCAGTCTGTCCGCGCTGTGCCGTTCCATGAATGGTTCACAGATCTCGTCCACCATGAATCCTCCGAGCAGCAGGCCTAAAGGTATCGTAAAAAACTGCAGAGTGTTCCTGCAGGCATAGACCCTTCCCTGAAGTTCCACCGGAATGGAATTCCTCAGAATCACGTTCTCGCTGGCTCCCATTAAAGGAACGAGGATCCATCCTATTATCTGTCCGATGCACCATACAGCGGGTTTTCTGGAAAGCGAGATCAGGAAATTCTCCGTACCGAGCGAAAACAGCATAGTGAGATATATAACTCTCACCCTGTCTTTGGGTTTCGGCATGACTGTCACGAGCATGCTTCCTATGACCATCGCGATCCCGGAACAGGCTGCTACTGTGCCGTATACCGCATTCCCGCCTCTGGGGTTCGGTATCACCATTGCCGGCAGCGCAGCGTCAAATGCCGAAGCCACCAGGTTTACTCCGGACATGAACAGTATCACGTCGGTCACGAGCGGGTTTTCTTTGAGGAACCTCACTCCTTCGGATGCAAGCTTCAGCACTCCGTCCCTGCTCTCATTGTCTTCCCTGTTTTCAGGCAGGCTAATGAAAAGTGCCAGAGCTGTGAATGCTGCTGCGAATGTTATGAGATCGGCTGCTATGACTATATCCAGTCCTCCGAAGCCGTACAGCGCAGATGCTATCAGCGGGCTTCCGATACCGATCGAGGATCTAGCAAGATACTGAAGCCCGCTGGCTCTCTGATACTGTTCTTTAGGCACAGTCAGCGTATACGCTACTTCCGATGCAGGCTGCTGGACCGTGTTCATGAGTCCGTGTACAGCGTTGATCGCGTAGAGATGCCATACCGCAAGCTTGTCTGTCCTGTAAAGGATATATATGAGCACCGTACCTGCCGCCGCCAGTGCGTCGCATACCAGCATGGTCTTCTTCTTGTTCAGCCTGTCAGTGACCGCTCCCGCCAGTATGCTCATTACCACATAAGGCGCATAAGTGAATATCGTGAGCGCAGCTGTGCTGAGGGCAGATCCGGTCTTCTCATACAGCCAGAGCGTCAGAGCGAATTCCGTCACTGAGCTCCCCAGCATCGACAGGCTCTGCGTGCTCCACAGCAAGAGGAAGTTTCTCAGCCCCTTGAACATATTATTTCTTTTTTTCTTTCTTCTCAGGTCTCTTTACGGATGAGGAGGCCGAGCCTGCTGAGAGCGAGTTCTTCTTCTCTCTCACTGTAGCGGCGATAAATCTCGATGCACTCATGGCAAACACGATGAAGGCTGCTCCAAGAAGGATCTCCATACCGTTCTCACTGAAAAAGCTTGACATATCTCTTTCTCCAAATGTTCTGATTCATATTGCAGCGCAGTCCAGTCCGGGTCTCTGCGTTTTTTACTAATAATATAACGTTATTACAGACAGCAGAAAAGGGATCCGCTGTACGCGGATCCCTGCTGCTTGTTTTTTATTTATCCGCTTCTTCGCCTTCTTCAGGCACTTCCGGTTTGGGAAGTATCAGGTCGGCTGCTTTCTCAACAGCCTGCTGTACTTCTGTCTCCATGCCCGCTGCGAAATCAAAGCAGAACACGTAGTTCTCATCCAGCGCTTCGGCTGCGGGCTCCATTCCGATGATCATTCCGAATGTTCCGCCGCTCTCCATTATCTGATCGTGGAACGTGGATACTGTAGATGCTTCCACCGGTTCGATAAAGACACAATCCATGCCTTCCGCGATGAGCTGGTTGACGTTATGTTCCTGTTTGAGATGATCCTTTTCTGAATAAAGGACCTCGATCCTGAATGCAGCCTCTTCCGTCTCCAGTGCGGCAAACTTCTTGGCTATCTCATTCTTGTACATCTCGGATGTTTCCGCTTCGGAAGACGCGAGACAGATTCCTATATAGTACGGCACCTGTATGACCGGTTCCGGCTCCGGCTCTTCCCCGCAGGAAGAGAGTACGAACACCAGTGAAAGTGTCAGTAGAAGCACCAGTACGCGGCCTGTCAGTTTTTTGATACAAGACATTAGTAAAGCATTTCTCCTGTAGATTTTGGGGCACGGCGATCCCGCATTTTCATATTATACAACTTCGCGGGGAACTATTCATCCAGATTTCAGACCAGCCATCTGGCGCCGCGTTTTTCGGGTGCCGGCAGTTCTTCGCCTTCAAGCGGCATCACTTCCATCTTCATGAATCTGTCCGCTCCGTATTTTCCGAGCAGCATGTGCAGCGTGGAGCTGGAAGGATTGCCCTCGTCTATCATCCGCTGACGGAACGCTCTGAGCTGTTCCTTGTACTGCGGGTCTTCATGGGCAAGAGGTATCAGTGACAGATATGCCTTTACGGATCTTTCCGCCAGTGCGGTGAGCTGCTGTTCCGAGCCGGTCTTTATCAGCGAGTAGGATTCCCTCTCGCCCACATACCAGTTCGGCTTTTCGGTGTAATCCGGCAGGACTCTCTGGGACTCGTACAGTTCCTCAAGAGCCCCGCTCACCAGGTCTGTGTTCCCGCATCCGTAATATTCTACGAACACGCATCTCTTCTTCTTCATGCTCATCGCGTCGATGAGCAGATACGGCACGTTGAGTCCGTTGGACGGCATGAACGAGAGCGTCAGCAGCTCCATTCCCATCTTTGTAGTGGTGTGCATGACCATGAGTCTTCCGAATCCCTCAA
>JAEEGL012709935.1_pt1 | contig 32982 bp, 43 predicted proteins | sample 9134231 | NCBI WGS metagenome assembly JAEEGL01 (sample SAMN16246548, study PRJNA631951) | gut metagenome | biome: gut microbiome; feature: rumen; material: fiber-attached | host: Bos | place: Iran: Karaj | collected 2018-10
AGTATTGAGGATCAAGAAAACTGGATTAAAACTCTAAATATTCAATTTGCTGGTAAACATTTATATTGTCCTCAGTTAAATCAAGAATTTGAAACAACTGGGCAAGCTGCTAAATATATCTTAGACAATAATTACTATACTGGGCAATCAAAAATTCCTAATCAAGCTGTTATTGGCATTATCGGGAATATGTTAAAAAATCCTGAATATGAGTGTGCGGTTTTGAGCGGTCTTACCTTTGAGCAACTGCCAGGAGCAACAAAAAACGCAGGAAGCCAAGAACCTTTTAAGGATATGTGTGTTCATTGTAATGAATTGGACATGGATTTTAATTCTCAAAAAGAAGCTGCTCAATATATGATAGATAATGGCTATTGGAGTGGAATAAAACTTAAAACTGCGCGGCTGCGGCTTAGCGATATAATCAATGGGCTGTTTGATAATTATAAAGGATATAGCTTTAGTAAGCTATAAGATTGGAATATAGCACAGCGGTGAGTGCGATGGTCTTATAAACCATTGATCCAAGTTCGACTCTTGGTATTCCAACTTGAAAAACTTAAAAAAATTTGATATAATAAATATATGAAAAATGAAAGACGGATTCAGCAAATCTCTTATGTCGAGAATGGATCTCAATTTGTCTGTAAAACAAACTTTGCAGGTTCGAATCCTGCGCAAAGAACTCCGTCTTGTATAAATGCGCTGGTGGCGGAATAGGTAGACGCCTTGGACTTGACAGGCAGACGCAAGGCAAAATGAAAACACGTCTGCCAAAAGAGCACCAGATTGAGAAATCATCTGAGTGAATGTTGGCTAATTCGGCGAAAGTCTCACTGAGATAACGCCGAGCTAAATTGAATAATAGGTGCCACGGTTATTACTACAAGCAAGTGCACTATCTTGTGGAACGTGGGCGACACAATGTACTGTGTTTAAAAATACCATTTGAAAATCGAGCAGTGGTTAAATGGAGTTTGAGGGACAGCCTATTATTCATAAATGTGTAGAGACTATATACCAACCACCTAAGTCAATTCAATAAGGTAGCGTAAACTGTTTTGTGTAGCGTGATAATGATACTAATTCCTTGTATCAATTGATATGGTGAAGACATAGTCCAGACTACAACTTAATATAATAGGTGCTACGGACCTCTTGCAACCGGAATGGGACTTGGACAAACCATTGTTTTGCAGAGCTTAGCGTAACGGCAGGGCAGTAGTTAAATGGAGTTCGAGGAACAGCCTATAAAGATATTAAGGCCATGGTAACATGGAGTAGTAAGAAAATCCAATGAGGATTTCCTCGTGGGGGTTCGAGTCCCCCCCGGCGCACTAAAGACACATGCAGCAATCTTTTCTGGTGTCATAAACCCGATGTTGTAGGTTCGAATCCTATTAAATTCATTAGAATTTATAGCTCAAATGGATAGAGCGCGTAAAAAATGTGTCTTGATTTTTTAAAAAAATTTTGATATAATAATATCAAGAAAGTTAAAAAAGCTTTCAAATATTCCCTCTTGTGTATACATAAATATATCCCTCCCAATGAGTGTTTGGTATTTTCAACTAACTAAAGAAAATACCTCCCCTTGCGCCATTTGTATATCGGTAATATGTCAGCCTTCCAAGCTGAAGCGGCGGGTCCGATTCCCGCATGGCGCTTTTACTAAGTAATCTGCGCAGATGGTTTAGTAAGTGTTTCTTTCCTTTCTTTTTTCGGCCCGAGCATAAGACAGCGTTCGGGTCTTTTTTATAAGGAGAATTCCATGAAAATAATGACATCTTACTTTTATTAGATACGCTTTATGAAGCCGAACTATATCCCATTAAGTACAGCACTATGGGATCCAAAATGGTTCCATCAGAACCAGAAGCAAGATTATCAGTGGAAAGATAAGAATGGAGTGTGGAATGGTTTGCGGGCAGAGCCATTTGCGCCAGGGCCGCTCTGTGAGAACCTATGCCGCGGCCCCGAATCATGCGGTAGTAAAGACCCAAAACAATGCGAGTTTTTAAGAGTATATCTCAACCAACTCCGCCATTTGGACTTTACGAATATTATGATGAGATTTCAAATGCTTGCAAACTCTGTCCAAGAAGCTGAAGGCTTTACAGAAGAACCCATTGTTGTTCTTATCTTCCATGAAAAATATGATAATCCTTGCTCTGAAAGATGGGCAGTACAACAGTGGTTTAAAGAAAATGGCATGGAAATTAAAGAATTTAATAAGGAGATTATCTGATGAAACAAGGTTGGTTTAAAGCAATTTGTATTGTAATCGCACTGTGTCTTCTGATCGCAATAATCGCAGCGTTGCCTACAATGTGGCTTTGGAATTGGCTAATGCCAGTTATTTTTGGTCTTGGTAAAATTACTTTTTGGCAGGCCATGGGCATTAATATGCTATGTTCTATTCTTTTTAAAACCAAGTATGTAGATCGTGACAAAGATTAATTAGAGGATTTAGACTTGAAATTAAAACTTAATGCATGGGATAAGTTCAGAATTTAGTTAAAATCTGAATGGATGACGTTAAAATATAAGATATTAGCAGATTTAATGAGTCTTCGTATAGGGCATAAGATTACAATTACTTTGCCAGAAGATATGTTAGATAGTCTTGAATATTATAAAAAAATTATTAAAGACTCAAACTATACTTATAGTGATTATAAAGAAAAATTGCACTTTGAGCATGTAAACTCTTTTTTAGAAAAACATAATTATCCAGTGACTCCAGAAGCCAGACAATTTTTTTCTGAAGTATATATTAGAAGTGCACAAGCCATTATAGTAATGTTAAATAGTTAAATATATAAATGAAAAGAATTTTAAAAGAAACCTTATTATTTGCCTTGGCCGCAGGCCTTATTCACATCATCATTACCTTACTACTGGCATTGATTGGTATATAATTTGAAAATTTCTAAAAATTTTGTTATAATATTTTTAGAAAGTTGATATGGTACTCAAATGGCTAAGAGAACAGGCTGCAACCCTGCGATTGGGGGTTCGAATCCCTCCCATATCTTCTTCTCCTGTTAAGGAGAAATCAAAGAGAAAAAGGAGTATAACTATGAATACTTTCATGAATTCACTGCAAAATGCTACTAACTACACCTATACCGAAAATGGTGCTTTAACTCATAAAACTACTCAATCCCCTCTGCTGGATTTATTTGCTATGGGTGCGGCCATGCGTTCCCGCTCGGACGATGACTGCGTCAATATGTTCAAGAACGCTTTTACCTATGAGCCTCTGTATGCTCTGAAATGCCTGTTCTATATTCGAGACATTCTCGAAGGACAAGGAGAACGCCGTTTCTTCCGCGTTTGCATGAACTGGCTGGCTGAATACAACCCGAAAGTTGCTATCCGCAACCTTGAATACATTCCTAAGCTGGGCCGCTGGGACGACCTCTACACTTTCGTAGGAACCCCGGTAGAAGAAGCAGCTTTTGATTTTATGAAGAGACAGTTTGCTCTGGACCTCTCTTCCAAGACTCCTTCTCTTCTGGCTAAGTGGCTGAAGTCTGAAAACACTTCCAGCGCCGAATCAAAGAAACTGGGTCGTTTAACCCGCACCCATTTCAAGCTGTCCGCAAAGCAGTACCGTAAGGCGCTTTCAATGCTGCGCGGCCGCATCAATGTCTTGGAGAAGCTGATGTCTGCTGGCAAGTGGGACGAAATCGAATTCGATAAGATTCCTTCCCGCGCCGGTATGATTTATCGAAATGCTTTTGCTCGCCATGACATTGAGCGTATGAAGAGCGAAAAAAATGTGCAGTCCTATGCCGACTTTGCAAAGGATACTACTAAGACCGTTAATGCGAAAGCTATGTATCCTTATGAGTGCGTTGAAGCTGCTCTGAAATCTATGCGCTGGGAATATGGTCGTTCCTGGATCGGTAATCACCGTATCGTAGGACTTGACCGCAATGACACTGAGCGTCTGATGGTTGACAAATATTGGGATAATCTTACCGATTATTTCAATAACGCTACTTTTAATGGTATTGCTGTTATAGATACTTCTGGTTCTATGTGTGGTACTCCTATTAACGTAGCCATTTCTCTGGGTCTGTACTGCGCTGAGCACAACAGCGGACCTTTCGCCAACCAGTACATCAGCTTCGCCTCTCGGCCGCAGCTGATCCGCACCGATGGAGTAGACTTCTACGATAAAGTAGCAAGAATCTACGAAACCAATCTGGTGGATAACACCAATATCGAAGCGGTCTTTGACCTGCTTCTGGCTACCGCGCTGCAAGACGGTGTAAAAGAGGAAGACATTCCAAAAAACATCATTATCGTTTCCGACATGGAATTTGATAGCGCCCGCGGAGTATATAGCCGTGATGGTAGTGAAGTTCGCACTCTCATGGAAAACATTGCTAAGAAATGGGCTGACCATGGACTTACAATGCCTAACCTGGTCTATTGGAATGTTGATGCTCGTCAAGACAATATTCCAATGAAGGTCAAAAATGGAGTGAGCTTCGTAAGCGGTTTCTCTCCGTCCATTTTCGAAATGATTATGAGCGGAAAAACTGCCGAAGACCTGATGTATGCGGTTCTTGACAAAGAACGCTACGCTGGTATTCATTAAAACAAAAAAAAGGGGACACCTATTAAGGTGTCCCCTTTATTTTTTTATCTTAACTTTCTTCGATAATTTCAGGAATTTCTCCGACTACTTTTTTATCAAGAATAAAACCATCTGCTGTCATAAGAATGACAGCCTGCATATCACGATTTGCTGCGGTATTACAAATCTCTGCCCATGCAGTTGCAAATGCGCCGGTTGCGGCAAGCAGGGCCGCATCAACATTGTCAGCATAAGCTGCTGCGTGTGAATCAAAAATCTTAGGATAACCAGAAGGATTAGTGACATAACCTCCAACACTTGCTCCCAAAATCTTTTTCTGGACTTCAAAAATTTGTCTTTTCATCTTTTATATCCTCCAATTAAGTTTGAATAGCTGCGATAGCCGCTTGTAATTCTTTTAATTCATCAGCGATAGTTGTTTCTACAATATCTGTATTTACAGTAAAAGAAGCGCCCGAAGCAACTGCCGCAGTTACTTTAAACAATTTTCCCTATGAAGCTATATACACGTAATCGCCTGCACTATAATTCTTTGAAGCCCTGACAGTTGCTTCAAATGGAGCTAAATTGCCCATCTTCGTTTGAACATACGCAGTATTAGCAATGCGAGTAGTATTTGTGCTTATACTAGCATTAGGTGCCATTGGACTTCCTGTAAATTCAGGGCTGTCAATATTCGCTTTTTCATTCATAGCGTTTGCTGCATTATTCCAAGCGATAACATCTGATTCTAAAATGTTAGTATCTCCAAAAGATACTCCATCATTGACAGTTAAATGATTTACTGCTAAGGTTTGAGCATAATAACTTAATTCTCTTAGCTAACCACCATCAACAAAGAAATAGTTTACATATTGCCCCAATGGAATTGTCATTGGCGTAAAGTCATATTCATCAATATCTTCATCTGCTAATCTATAAATAACTTCAGCACCAGTAGAAGGAGTAGTTCCTTCTACATAGGTATCTCTGTCTGACCACCAAATCCCTGGAAGTGTTTCTCCATTATATGCAGCAATATGTCCAGTAGAAGAATATAATTTACCGAGAATGGGATTGTATGAGAAACCATACTGAGTACCTGCGGTCGCCGGTACAGTGACACTATACTCCGTAGCATCTTCCCGATCGGTAGTAGGGCCAACCGCAAACGTTGCTTGCGAAATTGTTCCAAATGGAGTAATATAATAAGGCCAATATTTATCGGGTGCTCCTACACTTAGCATAACATTAGTATCTTCAACACCCCAAGATACTCTTATGTAAGCACCATTGGAAGGAACTGTACCATGAGTGCTCCAATTTTGACCAACTCTTAAACTTCCTGCGAAGCTAATCTGTTTAATCCAAGTTTTATCAGCTTTGTACACATGAAGACGACGATTAATGCTGGATGAGTTAGTTGGCCCAATAATTCCAGTATAATAAATATCATCGCCAGGAGATACAGGAATAAAATCACCTACACGGTCATTAGCATTTGAAGAAAGCGCACCATTAGAGCCAATATAAAAACCAGGGGTAAAAACATTAACATCTAATATATTACTTGTGCGGACTTGCTGTTCAATAACAGGCTCAGCAGTAAGTACCATACTTAAAGCATTACTTTGTTTAGCATTAATAATCTAAAATTCAGAGCTATTAATATTAGTTAAAGTCGCTTCCATATTAGGGTTTAAAGAATCTAAAAACTCTTTATCCTGTGCGGACATAAGCCCATTTGTAGCGTCTGTTGCTACGTCATTTGGAGCATAGATATTTGTGCTTCCTACTGTGGCAATTAAAGCGCCATCAGCAAGAGTATTTGTAATTGTAATCGGTGTGGCTCTGGCAATTGGATCTTTAATATCGTATACTGTACCATTTAATTTAATTTTTGAAATATCTGGCATTAATTATTCTCCTCCTTTCTCGACTTTTTCAGAATTAATAATAAGTGTAGTCCCATCTACAGACCAAAAATCTAAGCCGACGAATGGAAGTTTACTTAATAAAGTTTTTCCATCACCAATTTTTTTCTAATCTAAATCGGTATATATAATTATTTCATTCTCTTTTGGAATAAAATTCTTTGCTTTATCCCAGTTAAGAGAAGTATCTTTTTTTATTAAAGTGGGTTCTTTTTCCATAATTTTCTCCAATAAAAAAACGGGTAAGGGACATAATTATCCCTTACCCGATAAATTATATCCCTTATCCTTTTCAAAGTTATATAATGTTAAAAGATCTCTATCATTTCAAGAGGTCTTAATTGTTAATTAAGCAAAAGTGACATTGACTATCTTTTCAGTGCTTGCGGCACTTGGAGTAATTGTTTCAGAAGCGACAGTAACAGATCCGTCAGTACCAGCGGCTTGAACAGTTGTAGCAACAGTTGGAGTAACACTCTTAGAAGTACCAGAAAAGCTACCAGTAAATGTTGGTTGAGTCATTGTCGCATCAGTAGCAGTATAGCTTGGGGAAGCATTAATCATAACTCCATCGCCAGTGAAAGAAGCCTGCGCAGATGAACTGGTAATACCAGTAACAACATTTTCTGTTCCAAAGGTAGGAAGAGAACCGCTGAGAACTGGATCTACATATGTAACAGTACCAGAAGCAGTAACTGCATTACTGGTACTTGCAGTGGATAAGATGAGAGTCTCCGATTCATCTGCACCTCCGGTACCACTATTATCAACACCGACAGAAGCGACTATACCTTCAGTTGCAAAAGCAGAAGTAGTATCTGCGGCTTGGGTGCAACTACCTGCTGTTAATTGGTAAGCAGTACCAGCACTTGTTACAGTAGCAACATCACCAGTGCTTGGAGTAACTGTAACAGAAGTAACCGTAACAGAACCAGAAGGTGTATAGTTTGCGGTTTGCTCGCCAGATGGAGTTGCAGCACTAACAGTAATGCTAGAAGTTTTATCATAAGAAGCAGCAGCTGCGGTTCCAGCTGTAATAGAAACAGAACCAGCTGGTGTAACGTCAAGAGCATCATATGTTGCTGGAACAGATACAGGAGTAGAAGTTACATTATATGTTCCTGCTGCACCAGTTGTAAAACTATTAAAACTATCAATAGTAGTAATAGCGACAGAACCACTATCTTTATATGCAAGAGCGCCAAGTTCAAGAGCCTGTTGCAATTCAGCTTTTGTAATATTATCTTGCATATCAATGCCAGCAATAGTAAAGGTTTTAAGTACATAAGCACTTTCAGAACCAACTTCACGCCATACTGTTCCATCATACAACCATTCAGAGCCATCAGATTCAACAACGAAATCACCTTTTTCAGGATTTGCAACTGCTGTATGGTCGCTAGCAGAAAGAAGATTTAAAATATCTCCAACTGATCCAATTTGATCAGTAACAAAATCATAAACTTGATCGGCAGTAACAACACCTGTGCCGCCATCAGCAATAGTAGTAGCTACATCATAAGTTACTACATCACCAAAAGTATCAAGAATGGCACGAACATCAGCATCTTTTAAATAATAAGTAGTATTACCAAGTTTTACTTTAGAAAGTACTGGTGTATGTGTATAAGTATAAGCCATTTTTTAATCCTCCTTTATAAAGTAAAAACTAATAGTTCATTATCTTCATCAACATTAGTTTTAAATCTTAAATCTAACTCATCGGTAATAGCCTTTTGAGTCATTGTACCATCAGTATTATAACCGGTAGTAGTATATAATTTAACAGCACCTGCCGTGACGCTAGATGCAGTAGGCAGGTTTACATTGATTGTAACATATTGTTCACCGTTAAAGTAATAAAATTTACGATGCGGTTTATCTATGTACACCTTATTTATCATGTTTTTAAACGGAATCTAATGATTTACATCTTTGTAGAATCCATTTTTATAATAGTATCCTTGTAAAACAGCATTTCGTATATCCTAATCAACATACTAGAGCTATGCGTAGGTACTATATCCATCACCAACTTTTGCTCTTAGTCCATCATACGCTGTATCAACGAGAATAACTTCACCATTCATCGGAATAAAAGAATCTTTAATTAAATCAAAATTAAAATCATTATCTCTTCTCAGACGTATGGTTGCATCAATGCGCTCGCCCATAGATTAACCACCGTCCTTCTATGGAATAACTTCGGTAGCTGAACCTCCATGAACTTCGTCTATTGAATCAGCAATAGTTTCTTTAACTTCATCAACAACAGTTTGAGTAAGACTTTGAATACGAGCATCAATAAGCTGATTAATTTCTTCTTCAGAAACTTTTTCTTTAATAATCTTTGTTTCGTTAACAAACGTTATTACTCGGGGGCTTCTCATCGGATATTCAAAACCCCATAATCCATAAGTTTCATTATCGTAATGCGAACGATCTTCGCTCGCACATATATAATCTTCTATCGCTCGCGGCATAATAATTACTCCTTTCATTTAAAATACTTAAAAGTAACAAAACATTTATTATCTAAATGTATTAAAAATAAGATGCGGCTGGTTGAATAAAGCTACCCACGATTTTCAAGATTTGATTTTTCAAAAAATTTTTTATATAATATATATAGTAAAAAATGAAAGTGGGAAATAATATGAATAAGAATTATACTTATAACGATTACGCAAGCGTTTTCAACTGGATTACTGATCCAACAGAAGCACAGTTGACCACTTATCTTAATGACCTTGGGCGTGCTCAAACACTTGCCTTTGCGATAGGTGATGATGAAACTGTGCGGTTTTATGAACAGGCTATTGCGATTCTTGAAGATAAACTTGAAGAAGCTACTCTGTGGAATGAAGCAGAATCAATTCCAGAAAGGTACCATCATTAACATGATTAAATATTGGCTTTTAACTGGCGACACTTTTTTGGTCACCGGTTATTAATCTTTCTTTTTATTCTTTTATATATTTATGAAAGAACAAAACGAAAGGAGATTTCTTATTATGGGAAAACTCAAAGATATAACTGGATAGCGATTTGGAAATTTAATAGCTATTAAAAGATTGGATAAAAAATATTAGCGGCAATATATCTGGCTTTGCTAGTGTGATTGTGGTAAATAGTGTGAAATTCCTATTAGCCGTTTAACAAGTGGTAATACAACTTCTTGTGGGTGTAAAAAGTATGAAGGATTGAAAAAACATAACGAACAACAATCTATTGATCATTTAATTCCAGAAGGAACACGATTTGGAAAATTAACTGTCATTAAGCCTATAGGATATAAACCATAGTATAATGAAGCTAAAAAAAATAGAATGTTTTATCTTTGCCAATGCGATTGTGGAAATCAAAAAGAATGTAGCGGTAATTAGTTAAAAAGTGGCACAGTAAGCTCTTGCGGCACTTGCTTAATTTCTAAAGGCGAAGAATTAGTTAAACAATTATTAGATAATAATAATATCTCATATAATTATAATACTTATTTACCTGAACTGATTAAAATAACTCCAAGAAAATTACGTTTTGATTTTATTATTTATAACGGAGATTAGATTGAAAGAATTGTTGAAGTAGATGGTAGACAACATGTATTAGGTCCCGATACAAATTTTTGGAGCAGAACTACTGATACCTTACAAGATATACAAGAAAGAGATTCCTTAAAAAATCAATTCTGTGAATTATTTCACTATAAATTAATTCGTATTCCTTTTTATAAAATGAAAAACATTACTTATGAAGATATTTTTACTGATAAATATCTATTTCTGAAAGGGGGGGTGACTTGTGACAGCGATTAAATATTGGCTTGTCACTGGTTAGCGACACTCATGGTAATCCTGCCCGCATTGAGGATTGGGCAGCCCGCATGCATGATGTGTGCGGCCAGCTCGATGAATTTGCGGTCATTATCCTTGGTGACGCTGGCTTTAATTACTATTTAAACGAAAGAGATAGTAAAACAAAAGACCGCATTGAGCAACTTTATGGTCTTACTGTGTATTGTGTGCGCGGCAATCATGAGCAGCGGCCGCACCTTATCGACAACATAATGATAGTCTATGATGATAATACTCAGAACTACGTCTATATGGAGCAGAAATGGCCGCACATTAAATATTTCGAAGATGGCTGCGACTATATCATCAACGGATATCGCACACTTATTATTGGTGGTGCTTATTCTGTGGATAAAGAGTATCGTCTTTTCAACCATTGGCAGTGGTTCCCGCAAGAACAGTTGTCTGAGGAAGAAATGAATGAAATTGCTACTATGTATCAAGGACAACATTTTGACCTTGTCTTGTCTCATACTTGTCCTTTCTCCTGGCAGCCTATTGATTTATTCTTACAGAAGGTAGATCAAAATACAGTTGATAATTCTATGGAATGGTGGATGGATAAATTTAAAGATATGATTTCTTGGGATGCTTGGGCTTTTGGACATTTCCACGCTGACCGAATCATTCATTTTGACAAACGTATTCGTATGTTTTATGAAGACATTGATGACTTAGATAAATTTATAAAGAAGGCGAGGGAATAAATATGATTGATTCAATGACAGATTTAGTTTGGTTTTCTCCTACTGGAGAACATTATGATGCAAAAGATTATGACGCTAAACGCCTTGTTAAAGATTTTTATCACGAGAAGCCTGAATTTCCCGCAGATTTTCTTTATTATAAAGGCTGGGCAAGACTGTTTGATGATAAATTAGTTTTAAAGGGAATAAGTTTGGCATACCGAGATATTTCTGATGAAACTTTTAAAGCAATTAATAAGTATGTAGAAAAACATTTTAAAGAAGATGAACTTAGTAACCGCTTTAAAACTGATTGGGGATACGAGGCTGCATTTCACTAATCTCTTGATTTTCAAGAGATTTTTTGGTATAATATAAAAAATTAAATAAAAAGGAGTTAAATATGAGAATATATTTAGCTGGAAGCATTTTCTATTATGGAGATATTCTTCGTAATACTGAATGGGCAAAGAAAATCAGAGACGCAATTCCTGACGTGGACCTTTATAGTCCAGTAGAAAATACTGATATAAATGGTCCAGAAGGTAAGAAGAAATTTGCGGGTTCAAAGGAAATCGCTTAGGGCGATAACAACCGCTTAGATCATACCGATGTCTTAGTTGCGTGTATTGATGGCGACGTAATTCCCGCAGGCACTGCCGCAGAAATCGGCGTAATGCGAGAAAAGATTCGTCGCGGTGATGATAAGCTAATTATTGGTATTTGCACCGACAATCGGCAAATGTTCCTTACACATTCTAAGGAAAAAGATGAAGGCGGTGCGGCCTCCCTTGGTGAGCAGCAATATAGCTACCAAAACTTATATGTAACTGGCTTGATTAAAGAAGCTGGGGTTTTGGTTTCTAATATTGAAGATGCTATTGAAAAATTACAAGAATGGTATAATAACCATAAAGTAATTAATGATTTAAAAGCAAGGGGGGTATATTATGAGTAATTATAGTTTACATGAAAAACCAAGAAACTGGAAAGATGCGATTGGATATACACTACAGTTTGTATTTGCGGTTTTGACCGCCACAATCCTGATTTCCACCATTTGCGGCACAAGTATTGCGGCCGGCCTTGTTGCAGCAGGTATCGGAACCATATGCTTCCTGTTGATTACTGGGTTTAAAGCCCCAATTGTAATATCCAACAGCGGAGCAACAGTATCAGCAGTTATTGGCGCGATTGCGCTGAGTGGTGCTGTTGAGAAGAACTTTACTGGCGTTATCATTGGCGGTGCTGTCATCGCGATTATATATTCGTGTGCGGCCCTAGCTATCAAACGCTGGGGAGTCAAGTGGCTGTATGGCTTAATTCCTCCGCTGATTGCTGGAACGACAATCATTGTTATTGGTGCGAACCTTGCAACATTCATCCCTACGTATGCACTTGTTGCGGGAAGCTATTCCCTCTGGGGTATCCTTGTTGCGGTCATTACCGCGCTAACAGTAGTCACCTGCGCGCATTATGGTAAAGGGCTGGTCCGCACTCTTCCATTCTTACTGGGATTATTAGTTGGCTATATCGTAAGTTTTATCCTGACCTTATGTGGCGTTCCTCTCGTTGATATGAGCCAGCTTGCTTGGAAAGGTATTATCTCTATTCCAGATTTTGCTTTCCTTCATGTTAATTTTGCCACTTTTGATTGGAGCACCTTGCCGCAGATTATCCTCTCTTTTGGAATGGTTAGTTTAGCGGCGCTTACCGAACATATTGGAGATATGACCACTGCAAGTGCGGTCACTGGCTACCCTCTCATTTCTGAGCCAGGACTCCACCGCACGTTAATCGGTGATGGTGTTGGTTCCTTACTGGGCACGATCATCGGCGCGCAACCTAATACGACATATAGTGAATATACTTCAACAATGTCAGTTAGCGGAGTATACAGTTCATGGTTCACACTTTATACTGCTATCACTCTTATTGCTCTTGGATTTATCGCACCTTTCAACCAGTTTCTTATGGCTTTACCTAATGCGGTTTTCGCCGGAGTGTCTATTATTGCTTATGGTATGATTGCTATGGCTGGTCTGAGAACAATTATTGATGCGAATATTAACTTCAATATCCCAAAGAATCAATTTGTTTTTGCGGCTATGCTTACTACTGGTGTGAGCGGCCTGGCTATTACGGCTGGCGCATTCAACCTCACCGGTATTGCGTTATCTATGATTACAGGAGTTATCCTTAATCTGATTCTTAAAGATAAAGCTGATTTAAAAATGGTAAGAAAAGAGCCAAGATTTCGAAAACTACCAAAAGGACCTTACGCAAAAGATGAAATCAAGGAAGAAGATGAATAATCTTCTTCCTTGATTTTTTTTAAAATTTTTGTTATTATATATATAGAAAAATGATGAGGGATAAAAAGATGAAGATTAAAGTAAAAATTTGGTTCAAGGACATTATGGAAAAAGAAATAGAAGTAGATATTGCAGACTTTGTTTCTGACGAAGCAGCTGCGGCCATTGCTTTTGACTATGCTCTTGATGAATTATTTATTCAAGGTTTCGGTTGGGATTGGGAAAAAATTGAAGAAGGTGATTAATTATGTTAAACAAAAATGGACAAAGAGAACTCGCTTATGTGGTCCGTATTGATGGGATTGAACCTATCCCTAATTATGACAGAGTAGAAACTGCTATTGTAGGCGGTTGGCGTGTAATTGTGCGGAAAGGTCAATTCCAAGTTGATGACCCCGCAATTTATTTCGAAATTGACTCTAAAGTTCCAGAAGACAGAGAATGTTTTGCTTTCCTTGAAAAGCGGCATTATAAAGTAAAGACCCTCCGTATGTGTGGAACTCTGTCGCAAGGCTTACTTATGAGCGCAGAAGATTTTGGCTGGGAAGGATTTCCTGCGGCAAATACTGATGCTCCTTGTGTAAGAGATGATAAAGGTGTATTTCATTATGCAGATAGTGAAGACCGTTTCTTAACTAAACAACTTGGTGTAACCTATGCTGATGCGGAAGACAATCAGCGTAAAGCACCTTCTGCGGATAAGTATAAGAAAATGGCGCAGCGTATGCCGCACCTGTTCAAAACTCCTGTGGCGCGTTGGATGATGCATCGTCACTGGGGCCGCAAGGTTATGTTCTTCTTCTTTGGAAGGAAAAAAGATAAGAAAAGCGGCTGGCCTACTCATATCTGCGCAAAAACTGACGTTGAAAGAATCCAAAATATGATTTGGATTCTTAACGATAAACAGCCTTATGTGGCAACTGAAAAAGTAGATGGTAGTAGCTGCACAGTAGCAGTTGAACGTACTAGATGGGGTAGATTAAAATATTACGTATGTTCACGCAATGTTGTTTTCGAGGATGAAAATCAGGATTGCTATTATTCTAATAATATTTATTTTGAAGCATACAAAAAATATGATTTAAAAGAAAAAATTACTCAAATGTTAAATGATTTGCAGTTGAATAATTTAGCTATTCAGATGGAAATTTATGGTGATGGCGTTCAGAAAAGAGATTATTCTTTAAAAAATGAACGAAGAATTGCTGTATTTCATATTGTGTCCAATGGGGTAAAATTCCCAATGGATGAAGTGGTTAAACTTTGTGCTAAATATCATTTACCAAATGTACCTGTATTAGATTACGATTATATTTTCCCTGATACTATTGAAGCACTTCAGTGTTTTGTCGAAGGAGCATCTTCTTGTATTGATGATAAAGAAAAAGAGGGTATTGTTTTTTACGATAGAAAGACTGGACAGACATACACAAAATTTGTTTCTCCAAGCTTTTTAATGAAGTACCATAATTAATTTGGGCAAAATCTTCTATTCGTTCTTCGTCTAAAAACAAATATATTAGAGGATGAAGAACGAAAGGAGAATAATATAAATGGGAAAATTTATTGATTTAACTGGACAAAAATTTGGACGCTTAACAGTCTTAAAAAAGTTATATAAACATGGTAAGGAATGGTATTGGCAATGCCAATGTGATTGCGGTAATATTTGTGAAGTGCGCGGAGTCTGTTTACGATCTGGTGGCACAAAATCTTGTGGCTGTTTAAAAAAAGAGTCAGACAAAAAGCCAAAAGGTAACGTAAAAGATGAAATTGGTAATAAATATGGACATTTATTAGTTATCGCCAGAGCCGGATCAACTCCACGCGGAATTGCACAGTGGGAATGTCAATGTGATTGCGGCAATCCAAATCACATAATTGTAACAGGAGATAATTTACGAAGAAGTCATACACTATCTTGTGGGTGCGAGCGTCAATCGCATGGAGAATTAAAAGTAGCTACTTTACTACAAAAATATAACATTCCTTTCATTCAAGAGTATAAACCATTTACTTTTTCAAATGGACATATGGCGTCTTTTGATTTTTACATAAATAATTCTTATTTAATAGAATATGATGGTGAAACACATTATCAAGCTAATATACATGGTTGGCATACCACAGAAAGATTGCAAAAACAACAGGAACGAGATATTATTAAAAATCAATGGTGTAAAAATAATAACATTCCATTAATTCGTATTCCTTATTGGCATTTAGAAAATTTAAAAATTGAAGATTTATTACTTGAAACTAGTACATTTATTATTAAATAATGAGGATAAATAAATGGATAATCAACCAAAATTATGTCCTTTCCGCAAAGAAGTTTTTTATGATACTTGGACAGAACAAATCTATGGATCGCAAGTTAACGGGCGATTGCCTATGGGGTCAACTGAAAACTTCCTTCCCTGTCTTAGGGAAGCGTGTGCGGCCTATAACAATCATTACCTGAGTCAAAGTAAATGTTTATTGATTGGAGATAAAGAATGACATTTTTATGGGGTGCTTTAATTTTTATTGCCGGCACGTTCTGCGGTATCTTTTTAGCCGCATTGCTTCGAGCCAACGGCAGAGACGATGATTAATTAACAACCAAAGGGAGAAATTATCTATGAATAATTTTTCCCTTTTTTGAATTTTTTTAAAAAATATTGTATAATATTTATAGAAAATGAAAAAAGGAGTGTGATTAAATGAGGTACACCAGTCATGATTTTTATTGCTGCCATTGTGGACGTAAGGGAATTCCGGTACAGAGACCAAACAATCAGAAGCGTGAAAGGTTTCATAAAAAGAGATTGTTTTGTTTGACGTGTGGCGGGGTGGTTAATCACGTTGAGGTTAGAAACGATTCTGAACGTCAAAAATTTTTCGAAAAATTTTTAAATGGAGAGTATGAAAATGAAAAAGTTATTTCTGATGGTCGGGTGTCCTGCGTCTGGTAAATCCACGGTAGCACAACAAATCGCAGAAAAAGAAGGTGGAGTAGTTGTTTCACGCGATGGTATCCGCTTTAGGATGCTTAATAAAAATGATTATTATTTCGCCAAAGAAGATGCTGTCTTCGACACTTATATTCGGGAAATTGAGGAAGCTTTAAAAGAGAATGAGGCTGTAATCATTGATGCAACTCATTTATCCGCGCAATCGCGACATAAGGTATTGCTGCGGCTTAATTTAACCGATGTGAGTGTGCGGCCAGTCGTTATGACTACACCATTGGAGGTCGCCCTTGAGCGGAATGAAAACCGCGAAGGCCGCACTTATGTTCCTCGCTCAGTCGTCAAAAGAATGTATTTTCAAATGACTGACCCTAAAAACGATACTCTCCATCACTATGATGAAATTATTTATGTATAGGAGTGATGTAAATTGGCAATATTCCTTAGCTCTGACCCGCACTTTTTCCACGATAAACCTTTTATTTATGAAAAACGTGGGTATAGAGATGCTTTTCAAATGACATATAATATTATGTCAAAATACCAAGCCTTAGTTCAGTCAGATGATGATTTTTACCTCCTGGGTGATATTGTAATGGGAGGTATGACTCCAGAAAAAGAAACATTCCTTCAAGGACTCCCTGGTAAGGTTCATATTATTTTTGGAAATCATGATGGCCCGCGAAAACAGGAGTTTTATAACAGCTTGCCGCAAGTAGTTGAAACAGCTTATGCGCTCCCTCTACAAGCTCATAAATTCCATTTTATGCTTAGCCATTATCCTATGATAACTGGAAACCACGATGATAAAGGCCCAACTCATCATACTTGGTGTCTGTGCGGCCATACCCATACTCCTGATAAATGGTCTGACTATGACAAGAGTTGTTATCACGTCGATGTAGACGCACATGATGGATTCCCAATAAATATAGAAACAATTATCGAAGACCTCAAGCGACACTATAACGCTTGAGGTCATTTTCATTTTAGGGCCTCCGCAAACGGTCGTCGTTGCCGGCCGGAAGCACGCTGCAAATTTTTTTCTCACTTGACCCAACTGTAAAATTATGATATATTTTTCCCAAAATTAATGAAAGGAATTTCCTATATGCGTGAACCTATTTTTAATTGGAATGATGAACAAGGAGTTGCTATATGCATCTTGGATGATGGCCACCGCACCTACACTGGAACCGCAATATGCGATGATGAAGACTTAGTAGATTTTAAAAGCGAAAAAGTCGGTTGCGAAATTGCTATGCACCGCGCAGTAATTACTTACCTCACCAACCTGCGAGATAATGAGCTTAAACCGCAAATTAAAGCATTACGTCATCTTCTGGCTTGTGTAAAGCAAAGTAAGCGACACAATAATGAAAACTATGAATTTCAAGCCTTGCGAAAAGAAATCCGTCGATTAGAAAATTAGCTCCATACAGTTAACAACAGCTTAGCTACGGAAAAAGATAATTTAAAAACTTACATAGAAATTAAAAACGAATTACACGCTTCTCTCCGCGAAAAACGTAAAAAGGCCAAAGATAATTAACATATCTTGGCTTTTTTCCATAATAATAGAAGAATAAACCAAGATACAGGAGGAAAATATAATATGCTTTTATATTTTATTCTTGGATCACTATTTACAGAAATAGTGCTTCCTTTTATCACTTCATTAACCGAAGTTCTAATGACTCTTATGGAAACTATCAAAGGCAAACTCTCAGTTAAGATTTCATAGTATAATAAACAAATTTCTGACCTTAACAAAGATACGCCAAAAGAAGAGAAACGAAAAAGTATGGGCTTTTTAGCCTCGGCTATCAGTGATGCTGAAATCGAGCCAGAAGAGGAAGATGACGAAGACTATGAGGATGATTAATTTTTATGACACCAGTAGCCTTCTTGAACTCGCTTATGAATTAGATAAAACAAGCCACTTTGTAATTTCTTCTATTACTCTAAAAGAATTAGAAAATATAAAGACTTCTTTAAATAAAAGCCCGGAGGTAAAGGCTGCCGCTCGGGCTGTTATTCGTTTTTTAGAGAATAATCCTAATCACTATGAAGTAGCAATTTATCATTTTAACAGAATTGATATTACTGATGATGAAAAGATTTTAACCAGTGCAAAGGAGTATTACCGCTTACATAAAAATGATGTAGTCAACTTTGTGACTAATGATTTATGTTTGAAGGCAATCACTCGAACTGATTGGGATGGCGGACAGGTTATGTCTGCGGCCCGCACAGAAGATAATTACGTCGGTTTTAAAAATGTTATAATGTCTGATGAAGAAATGGCAGACTTTTATAGCGAGGGAATTAATAAATACGGTATTTGTATTAATGAATATATTAATATATATAACCGCAACAATGAGTTAGTAGATACGTAGATATGGGATGGTGAGTCTTTCAAGCATCTCAAATATACATCTTTTGACTCAAAGCATTTTGGTAATATTAAACCAATTACTGGCGATGTATACCAACAGATGGCAATGGACAGCTTAACAAGGAATAAAATTACTATGTTAAAAGGTCCGGCCGGCACAGGCAAATCCTATCTTGCTCTTGGATATTTAATATCTTAGTTAGAAAAGGGAAAAATTGATAAGATTATTGTCTTTTCTAATCCAGTCGCTACAAGAGGTGCGGCCCGCCTTGGTTTCTACCCCGGCACCCGCGATGAAAAACTTCTTGATTCGCAAATTGGTAATATGCTTATATCTAAGATAGGTGGCCGCATTGAAGTAGAAAGAATGATTGAAGAAGAGCAATTAGTTCTTTTACCATTTTCTGATATCAGAGGCTACGATACTTCTGGAATGAAAGCAGGTATTTATATAACTGAAGCTCAAAATTTAAGCAAAGATTTAATGAAACTTGCTTTACAACGAGCTGGCGAAGATTGTATCTTTATTATAGATGGAGATAACAAAGCGCAGGTTGACAGCGAAGAATTTGCTGGCCGCGACAATGGTATGCGGCGAGTATCAGAGGTCTTTAGAGGGTCGGATATATATGGTGAAGTAGAATTACAACAAATTCATCGTTCAAAAATCGCACAAATAGCAGAGTAGATGTAATCATCTACTCTGTTTTAATATAAAGGAGGGAATATAATGCTTTATTCAACAAATAATCCCCCGTTACAATGTATGATGACAAACAGCACTTGCTATAAGAATACAACCAAATTTAATCCCGTTGGTATTCTTTGGCACAGCACTGGAGCTAACAATCCTTGGTTAGCCCGTTATGTCCAGCCAAGTCCTGGGGATAAAGATTATCAGTCATTATTACAGAAAATTGGTGTCAATGATTATGGTAATAGCTGGAATCAGAAATATGTGGATGCTGGTCTTAACGCTTGGATTGGAAAATTAGATGATGGCACAGTAACGACAGTTCAAACAATGCCATGGGATTACAGACCTTGGGGATGCGCGAGCGGCAAGAATGGAACTTGTAACGATACGCATATCCAATTTGAAATTTGCGAAGATAGCCTTAATGATAAAACTTATTTCAATAAAGTATATGCCGAAGCTTGTGAATTAACTGCTTATTTGTGTAAATTATATAATTTAAATCCAAAAGGAACAATCACTTATCACGGAATTCAAGTTCCTGTTATCTTATGTCACAAAGACTCTGCGCGATTAGGCTTAGGCTCCGATCACGTTGATGTTGAGCACTGGTTCGGCAAATATGGCAAAACTATGCAGAATGTGCGGGAAGACGTTGCCGCTTTAATGGGGACAATTGCAGTCTCTCAGCCAGCACAACAGACCCAGCCCGCAAATGTTCCTACTACTGGAAAGATTGTAAAATATCTTGTTAAAGTCACTGCAAATGCTTTGAATATTCGCTCAGGCCCAGGTGATGATAATGCTATCACAGGACAGATTTCTGATAAAGGTATTTACACTATCATCAGAGAAAGCAACGGATGGGGATTACTAAAATCAAAAGCTGGTTGGATTGACTTGGAATACACCTCATTCTATAAACAGTTAGAGCCAGACGAAGAAGCATCTTCTTCCTCTGACGGAACTGAACCAGTAGCAACAAATGATACCACTAAATTACAGCCTGTTATTCTGAAAGGCAACTCCGTTGAAGAAAAAATCTGGAATGCTTTGAAAGAAGAATTTGGAAATGATTATGCGGCAGCTGGTTTAATGGGAAATCTCTATGCTGAAAGCGGTTTAATCGCAAACAATCTGCAAAATAGCCACGAAAAAATCTTAGGATACACTGATGCTTCCTATACATTAGCTGTTGACAACGGTTCTTATCATAATTTCGTCAAAGACAGCGCTGGATATGGTTTAGCGCAGTGGACATATTGGAGCAGAAAAGAGAAATTACTTAATTTTGCTAAGGAAAAAAATGCTTCTATCGGTGATTTGGGTATGCAAATTCTATTTTTAATTAAAGAATTAAAAGAGAGTTTTAATTCCAGCGTATATACCCCACTGAAAACTGTAAATAGTTTATTCGATGCCGCAAGCCTTGTTATGTTGAAATTTGAAGCTCCGTATGACCAGAGCACTGACAAATAGAAACAACGTGCGGCCTATGCTAAGGTATACTATGACCGCTACGCCAAAGGAGATGCGAATGCGGGGACAGGTAAAATTACTGTTCCTTCATATGCCAATAGTGCAAAAGTTATGCTTGGATATGCGTCTCAAGATGAATATGGTAATGACAGAGGTGGCGAAGCTGGTGACCAAACTGGTAAAGAAGTTAAAGTAAGTGAATGGTATAACCACCCATGGACAAAAGTTTATCGTTGCACCGATCCAGTAGCAGCAGAAAAAATAGCTGTGGCTATGGAACAAGCGTGCGCGAATGACAACATCGGTTATGACCAGGGCAATCGTTTAAGCTGCTGGACCCAAGCGCAGATGAATAACTGGGATTTAAGTAAGATTACTACAAAATGCGAATGCGATTGCACATCACTTATGGCTGTTTGCTTATGGGCAGCTGGCTTTGAAGTTAATAAGTCTATGACAGACCCCGAAGTAGTATTACCTACTAATAAGTTTGTCTTATTAACCGATAGAAAGTATCTCCAAAATGGAGATTATTTAAAGCGTGGCGACCTAATGGATTCCCGCAATCACGTAGCGATTTGCTTAACCAATGGCGCGAAGGCTGAAGGAGTAATCCCAGCGCCGGCCGCACCAGAAAAACTTGAAGTAATTGGTACCGCAAAAGCCAAAGACTATATGAACATTCGTTCTGCTGATAACACAAGTGGAACGATTTATGGAACTATCTCTCCTGGCACTATCGTTGAAGTCGTTGAAGAGCTTAGCTCCGGTTGGTATAAGATTGTATGGTCTAAGTCTCCTACTGGATATGCTTATACCTCAAATGAAGATGATGAATATTATGTGTATTCACCATACTCCACCAATCCTATCCCACCAACGCCAATCCAACAGAATGTAAAGGCTACAACTGCGGCCCAGTCATTCCGTTCGGCATATGCTGGAACATATATTGCTACCGATGATTTGAATCTTCGTAATGGCCCAAGTACAGATGACAAAATTTTGGTCACAATGCCAAAAGGACAAGTAATGAAAAATTACGGTTATTATACTTCTGCCATAGGAATTTGGTTATATGTTCAATTTACATATAATAATGTTGTTTATACAGGTTTTGTTTCTTCGAGTTATGCTAAAAAGCAATAAGGAGGGATTAACCTATGAAAAGAAAGAGAGAAAGAAACAGAAAAAAACTACCGAGAAGCTATTCTGAATTTTCTAAATGGTTACTCATGTAGGAGTCCGCACTTATATGGGTAATCACTTTAGCTCTTTTAGTATTAGCTTTCTTTTGTGTATTTAGAGGATATTTTGGAGAATTACCTTGGATTACAGCTATGGTTGGGTTGCCATGGACTGCTTACGGGGTAAGTCAAGCTTTTTACTATAAAAAAGCTGAGGCCGAAAATACTAAGGATGGAATTAAATACGAGGCGGAAATGGCGAAATTAGAAAACGCTATCGAAAACCAAGATTGTGAAATGAATGCCGTAGACCTGTTCACAGAAGTAAAAGGATAAGCGGCCAGGCGTCCCAAGGAAACTTGGGGCGCCGATTTTTTGTCTCTACGACTTGACTTTTATAAAAAATTTCGGTATACTATTATAAAGTCCTTCCGCCAAAAAAACAAAACAAAACTACAAGCAAGTTTAAGGTTGCGTATTAGCGCGACTCTTTTTTTATTAGCATAAAATTTGATAAAATATAAAAAATATGATATAATTATACTATAATAAAATAATAATAGGAGATTTTATATGAGGGAAAATAAATATACACCAGGTCAGGTTGCTTTAATATATTATTAACAAAAATGATATAATAATGTAAAGGAGGTTTTGACCTATGGGATATATTTACTGTTTTACAAATTTAATTAATAATAAAAAATATATTGGTTCAACTATCTAGGAAGTAAATATTAGATATAATTAGCATGTATATAATGCTTTTCACGAAAATGCTTATTAGTATCATTATCCATTGTATGAAGCAATTCGTAAATATGGATTAAATAATTTTAATTTTGAGATTTTACATCATGATGATTCTTGTGATGAAGAAACATTAAGACAGATTGAACAATAGTATATTATTTATTATAATAGTCTTTCTCCAAATGGGTATAATTAGACGCTTGATACTGCGCATCCAATTAATGATATTAAAAGTTATCAAAAAGTAAGTCAAACTAAACGCGATCAAGCAAAATGTGTTGCTGAAATTGATGAAAATAATAATATTATATAGATTTGGAATAGTATTGTTGATTGTGCTGAAGCGTTATAGATTAGTGAACGGCACATTGCTGATTGTTGTAGAGGAGAACGCCATAGCACGCAAGGAAAAAGATTTTGTTGGTTAGATGATAATAATCAATTATTAATACCATCTTATACCGGCTTTAAATATCAAGGAGCGCAAGGAACAACCCAAAAACAAAAAACAAATCGTAAAGTCGCTCAAATTGATAAAATAACATTACAAATATTAAATACTTATGATTCTATCGCTTTAGCCGCAAGAGAAACAGGATGCGATGAAAGCGGAATTTCTAAAGTATGTAGAGGAAAACGAAAAACTTGTAATAATTATATCTGGCAATATATAGATGAATAAATGGAGATTTAATTATAAATGACAGATAAACATTTATATAATGAAAATAGTATTGAGTCGCTTGACCCATTACAATTTACTAGACTGCGTCCCCAAGTATATGCAGGTGATTGCACTTATGCTACTCAGTTAGCTGTTGAAGTATTTTCTAATGCAGTTGACGAGTTTAGATTAGGTCATGGAAATGTAATTGAAGTAGGTATTAAAGGTTCTAAAGTAAGAATTAGAGATTATGGTCAGGGTTTTATCCCTAATAGCTATCGAGACGATGGTAAAACCATTCTTGAAGCAGCATTTAGTGTATTAAATACATCTGGTAAATATAGAGAAGATGGCACTTACGAAGGAACATCACTTGGTTCTTTTGGTATTGGTAGTAAAATTACCAACTATCTTTCTCATTGGCTTGACGTCTTTACTTATCGAGATGGCGAAATGGAACATATTCATTTCAAAGAGGGTGAATTTGATTATCGTGAAAATGGTTCAACTAAAGTAGCAAATGGAACTTGCGTAGAATGGGAACCATCAGAAGAATTTTTCACTCACACAGAAGTAAATATTTCTGAATTAAAAGCACTTTTTAAAACTATTGCCGCACTTTGTCCTGGACTTAAAATTGAATTAGATAATAACGGAGACAAAATTACCTATTATTCATCTAATGGTATTAGCGATTTAGTTGATGATGCGGTAAAAAATAAAGAATTAATTGATAATCGTTTTATTCTTAAAAATGAAAGTGGCAAGAATAAAATTGATATGATTATGACATATACTGGGAATTATAATCTTACGATTGTCCCCTATGTCAATACAGGACTCACTGCTTCTGGCCCGCATATTACGCAAATTAAAGCTATTCTTACAAGAGAATTTAACAAATTCTTTAGAGAGAAAAATTGGCTTAAAGAAAAAGACGAAAATCTTTCTGGCGATGACATTCAAGAAGGATTGTATATTGTTTTTAATATTACGGCCCCGAATGTTGCGTATGATGCACAGGTTAAAACTAGAATTACTAAACTTGACATGACACCTTTCACGACAGCGATTATTGAGGGATTAAGAATTTGGTTCGCTCATAACGAGAAAGATGTCAAAATGATTGCGGACAAGGCTCTGAATGCCCGTAAGGCAAGGCTGGCTGCACAGAAAGCAAAAGAAGCAGTAAGAAATAAACAAGAGAAAAAGCAAAAGGCTCTTAAATTTGATAGTAAACTTGCTGATTGTTATAGTAAGAATCGCTCAAAATGCGAGATTTATATTACAGAGGGTAAGTGAAAACTATTGCCCCAATTCTTTTTTCTGCTTCATCAGCAGGGTCACGTAAGTGGCTAACGGGGAAAACTGACCGTTACACGTATATGTCAAAATACGTTTAGGCGAAGTCAATCCCGTGGCAAGATTTTATATTTTTAGGACAAAATGTTTTAATCATAACAGTGTCTCCCTCAAATAATAATGGAAGGAGGAGTGCGATATGATTGGAATATATAAGTATTAGAACAAAATAAATAATAGATGTTATATTGGACAAAGTATTGATGTTCAGCGTCGTCAATATAGCCATAAATCTTCTGCTTTTAATGAAAAGGCTAACGATTATAATAGTCAATTTCATCAAGCTGTTAGAAAATACGGCTGGGATAATTTCGATTTTGAAGTTATCGCAGAATTAAAGCCCGAAGAATATACCAAAGAAACATTAGACCAATTAGAAAAATTCTTTATTAAATATTATGAATCATACACCAATGGATACAATGCAACTCCTGGTGGTGATGAAATTGCGCAACGAGCACGGTTAGGCTCAAAAAATGGCAGAGCATTATTAAATGAAGAAGATGTAAGATATATTAGAGAATGTTATAATGCTCATATCCCATTTAAACAAATATATGATGAATATAAAGATAAAATTTCTAAAAGAGGTTTACAAAAAATTTGGTGGTTTGATACGTGGAAAGATATTTATCCTGAATATCATACAGAAGAAAATAAATATTGGCATTCTCATAATGCTAAAGCCAATCCTTCAGATGTTGCATCAAAAAATAAACGTGCTTTTTCTATTGAAGAAGTTAAACAAATGCGACAAGATTATGATAATGGCATGAGTCCCAAACAAGTTTGGAAAAAATATGCTCCTGATAGAGCATGGAGCACAGTTTATAACGTGCTTATAAGACAAACGTATAAAGATATAAAATAAGCTGTATCGACTATCCTGGGTGAGACTGGGAGTACAACTACTATTGATACGTAGTTGGAAATAGAGAACACGATGAAGATTTGACAAATCTGAGTGAAGAGTTAGTCAGTGCTTATAGAAATATAAGATAGCATGGATAGTGCTTCTGGAAACTTGAAAACTGCAAGAGACAACGAATATCAAGCAGTGCTTCCAATTCGAGGGAAAATTTTAAATTGTTATAAAGCAGATCTCGGAAAAATTCAAAAAAATCAAGAAATTATGACTATGCTTGATGCTTTTGGATTAAGCATAAATTTAAAAAATATGAAAGTAGAATACAACCCCGATCATTTACGATATGGCAAAATTATTATTATGAGCGATGCTGATTGTGACGGAAGCCATATTAAAAATTTATTTTATACTTTTATTTGGAGTTTTTGTCCAGATTTAATTAAAGATGGATATGTTTATGCTGGTGTGCCTCCTTTATATAAAATTACTATGAGTAATGGATATAAATATTTAAAAAATGATGAAGCACTTGAACAGTTTAGACAAGAAAATAAAAATAAAAAATATCAAGTAAACCGCTTAAAAGGATTAGGTGAGATGAGCGTTGAAGAGACGGAAGAAACTCTTACTGATCCTGGTAATCGTATTATCAAGCAGATTACTGTTGAAGACATTAAAGCAACGGATAAATTGTTTGATGACTTAATGGGAACTGGTATTACTCCTCGTAAAGAATTTGTTAAAAAGCATAGTAAAGAGGCAACTTTCGATGGAGAATAATAATAAAATTTATTATATTACTCTTCAAGAAATTTTTGATGAAGATTGGCAAACCCAGCTTGCACAAGGTTATCCAAATATTCCGAAAAATGAAAAAGTTTTATATATAAAAACTTTTCAAAATTGTTATGGGACATATATTAGAGTTAAATGGAATAATATTTTATATGATACTGTCCCATGGAAATTAAAGAGAATTAAAGAAAATTAAATGTTATTCAACAGTGCTCTCATCAAGAAGCTACAATTGAGGTATAAAAATGTCTGGAAATTTTAAAAAATGGAATACTGTTAAAGAAAGTACCGAAAATAACCTTTATGTAGTATTTTTTATTTCAAGAAATAAAGATAATAAAAATATTAAAAATTTTAAAGAAAGAAAAAAAGCTTTTGTATCTTCTAAAACCATTGAAGAATTAAAACAGGAATTTTTAAATTTTTGCAATAAAGGATTAAATTCTGAAATTTGTAGATTTTATATATCTACAAATGCAAGAAATAGGGTTAAAATTAATAAAGCATTAACACATTTTTTAATTGATAATCCTGAAATTCCTTCAGAAGATATTCCAGCTATAATAGTCAGAATTGCTGCAAAAAAAGAAAACGCCATTGAGAAAAAATGGCTATTTGATTTTGACGACAATAATGAAGATGATTGTAATAATTTTTGTAAAATGATTAATGATATTGATCCAAATGTTAGTATTACAAAATATAAAACTCCTAATGGCTTTCATATTATTAGTAATAGAGGGTTTGATACCAGAAAATTATTTGAAAAATTTCCTAACGTAACTTTAAAAAAAGATGATTTAAGACTTGTTTATTATCATATTAATGAATAAGAAAAAATTAAAAAATAGAAATAATAAAGTAATAAGAAAGGTAATGACAAATGAAAGTTAAATTTGATATTCCATTAGATTATGTTATGGGGCATCTTCGTTATGGGCATAAAGAAGGCATTTTAGAACTTACAGGAGAAGAGTTTGAAAGATTAAAAAAAGACCCCATGAATTTTATTGATGAAGAAGATATTTTATCTAATTTAGAATTAATTATAGATGATTATAGAGTAGACGATTACGGGCCTCCTGTAAAAGTGAACTATGAGGTAATCGATGGAGAATAAAGATATTATAAACGCCATCGCTGATGTTGGTTTAATAAATCCGATATCTCCAGGAGAATTAAGAGAAGCTATGAATAAACAAAACGATTTATATAATGAATTAAGCCAAAATTTTATTGAATATGCGGTTGCCGTTAATACTGATCGTGCTATCCCCAATGCGGTAGATGGATTAAAACCAGTAGCAAAACGAATTCTTTATGAAGCATTTATCAAAGGTTTCTCTTCTGGAAAACCTCATGTTAAGTGTGCGAATATCGTTGGTAATACCATGGCTGACCTCCATCCGCACGGAGATTCAAGTATTTATGGAGCGCTTACACGGCTTAGCCAGAATTGGGTAATGCGTTATCCATTAATTGACTTCCATGGCTCAAATGGTAATAGAGATGGTGATGGGCCTGCGGCTTATCGTTATACAGAAGCAAGATTAGGCAAACTCGTTGAAGATGGTATGCTTCAAGGGATTAAGAAAAATACAGTAGATTTTATCCCCAACTATTCCGAAACAATGGACGAACCGGTAAGTTTACCATCTATTTTCCCAAATCTTCTGTGTAATCCAAACACTGGTATCGGTGTAGCGATGGCTTGTAATTTCTTGCCGCACAATTTACGAGAAGTTGCTCAGGCAATTAATGATTATATCGGTGGTAAAACTCCTACACTCCCTGGCCCCGATTTTCCAACAGGAGGAATTATTATCAACAAAAATGATATTCCTCTGATTATGAGAACAGGTCATGGCACAGTTAAAGTGCGTGGAAAGTATGAAATTGAGGGTCATAAAATTATCTTCACCGAACTTCCTTATGGTATTGCCACTGAGGACGTAATGAACGAAATTAATGCGGCTTGTGAGGAAGAGAAGATTAAAGGCATCACCGATATTCGAAATGAAAGTAATAAAAAAGGTTTTAGATTAGCATTAGAGTGCGAAAAAGATGCTAATTTAAAACGTATTATAGAAAATTTATTTAGAGAAACTTCTCTTCAAACAGCAATTTCTTATAATCAGGTTGCTTTGGTAAATAAAACTCCAACAGAGCTAAATCTTGAACAATGTATTAAGATTTATGTCGAATATAATAGTAATTGTATTGTGCGGGAAGCCATGTTTGACATTAAGAAAGCACAAGAAAGATTACATATTATTATTGGATTGATTAAAGCTCTTGATATAATTGATGATATTATTGCTATGATTAAGGCTTCAGAGTCTGCGGCCGCCGCTAAAGCTACCCTCATGACCAAATGGGGATTTAGCGAAGAGCAGGCAAAAGCGATTCTGGATATGAAACTCTCTCGATTGGCGAAATTGGAGAAAACAGAATTAGAGCAAGAGAAGAAAGAGTTAGAAGCATTATTGCTAAAATTACAACAGATTTGTTTGAATCCTATCCCTGAATTACAGAAAAGACTTGCGGCCATTGTTGCGAAGTATGGAGACGACCGCCGCACAGAGCTTACTTAGATTAATGCTCCGACAAAAGAGGAAAAAGAAATTATCAATGTCGAGCCAGAAAAATGTGTTGTAATTATGACCGAGGATGGATATATCAAGCGTATCCCCGCAACTTCATTTAAAACGCAGCGCCGCAATGGTAAAGGTGTTAAAACTAAGGGAGATATTGTTTCAACAATCATCAGGACTAATACCATTGACTCGCTCATGGTATTCACTAATAAGGGCCGCATGTATAGAATCCTTGTAGATGATATTCCTGTTGGAACTAATACTCAAAAAGGACAGAATCTTAGTGCGTTAATTAAGATGGAGAATGGCGAAACCGCAACATTGATTTATTCTATCTATCGCGATACAGATGCTGATTATGTGCTGTTTGTGACCGAAAATGGTATTGTAAAGAAAACTTCTCTAAAAGAATATACAGGAACTAAAAAGAAAAGCGGTGTGATTGCTTTAACGCTGAAAGAGAATGACCATTTGGCAAAAGTAAATCTTATTAAAGATGAACAAATTATTCTCTTAACTCATAATGGGAAAGCGATTCGTATGCAGTCAACTGATATAGCGCCAAGCTCTAGAACCGCTGTTGGAATTAAAGGTATCACTCTCGATAAAGAAGATTATGTAATTGACGCTTTGGTAATCCGTGATACAAATGATAATATTGCTCTATTTTCAGAATCTGGATTGGGCAAAAAAATAAATTTATCAGAGCTTCCAACTCAAAATAGAGCAGGGAAAGGACTAATTGTTTATAAAGGAGATCCGTTGATTGGTGGATGCCTGGTGCAAGATGAGGACATAGTTCTCATTGCTGGGTCAACAACATCAATCTGCATCTCTGGCAGTGAGATTCCGCTATTGAGCAGAGCTGCTAGTGGAAATATGATGATAAAAGGATCTAAAATTACCTCAATTAGCAAAGTATAAATATGAAAGATGATATGGACTTTATTGAATAGATCGAATACTTATGTTTCTATTACAATATAAGTATGGAATACATAAGTAGGTTATTATCGCTGGCTGGTTAGGTAGATAAAAAGAAAGGTGTAAATTACACCATTAAACAGCTAGAGAAAATTCTTAATAAGGAAGGAAGATAAATCCTTCCTTATTTGTTTTTTATAAAAAAATATGATATTATATATGTATAAGTTAAAATAAAGTAGGTTAGAGTATGACTATCCAAGAAATTATTCAACAATTAAATGTTTGGGATGCCGCTTATCAAGAGGGGCATCCGATAGTGTCTGATAAAGAATATGATGAATTGTATTTTAAACTCCAAGAGATGGAATACAAAAATCATTATGCTTCGTCAGAATCGCCAACTCAGAAGATAACTTATCAAGTCATTAATAAATTGAATAAAGTAACGCACTCCCATCCGATGCTGTCGTTAGATAAAACAAAGGATATAGCCGATATTGATGCTTTTATCGGTCATAGACGTTTTATTTGTATGACTAAATTAGATGGTTTAACTTGTTCGTTACATTATGAGAATGGTAGATTAGTTTCTGCAGAAACTCGTGGAAATGGTGAAATTGGAGAGGATGTTACTCATAATGCGAGAGTAATCAAATCAATCCCACAAAAGATCAAATATCAAGAACCATTAACGATTGATGGAGAAATTATCTGCACTTATAAAGACTTTGAAAACTTCTCTTCTGAATTTAGAAATCCTCGAAACTTTGCGGCCGGGTCTATCCGATTGTTAGACAGCGCTGAATGTGCAAAACGCAATTTAACATTCGTTGCTTGGGATGTTATAGATGGCGCACCTGCTACGGATAGTTCATTATTATCAGACAAGCTGCGGTGGTTGACAAAACAACACTTTTTAGTGACTCCGATAACCACAGTTCCTGATATTGATGACTATTTACGCTACTTAGATACTAAATGCGGTGTCCGAGGGTTGTATAATCGGCAGGATGCTTTGGAAAGCATCATTGACAGAGTGAAAGAAATGGCACAAGAAGCAGGATTCCCCATTGATGGGGTAGTGTTTAAATATGATGAAGTAAAATATTATGAATCATTAGGTGCTACTGGTCATCATTTTAGAGGCGGATTAGCTTTTAAATTTTATGATGATTTATATGAAACGTCATTAATTGATATTGACTGGACCATGGGCCGCACCGGAGCATTAACTCCAGTCGCAGTTTTTGCCCCTGTTGATATTGATGGCACCATAGTCGAGCGTGCGAATCTTCATAATGTAAGCGTTATGAACGAGGTGCTTGGTAAACCGTATAAGGGCCAAGTGCTGAATATATATCGTGCGAATCAGATAATCCCGCAAATTGACAGCGCTGAAAAATGGGAAGATGGGGCAGAGCATGAAGAAATTCATATTGCTCAATATTGCCCGATTTGCTCAACAAAAACTTTGATTCTTGAAAACAATGGAGTTAAAACATTAATTTGCCCTAATCCTGATTGCGAAGGAAAATTTATTAATAAACTTGACCATTTCTGCGGAAAGAAAGGTCTTGATATTAAGGGTTTGTCAGTAGCTACGCTTGATAAGCTGCTTGATTGGGGCTGGGTTGAAGAACTATCTGATATATTTAAACTATCAGATTATCGTGATGAATGGATAACAAAAGAAGGGTTTGGCGAAAAATCAGTTGATAATATCCTATCGGCAATAGAGGCCGCCCGCACAACTACTTTTGAAAAGTTTCTTTCTTCTCTTGGAATTCCGCTTATCGGACCAAAAGTAGCAAAGGATTTGATTGAAAGAATCCCTACTTATGAAGAGTTAAGAGAGAAAATTAAAAATAACTTTAACTTTTCTGATTTTGGAGGTTTTGGTTATAGTAAAAACATCGCTCTCAAAGAATTTGATTATACCAATGCTGATTATATGGTAAATAATGGTTTAATCAAAATTGAGTATCCAGAAGAAGAAAAGATTGAACAAAAACTTAAAGATATAACAGTGGTAATCACTGGGAAATTGACCCACTTTAAGAACCGTGCAGCCTTAGAAGAATTGGTGCGTGCGGCCGGGGGTAAAGTATCCTCGTCAGTGAGCAAAAACACCACATATCTAATTAATAACGATGTAAATTCAACATCGTCAAAAAATAAAACAGCCAAAGAGCTGGGTGTAGAGATACTATCAGAAGAAAATTTTTTGAAAAAATTTGATTTATTTTAAAATAAATGATATATTTCTATCGTAAAAAATAAACAGAAAGAATTTTTTATATGAAAAAGAAAGACTTAAAAAATTTAGCAAATAAGATCGCCTAGTGCGAATTATAGCTTCAACGGACAACAGATAGTAAAGAACATCAAGAGCTTCAAACAGAAATTATGCGTTTAAGCGAACAAGTTGAAACTATGGATGAAATGCTGTTCGTCGATTAGATGGTTCAAGAAATTTTAAAAAAATAAAGGTTTATCTTGAAAATAAAAAATTTTTTTGATATATTGTTTACAACTTAAAAATAAAAAAACTTTTTTAAAGGAGATTTTGAATTATGGCTATGTCTGAAAATACTGTAAGAGTTCTTGAATATCTCAAGGCAAATCATGGAAAAGATGTCACCGCAGCTGATGTCGCTGCTGAACTTGGTATTCCTAAGAAAACTGTTGATGGTTGCTTCACCTCTGGTATTCAGAGAAAACAGCTTGGATTCCGCACACCTGCTGAAATCGAGCTTGAAGATGGCACCCATGCACAGGTTAAATTCCTGTCTCTGAACGAGGCTGGTCTTGCATTTGACCCAACTGCCCCCGTTGATGCAGAATAAGTCCTTTTTTAAGGGGTAGATTTAATCTACCCCTTTTTATTTTTTTATTATGGAACAAACACTATTAAT
>JAEEGL013055611.1_pt1 | contig 32981 bp, 22 predicted proteins | sample 9134231 | NCBI WGS metagenome assembly JAEEGL01 (sample SAMN16246548, study PRJNA631951) | gut metagenome | biome: gut microbiome; feature: rumen; material: fiber-attached | host: Bos | place: Iran: Karaj | collected 2018-10
CGTGGTATCCCCGTAGACGAGCACGAGAAGATGCACAAGAGTGCACTCGAGGTTGTAATGACTGTACTCCACGCCGGAGGTAAGTTCGACAAGGGCTCTTATAAGGTGTCAGGAGGTCTGCACGGTGTAGGTGTGAGTTGTGTTAACGCACTCTCTACCCACATGATGTCGCAGGTATTCCGCAATGGCCATATCTACCAGCAGGAGTACGAGAAGGGTAAGCCACTCTACGACGTTAAGATCGTAGGCGATACCGACAAGACAGGTACCCGCCAGCAGTTCTGGCCCGATGGCAGCATATTTACAACTACTGAATATAAGTACGACATTATCGCCAAGCGTATGCGTGAGCTGGCATATCTTAATGCCGGCATCACCATCACGCTGACCGATCTCCGTCCTGATGAGGAGGGCAATCTGCGCCAGCCCGAGGTGTTCCACGCCAAGGAGGGACTTAAGGAGTTTGTTCGCTACGTAGACCGTCACCGCACATCTATCATCGGCGATCCTATCTGCCTGAAGACCGAGAAGGATGGTGTGCCCATCGAGGTAGCACTGCTCTACAATAGCGACTATTCAGAGAATATCCATTCTTACGTTAACAATATCAACACCATCGAGGGTGGTACCCATCTTACTGGTTTCCGCATCGCTCTGGCTCGTGCACTCAAGAAGTATGCCGACGAGGACGATCAGCTGCGCAAGCAGATTGAGAAGGCCAAGATCGAGGTGGCTCAGGACGACTTCCGCGAGGGTCTTACAGCCATCATCTCCGTAAAGGTAGCCGAGCCTCAGTTCGAGGGTCAGACCAAGACCAAGCTGGGCAACAGCGAGGTGAACGGCGCCGTACAGAAGGCCGTTGGTGAGGCGATGAACAATTACCTGGAGGAGCACCCGAAAGAGGCTCACACCATCTGCGAGAAGGTGATTCTGGCCGCTACAGCACGTATCGCCGCCCGCAAGGCCCGTGAGAGCGTTCAGCGCAAGAACCCGATGACGGGTGGCGGACTGCCAGGCAAACTGGCTGACTGCTCAGAGAAAGACCCCAAGGTCTGCGAAATCTTCCTTGTCGAGGGTGACTCTGCCGGTGGTTCAGCAAAACAGGGACGTGACCGCCATTTCCAGGCCATTCTGCCGTTGAGAGGTAAGATTCTTAATGTAGAGAAAGTCCAGTGGCACCGTGTGTTTGAGGCTGAGTCGGTAATGAACATCATCCAGAGTATCGGCGTACGCTTTGGTGTGGACGGCGAGGACTCTAAAGATGCCAACATTGACAAGCTCCGCTATGACAAGATTATCATTATGACCGACGCCGACGTTGATGGTTCTCACATCGACACTCTGATTATGACACTCTTCTACCGCTTCATGCCACAGGTGATTCAGGGCGGACATCTCTATATCGCTACACCACCGCTTTATAAGTGTACCTATAAGAAGTTCTCAGAGTACTGCTACACAGAGCAACAGCGACAGGCCTTCATCGACAAGTACGTGGCCGGTGACGAGAATGCCACAGCACTGCACACCCAGCGCTACAAAGGTCTTGGTGAGATGAACCCAGAGCAGCTTTGGGAGACCACCATGAACCCAGAGAACCGCTTGCTGAAGCAGGTAACCATCGAGAATGCAGCCGAGGCCGACGAGATTTTCTCAATGCTGATGGGCGATGACGTAGAGCCTCGCCGTGAGTTCATCGAGAAGAATGCCACGTATGCAAACATCGACGCATAAAATCAATATCAACATATAAAAAGCTGGAAGCAAAACTTCCAGCTTTTTTGTTTCCACATATTTAGAAATCTACAGTTCTTTCAACAATTCCCGTACAGCAGCTTCCAACTGAAGGTCCGTGCCTGTGACAACAGTCTCCGGACGGTTCAGTATATAGATATCTGGCTCCAATTGTGTATTCTCCAGGTAGGAACCGTCAGGCAACTGATACCCGATGACTGGCACACCGAATACCAGCGTGGGATCTTGTAGCGTCTCCCAGTTCACAGAACTCATGGTACCAGGGACAGGAGCACCCACCAGCTTGCCTATCTTCTGATGGCTATACACCCAAGGTGTTCCATGGGCATTGCTGTAGTTGCCCTCAGCCTGCAACATGATGCTGGGATGGTTGTAACGGCGGCTAGGCATATCACAAACCTCGCGACCGCGAATGACCTGTGTGAAGTATTTCTTGCCGGAGAACAGTATCTCTATGTCCTCATGCAGACGACCGCCTCCATTGTAGCGAGTGTCTATGACAATACCTTCCTTCAGGTTGTACTTGCCTAATATGTCAGAATACACATCACGGAAGCTAGCGTCGTTCATACCTTCTATATGCACATAGCCCAAACGTCCGTTCGACAGACGCTCCACCTCCGCAGCACGGCTCTTAATCCAACGCTTGTATAACAGGTCCGACTGTTCCGACTGGCTGATGGGCAACACCACCTCGTCCCACGTGCCGGCACTGCCCTTCAGGCTCACCAGCGTCTTCTTCCCCTTACACCGGTTAAGAAGCTGTGCAATGTCAGTATCTTTTCCCAATGGTTCACCATTGATGGCAGTAATGACATCACCCACTTTTACCTTACTGCTTGCCCTGCTGAAAGGACCGTCTTCCAGCACCGCCGTAATCTTCATTCCCTCTGTCGATGCCGTCATGTCATAGAGCAATCCCAGCTGGGCCGTAGCATCACCCCTGGAATATGGATTGAACCTTCCACCCGTATGGCTCACATTCAGCTCACCCAACAATTCACTCAGCAGTTCGGTAAAGTCATAATTGTTTACGATATGTGGCAGGAAACGAACATAGTTCTGCAACATCAGTTCCCAGTTACAGCCGTTATAATCGGTGCGGAAAATCTTCTTATTTATCTGCTTGGCCACATGGCGCAACATGTATTCACGTTCAGCAGCAAGGTCCAGCTTCATTTGGGCGTTGTAGGTAATGGCAGTTGTCTTGTCGCCCTTCTCTATCTTCTTCATGTTACTTCCCAACGAGTACAGGTTGCCGTCCTTGTCCATCTGCAAAGAACCGCTTCCACCCTTATTCAGCAATTTTGTCTCATGCTTGCGCAAATCCATCTTCCATAGGTCGGGAGCGCCTTCGAAAGCTGAGAAATAGTACAGGCTTTCACCATCCTTGCTTACGATGGCATCGCCCAGACGGCTACTGTTTGGTGTCAGACGGACAATGCGATTCTCCAATCCCTCAAATTCTATCTCCACGGTCTTGACAGAATCAGCAGAAGCCTTTTGCTCCTTTTTATCGTCTTTTTTACCTTTACCACCATCCTTCTTATCGGTCTTCTTATCGGTCTTCTTGTCTGTTTTCTTCTCGTTTTTCTTCTCCAGCTCTTTCAAAAGCGCATAGTCTTCTGGCGACAAACGATAGCGGTCGTATGCGTCTTGTGTAAGGAAAGCCAGGAACACGTCTTCTTGGCTGCCCCATGAGGCATGGCTGCGCATACCGTAGCGTTCGCTCTCAAACAGGATAGCCTTACCGTCCATCACCCAGCGGGGGCTACCGCTCATATATCCGCTTTGCGTGATGGGATGGATCTCGCCACCCTCAGCACTGACAATTCCCTGATCGGTATAGGGGTCACGACGATTGGCAATGTAGCTCACCACGAACCACTTTCCATCGGGACTCCACTCATAGTCGAAGCCGCCACTTTGGCTATACCATTTGCTGCCGTCGGTAACCTGTGTCACTTTCTTCGTCTTCAGGTCAACCACCTTCAGTTTTATGCGGTCTTCTATAAACGCCAGCTTCTTCCCGTCAGGACTGTACTTGGGATTGCTGCGTTCCACCTGGGAAAAATCAATCTTACCATCCAGCTGCAACGCAGGCAACTCTGGGAACACACATTCTTCCTTTATCAGCGTGGCGTTGGCAAAGTTCAGGTCCTCATCCCTTACGATGCTGGCTGTATAGAGCTGCCAGTTGCCATTGCGTTCCGAGGCATAGACAATGGTTCTGCCGTCAGGTGCGAAATCCACACCAGCCTCTGCGCCTGCCGTCTGGGTAATCCTTCGGGTGGTGGCATACTCCGTGCTCGTAACAAAAACCTCACCACGCACTACAAAGGCAACCTGTTTGCCGTCCTTGCTCACCACAGGATGACGAGCACCACTGGTAAAACTGAGGTTGACAATATCGGCCTCATCGTCACGGACAAGGGATATATTCAGTTTCTGAGGCTGAGCTCCACTCTTCTGTATATAAATCTCTCCGTTATAAGTATAGCACAACAGGCCATTCTTTGCTATGCTCAGGAAACGAACCGGATGCGTCATGAAACTGGTGACAGCCTTGGGCTCTTTCGCTTTTGTAGCTCCTGCCTTAGCCTCACAACTGTACACATTCATGCTTCCTCCATTGCGCTCACTCAAGAAGTAGAGTGTCTTCCCGTCAGCACTTGCCACTGGGTTCCTGTCTTCTCCAGCATGCTCTGTTACATTGGTATGCTCACCACTTTGGGCATCATAGTACCATACATCGCGTGTTATAGAAGAGGTGTGGTGCTTACGCCACTCATTTTCGCCGCCTTTACGGTCCTGATAGAAAAAGCTTTTGCCGTCCTGGGCAAAACTGAGCATCTCGACAGGTGTTCCAAGCACCTGCAAGGTACGACCACCCTTCACGGGCACCTTGTATAACTCAGACAACCTGCTCGAAGGGAACATCGCACTCTGTGCCGGATCCTGAATGGTTGCACCGAACATTACCCACTGGCCGTCAGATGTGAAAGCCTGAGGCACTTCAGCCACACTGTTATAGGTAAGACGCGTGGCCGAGCCGCCTTCGGAAGACATCACAAAGATATCCAAGTTGCCATGTCTGTCACTAGAAAATGCTATCTGGCTACCGTCAGCACTCCACACGGGATTGCATTCGTAGCTATCCTGTGTTGTCAGTTGGACAGCCATTCCGCCATTGACCGACACCTTATATATATCACCTTTGTAGCAAAAAAGGACCTGTGAGCCATCAGGGCTAATCTGGACATCCCTCAGCCAAAGCGGAGTAATGGCCTGACTGGCGTTTGCCTGAAGGGACAAACCCGTGAAAACCGCTGTCAGTACAGCAATAAGATATTTCTTTATTATCATAGCTTTATATATTAATTTTTCATACAGAACTTTTTATTGATATTCCTTGGCCTTACGCTTGCCTCGAAGGACCGCCAGAGCGTTGAGGGCAAGGGCCTCCATCTCGTCCTCGCCGGGGAAACAACGGATAGGGGCAAGAAAACCGATGCGCTTGCGCAGGCGACTGACGATATACTCCGAACGGGCAAGACCGCCAGTTAACAAGATTGCGTCGATGCTACCGCAAAGCACAGCCGACTCTGAAGCGATATTCTTCGCCACATGATAGATCATCGCATCGAGAATAAGACGTGCATGCTCATCACCGTAATCCTCGATACGCTGGATAATCTCCTTGACATTGTTTGTTCCGAGATGGGCATTCAGTCCCGCCTTGCCGGCAATACGCTTCAAGAGCTGTTTCTCGGTATACTTACCGCTAAAGCACAGTCGTATCAAATCAGAAGCAGGCAGTGATCCTGCGCGTTCCGGTGAGAACGGGCCCTCACCGTCGAGCGCATTATTCGCATCGACAGCGCGCCCATGGTTATGGGCAGCAACAGAGATGCCTCCACCCATGTGACAGATAATCAGGTTCAAGTCTTCATACTCCTTACCTATCTCTGCAGCATACCTACGGGCGATGGCCCTTTGGTTAAGGGCATGCCAGATGCAGATGCGGTTCATCAGAGGGGAACCGGAGATACGGGCATATTCATTAAGTTCATCCACCACTCCCGGGTCAGCAATAAACGACCTGCAGCCAGGGATCGTAGCCGCTATCTCATGAGCTATCAGACAACCGAGGTTACAGGCATGGTTATGCAGGGCTATACCACTATGGGTATCCTTAATCATAAGGTCATTGATCTCATACACACCACCTTCGAGAGGCTTCACCAGTCCTCCGCGGCCTATCACAGCATCGAAATCCACAGGAATATCTGCCTTGCTCAGTTCATCAAGCACAAGATGGCGACGGAAGTCCTGCTGCTCGATGACATCATCAAAGCCAGCAAGCTCTTCTGGAGTATGAACGATATTCCTCACGAGTACAGGTGTCTCGTCATCGAAGACAGCCATCTTCGTAGACGTGGAGCCCGGATTGATTACGAGAATCTTCATAGTGGAAAGTGGATAGTTATGATTACCTTATTCTATTATATGGCGGCAAGGGCCAGACTGTAGTATTTGGACTCTGGGCTGTCAGCACGCGACGGGAGCACGCAACAGCACTGTGTACCCTGAAGCACACCTGCTGTCTTGGCATAGCCAAAAAGGGTAATGGTCTTGTAGAACACATTGCCCGCTACGATATCGGGGAAGATAAGCGCGTCGGCCTGACCGTCGATGACAGAGTGGATTCCCTTCTCACGCAGACTGACAGAGTCGAGTGATGTCTTCAGGTCCAACGGTCCATCGATGATACAACGCCCGAACTTTCCCGTCTGGGCCTCAGCGATAATCTCGAGATAGTCGACAGTATATGGGAATGTCTTGGCACTGACTTTTTCTGCACAATGGATAAGGGAGATACGCGGCTCTTCAATTCCGAGAGAATGACAGATATAATTCATATAGTGAATCTGCTGACGCCGCTGAGCCTCTGTGGGCACAGGAATCACCGCAGCATCGGTAAAGAAGAGTACCTTCTCGTATTTGGGAATCTCAGCCATCGCCACATGGGTAAGCACATGACCTGGGCGAAGGATGCCTTTCTCCTTGTCTAATATCGCACGCAGGATGACATCGGTATTGATGAGTCCTTTCATAAGGATGTCGGCCTCACCGCTCTTACAAAGTGCCACAGCCCTTCGGGCACACTCATCCTTGTCCTCACCATCCACATAGATAGGTTCGATAAAACCCATCTCCTTACCTTTCTCAACTGCATAACGAGTACTGGCATCATTGGCACAAACCACCGCTACGCGTTTCTTATCACCTCGCTTCTGGAGGAACACTATCATGTCATTAAGTGTCTTAATTGGCTCCATACGTTAAACTTTTTAGGTTTTATGCTGCAAATATACTAAATATTTTGTATCTTTGCAAACGAAATGGACTAAAAACTACATTTATGAGGAAAATTATTGTTTTTGCAGTGATTATGATCACAAAGGGGCTGACACTTTGTGAGGCTCAGACAACACAGGCACCAATGGTGCTGGAGTACGACAAACCAGCCACTTATTTCGAGGAGTCACTACCTATCGGCAATGGAAAACTCGGTGCTCTCGTGTATGGAGGTACAGACGACAACATCATCTATCTCAACGACATCACCCTATGGACAGGAAAGCCGGTAGACCGTAACCTTGATGCTGATGCACACAAGTGGATACCGGCCATCCGCGAGGCACTGTTTAATGAGGACTACAAACTGGCCGACTCGCTACAGTTACACGTTCAGGGGCCCAACTCGCAGTACTACCAGCCACTGGGCACTCTCCACATAAAGGATTTGAGACTAGGTGCCATTACTGGATATAAGCGAGTCCTGAATATCGACTCTGCCTATGTTTGCGACAGCTACAAACGTGACGGGAAGCTCGTTACAAGGGAATATTTCGCATCCAACCCAGACAAACTCATCGCTATCCGACTGCGTGGTGACATCAACTGCCAGATAGCCCTGACTGCCCAGGTTCCTCACAAGGTGAAGAGCGGTATCGGACAGCTGACGATGAATGGTCATGCCACCGGCGACCCTCAGGAGAGCACGCATTTCTGCACAATGCTCAGTGTGAAGACCGACGGAGAGATGGCTGCCAGCGACTCATCGCTCACCATCACAAAAGCAAAAGAGGCGATTATCTATATCGTCAACGAGACCAGCTTCAACGGTTTCGACAAGCATCCTGTAAAAGAGGGTGCACCCTATCTGGAGGAGGTCGCCAACGACATCTGGCACACTCAAAACATGAGCTACGACGAATTCTATGCCCGTCATCTCGCTGATTATCAGGCCATCTACGACAGAGTAAAGATCTGTCTGAACAAGGAGGGCCGTAATCCCAACGATCTGCCTGGAGCCAAGGAGCGCAGACTGACAGACCAACTGCTATTGGATTATACCAACGGTGGCGACCAGACACCCTATCTCGAAGAATTGTATTTCCAGTTCGGACGCTATCTGCTGATTTCTTCGTCGAGGACCAAGAATGTGCCGGCCAACCTGCAAGGACTCTGGGCACCACAGCTTTGGTCGCCCTGGCGTGGCAACTATACGGTAAATATCAACCTCGAAGAGAACTACTGGCCTGCTTTCGTGGCCAACATGGCTGAGATGGCAGAACCGCTGGACGGCTTTATCGCAGGACTGGCTGCCAACGGTGCATATACTGCCAAGAACTATTATAATATAGGTGAGGGCTGGTGCTCAAGCCACAATAGCGACATCTGGGCGATGACCAATCCTGTTGGTGAGAAGAACGAGAGTCCTGAGTGGTCGAACTGGAACCTAGGTGGAGCCTGGCTGGTGAATACCCTTTGGGAACGCTATCAGTTCACTCAGGACAAGGAATATCTGCGTACAGTAGCCTACCCGCTGATGAAGGGTGCCGCACAGTTCTGTCTGCGCTGGCTCATCGACAATCCCAAGCAGCCAGGCGAACTGATCACTGCTCCCAGCACATCGCCTGAGAACGAATATAAGACCGATAAGGGCTATCACGGCACCACCTGCTATGGCGGAACAGCCGACCTCGCTATCATCCGTGAGCTCTTTATTAACACCATCGCTGCCGGCAAGATTCTCGGACAGAAGAACAAAGAGATGGAACAGGCACTTGCCAAGTTGCATCCTTACACTATCGGACACATGGGCGACCTGAACGAATGGTATTACGACTGGGATGACTGGGATTTCCAGCATCGCCATCAGAGTCATCTGATTGGATTGTTCCCTGGGAATCATATTGCTCAGACCACCCCTACCCCCTACTACTCAGGAGGGGAACCTGAGGTGCTGATGAAGGCCTGTGAACGCTCGCTTGAGATCAAGGGCGACAAGACCACCGGCTGGAGCACCGGCTGGCGCATCAACCTCTGGGCACGTCTGCACAACCCCAAACAGGCATATCATATCTATCAGAAGCTGCTGACACCTATTGCCCCACGAGGTTCCAAGGGTTCTAACTGGAAAAACTGGCACAAAGGCGGAGGCACCTACCCCAACCTGTTTGACGCTCACCCACCCTTCCAGATCGACGGTAACTTCGGTGGTACGGCCGGCGTCTGCGAGATGCTGATACAGTCGGCCATCAAAGACGGAAAAACCATCATTGAACTGCTTCCGGCTGTGGCTGAAGCCTGGAAGGAAGGCGCTGTCAGCGGACTCTGTGCCCGTGGCGGCTATGAACTGAGTTTCGAGTGGAAGGACGGAAAGGTACGCGATTGTACCATCAAGGCCAAGAAGGCGGGCACCGTCACCTTATTATATAATGGCCAGCAGAAGACGCTCAAGCTAAAGGCGGGTCAGACGCAAAACGTCAAAACGTGGTAACTTTTTCTCCCCCTAAGTAGGGGGAGCCAGAGGGGGTCTGAGCAACGGATTTCCTGCAGTAGATCAGACCACCCCTTACCCCTCCTACTCAGGAGGGGAAATTAAAAGCTCCTGCTCAGAAGGGGAAATAATAGATAGCCCTGGGCCTTGAGTTCGGTGACGGTATCGAGGAGTTCCTGATACCACGCTTCGCCAAAGCGACGGATAAGCGGATCACGTAGGAACTGATAGATTGGCAGGTTCTCCTGCTCGCCCTTGGCAATGGCCGCTTTACACACCACCCAACGGTTGTAGTTCAAACCCACAAGTCCTTCGCCGAGTCTTTTCTCACGGATAGGGTACAACGCACAACTGATAGGCTTGCAGAAACGGGAACGCCCCTCTCTGTAAGCCTTTTCCAATGCACACAGACAACACCCTCTAATCAACTCCCCGCCCCTTTCAGAGGAGGGGTTAGGGGGGGGGTCAATATCACCATAATAGGTAAAAACGCAATCCTTGCCACGAACGATACTCGTTACGAGGTCACCATCACGATCGGTATAAGCAACGCCCTGCTTGTCGATAACGCTCTGTGCCGACGCAGAGAGATCGCCCCAGACCTCATCGAGGGCATCCTCAATTTCCGCGATTTCATCGATCGTGACAGGAGCACCGGCATCGCCTTCGACACAACATTCACCCTTGCAGGCACTAAGGTCACAACAGAACTTCTCCGTCAGGATCTCCGACGAGAGCAACACATCACCGACTTGGATGATAGGAGGAAGCGTGTTCATAATTAAGAATTAATGATTAAGAATTAATAATTATGATTACCAGACTATCGAGGTCATGCCGTTCTGCTGTAAATATTGATTGCAGCGGGAGAACTGATGCTGGCCGAACCATCCGCCACGATTGGCACTAAGAGGCGAGGGATGTACCGACTCGAGCACCAGATTACGGGTCTTGTCGATCATATAGGCCTTTCCACGGGCATAACCGCCCCAGAGCATATATACGATATGTTCGCGATGTGCAGCGAGTGCCTGAATAGCAGCATCTGTGAATTTCTGCCATCCAAGTGCAGAATGGCTGTTCGCTTGATGGGCACGAACCGTCAGCGAGGCGTTCAAGAGCAGCACACCCTGTTCTGCCCAACGGGTGAGATTGCCTGAAGTCGGTATAGGCGTTCCCAAGTCATCCTGGATTTCCTTGAAAATGTTCTGAAGTGACGGGGGGAACATCACACCGTCCTGTACAGAGAAGCTCAGTCCGTGTGCCTGACCTGGCTCGTGATACGGATCCTGACCGATGATTACCACCTTCACCTTGTCGAACGGACACAGGTTGAAAGCATTGAATATCTGTTTGCCCGGAGGATAACAAACTGTCTGCGTATACTCCTTTCGCACGGCATCTGTCAACTGTGCAAAATAAGGCTTTTCAAACTCCTCGCTGAGATGAGCCTTCCACGACTCTTCTATCTGTACATTCATCTATAGACACTATTTTGGCTGCGAAATTACTCATTTTATCCCGAATAACGCAACATTTTCCGAGAAAAGTAAACTTCGCAGCCAAAAATCGCTGTTATTGATATGCTCTTATGCCTTCAGTTCTTCTGGCACTACCGGCATGGCACCGTTCTGAGTGCAGACGAAGGCACTGACCTTCACTGCTGTCTTATGAGCCTCCTGAACGGGTTTACCCTTGATGATACATCCGCAGAACGAACCAGTGAACGAGTCGCCGGCACCCACGGTATCGGCCACTTCCACCTTTGGCGTATCCTGGAAGGATGTCAGCCCATCGTCAGTAAATACGTATGAGCCGTTTGTGCCACATGTCAGCACAAGCATCTTCAGACTGTAGTCTTGTACCATCTTCTCACATGTCTGACGCATGTCCAACCCCTCGTAGCCAAACATACGATTCACGACAACGAGTTCCTCATCATTGATCTTCAAGATATTACAGAGCTTAAACGAATCCTCAAGCACCTCTTTTGAGTAGAACTGCTGGCGGAGGTTGATATCACAGATCTTCAGACAGTCGGCAGGCGTGTCGGCCAGGAACTTACGGATATTCTCACGAGAAACGCCATTGCGCTGCGCCAGCGAACCGAAGCAAACGGCACAGGCATTCTTTGCAATTCTCGCCATTTCATCGGTATATGGGATGTTATCCCACGCCACACCTTCCTTAATTTCGTATGTTGGGATACCGCCCTCAGCGAGGGTCACCTGCACCGTACCGGTTGGATAGGGCACACGGGGCATCAGGTAGTTCAGATTGTGCTCCTTAAGTGCATCGATTGTCTCTTCTGCAAGGGCGTCCTCACCCAGCGCACTGATGGCGATAGTGTTTTCACTGCCCAGAAACTGACCTGCATGATATGCGAAGTTTGCTGGTGCGCCACCAAGTTTCTTTCCTTCGGGAAGTACATCCCATAATGCCTCTCCGAGGCCTACAATATATCTCTTCATAATACTTATTTGTTTCTATATTTTACTTTTTCACCTTTTCACCCTTTCACCTTTCCGATATAGGTAAAGAGGTAAATGACACCGATGGCCATCACGATAACGGCACCAGCCTGTCCCATAGCATCGCTGGCAAAGCCCATCAGCAATGGGAAGATCGTACCTCCGAAAAGACCCATGATCATCAGACCGCTCACCTCGTTCTGCTTCTCCGGCATCGATGTCAGCGCCTGTGCAAAACAGATAGAGAAGATGTTGGAATTGCCGTAGCCCACGAGGGCGATGGCTGTATAGAGCATCCACTTCTCTGTGCCGATGAAGAGTCCGCACATCGACAGAGCCATCATCACGACACTGATGATAAAGAACGTACGGTTAGGCAGTACACGCAGGAAGAATGAGCCTGTCAGGCAACCGATGGTACGGAAGATGAAGTACAGACTTGTTGCAAAGGCTGCATCGTTGAGCGTCATACCCAGACGTTCCATCAGGATTTTTGGAGCTGTGGTGTTAGTACCTACGTCGATACCCACGTGACACATGATACCAAAGAAGGAAAGGAGGACGATGGGTGTTCCGAGGAGTTTGAAGCAACCTGTGAATTGGTCGAGGAGTGAGGAGTGAGGAGTGAGGAGTGAGGATACCTCTTCTTCTATGGGGGTGACGGCAAGGAGGGCCGCAGCAAGAATGCCGACGACGAAATAAATGACGAAGAGCACTCTCCAGTCGTAGCCGAAGGAAGGAATCACCTGCGTAGCCCCCCACATGGCGAGGTACGGAGCAAGGAACGATGCGATGGCCTTGATAAACTGTCCGAAGGTGAGTGTCGATGCCAGGTTACCGCCACCCATCACCGTAGATACCAACGGGTTGAGTGACGTCTGCATCAGCGCATTACCGATGCCCAGCAACGAGAATGCACAGAGCATGATACCGAAATTCTCACCGAAGAGCGGCAGCAGCAGCGACACGACGGTCACCACCAGCGAGAGAAGTACAGTGTTCTTACGACCGATCTTATTCATCAGCATGCCAGTAGGCACTGAGAAGATCAGGAACCAGAAGAACACGAGCGACGGGAAGATGTTAGCAACAGAGTCTGTCAACTGCAGGTCTTCCTTAACATAGTTTGAGGCGATGCCCACAAGATCCACGAAGCCCATTGCGAAGAAGCAGAACATCACAGGGATCAGGACGAGTTTCTTAGTCTGACTCATAGATTTATTTGTTTTTTGACTGTTAATTCTCAATTCTACATTCTCAATTCTCAATTTCATAAATTGTTGCCTTGCCACCCTTCACCTTAATTATATTATAAGGCTCAGAGGGGAACACGAGGTTGGTCATTGCCATCTTACCCTCAGAGTCGAAGGCCTCGATGCTGCAACGGTCGATGAAGAGGCGCAGTTGCTTGATTGTACCATAGGTAGGAGCCTTCGTCACGCAGGGGAAGGCCTCACTGAAGCTCACGTCACCGCTCTTCGTACGGTCCATCGAGAAAGTCTGCTTCGCAGCGTCGTAGGTCATCACCACCTGTTCGCCTTTTGCGTTCGAAAGCACAATCTCTGCCTGGCTCTTAACATCAACGACAATCTCACAAGCTTCAGTCGGTTTTTTTACTTTCGCACCTCGTACTGCCAGCATCTCCTTCGAAGGAACAACGCTGACATAGGTCTCTTCGCCACAGGTGAACAAGCCTAAGTCACGGGGAATAGAGTTGCCTGAGCGATACTGCTTCGTAGGCACCTGATTGGCATATTGCCAGTTAGACATCCATGCGATTACCACACGGCGGTTGTCTGGTGCATTATAGAACGATACCGTAGCATAGTGATCCTTACCGTAGTCGAGCCATTTCGTCACCTTCGGCATCGACTCACAGGTAAACTTACGACCATCGAACTGGCCAACGAAATATTGTGTGGCTGAGCCTCCGAACGGTCCACCTGGGTTGATATTACAGATGAGCACCCATTTACCTTCAATTTTTCCATTCTTCAATTCTTCAATTTTAAACAGGTCTGGACATTCCCATACACCACCATGATTGCCGTATTCTTTTCCAAACGCACTCTCGTATTTCCAATCTTTTAGGTCTTTCGAAGAATAGATACGCATCTCCTGTCCGGCAGCCAAGATAAGGTTCCACGCCTTGATGTCTTCATTCCAGAAAGGACGCGGATCACGGAAATCGGGCACGTCACTGGTGGTCAGGACAGGATTGCCACTATATTTCTGGAACGTACGGCCACCGTCCTTCGACACAGCCATAGACTGTGTCTGATGATGACCTGCCGATGTGTATAAAGCCACCACCTCGTCACCGTTTGTCACACACGAGCCGCTGAAGATGCTTCCCAGCCAGTCGGGTTCGATAGCCATCGGCTGTGCTTCCCAATGAACAAGGTCACGCGAGGTAGAGTGCCCCCAGTGCATATTCTCCCACTGTGAGCCATAAGGGTTCCACTGGAAATAGAGATGCCACACACCGTCTTTATAGAACATGCCGTTAGGATCATTCATCCACCCGTACACAGGCGTGTGATGATAGACAGGACGGAAGTGCTCACGATTCGTCGTGTCGAACGTATCAGAGAGCTTCATTTCCCGCCAGCAGACGAACTCACCTACAGCCCCCTTCTGACGACGGTCGCCATGAAACTCGATGTCGAGCAGACATACACCTTTCAATTCGTAGGGTACATAATAGTCCACACGGTCGATGGCCAGTTTCACATTCAGGCGCTGCACCATCTCGTTCTGGTTGTTCAACACTGCAATTGCTGCGATGTCCTCTGTCTCCTGCACAGGCAATAACAGATACTTCTTACTCTTTTCCATCTTAAGCATGGCGTGACTGTCGCCCAGTACAATCGGATTAACCTGAGCCTTTGCCAGCATCAGGGTCATCATCGCCATCATTAAAAATACTGTTCTTTTCATTTCGTTATTCATTTTTTGTTTCGAATCTGCTGCAAAGGTACATCAATTATCGATGAAACACTATAATTTATGTTTCATTTGATAATAAAAATCGTTCATTGCAACAATTATTCATGCAATGAACGAAAATTCGTATCGATTAAGACCGGAATTTCTAAAAAGATCTCCTGTTCATTCCTTTTTTCAGAGCTTAACGCTGGAAATGTCAACGAGGTTATTCACGATGGCATAGATGGTGAGGCCGGCAGGGCTGTGAATCTGTAGCTTGCGTGCAATATTGCGCCGGTGAGTGATGACTGTGTTAACAGAGATGCAGAGGTGGTCGGCAATCTCTTTGTTCGACATTCCCTGCACCAATGAGATGATCACGTCCTTCTCACGGTCGGAAAGAGCATCAGAGTTCTGACCTGTCCCCGCCTTGAACACCATGTCAGAGATGTTACGGGTGATATCACTCTGTTTGGTCATTTGCTCCAGTCTGCGAATGGCGGGCACGAAGATATGATCCTCTACCATTGCGTGCTGACGCAGCCACACCTCGTTCTCATAGATATCATGCAGCGTAGCCGTAAGCTGGTTGTTGTGCAGACCGTCCTGAGGCAGATACTTGATAATAAGGAGTTTCAACTCACGCAGCTTCTTGTCGGTAGCCCCATGGTGCTTAGAGAATGTATCTACATTATAGTCGATGGCAGGACGGCCGTCTATCAACGACTGCACGTATGGAAACAGCGTTTTTTGTTCATATTTCATGTGACGGCGTATCTCATGGGCATATTCATCGTAGAAACGAAGTATGAGCTTTGCCAGACTGTCCCGTTCATCGAGCGACTCCTGCAACTCGCGACGGATATAAGGCAACTGGAAATCAAGGAAATAGGCATGACAGGCCTCCAGATAATGCAACAGCGTAGGAACAGACAGTTGTTCGTCGGCTTCAAAATCACCAAACCCGTTGATGGTGAAGTTCACCACAGCCAGGAACGTATAGGTATCCACATCGTTATCATCACACGTTTCCATGACCGTCTTGTCACCGAATCCGAGACTGATCCCGAAGCTGCCAAGCATCTGCAATAGGTCGTAATTGTCACGAATCAGTGAAATCATCTTATCGTCGGCCTCATACATCTTCTGATTTTTCATAACGCCAAATCCTCTGTTTTTATTCTCAATTACCTACTATTGATTACCGGGTGCAAAGGTAGGCATTTTTTCCGATATGTGCAATAATAACAAATAGGTATTTTCGGCATTGCCAATCATCCAGAATGACCGTTTTCAGGCGATTTCACCATTTTTAGGTATTGGCTGGACGCACCAATGGCAGTACCTTTGCAGCCGATTTCGATTTTAGGCATAAAAACATAAGGATATAAAAACATGAGAAGAACGGTTTTCTTTGCTTCATTATTACTTGTTTTCATCGCGACAGCCAAGGCACAGGTAAATGCCGGTGACAGCGTGATGCAGCATGTAAAAGGCAACAGACTGAGTGTAGGAGGTTATGGTGAAGTCGGTTTTAGTCGCGAGTTCTTCAGTGACCACGTAAACAGATACAGTTCACCACAGAATTACAAGGACGATCCCAGTCATGGTAAGTTTGACATACCCCATGCAGTCATCTATATGGGCTATGACTTCGGCAAGGGATGGACACTGGGTACTGAGATTGAGTTTGAGCATACCGGCACGGGCTCTGCCATAGAGAACGAAGCCGACGAGGCAGCCGAATGGGAACGGGAACAGGAGAAAGGCGGTGAGGTGGAACTGGAGCAGCTGTGGATCAACAAGCGATTCTCGAAGGCCGCCAATCTGAAATTCGGTCATATCATTGTACCCGTAGGCCTGAACAATGCCCACCATGAGCCACTGAACTATTTCACCGTCTATCGTCCCGAGGGTGAGAACACCATCCTCCCCTCTACCTGGCACGACACGGGCATCTCTTTCTGGGGACGCTATGGCAAGGTTAAGTACGAACTTCAGGTTGTGGCAGGCCTCAACGCCATGCTGTTCAATCGCGACAAGTGGATACATCACGGTGCCGGCTCTCCCTTTGAATTTAAGCCAGCCAACCAGTACGGATTTGCTGCACGTGCCGATTACTTCGCACTGCCCGGACTTCGGATAGGCATCAGCGGCTATTACGGCAATTCGGCACACAACACCTATCCCAACGACCTTAAAGGTGAAGGGAAACCCTACAACGATGTGAAAGGTACTGTTGCCATCGGTAGCATAGACATGACGCTGAACCGCTGGAACTGGATCGTACGTGGTCAGGCAGACTACGGCTATGTGGGCAACACCGACAAGCTGAACACCATCAAGGATGCCAAAGCTCACGCGTCTAACTCGCCCGTAAAAAGTGCGATGATCGGTAAGAATGCTGTGAGCATAGGTATCGAGGCAGGATATGACATCTTCTCGCAAATCGACAAATTGCATCGCGAAGAGCAGAAACTGTATGTCTTCGGACGTTACGAGTATTACGACAGCTATATCCCTGCGACTAATAAGGAAATGTTCGACTATACCAATGTCAACCGTCTGGCGTTCGGCATCAACTACTATCCGATACCACAGATAGTGCTCAAGGCAGACTATAGCTTGCGCAAGTTGAAGACGCCCTACAATAACGAGCCGAGCCTGAATATCGGCGTAGCCTACGAGGGATTCTTTCTTTAAGACAACGAATTAAAACAGATTTCACGAATTAAACGGATTAATAAGATAAAAAGACAATGAAAAAGACAATTTTCTCAATGGCGGTCCTGATGATGGGACTGGCTTTCACTGCATGCAGCAGTGACGATGACAACAACAGTGACAACAAACTCGCTGAGAAGGAGCAGGCCATGCAGGCCATCACCGATCAGTATGTGAACAACGTGATTTTCCCCATCTACCAGTCGCTAGCCACACAGACCTCAACCCTCTTCGACCAGTTGGTAGAGGCCAAAAGCAAGTTCCGCGCCGGCACACTGACACAAAGCGACATCGACAAGCTCTGCACGACGTTTATCGCTGCCCGTTCAGCTTGGGAACAGAGTGAGTCGTTCCTCTATGGTGCAGCTACCGACTTTGGTATCGATCCCCACATCGACACATGGCCCCTCGACCGTACGGCACTGGCCAAAGCCCTGAGCAGCAAGGAGATTATTGACGATCTCGATGACCTCGAAGATGGTGGTATCGACAATGCCCGTGCCCTCGTGGGTGAACAGCAGCTCGGTTTCCACGGTATCGAGTTCATCATCTTCCGTGATGGAAAGAACCGCAGTCTGGCAGCCCTGAAGGGGACAGAAGACGATGAGGCCTTTACCGGTCGTAACATTACTGGCGAACAGGAGCTGGTCTTCGCTGCAGCCGTTGCCGGAGACCTGCGCGACAAGTGCTTCCAGCTGGAAGTAAGCTGGCTTGGCGACAAGGCGCCCAAGGCTCATCAGGAGCGTGTTGAGGAATGTGAGTTCCCCACAACAGTTGCCGGAGGTGAAGCATCATACGGCGAGAACATGCTGAATGCCACAAAGGCCGGTAGCACACTGTCATCATGGCGCAAGGTGATGTCTACCATCCTCGTGTCTGGTTGCAGCAACATCTGTGCTGAAGTGGCCGGACAGAAGATCGGACAGGCATACTTAGGAACTGACCCCGACTATATCGAGTCACCTTACAGCCAACGTTCTTATTATGATTTCTTTGATAATATCAGCAGTATTCAGTATAGTCTCTTTGGTACGCAAGGCACAACTGCCAACGCTAACTCTATCATGAGTTACCTGCAGAAATACAATGCCACGATGGCTGCTGACCTGAAAGCCAAAATCGATGCCGCTCTCTCAGCTTTGAACACTGCTAAGGCAGGTACACCGTTCGTTGTTGATTCTCATAGTGCCAACGCCAAGGCAGCAATGGATGCCATCAATGCCCTCGACGACACACTTAACGAAGCAGCATCTTGGATAGCTGCGAACTAATTAATTATTGATATGGTAATGAACAAGAAATTCCACTTCTTGGCCATGGCAGCCCTCTTAATGGGGTCTGCCATGACTTCATGTAGTGACGACAGCGAGGAAATGTCCGACGAAGAGTGGTCGGAGGCCAGACACATGGGCAAGGCCGTCGGCAACTTCACTGCCGAAGAATGGTATGCCGGCGGAGAATTGGGCACAACGATGAACGTCACCCAGGGCTGTTACGAAGACGAGACACCGGCCGTCACGCAGATGGGACTCACCGAAGCCTTCAATCGCGGAGAGCAGTTCTTTGAGCGTAATGTCACAGAGTTTCAGGCACCATTCAACGGCTTGGGTCCTGCCTATGTCCGCAAGTCGTGTCTCGACTGCCATCCTGGCTATGGACACGGAAAGCGGGTAACGCAGTACCGTGCCGAGTGGGGCAACGGCTATCTGCTCGTCATCTATCACCCTGCTGACGGACAGAACAGCGACGACGGTCCATACGTCAGCGAGGTGACAGGCATGCCTCAGACACGTGCCGTCAGTCCCTTCCTGCCACCTATCGACGAAAGTGGTATCCATCTGAGCTGGTTGCCGCTAATGGCAATGGCAGACGACAGTGAGATCTCTGCCACACAGTTTCCTGACGGAGAGAAATACGAGCTTATATACCCGGAACTGAGCATCGACCGCTCGGCATTCAATACAAATCCTACTCCCTGGGAGACTGGCAACGGTGCAGTGGCCTTCCGTCTGGAGAGCACCATCGGCATCATCGGAACAGGTCTGCTTGATGCCATTCCCGACGACAGCATCAAGGCACAGTATCAGCGTGAGGCGCCCTACGTGGAACTGAATCCCGCCTTCTGGGACAAAGAAGCCAATGACTTTGCAGCAACTGCCTGGTATGTCAATGCCTCCAGCGGCATGGAAAAGGTGAACCGTCTGAAGAAGTTCACCTACGCCATGACACGTGGCTCACTGCAGGACGGTGCCGGTGCCAATGCCATCTGGAACATCACCAACGTCACCCGCTCCGACCGTCCGAAACTCTATACGACTGCTGCCTGGGCCAAGGCGATGTCAGAGAATCCCAAGGTGATTGCTGCCATCAAGGCCGATCCGTCGTCGCCTTATTATGCCAACGGTACTGACGAAGGCATTCGCGAGGCTGTCTATAACCTGCTGCTGCCCACGACCAACCAGTTCAACAACCAATGGCACAACTTCACGCCTGAGATGTCCGACAATAACTTCTGGGCGTTCCAAGTATGGCATCGCGGACTGGCGATTCCACGTGCCCGCAATCTTCAGGATCCTGAGGTACAGCGTGGCAAACAGGTCTTCAATGAGATTGGCTGTGCTGCCTGCCACCGTCCATCATGGAAGACAACGGACGACGACTACTGGAGTCCCCAGATCATTACCTCTCAGAATCTCCAGTTGCCCCGTTATAAGAATCAGACCATCTGGCCCTATACCGACATGATCCAGCATCGTCTCTACATGAAGAACGGTATTCACGGGTCATGGTGCCGCACCACTCCGCTCTGGGGACGGGGGCTCTCGCTCATCAACACAGGCGCCGAAGACCGTCTCCACGACTGTCGGGCACGCAATGAGATAGAGGCCATCATCTGGCATGGCTACTCTAAGAAGAGCGATGCCTACAATGCCACACTCAAGTTCTACAAACTGCCTAAGGCCGATCGTGACGCAATCGTGAAGTTCTTGAGAGCCATTTGATATTGGTCACAAAGCAATAAAAAAGGCCGGAAGAGTCAACTTCCGGTCTTTTTTGTGAGTGTATCTCCAGAGTTTATGAGCGAACCTTGATGTCGATACCCTTCTTTTCGCGCAGGTACTCTACGAACTTCTCGTTGACCGGATCGAAGTAGTAGGGCCTGGTGGAAGGCCTTTCACTCGGGAAGTTATTGTAGAACCATTCCTTTGCGTAGCCGAGGGCACCGTTGCAGAACTTAGGATAGTTCTCATACATGTCGGGATAGAGGCTCTGCAGCTTGGTCTTTACGGCATCCCAACCCTCGTAATAGACTTCCTCTTCGGCGACAGTCTCCTTACTGACGTGCTCGTTGACCAACTTCTCAAAGTTCACCAGATGGTCGGCAAGCCACTCCATATCCTCTGCCGACTCACTGGGCTCGCGGTTGAATTCCTCAACAAACCAGTTGTGAACGTATGCATCGGCGGTGGTATGTTTTCTCAGAGTCTTCATCACGTCGTCGTTGGTCTTGAGCATTTCCATCAGGTGTTCCCAGTTCTTGGCATTCACATACTCCATATTACCCTCCTCAGCGGCTTTCTGCTCAAGATACTCTTTGTACTGGATGGCGACTTCTCCAGAATACGTTGCCATGATGTTCACTACATTTGTGTAGAAGGCTGAAGTTGTCGGGATATAGCCGTACTCCTTAATGAGCTTGTTCATCATGTTCTTCTTGACAATCTTGTCGGCAGTGGCGAAGTTGATGCCGTAGATCTCACAGAGATCGTCGATGGCGTCCTCCTTGAATGCTCTGTATGAGACACCCTCGTTTGTTTTACTCATGCCGTTCATCAGGATATCGAAGTTATGGTAGTCCTCATAGCAGAATTCACAGTCACCCACCTTATGCTCAGTACCGTCGCTGGGGTACTTCCAAAGTGTCCAGGGACCAGCGAGCTTAAATGTTGCTTTGTACTCTGCAAGCTCATAGCCCAGCACCTTCAGCTTTGCACCTGCCTCAGCGTTCACCTCAAGGATAGCTTGGGCTGTGAAGTTCAGTTTCTCGTTCCAGTTGTCCTCGAAGGGCGACATTGTCAGTTCTGCCTCAGCACCCAGTTTTGGTCCTACTGATACGGTCGGACCGGCGACGCCATCGATGAGGACATCCATACCGAGATAGATGCCGATGCCTGCCTCAGCGTGTACCTTAGCCTGCGGACGGATGAATGTAAAGTCGTTCTTCACCTCATTGAACTCCTTGATAACGCTCCAGCCGTCACCCTTCTCGTAGCGTACGCCACCCTTGAAGTTGTTCTCATATTCGTATTTGAAGCCCATGAAAATCTGTCCCGTCACCTTACCCTCGAGTTTTGCATAGAGGTTGGGCTGACAATTAATCACTACCGGCACACATCCTACCCAGAAGGTAAATGAATAGCTTGGGAATGTCACGAGTGTCTTCTTGAACTTGTCCTCATCAAGTTCCCACTCCTTTGTGAAGCCAAGAGTCATCTCAGGTGAGAAGGCGAACTTGCCGTCGAGACCTGCCTCAAACTTCTTGACGTATGGCACTGGCACACACACCTTCCATTTGATACCGCCATTGAGGGTGATGAAGTAATTGAGCTCGAAGTCGATGGGCACTTTCAGGTCGAAATCTACAGAGTCCTCGCTCTCAGAACCGCAGGCGAACTTCTTGTGCATCTTGATCTCCTGATTGAACGAGAGGATGCACTTGTGTGCAGAGGCACGGGTGACAGCCATCGTCTCAGGCGTGATATAATCATAGCAGCCGTCGTTCGAGCCGTTGCGGGTCTGTGCGGCCTTGTTATCTGGGTCGTGGTAGCCGTCATAGCCCAGAGGGTCGGTCATATGGATCACGGCGGGATGGATCACCTGATTGCCGTCTACATACTTCGCTGCGTAGTCGGGCATGTCGATTCCACCGGCACGTGTCTTGCTGCCTGACTGTATATTGTTGTTCACGTAGAGATCAGTGTTCAGCTGAACCTCTTTGTCACCGATCAACTCTGCCAGTGTGGCGCGCTCTACCTTCAGGATATATCGGTCGCCAACCAGTTGCTCTGAGATGGCCTTGCGGGCATAAGGCAGCTGCTCTATCTGGTGCCAGATACCGAGGGGGTGATTCACAAAAGTGGTGATGCCCAGCTTGTCGGCCAGCTCCTTGCTGACGCTGATTTCTGTGGTGTCGGCATTCAGAATTGTTACGTCTGAAGCAGTGGTGAAGTCCTGATAGGTCAGGCCGTAAGCCTCGAGCAGTTCGCCCTGAGCCTCAGGGGCGGCTGGTTGGTCATTGTCGGCCATAAAGTCATCGGTACAAGCAGTGAAAGAAACTGCGAATGTTGCTGCGAACAAGAAAGCTGTGGCCTTCTTCATGTTCTTTTGGAAATTCATTGTCTTCATAATTGTAATCTTTAAATTGTTATTTTATTATGTTCTTTTGTCCTTTTGACACTGCAAAATTATGACGTTTTTCAGGCAGATGTACGCTTTTTCGCGTTTTTCTTTCAAGATTGTTTGGCCAACAAATAAAATTTTAGCCAAAAAACGGAAGGGTGTCCGTTTCTTGGCTAAAACTATGTTGGATAGACTGTAAAATCAGTACTCGCTGACTTCCTCTATCGGTCCCTCTGGTATCGGATGTGTATCCAGGAGCTTGCGGAACTCATGCGGTGACATACCGATGGCATCCTGAAACTTACGGTTGAACGACCTGATGGCCGCAAAGCCAGCCTGCTGGGCACAGGCCGCCACGTTCCACTCACGCTTCGACATCAGATAATACATCGAACGCAGCACACGCAGGTAGTCCAGATAGTCCTCCACTGACTTATACAATGGTGAGTTGCGGAACAGCTCCATGATACGCGTCTGCGTAGTGCCTATCATCTCTGCCATTTCCTTCAGCCCAAAGTCGGGATTCTCGTAGGTGCGCTCCGTCTCCAGACGCGACTCGATCACCGCCCACAATTCATCATCGCTGCGCAGGTCGGCATGGCGCAGAAACTCCGTATGCCGCACCAGCAACTCCTTATATATATGTATGCGCCTGCGCACGTCATAGTAGGCGTCCATCTTCTGACTCAGCTGCATGTTGCGGATGACAAGCTCGTTGCACGTCTTCTCCAGATTGTCCACACGTTTCCGGAGCACTTCGTTTTCTTCTTTGTAGTCTTGCAGGTTCACTGAATGAATGTATATCGTTATTCAGCGGCAAAGATACAACTTTTCCGCGAGACTTCCAAAGATAAGCTTTCAAAAATCGTTCATTTACACAATATTGGAAAAAACAAATGATTTTTGATTGACAATTGAATAAAAAGCAGTAACTTTGTCCCCGAGAACAAACCAATGGAAAAAATGAGAAAATTCTGGCTAATGATGATGGCATGCATCGCTTGTCTGTCGTCCGCTCGGGCGACATCTGAATTGCGCGGCACACATACGGCTGCCGACGGTACGGCAATCTACCTTATCGATATGAATAGCAAGGATACACTTGGCGTCACCACCGTCAACGACTGCCGGTTTTCGTTCACGATAGAAACGTCACGCCCCATCTATGCCTACGTCGGGCATGGAAGGGAAAGAGTACACTGCATCCTCGAACCGGGCACACTCACTGTCGACCTCGACGAGAGGATTGCCTCGGGTACCCCGATGACCGATGCCTACAACGCCTTCCACCGCCGTTTCTATTCCTACAACGGCCAGCGGAACAAAGCACGTCAGGCACTTACCGCCATCAAGGACAGTATCACGCCGGAGGCATTCAACTTGCGGTGGGAACAGATTGACAACGAGTACCGCAGCCTGCAAGGCCAGCTCACCGACTCCATCGTCAGTCGCAACCGTGACAACTTGCTCGGTGCGATAGCATTAGACGATCTCGCCTACACCGACACCACCAAGTTCATGCAGCTATATGCCACGATGTCGCAGGAGATGCAGGCATTCTACATACTTAAGAACGATGTAAAGACCATCCGTCAGCAAAGCCTTACGGCGCCAGGCAAGCCGTTCACCGACTATCTTGTTGCACACGGCAATCCCGACGGGAGCGATGTCCGCCTGTCGGATTACGTCGGCAAGGATAAGTATATCCTGCTCGACCATTGGGCTTCTTGGTGTGGTCCCTGCAAGGCTGAGATGCCTTATATCAAGAGAGTATGGGAAGACTTTGCCGGTGAGCATTTCGATGTCGTGAGTATCGCCGTCAACGACAAGCGTGCCAACACCCTTCGCGCCCTTGGTACACTCGATATGCCTTGGCATCAGATCATCGATGCCCAAAGCATCCCTCTCTCCGCCTACAGCATTTCTGCCATCCCCCACCTCATCCTCTTCGCGCCCGACGGCACCATCTTGAAGCGCGGCCTGCGTGGAGAGCAGATCTACTCGACAGTCAAGCAGATTTTGAGCGAACATTAATGTCATTTCAAACTTATTTACCAACATTATTATGCGACACTCCCTGTGCTTTATTTTATTCTGCGCCGTGTTGGCCTTGACAGCCGCTTGTACGAAACCGGACCGCAGCGAGGAAGCCGACAGGCTCTGTGAAGAACTGATGGAAATGGGAGTCGAAAATCCTGAAGGGGCGGTTGAGCGCGTGGACAGTGCACAGCAAGCAGGCGTTTTCACGGCGGTATGTGCCAACTCCGTTAAAGCCCTCATCTATGAGAATGCGGGACGCAGACGGATGGCGGCCTATTACGCTGTGAGAGCCATTGATTGCGAGAAAGGGAAGGTAGTCAACACTCCAGCCGACAGCAACCACTACTACACGGCCCGCTGGATTCTGGCCGATGTTGCATATGCCAATGGCGAGTATGGAAAGTCTCTCACATTGGCCAAGGATATTCTGACGTTTGTGGGCGACGGCACAAGTCCTCAGAACACAGCCATGAAGTGCAGGGCACTGACGCAGATGGCTGAATGTGAAAGCGAGCTGAACCATATCGCTGAAGCCGAGCAACTGTTACTACAGTGTGTTGACATGTTGATGGAAAGCACACAGCACGCTGCCAAACTTGGCGATATAGACCCGCTTATCTATACGTTACTCACACTCAACGACTTGTATATCGACAACAAGATGCCAGAGCGGTCGCAGCCCCTGTTTGCGAAAATGGATACGGCCATGAACCGTATGACACGATGTCCTGACAAAACCGACTGGATTGTGCAGTTGCGCCGCAACTACGTGACCATCAGCAAAGCGATGGTCTATGCGCTAAACGGGAAGCGAGAACAGGCAGAAGCCTTGTTCCTGGAACACCGGCAGTCCCCAAATTTGGATGAAACCGACAAGACAGCGGAAGCCTCCTGTCTCGTTATGCTGGGCCGTTACGACGAGGCCCTCAGCCTATTCAACGAGGCCGACTCCATGATACACGCCAGCGGCACACCCATCACCAACATCTACGTCAAGACCTTTCTTGTGCATAAGTACGATGCACTGCAAAAGGCGGGGCGCATGGAGGAAGCGTTGGCCTTGGGCGACTATATGCGGCAACTTACTGACTCCTTGCGTCAGCAGGAGCGTCAGACCGACGTGGAGCAGCAGCAGATCATCCGTCAGAAGGAGGAGGACATCACCAACAAGCATCAGTCACTCATCATCCACCGTATCATCCTTGTTGCGGCCTTCCTCATCTGCCTACTTATTGCCTATCTGCTGTGGCGCTCCTATAAATATAATAAGGTGTTGACCGAGAAGAACTGTAAACTCTACGAGGAGATAGAGCAGCGCGAACAGGCTGAAGCGGAAGAGCAGCGTCAGTTGCAATCGCAGCCCAAAGAAAACCTTACTACCGAGCAACAACTTTACCGCCGCCTCTGCATACTAATGGACGAGCAGAAGCCCTATACCGATGAGAATCTGAACCGTGACACGCTGGCCCAGCTCCTCGGTACCAATGCCAAATACGTGGTGCAGGCCATCCGCGAATGCTCACACGGTGAGACCGTCAGCGACTTCATCAACCGCTATCGTCTGGAGCACATCGCCAATCTGCTGAAGACAACTGATGACTCCATCGCCATCATCGGCGAACTCTCCGGCATTCCCAGCCGCGTCACGCTATCCCGACTCTTCCGCAACGTCTACGGTATGACGTGCAGGGAGTATCGTCAGGTATCTCGGCAAAAATAGCAGAATTTCCTAATTTGAAACATTTTTTCTCACCAGTGAAACATCCGTTTCGCTGGTTTCTTGTATCTTTGCCTCACAAATCTAAAACAAAATAATTTCAAATAAACAAATTACGCTTATGAAAAAGATTATCATGACGCTCGCAGCCGTCCTTTGCTGCGCAATGATTTCAACTGTGTTCATCGCATGCAGTGTTAACGACGACAATCCAGTCGACCCTGGCAACAATGAGGAGAACTGGGATCCCAATACGAATGTATTCAGTTACACCACCGACGGCCAGACGCTGTATTACAGGCTCAGGACAGACACCATCAGCAAAGAGACATATGCACTGGTAACCTATCAGCAGTATCAACAGGAATACCAAGATGAAACGCTGATAGAGAATTACATCTCAGATTATGCAGGTGATATAGTGATTCCAGAGACCGTAGCATACAAGGGCAAGACATACCGCGTGACCACCATCGGGGATCATGCTTTCTTTGGGTGCAGCGACGTGACTTCCATCACCATTCCAGAAAGCGTGGATAGCATAGGCAACTATGCCTTCAGGCATTGCGCCGGCCTGACATCACTCGCCATCCCTGAAAGCGTAGTCAACATCGGTAATTGTGCGATTGCTGATTGTGCCAATTTGGTTTCCGTCAATATTCCGTCTAAAGTGACGACGCTTTCAATGGGTTTGTTCTTACGCGACAGCAGTCTGGCTTCCATCACCATTCCCGAGACAGTGGACAGTATCAGCAGTTGGGTGTTCTATGGCTGTAGCAGCCTTTCTTCCATAAATATTCCCAAGGGGGTAAAAAGCTTGGAATATTCAGTATTCTCTCACTGTACAGGTCTGACCGCTGTCACGATTCCCGAGGGCGTGACCATCATCGACGAGTTTGCTTTCGAAGAATGCACTGCTCTGAAGACCATGACCCTACCGGAGGGCGTAGCCAGTATTGGCTATTGTGCCTTCTCTAATTGCACGAACCTATCCAGCATCAACATCCCTAAGAGCGTGACCAGCATTGGGGATTTTACATTCTATGAATGTAGCAGCCTAACCTCTGCGATCATTCCCGAGGGCATGACGACCATCGGAGCAAATGTCTTTACGGGGTGCTCCAGCCTTGCATCCATCACCATTCCCGAGGGTGTGACCTGTATTGACTATCAAGCCTTCTATGGTTGCAAGAGCCTCACCTCTATCACCTTACCCAAGAGTTTGACAACGCTTGGAGACAATGTGTTTAATGAATGTACTAGTCTGACCGCCATCACCATCCCCAAGAACGTCACCAGTATAGGCCTTATGATTCTTGAGATGTGTTATGGTCTTGAATCCATTATAGTAGAAGAGGGAAATACTGTCTATGATTCGCGTGGCAACTGCAATGCGCTTATAGAGACTGCGACAAACACATTGCTCGCGGGCTGTCAGAATACTGTCATCCCAGAAGGCATAACCACCATCAGTTTAGGGGCATTCTATAGATGTTATCCTCTGACCTCCATCACGATTCCAGAGGGTGTGACTAGCATGTATGACGGCGCTTTCCAAGCAACCGGCCTGACTACCGTCTCCATCCCCAGCACAATGACGTTCATCGACATCTGTGTATTCCAAGATTGCGCCAGCCTGACCCAAGTTTATTGCCACGCTGATAACGTTCCTAAAACTGGGGAAACGGCGTTCGACGGAGTGCCTTTCGCTTCCGCCACGCTCTATGTGCCCGCCGGCTCTGTGGATCTGTACAAAGCTGTTTCGCCCTGGAACAAATTCGGAAATATCGAGCCTCTCAAATAGAAAAATAAGAAATAAGCAACGAATATGAAAAAGATATTAATGACGCTCGCAGCCGTCCTTTGCTGTGCAATGACAATGGCGGTATTCTCCGCTTGTGTGAGTGACAACATCGACAATCCCGTCCCATCAGGCGACGTGAGTAAGGAGGTGGTCATCGACCTCGACTCTATCGTCATCAAGCCTTATTTGCAGTTTGGTGCGTCGCTTGCTGATGTAGAGAAATACATGAAGGAGAATTACCCCGACTGGACTGACAATAACCCCGATGCTTTGAATGAGTACCAACAGCAAGAGGGATCGACTTGGAAGAAAACCTATACAAAGGCCAACAGGACCATCAAATACCTTTTTGGAAACGCCTCTGGTGGCAGTCTTCTTCTTGTTTCCTACGGTTTCAATTCACCCATATCGCTTCCAGCAGTAAAAGCCGAATTGGAGAGTAAAGGATTCACATACGAAGGCATACTGAAATTCGACGATTACGACGCCGATGTTTGCAACCTCTTCCTTTCTGCCGATAAAACCATCGAAGTGCAGCTTTCTTATTGGGCGAAGGACGGCGGTAGCTGGACTATCAGTTTCCAGAACTTAGACGAGTATGACCTGCAATTCCTCGTGCCAGAAGATGTCACCAAAGGATTTGTTGTCGGCCTCGATTCAATCGTTATCAAGCCTTATCTACAGTTTGGTGCGTCGCTTGCTGATGTAGAGAAATACATGAAGGAGAATTACGCCGACTGGACATACACGAAAGACGAACAACAAGAGGGCGCACTTTTTACAACATATTACAAAAAGGACGACGAAGTCATTGTATTCACTTATGATAACACCCCTGCTGGCAGTCTTCGCTTGGCTACGTATGGCTTCTACAATACAGAAGTATCGTTCCCAACCGTAAAGGCCGAACTGGAGCGCAACGGATTCATATATCAGGGCAAGTTGAATTTCGAGAGCCTCGGTCTCACCGATGAATATCAGATATTCCTCACAACCGACAAATCCATCGAAGTGCAGTTCTGCCGTCGGAGTGACAGTTGGGCTCTCGGCTTCCAGACTTTTGATAAGGACGACCTGAATTACCTCGTGCCTGCTAACTGATTGTGCCTATCAGTGCCTGGCCCCAGTCCTTAGTTTTTCAGCGCAGGGGACAGGTCTTAGCTATCAATCATCATACGAATCCCTCACCAGTTGTTGATACCGGTGAGGGATTTTTTTCGAAATTATTTTGGTCGTTCCAGAAATATTACCTAATTTTGCATCATAAAGACGAAGAAAGCGATGTCGAATTAATAAAAACCTTTTATGAAACAAAGAATACTGTTATTCCTGATGCTTCTGATGGGAGCTGGTCTTGCCACTTTACCGATGGCTACGATCCATGCACAGACCAAAAAGACCAATAAAAGTGCTGTCGTACGGGGCAAGAAGAAGACGACGACCCCGAAAGCCAAGGCCAAGACAACGCAATCGGCCACTTCCAAATCGGCTAAGACAGCCTCTCCTGTCAGCGGAGGTATTTTTGAGGGCTCGCTGCTCTACCGCAGTGAAGAATACCACAGTGCCATCGTGCGCAAGTTCTCCTACGGACGTGCCTATAACGGCGCCCGCACCACAATCGTGACAGTGAAAGGTAAGGCGGTGCACATACTTGACGAACCGATGCATCTGCACACAATCGTCAATATGGACAACAACACGGTCTATATGTACAGCGACCTGACGAAAAGTGGATTCAAAGGCACCACAAAGGATCTGGAAGCATTTATCAACGTCTATGACCCGGACTATCAGATCGGCGACCAGAAGAAAGTTTCCACGCTGAGTCTGACCAACGAGAAAGCGACCCTCGACAACCAGAAATGCAGCATCTACAGAGGAGATGTAACAATAGGCGACATAAACCGCCTTGACGTTGAAATGTGGCTATGGGACAAATACAAGGTTACGAAAGCCTACAATTACCTGCTCTTTGGCATCCCTGTGCCCGGAATAGTGAGGAAGGGCATCTATTCGCAGATAGGCTCTGTGCCCCTGCTCGGCAAGATGAAAAGCATGGTGGCGATGGAGTTGGTGGCTTATTCTGCCTACAGGGTGAATGCGTCTGACATGCTTCCGCCGTCGTCTGTCACCATCGAGACCTATAAAGACAATAAGCAGCTCACCCGGCTGTACAAAGACAATAGGAAACAGCTCAAGAAACTAAAACTCTCTCCCGAGTCGAAGTCGAAGAAAGAGACGATGCGCAATATCCGTGACCGCTGGGACTTTGCCGACGACTGGCTCAGGAAACCCGTCTCGACCGAGAATAACGCAATAGCCTGGCGTACACTCGGCAATTCTCTGTTGGAAATAGCCAATACATTCTCTTCCAATGGCAAAGACCAACCGTCGGCATTACCGACAGCAAGAGACGACGGAGGCGATAACATGGCGTATAACGACGACTACGACGACGCTGATGACTCAAAGACAAAGACCCGGAAGAACAAGGAAAAGAGCGAGGAAACCAAAAAGAAGATCAAACAGGGCGAGTTCGCAGCAAGGTCGATGAAGTCATCTTCGAGGACTTATGGAAGCTATGTGAATACTATCATCGGGTTGAAAACTCAGACCATAATGAGAGGCAGAAGCTTCGATGAAAAGAAAAAGGAGGTGAAGAACTGTCAGGATTACATGAAGCAGATCCGTGAGCGTTATGAGGCTGGTTCCGGGCAGAAGCTGCCGGGAGCCAATGAGCAGTTGGAGAGATGGAATCCCTCGCCCAGCGACCTGATGGAGAAATGCAACGCATGTGGCGGCGACGGGAAATGCAGCGACTGTGAACATAAGGGTAACCGCAAATGCAGATATTGTGGCGGGAAGATCAACGTAAGTAAAACAAAAGAATGGGAAACCTGTGTCAATTGTCATAATGGGAAATGCAGAACCTGTGACGGTACTGGCAAGTGCCAGAAGTGCGAGGGAAGGGGCGACTTCTGAAGTAATATCATTATAGGTGTTTTCTGCTATTTGCGGCAAGGAACTCGGTAGGAGAACATTTGACTCTCTCCTTGAATTTCTTTTGGAACTGACTGCGGTCTGTGAAGCCACATTCTTGAGCGATGGTGTCATTGTTCCAGCCCGGATGCTCCTGTATTAGACGCTTGGCTTCCTCAATGCGCAGATTGGACAGCCAGTCGTTGTATTTCAGACCCTGCTGGCTAAGCCAACCCGCCAACAGATATTTCGGCACGCCAATCTCTGAAGCGGCGACAGGCTGATAGAGTCTGCTTTTCAAGTGGCCGCCCTTGGCAATCCACTTTTCTACGGCGTGTGTCACACGATCCATAGTTTGTTGAGATATCCCTTCCTGAGTCCCTTCGGGTGCAGGGATGACGGTATCTAAATTATCGCTATTCGATTTTTCGCTCTTCACTTCTTCCACGGTATAGACAGTACTGACGGCATAGTGGCAGAAGTTGTCACCAAGATAGAAAATGCCGATAAAACAGAAAATAGCGAAGAGGGCAAGCCACCAGCCGTGGCCGAAAATCATAGCGGGAATGGCGGCGGCCATCAATGCGAGAATGATGATACTATACTGCATCCAATTCAATAGACCGTCCATATCGCTGTCGTAATAGTTGTCCAAGGCATTGCGGATGTTGCGTAGGTAGTGAATTTGTCTGACCGTATAATATAGCTGCATGGCTGCATAGCACACACTGGCGGCTACCTCTGTCCAAAACAGCCACCCACTCCATGCGCCCAAGGTGATGAGTATCATGGCCACGCTCCATGTCAATGGGCCGATGTATTTTTCTATGCGGCTGATGTGTCTCTGTTTTAGCAGCAGTAGCATAGCCAATGAGAGCAGTGCTGATGCGGGAATGAACATGGCGAGATTGAGCATCACAGCTCGTTCCACCCCATAGGCTCGCAGATGCAGCATGTATTGTAGCAAGAACTGTATGCATATCAGAGCCGTGCCTCCGGCCATGAGCCAGCGCGACCGGTTAACAATTGTATTAGCCACTGCCCGCTCAGGGAGCAGCAGTAGCTTCATCGTCAGCAATGCCATCATGATAATGGCGATCAGTTGCATCACCTCCATTTGGCTGCAAAGTTACCATCGACATCTACCGGTATATGACCATTGCCGAAAAAAACAAGTCCGGCTACTGGTTCCGTTTGTTCCGTGGTTCCTACACGCTCAGAAACTTCCTTAAAGAGCGAAAAAGAAAACGAGACAAAGAAAAATCCCCCCTGCACCCCTCTTATAAGAAAGAGAGCGGAGTTAAAGAAAAA
>JAEEGL014905771.1_pt1 | contig 32979 bp, 18 predicted proteins | sample 9134231 | NCBI WGS metagenome assembly JAEEGL01 (sample SAMN16246548, study PRJNA631951) | gut metagenome | biome: gut microbiome; feature: rumen; material: fiber-attached | host: Bos | place: Iran: Karaj | collected 2018-10
AATAATTTTATAAATCCCGTTAATATATATATATAAATAATAAAAATTATTATTATTTAAATTTTTAAATAAGGAGAAGAGAAAAAATGAGAAAAAGTTTTTTAATTTTTTTGTTAGATTTTATTTGTATTATAATAAAATTTATTATTAATATTTATTGTTAAAAATAAAATAAGGGTATTATTAAATACCCTTATTTTGAATTAAGATATTAATTTATTGTTTTTGCTATAGAATTTTCAAGTTTATCCATGAGTTTATTATATGCAGCTAAAAGCTCTTTGTTTTCTTTTGTACGTGGTAAAACATTTAAAACATCACAATATTCTTTTTTTACAAGCTGATACAAAGTTACGCTTTCCCAATTTGATAATTTTATAGTATCAGTCTTTACAGAACTATTAGTTATTGTTGTACTTTTAGAAAGGATAACATTACGGTCTTTTGGTTTATGAACTCCTTTTAAGGCTAAATATTTTTCAGCATTTTCCTTTGAGATTTTTTTACCAATTATACTTTGTTTCCATCCTTTTTTTGCTGGGATTTCAACGCCTAATAATCGATATTGATCATTATTACAGGCAATACCAGATTGCATTCCGGAAAGAAGAAATTCTTCTGTAATTTCTATATAATCGTCATTTACTTTTTCCATGTCATAAAAATTAATATTGTTCATATTGCAACTCCTATTTATTTGTAAGTTTTTCATACATTTTAAAGAGTTCTGCAACACATTCTGATTCAGTCATTTTTGTACTAAATCCGTATGCTGACATTACTGCTCTATCGTTATCCTGGTGTGCTTTACGTAGTTCTGGAGGCATTACAGTTTCATCATAAAGATCTGCAAGAGAACAGTCTGGATATTTTGCACGAGCATCTAAGATACCTTGTGCAGTTTGCTCTATTTTCTTTCGCTGTTCTTCTGTTGGATTACACCAAGGAAAATTGTTATACACAATATCCTTACTGTAACGGTAACGCATTTCTAGTCGTCCACAAACAGCTCTCATCCAAGCCATATGGACATTTGATGTAATAATTCCAAATTCATATATATTTGCATTTGGAATTATTTGAACACTATCATTGACAATTATGTCATAACTCATAAATCCAATTGGAACATATCTACGTCGTTCCGAAGAAACTCTTGGTACCAAAAGATAAAAACCTTCTGTTGGTTGCCGTACTTCTTGAAATAGTGTTGGTGTTTCTGCATCTTTTTTAGTTGCTGCCTTTGTACTATTTAATCTGAATTGTTTTACAGCTTCAACACGTTTCATTATTTCAGTTGATTTTCTTAAATCAGAAGGATTTGCATTTACCAACCAAATACAATACCTTTTTTTATTATTAATATACTCTTCTGAGCCCAAAATCTGTTTTATGTATTTTTCCGCACTTGGTTCTTTTTTTAGTATGTCCTCTTTTTCTATTTCAGTTAAGAATAAGAATCCGCCATCTGTTGGTTTATTACCGTATACCATTTGAGGAACATCGTTTAATGATTTTACACGGCTTTCAATAAATATATCAGGTGCATCTATTAAATATCCATTTATATTTTTTACCATTACTTTCTGACTTTCATTTAGATAAATTATTTTTTGTTTTTTTGTTTCTAAAGAACTGAATCCCAAAATAACGCAATGTACATGAGCTTTTAGATTTGCTTCACTATCCCATCTAAATGTTCTGTAAGCAAAATCAAAATGTATGCCAAATTGATTAAATAAAGGTTTCCAAATAGCTGCTACTTGTTCACCTTGAGTAATTGAATTAGTAGATACTAAAGCACATTTTATATTTGTATTCTTAATTAATTCTGCAGCCTTATAATACCAACCTGATACATAGTCTATTTTTCCCGCAGTTTTATAAGGTTTTCCTTTTTCATCCAAAAATATGTCTAGCATATCCTTTTTTTGAGATTCTGATTGTAGACTATATCCAACAAAAGGAGGGTTTCCCATTATGTAGTTCAATTCAGATTTTGGAACTACACTACTCCAATCTACTCTAAGTGCATTGCCTTCAATGATATTTGTATAATTATCCAAAGGCAAAAATGATGCAGCTGAATTTGTGATAGAGTTAGTTTCCTGAAGCATCTGACATTCTGCAATCCAAAGAGCTGTTTTTGCAACAACACAAGCAAAATCATTTATTTCAATTCCATAAAATTGCTGAATATGAACCTTTACAAAGTTATATCCAAACAATTCTGTGAACGTTCCTTGATTTTCATTTCCACCAATCATTACACGCAAGCATTTATTTTCAAGTCGTCTTAACGAAAGATATGTTTCTGTAAGAAAATTTCCGGAACCACACGCTGGATCTAAGAATGTCAGATTTCCAAGTTTTGTCTGAAATCTGAGCAGCTTCTCATTTCGTGTAGTAACTTGTTTAATATTTTTAATTTCTTCATATTCTGCATTTAATTCATCCATGAATAATGGATCAATAACTTTATGAATATTTTCAATAGATGTATAGTGCATACCACCAGAACGTCTTGTTTCCGGATTTAATGTAGATTCAAATACAGCTCCGAAAATAGTTGGTGAAATATCTGCCCAATTAAAATCTGCACTTGCTTTATTTATAAGCAAGTCTTTTAATTCATCCGTAAAGTTTGGTATTAAAAGATCTTCCTCTGTAAATAATCCGCCATTTACATAAGGAAAAGCTGCAAGTTCTTCTTTTAAGAATGGGTCTCTTTCTTCTGTTTTTTGATCCAGGATTTTAAAAAGATTTAATAAAGCTTCTCTTAAGTCTTTTGCTTCATACTGCTTTAAGTAATCTCCAAACATTGATTTATGACCAAAAATTCCTGCATCTTCAGCATAAAAACAAAATACCAGGCGAACGCAAAGCATATTAAGACTTTTTAGACAAGTTTTTATATCAATGTTTTTTGCGAGCTTATACTGTTCAAGAAGATGATCATAAATTAAACCGACAATATCACCCGCTTTAATTGAAAGTTCCATCTCTTTTTTTAAATGCTGGCTTCCAGTGTCTGTTATAAATGCAAGACGATAATATTCTTCCTCAAGGTTTTCAAGCAGTATTTCTTCCGGTTCTCCATTTGGATCTTCCATATCATAAACTAGAAAGGATTTGAAATTGCATGTTACTACCCATCTAGGATGTTTTGATAAAGGCAATTCTGTTATATAGCGTTTTGCCTGTTGGAAAGGATTTAATAAAGTTCCGTCTGACTGCTCTATAGGTTTTCGAAGGTCTTTATTTATACTTTTTTGTTCAATAAGAACTTTAGTCTGTGATATGTATCCATCAATAAAAGATGTATGGTCTAGTTTTACCTGGTCCTCAAAACTTATAAATGTAGAAAAATCTTTTACTCCATACACATTACATAATAAATCAAGCCAGAACTTTTGACTCTCCCCTTTTTCATATCCTTTATCTTTCCAGTCCTCACTAAACTTTTTAGCTGCTTTCTGCTGTTCTGCTTGTGTCATATATTTACCCTTTTATTTTTCTACCAATGAACTTGTCACCATTTTTATGTGTCATATGAGTAGGATCTTCTGCAACCCAAATATCTGTATCCCATGCAATACGAGAATAAACTTGTAACATTTTCTTTGTATTTGCAAATGCCGTTATGAAAGCAATTTCCATATCTTCATTTTTTGGTTTACATAAGTCTTTTATGAAGTTAACTCTATCTATAGTAAATTCACCAGTACTCGTATATGCCTCTATAAATAAAATACGTTTATGTTTTTCATCATATAAGATAATGTCAGGTAATTTTGGAGAATCTGATAGTACTCTTATTCCTAATTCTTCTAATTTGTTATCATCACATTGTAATTTACGATTCGAAGTATCTCCAATATATAACAATAAAGCTCCAGAGGCAAAGTTCCTTACAAATGTTTCCAAAATTGCTTTCTGAAGCTTATTATGTGGACTTCTTCCCAATTTTATTGTCAGATTACCATATTGTACTGGATAACCTGGTTCAAGTTTTTTAGTTTGTTTTAATGTATCAGAATACTTTTCGTGTGTTTCTAGATATACTTTTAGTTCTTCTTCCCATAAATCAGTTTTATATTTTCGAATCAATTTTGCAAATTGTGATGTTATTCGATAAGCATTATTTCTATCATTGGATGCAAGTCCTTCTTTTTCTTCCATAATTGCATTTGCAACAAATACTTTTAATGTATCATCTCTAATAGTTTCTCTAGAATTTTCTTGATAACCCTTATTATCTAATCCTGCTTTGTTGGGATAATGAATATTTATAAATTCGATAATTTCGTGGGTTCCATGGTAATTCTCTGATATAGAATTCCATTTCTTTCCTGGTAACATTTCCAAACATGCAGTCATTACTAAGACACATCTAGGATTATAGTATCTTTCGGGCATCCCAATAAGTTTTAAAATTTGTTTTACATCATTTAAAACTTCATAATCATAATTATCTACAATTCTTTTCATATTAATATATCCTCTATATATGGAAGGTTATTTAATTCTTTTGCATTTACCTGAGTACTACCGTTTAATAATCTAAAATATAAATCATATTCTTCTGACATTAATAGATTATAGATATCTGTTAATTCTTTGTTCGATATCTTGGTTTTATCTTTTTTAGTAAGGTAGTTTACATGATTTTCAACTGAAATATATTTCTGTCCATTTAGAGCTTTATAAATACAACATTGTATTCTACGCTGTTCTTCTTTAGAAGACAGACGTCTTACAAATATTGTATTTATATTATCCAGTAATAATTTATCAGCAGAGACAGAAACATATTGAGGTTTATTCTGCTTTATAGGAAATAAAAGTTTTCCATTAATTATGTTTGCAGTTCTAAACATCGGTACATAATTATTTTTCTGACTAATACTAATTTCGTTTTTATTTCTGAATTCTACTACAGGACCTGTCTTAAATTCATACCCCATATCAATGAAGGTTTTATTTGATTTTGAAAATTTCGAAAGTATCTCTACTTCTTTATTCTTACTAGGAATAAGTAAATAATTATTTGTTCCTATATTTTTTATAGTATTACTTAAAATTGTAAAGCTTTCTTTTTGACTAAAAGTATCATCATTATAAACTTCAATTTTGATATTCTTTGATTGTGTATTATTTTTATACCCTGAGAATATCATCGTTTCTTGCAAAACATTTTCGGAACTAAAAGCTTTATCTCTATCATTAAAAATACAAATATTTTTAATATTAGTATTATTGAGAATATATTGTCTTGTATTCTTAAAATATTCTCCAGAAGTCCATGAACGTGGAACGATAAAAACAAATTCTCCGTTCTCTTTTAAATGCTGAATTGTTTTTCCCATAAATAGAGAATATAAGTTTGGTTGCCCAAAAACAAATTCTTTCATCTTTGAGGCTTCCTGTGAATCCTTTCGTATTTTTTTATATGGTGGATTCATTATAGCTATATCAGCACTAGGAATGTTATCCATAAGTAAAAAGTTTGAAGTTTCTATTTTTGCAGAAAAGCTTATATTGCTTTCTTTTGAAAACTTCTCTATTTGTTGAATGTTTTCTTTTAATAATGGAATAACGTTTTGATCATTTTCAATAAGGATACAAGAAATATTTTTGCATCCTTTGGAAATCAATTTCAAAACTACCGCAATAGTTAATGCACCATTACCAGCACCTGGTTCAAGTATTACAACTTCATTTTGATTACATGTCAAATAATCTGCCATTTTTATAGCAGATTGTTTTGATGTAAAAAATTGAGCTTTATGTTTACGTTCTTTTTTTGAAAAAACTTTCTGGTATTCTTCTGTTCGTAAATATACTTCATCCAATACTGATATAGTCACAAAAACATCCTTTATTATCTTTATATATTATCGTTAATTTCAAACAATTATTCTATATTTGTTCTGTGTGTATTGATATACTTCTCTTTATTTTACAATCTGAAATTGATTTCCACATTTCGAACATTTAATTTCAAGACCTGGCTTTCCCCATACGTTAGAACATCCGCAGCTGTACTTTAATCTCTTTCCGCCAGTATATGATTTAATTTCTATCTTCTGTGGCAAGGTTTTATTTTCACTATTATAAAAAGAATCCGCCCAAGGAAAAGAAAATCCGGAATTCAGGAACTCTTTTGTTACTTTATAAAACTTTCCGGATTCATCAATAATCTGTGTAATTGCATATCCGGTAGTCTTACCACCTTCGAAGCCTGTATCTGTAGGAATAAGACCGAATGAAATCATTACACTCGCCCACTTTTTATTATGATACCCTACACTACTTTTATTTCCGTTTATTTCTAAATAAAGATGAGTCATTTCATGAACTATAGTTGCAAGCTCTTTTTCAATCGGCATTATTCCAAAATAGTTTGGATTTAAGCATAGTTCATGTTTTACAGAATTGTCAGAATTATTTACAAATCGTTTTGGAGAAAAATATCCGATTGTATCTGTAGTACGGCTGAGCGTAATAATACAATCAGGTAATTCATTGTTAAACAATTCCTGATTATAAAAATCAAAAGCTTTTTTTATCTGGGTATAAATATCCATTTATAGTTCTATCCGTTAGGTCTGTTTTCTCCAAACTTCATCATATTAGACATCTGTGTACTTGTAGCACTTGGATGCTTCATTTCATAAAGAGATTCTTTTTCTGATTTATATCTTGGTCTTTGTCTATAATTATAAGACGTACCTCTAGATGAATAATGCCCGCTATTAAAGTTATTACCCGCAGTATATTGTACTATACGAACTGTACCTTTAAACATTTCTACCGGATTTTTCTTTAACTTTTTATAACGTACGTGCATATAAATAGAAGCAATCAGACCTATCGGATATGTATACCAGAATAATATTAAAGGTAATCTTGAAGTTAAAACGACAGATAATAAAATCTGTGAAACCAAGATAAAGGCATCAAACAAAGTTCCCAACAAAAATCCCTGAATTATAATTTTTGAAATAATTAAAAATATAATTGCAATAAATATTATTTCTAATTTTGATTCTTGCCAGTTTATTATTTTCCATTCAAAATCTAATATGTTCCAGGATAATATTAAAGCTGCAGCCAAAGTAACATATAATTCATTCACAAAATAAAAATAATTGCATTTAAAGTATTTTGATTCTATGTTATGTATGACACCTTTATATTTATTTAGTTCATTATGGTTAGAATTATCATTTGGAATATATTCATCATTTTTATATTTCTTTTCTATTTGTATAGAATAAAAAAAATGTATTAACCCTAATACTACCGGAATTAACAAAACATAAACTATTGAGCATTTCTGGTTTTCTATTTTTCCTAAATACTGCAGACAATAATTCAAATAATTAATCATAAACTGTTCCTATTAAAAAAGGCTTCTGATTAGTAATCAAAAGCCTTTGTAAACATTAACTATCGATACATACCTAAATCAAAAAATCTTACTACTTTATTCTCAATTGGTGATATTAAAATCTCTGGCTCAATCTGAACTTTAAAGGTATCATAATCATTCCAATTTCCATCTTCTGCATATTTTATATACTCTAGAACTGTATAAGTATTTGATGGTAAATCTTCATACTGATCATATAACACAACTGAATCTAATTCAAAATCCATGTAGAGTTTTTTATAGATACCACCATCTTCATAAGGAGAAGAATAATATTTTAATTTTATTCCATCATAGAATGAACCAGTATAATATACATTGTATCTGTCAAATAATTGAGCCATATCCTTGTATTTTGGACTATCATACTTACTCTTATAATTTTTATAATTAATCTCTTCTGGTACTTTTAGATATGTTAAAATATTATCAATAATTGTTTTTTCATTTTGATAATAAAACATAATTTCTCTATTGTTTTCATTAGTAAAATGACGTATAGTCATAAAATTAAGACCTGGATTATCAATTACTGCTTTATATGGCTTATCAATATTTGTTTTCTTAATAAGTTTATGTTCTTTATCATAGCTATCTCTTGTTGTATTATTTACTGATAAATCTAGTTCATAATGAACTTTATTCTTTCCATCTGAAAGAGTCAGAAAATGTCCTTCTTCTTGTTCACAAATATAATCTCTATAATAACTAAGATTTATCATCGGTAAACAATAAACATATATTGTATTATCCAATATTTCAAATGTATCCGGTTCTAATTCGAATAAATCTGTAAATGAATCCGGATCTAAATAGTCTATAGTTCCTTCAAAATATTTTTCAAAAAATTTCGAATTGCAATGATTTGCTGAAATATAGTTATTGTATAAACCATTTTTTGCATTTAATGGATTACCATCATATTCAATATAAGAACCGCAATTTTCTAATTGTAATAAAATTACATAATGAGTTTTATCAAAAGATATTGTATTAATATGTTTGAAGAATTTTTCTTCCTCAGGTTTTATAGATATTTTACTTATATCAAAAACTTCTTTAGTATTTTTTTCAGAATTATTATCGTTTTCATTATTATTTGTATTTGCAGCATTCTGACATGAAACAAGCATTAACAATGCTGTTACAGCAAGTAGTAAATTAATTTTCTTCATTTTTAACCTCTTCATAATTTATATATTATATAATTAATAATGTCAATGACATTTTTCAAACATAAATATTTTTATTAATCTCTTATATAAAGGCTCTTGAAATTATCGTTGGTAAAATCATTAGTTTTAACAGTAAAGTTTCCTGTAGAATCATATACATATTCCTGGTAATTACGATAGCATTCTCTTATTTCAACAGTTGCTGGAATAATTCTTTCTTTCCCATTAATAGTAATTATCAAATGATAAGTGAGATGTCTTAAAGAATTAGTATTATTGCTTGGGAAAAATCTTGCATATCCATAATTATTTTTGTTTTCATCACAAATAATAAGCTTTGTATCAAAAAGTCTGTTTGCATAATCACTATTATAGTTAAAATCAAAACTAGATTTATCATTATAAAGTGTATATTCTGTATCATGCTGAATAGGAAGTGTACCTGTATAAGTATCTACCCACCAGCCATTGTGTTCATCCCAGTCACCGGATCTTTTATATACACCTCTAACAAGAGTAAATTCATTTCCAGTATTTGAAAAGATTTTCTTTAAATAATTGTCTTTATTACCATTTATATAAAAACCTAATGCACTATTACCATCTATTGAGCTATATGGTATTTCAAATATCAATAAGTCTGGCTGTTCTCTTACAAAACCTGGAGTATGAACTGACCAATTACGCCACCCACCATCATTTTCAAAATAGTTCCAATGCATCGAACATCCACTACGCCAGCTTGTCGGTTTTCCACTATGATCTTCACTTCTATTGGCATAATTTTTATTATAATTAATCTTACTTGAAGTAAAATAATATTTTTTATTATTTGCAATAATATAAGGTTTTTTTATTCCGAGACGCGGATAAAAACTTGATGATGCGTAATCGGGTTTTGTCCAATTTCCTTTATCATCAATTAATCCATCATATCCATGATCTCTCATTCCTTCCGGATTATTTTTATCATAAGTGTATACTTCACAAACCAACTGACCGTCATTATCAACGAAATCACTAAAATTTAATGGATACCCCTTGTTGGTTTGTTCTTGTTTTCCCATAGTAGCTGTAAAATACTGTCCCTTATGTTTTGGTTCAATAATAATATAATGAGTTTCTCCTTCTCCAAAAATTAATGTTTGATTATCTCTTATTTTTGCCATATCATGTTTTGGACTATCATAGTTTACATTCGGCATAGAAAATCCGCCGTCATATCGCTTGAAATATATATTAAATTCATCATCAGAAGTAACTCCATCATCTTTTTTAAATTGTGAACATACTGTAAAGTTAAATGACTTTCCATCAACTTTTTTAGTACATTCCCTATCAGAATACTGAGTCACAACAAATTTAACACTATAATCATTAGGAATCTCCCTGTTTGCAATAATACGTATTTTACCTTCTCCAGCATGAGGATTATCCTGCAGAGAGTCATGGTTTTCTTCCACGATAACATCAAAGAAGTTTTCTGTAATGTCACCCAATAATCTTTCATGAGTTACCTTAATGGAATATTCCGGCGGATAACAAAGATAATCAAGCTCCATCTGATTTTTATATTTATCATAATTTGCCGTACCCCTATCAAACATCTTGATTTCAAAAGAAGACTGTTTTGAAAGGTTCAATAATTTCGGGTTATAAACGACACGTACACTGATCGTTACAGTTCCAATTCCGTTCACAACACCAGTAATTGTAGAAAGACCTTCCTTATTTGCCTTAAGTGTAATTTCCTGTTCATCATGATCATCTTTAACGACAGAAACAATTTCTCCCTGACAAGAGGTATACCACGTTGCAACATAATTATTTGGTCTCAGGTTATACCCAACTTTATATTCCTGACCTGGAAATAACTGAATCGAATTAGACATTACAGAAAAATATCGGTTTCCCTTTACCTGAATGTCACAAGTCTTCAAGTCACCTTTATAGAAACAGTTTAGTATAACACTTCCCTCTTCAATTCCCATAATAGAGCAGCTTCTTCCACTGTCATTTAATACCTGGGCAATAGTTGTCGTAGTTCCATCGGCTTCAACTTTCTGTCTCTGAATGCTCCAATGAACATCATCATAATCACTTAATGAAGCTCCAAGGATATTTGCAGTAACTGTAAATGTATTACCGCTGTCTACATTTACTTTATCTGTAGAAAGTGTAAAGTAATTCTGTAATTCAGAAACATCAATATATACAGTCTTTTTATAATCTGCTCCGCACTTATTATGTGTTACTGTAATAACTGCAGTTCCCGTATTAACCTTTCCGGTTTTAGAATCTGACTTTAATGACAGAGTTACTTCCGGACCTTTTTTCGGATAAATTGATACACATGAATTTCCACTTATAGACCAGCTGATATTCTCCTTATCACTTTCATTAAAATCCTTTCCTGAAAGAGTAGCCTTGATGTTCTTTGAAGTGCTTCTCGGATTCAAAAGAAAACTTGTCTGATTCAGATTAATCTTATTTATGGATTCTTCTGATTCATCATAAATCTGAACTGTAAGCTGCGATTCACTGTTGTCATAAGTATTAATCGCACGTACTATAGCTGTTCCGGTTTTCAATGCCTTTATGCAGCATACTTTACTTGTTCCAAATACTTCACAAATCGAATCATTATCAACTGTGTATTTAACAAGATTATTCATACTGTTTGAAACAGACGGTACATTGATACTTTCAAAATACATATCTCCGACCGGAACACTTACTGCAGAATCAGAGAATGAAATCTCACCAAATGGAGAAACAAAAATTGCAAAATCAAATTTAAGATTAAGCGGAGTATAGCATACCCTTACTTTGGCAATACCCTCATTTAATGGTGTAATAACCCCTCGGGTACCTATTCCATTGAGCTTTACAACATCACCTGTACTTCCATTTGTATTCTGCTGAGAATATATACTCCAGTCCAGCCTTGCTGTATCAAGATTACTTACATTATTTACTTCAATGTTTACAGTCTTATTCTGTCCCATCGGAGCAAGATAGAGAAGCTTGTCTTCACTTGTAATAAACTGACCGTCAATATTATTGTCTTCTACAATTACAGTAATACTAATAGGAATTACAGATGCATCTGTTTTATGGCTGATAGTAATCTGTGCCTGACCTTTAGAAAGCCCTCTATAGAAACAATAATTTTCCTGTCCGACTACGTTCAATACGTTATAATCACTTGATTCATATTTTAATGAATTTGAACTTAATGTATCTCCCACAAGTGTAACCATGAAACTATCCATAACACTACTTACAGAAGTTTCTATAACATTGTGAGATGTAGTCAGATATTTTGAAGTAACATTTTTATTTGAAATATTTACTGCAATTTCAAGTGTGTTCTTAGACTGCGGATGTGAGACTGTTATTTTTGTAAGTCCTTCCTTCAAGCCCTGAAGCTGAACTTTCGGTCCTTCTCCAATAACATAAAGGAAAGAAGAGTCATATTCATAATGATAATTCTTTCCGTTTACTTCTTCGTAATTTTCAAGAGAAACATTTATCTCTTTAGTCTCACCGCTTTTCATTACTACATAGTTATCGCTTGTAGTAAGATAAATTACATTTGTATTACCGCTGTCAGAAACAACATAATCGATATATGAATCTGCAGCAGCTTCCGGATGATGTAAAACAAGTTTTCCATATCCGCATGAAACAGGTCTTATAGAAAGTATGCACTTATCTTTTGCATCAAGTCTTGTATATTTTACTATTGAAGAAGAATTACTATCTATGACAGAAAGTTCACTTAAAGAAGAACCTTCCATATTTTTCAATATGATTTCAACATCTGCTTTTTCTTCTCCATATTTCAGACTAACAGTATTTACCGGAACATATATATAAGGAATGTCTGTTCCTCTGTTTTCTACAGTCTTTCCAATCTTGATTTTAAATGAATATACGTTATTACACTGAGGATTACTTACTGAAACAATACACTCCCCTTCAGTTACAAGAGGAGTAACGTTACAGTAATATCCGTTTGGATTAAGCGTTACAAAAGAAGAATTATCTGTCTGCCATATATATCCGTCATTCAATGATTCACCTGCAGCTAAGCCGTCAAGATGGATCATTAGGGTTTCATAACTGTCAGGTTCTACAAATATTACAGAACGGTCTGAATAAATGTTATATTTTACGTTTTCTACAATACTTTCAATAGTTTTTTCTTCTTTTACTTCAAAAGTCAGTATTACACTTCCATAATTTTCAACACTTACTTTTAATTCTGCGATACCAGGATTTACTGAAAGTATTTTTATGCGGTTGTCTTTTACTTCAGTCTTTACAACATTATTCTGATAAATATCTTCTATTATAATATTGTAATCCTTCGGAGCTGAATAGAATCCTGGAATAACTGAAATACTTGTGTTCAACGGCATCCTGTAATATCTTTTATCGATATTCATTACTTTCTTTGCCTTAGCTTCGCTTTCAGTATTTGAAACTAAAACCTTAAGTATTCTATTATATCCTTCAGAAGAAATTATAAGTTCACCTTCACCGCATTCCAGAGGATTAATTGTTACTGTCTGACCCGACCTTTCAGTAACCTCAAACAAATCTGATTCTGTATAAGCAGAAAAATCATTACAACCGATAACACTTGTTGTATATTGTACTCCCTTTACTAAAGACAGAATGTTTTCCGTAATAATATCCGGCTCTTTATTTTTTACATTTTTTGAAACTGCAATATAAACATTATATTCATAGTTTCCGGAAACAAATGTAATTACAGCATTTCCTTCGCTTAAAGCATTAATATAATAATTAAGGGAATCCTGCTTTGTTATATCAATAATAGATAAATCATCACATTCATAAATAATTCCGCTTACTCTTGAATCTTCATTGTCCTGGGTAATCAGGCTCAAAAGAAGAGTGTCATTTACATCCATAAGGTAATGATCTTTCTTCGATGTAACCGTAAATATATTATTCAGTTCTGTTTCATTCTCTGCACAAATTACAGTAATCTTTGTTTCGATTCCAAGAGACGGATGATACAACGTAATAACTGACTTTCCGCTTCTTTCAGCTTTAATTCTTATATTCTTCTGGACAAGTGAAACTGAAATACAATCTTCTGAAATGTCTTTAACACTTACCTCACTGTAATCATTTATATCAGTATTTGTGATAAGATTTATAATTGAATAATTAACATTTTTAGTCTGCCCCTTTACTAACTTTATAATTCTGTCAGTAACAAAACCATAAGAAGAGCTTTCTTGTGAATCATAAACATTTACAGTAATGGAAAGTCTGTTTGCAAACTGTGGAGATGTGATCGTAATTACAGACGTTCCTTCATTAAGGGCTGTAATGAAACATTTATTGTTATTTTCAAAATGTTCCAGTTCTACAACATCATAACTGTCAGCTTTCCATTGAATAGTTGAGACTGTATCATAATCTGGATTGTAAGAACCAAATAAAAGGGAGATTTCAATACCTTCACCTTTCTTAATATTGTAAGTATTTTTATTGATGTTCATTACATATGTGTTTTTGAAATCTTCTGCAGTCTCTCCTACAACAACCAGGATATTTTTATTAAGCTTAAGATAATCACTTTCTACAGTTAATTCATAAACTCCTTTAGTTACTGCTTTTATAATGCATTCACTTCCATTACCGTTTATTTCAATACCATTGTCTTTGCAGCTCCACTGTATTGTAGATAATTCATAGGAAGTAAGATTATTGCTTGTAACTTCGATTTTCTTTGAAGAGCCGGATAATAATTCTATTATCGATGGAAGACCTAAGACAGTTTCATCTTTAGATTCCTGAGTTTCTTCTTTTACAGTAATATAAAAATAATAGAAAGCACTGTTCCCATATGAGGCAGTAATTTTAACAAAGCCTTCTTCCTTTAACGTTACAAGAGCATAATTTGCAGACGGTTCTATTGAAGCCTTTCCGAGATCTGAAACAGACCAGACTATATCTTTATAGATTTCTTCCTTATTTGAAGTAACCTTTAAATAAAGGCTGTCTCCCTTGTTTACAAAATAATTTGATTTTTCAGAAAAGAAACAGATTCTTTCATCAAGTTCTTCCTTAGTTTCTGCAACGTAAACATATACGATTTTGGAATATTTTGAAGATGGATGCGAAACTTCAATCATACTCTCACCTAATGCAAGAGCTGACACAGTTATCTTATTTCCGTTTTTGACCAGGGAAATATTTTCATTATTTTTTGTATATAAAATATTAGAGTATTCTTTTTCTGCAGCATTTTTAAGATTAAACTCTAAAGTTTCATTCTGTCCTAAAACCAGACCCACATAATCCGGACCAGATATAGAATACGGATACTGTAAAGAAACTGCAGCATCAAACACTGATACATTAATAATATATCTGTAATCCTGAATCTCAGTGTTAGTAACTACAAGACTTGCGTCTCCTTCACTTACTGCATCGATTGCAATAATTCCATCTATTACACTTGCCTTACATATATTTTCATTGTCAGAAGAAATACTGTACGTATCTTTATTTATTTCAGAAAGGCTCTTCAATTCATAATATGTTTTTGTATCTTTGGACAAAGAAAGATTCTTATTATCAATATAAAAAGCATTTACATTCTCAAGTTCTTCTTCTTTACCGCAGATTACTACAGAAGAAAATGCATTTGAAAGAGTGTTTCCGCTTACAGTAAGTTCAGTAATACCGGAATTTATACCGCTTAAAATTCCATCAAGCTTGTTTCCGGAAACCTGACATATTTCTTTGTTATCCGTACTCCAATCAAGGTTTCCGATTGTGTTAATGTCACCCGATACGCCAAGATTTATTTCTTTTGTCTGACCTTCAATAACTTTATAAACACCTTCTCCCGTAAGATTGTTTTCTATTTTATTTAATGTTCCAGCCGGATAAACAATTACGGTAACAGTAGTATCTGTTGTTGACTTTGGATTAGATATTTTTATTTTTGCAGAACCTATTCTTTTCGGTCTTATTAAACATTTAGTCTGATATACGCCTGGCAGAACAGCAGCACTTCTTGAATAAGTTACAGTTCCTTCATTAGTAACAAGTTCAATAATTGAAGAATCTGAAACTTCATAATTAAAATTATTTTTATCAGCTTCATTTCCACCAATAAGATTTACATTAATTTCATATTCCTGGTCATTGTTTTCAAGTTTTATGAAATTACTTTCTGTTGTTATATAATTTATTTTACTTACAAGATTATTGTTCTGAACAATAACCATAATATCATGAGTCTGACTACAGTATTTATTTTTAATCGTAATGTTAGTTATTCCGTCTTTTTTTCCATAAATATAAAAGAGATTGTTTGTATTTGTACATTCTACAATGTCCGGATCCTTTATCTCATAACTGAAAGAATTAGAATAATCAGCTTCATCTTCCATAATTAATTTTGCAGTAACTACGGCATAATTATTACCTTCTATTACTACAAAATCATTATCACATGAAATATATCCGATCTCAGTATCGTCAGAAACAATAACAGTAATATCTATAGATTCATTACATAAACTGTTAGATGCTCTTATAACGGCAACACCACATTCTTTTCCGGTTACTTCACACTTTCCGTTTGAATATGTAATTCCGATAATTCCAGGATTATCTACTTTTGAAAAACTTGTATATAAATTGTCAGCTTCTACACCACCTTTAATTTCTGTAGTAAAAGAAACACTTTTTCCACCCTTATATACTTTAATAACATTGTTTGGAGTCGAAATGTATTTTGCTGCATAAGTTGAATCCGGAACAACAATAAGCATCGAAGAACTGTATTTACTCTTAACGTGTTCTACAGTAACCTTTGCAACTCCACTTTTAAGTGCTGTAATATTTGCACAGTTTCCTGAATATTCAAGGCTGATACATGGAGAATCCCATTTCCAGACAAAATCATTGTTATCGCTTGCCTTTCCGCCATATAAAGACGAAATGATACTAACCTTTTTTCCTCTTTCAACTTCAAGAGTAGTATATGGAAGAACAATATAAGGCTCTATATATGTAACGTCAGAACCGACCTTAACTTCAAGGTATGCTGTAAGCCCGTCACATTTTGCTATCACTATTGCAGAACCTGCAGTAAGGGCTGTAATTACAACACCTTCGCTGCTCTGTCCGCTTAAACTGATTATTCCTTCATTAGATAAACTGTAACTGATGGATGCCGAAACATTTTCAGGCTGATGTCTTACATATGCAGTGCGGCTGTCTCCAATGTTCATTTCTATTGAAGTATTCTGAAACTCAAGAAGTGAGATTTTTGTATTTTCTTCTTCCGGTTCCAGATTACAAGATACAAATAATGCAGCCATTAAAAGGCTTAGCAAAAACAATACTTTTTTCATCTTTTATCTCCAGGTCTCATGATTAACGATAAATGTTTCTGAATATTCTCCGTAAACATCACAGTATTTCGGATAAAAAACAGTTACTGTAAGATTTCCATCATACGTGGTACTGTATCTGTATGAAGTTCCGCCAGCACTTCCAGAACCTGAAATTGTAGGTGGAGTTCTAGAAGGATCTGCATCCGGTATATATACTTTTTCTCCATCATATTCATATTGATACAAAATCGAATTTTCCATTCCAGGATATTTACTCATATTAGAAACTACAAGCTGTATATTCTCAGTATCTGCAACATTCAGTACATGGTTCTTTGCATCAAATGATGATTTTTTATAACTTCCTGACAATTTGAATTCCGGCTTGAAATCATCATATGTAATACAGATAGGTAAATCCTGATAAACATTCTGATCGAAGTTTTCAAGCTTTAATGTGCCATAAAAACAATTCAATGGAACGATTTCAAGATAATCCGGATATGAAATTTCATTCGCATCTATTCCAAAACTAAGTTTAAATACCTGTAAATCATCGTTTCCTTTCGGAAGTTTTTCGAATCCCTCATTCTTATTTGAACCGTTATTTATCTGTTTCATGGTATAAGTTCCGGCTTTAGTATCAAACTTAAGACCTTTCGGACTTGTAGAAAAATATACCCTAGCTTTTTTATCTGACTTTAAAAGTCTTACACTTCCTGGATTAATTGTCTCTGTTGCCTTATTGTTCTTGTCATAAACAATAAGCTTTGCAAGTCTGAGACTTACGTCTTCAGTAACTGTCAGTTCCATACTTGCAGATACATTTCCAAGTTTCGCCGTAATCGTAGAACTACCGCACAATGTTGTAGCCGTAATGTCTACATAACAAACCTTTTCCTTATCATCCAGTACCTTTTTTACAGTCGCATAAATAGAACTGTTTGTATTAATCTCGACTTCGTTATATCGGTCTTTCGGATATACATTAACCGGTACCTTTATATGCTGATTAACTCCAAGTATTCTGCTTCCTTCCAGGAATGAAATAAACGGTTCTTCTTTAACAAATACAGATATATATTTTGTAATACCATTGTATTTACAGATAACCCTTGTTTCTCCTGTTTTCTTTGCAATAATATTAACCTTGCTGCCCTTAACAACTGGTCCGTTATGGATTTCAAGAATATCCTTATTTTCACTTTCCCAGGTAATGTTATTAAGTTCTGATTCAGAAGAGTTTTTCAATGCTGCAGTAAGCATCGAGATTTCGTTTAATTTCATAGTAAGATAATCTTCAGAAACACTTAATGAAACATTGTTTTTCTCAACACTTACATAAATAGTCTTGTCATTCTTTGACTTTTCATGATGAAGGACAATGGAACATTCTCCGCTATCGACCGGAACAACAGTCACTTCCGTTCCTTTTGCCTGATAGCTTGAAGAACCCAAGAACTTAATTGTTTTTGTATTTTTAGTACTGATTGTCCATGTAATAGCATCCTGGTCAGATTCAGATACATTACTTCCGTTAAGACGTGAAGTAATCCTTACACCTTTTGCATCATCCTGAACATTGAGGTTTATGATATTAATGTTTGAAGTAATGTAAGAAGAAACAACGTTTGTATTTTCCTTTACATTTACAATAAGTTCATCAGAACAAGACCCATCACTTGAATAAGCACGTACTACACAAGTTCCTTTTCCAATTCCTTCAATGATACATTTTTTATTTGTTCCCGTAACAGTAGCAACTTTTTCATTACTAGATTCATATAAAATTGTCTTTCCGGTAGGACTCTGAACGTCTACCGCCTGAGTTTCGAATGCAAGAACATTTATGGCATTTTCTGTAAATTTCAATTCATTATACAAACTTACAAGAACCTTAATATCAAGATAATGCTTTGTTGCATCGTTTGTAACCCGGATAAGAGTAGTTCCTTCACACAATGGCTTAATCATACAGCTGTTCTGTGTAGGATTCATATTGATAACCTGATTACTTGTTCCGTCTTTATTTTTAATAAGAGATTCAAAACTTAATAGATTCCAGTGGAACAAAGTATTCTGGTCCGGAGTTCCGCCATTCAGATTTACAAAAATCTGCTTATAACTGTCAGAAGGTTTCATTTCTATAAGAGAAGAATCTGTACTTATGTATAAAGAATCTTTTGTATTATCTGTTTCTACGATAACTACAATATCAATGTTCTGACCTGGACAGCGTGCATGACTTACTGTAACTCTTGCAATACCTTCTTTTAATCCTTCAACTACACACTGATTTCCGGCAGGACTAAGCTTAATGATTTCATTCTGAGTAGTATCATAATTAAACTGATTCTGGATGCTTGCATCCCCATTTTCAAGATTTACCTTTATAGTTGCCCTGTTCTTTTCAGTAACAGTTACGACTGTATTTTCAGTTGAAATATAAAGAGGATTTTCTGAAAGGTAATCTGTAACCTTTACGAAAAGATAAAGCGGATAGATTGCAGCATTTGATTCATCACTGTTTGTATGAGTAACCTTGATTTTAGCAAGACCAGGATTTATGGCATTACATATTCTTGAAGCACCACTTCCCGATAACTCTATAACCTGATTTCCTTCCTTTTCCGGTTTACTTTCTACAACTTCCCAACTGTAATTATTTGTATTTATTTCATTATATCCTACAAGAGTAACCCCAAGGTTTTTATAATTTCCTTCCGTAATAATACTGTAGTTATCAGTACTTGTAAGATAAACAATATTATCACTTACCCCTTTTACGCTTACGACAATATTCTTTTCTGCAAAACCACTTTCCTTATATTTCACAGTAAGAAGAGTCTGACCGTTATTAATACCCTTGATTTTGACTACATTTCCAAGTTTTGAAATTGTCGCTATGTTACTGTCTGCAATTGAAAAATCAAATTTTGTAATATCCATATTATCTGAATTTTCAACTGAGGCATTTACCGTAACAGTCTCACCTATAGTCATTTCAACAGAAGTTCTGTCTGTAGTAATGTATGGAATCGTTACAACTTCTTCTTTTGAAACAATAACACGGATATTCAAAATGTTTGCAGAAAAAACAGAAGAAGCCTTTACTAATGCATCTCCTTCCTTATTTGCATAAATATAAACTTTCTCATTGTCACCAATTACAGTAACAACTTCCGAACTTTCACTTTCCCATTTTATGCTTGAATAATTGGAAGGACTGATTCCAACCGGAATACAGCTTACCTCAAGCGGCGTTACTGTATCTTTTGCACTCATTACATAAACTGTCTTATTTATTGTCAGATATCCTGTCTGTGTTTCTGTAATTTCATTTATAATTTCCTTTGAAACTTCGAAATAAATAATAAATGAGTTTTCACAGAAAGAAGAAGAAATTCTTAAAGCTGCAATACCTTCATTTACACCCTTTACTGATAAAACTCCGTTTTCGTATTTATATGAACAAACTTTGTTTTCATAAACATCCTTTATTTCCAGCTTCAAGTCTGACGGAATCTTTTTTGCAAAATAAGGTTTTATATTAATCGTGTTTCCAACTCCAAGATAGTTGTATCTCTTATCAATATTAACAAAACTTGAAGAATCAACTGAATCACGGCTCTTTTTTACATAAACGACAATTGTCGAATATATTCCCGAACTGTACTGAGCAGTAACCTCACAAGCACCTTCGTTCAATGCCTTTATTGTACATTCCTTGGAAAGTCCGTCGATACTGCAGATATTTGAATCTGAAACAGACCAGGTAATATTTTTACATTCATCTTCTGAAAGATTTGTTTTTATGGAAGTTTTATATTCATCTCCCTCAACAAGTCCGATAATGCTTTCACTTAAAATACTTACGTTTGCAGAGTTCTTTCCAAAATCACTTACAGTAATAACGAAGTTTACATCTTCTGAACCTTCATGCTTTGCAGTAAATACAGTAGAACCTTCTTTTCTTGCCGTAATCTTAAGAGCCTTTTTATCCTCTCCCATTGAATAAGAACAGACAGAAGAATTACTGCATGACCATTTTATACCGTTAATTTTTTCATCGTTAATCGTATTAAGTGATAGTGTCGCACTTTCTCCAACCCTCAATAAATAATGATCTTTATCTGTTGAAAGCGGATACATAGCATCAAGCTGCTCCTGAGTCTCTGCAGTATAAATCAAAACCTTAGACGGAATATTTACAAGAGAATGAGTAATGTTTACAAAACTTGTTCCCGTTTTCTTTGCAGTAATATTAAATTCATTATCGCTCTGCTCTACATCTATATTCTCTCTGTACTGCTCTTCAAGTTCATACCCGAAATCAGAAGAATAGTTTTTTACTGTCTGACCATAACTATCCATCAATTCAGCTTTCAAAACATAAGAATTACCGTTTACAATTCCAATTATCTTTTCCGTATTTATGATGTATTTTTCTTCAAAAGTTTCTGTATTTCCAACGGCTACACTGAATTTCAATTCATTTGCAATACCTTCTCCGCCGACTGTAACTACAGAAATACCTTCCTGTAATGCGGTTATAGATGCATTTTTGCCGTTTGCATTAACATTTATAATAGAAGAATCTGAACAGTTCCATTTTATACCAGCGATAACAGAATCAAGAGGCATTTTTGAGCCGAATGAAAGAGAAATATCAATTGTATTTCCAACTTCCATACTGTAATAATTTTTTGAAAGGGAAATATAACTGTTTTCATATAATTCCTGGTATGTATCAGCAATTACTACAACAATGTTTCGTTCAATACCAAGTTCTTTATTCAATACATTAATGTTACAGTTACCCTTCTTTAATGCCGTAATGTAACATTCGTCTTTATTTCCTTTAATCTGACAAACATTTCCATCATCACAAGACCAGATAAACTTATCCATTTCATTTTCTGATATATTAACTGTATTAAGTTTTATGGTTTTTGTACTTCCAGTAATAAGCTCTATAATCGAAGGAACACTCACATCTTTTTCAACCGGACTTACAGCTTTATCCCTGATTGAAATGAAAATCTTTTGTGCTACGGCATCTAAATAACTTACAGTAACAACTGCCTGACCTTCTTTTAAACATCTTATGTATGCACTGTCAGAATTATCATCTACCTGGACCAGAGAAAGATCTTCATTATTCCATACGATGTTTTCAATATCGTCTCCATTAATAAAAGCTTCAACATAAACTGAATCTCCCTTATTAACGAGGAAGTTTGTTTCTGACAAAGAAAGTATATGACTTTGAGCAAGTTCTTCTTTTGTGGCTGCAGTATACAAAACTATTTTTACTTCATTCGAGCTTTTATCATGTCTTGCAGTAATTGTAGTCTGTCCTACCTTCTGGGCTGTAATCCGACATTTATCTGCGTTTCCGCTTATTTTTGCTACAGAGCTGTCTTCTATTTCCCAGGATATTCCATTTAATTCTTCTTCTGAAGCCCCATTTAGAGTTACTTCAACAGTATCTGTTTCCCCATTTACAAGACCAAAGAATTTCTCATAAGAAAAATAATAAGGTTTATCAATTGTTTCGCTGCTTATAATTTCTACATAAAATACAACCGCATTTGCAGCATCTTTATTAGTTACCTTGATTTCAGTTCTTCCACCTTTCTTTCCCTTAATGATAAGAACGTTCTGACTCATTCTTGCATCACAGATATTTACGTCAAAACCTTCGCAATTATATTCATCAATATCAACTGTGCCAGAACTCTTCAATTCATAATATCCGGTCTCACCAACAAAAACAGAAGGATATCTGTTATCTGCATAGATAGCAGACATAGTTTGAAGTTCTTCTACTGTTCCGCACATCAAAACAGCCTTAAACGGCTCAACCATAGTAGAAGCAGATGCCTTTATATCTGTAATTCCACTCGCCTTTCCACTGATAACAGCCGTAAAACCTGATCCGTTTACATCTGCAATATTTGAATCTTCTATACTCCAGTCAATAGAAGTAATTTTTTCTCCGCTTTCCTGTTCTACCTTATATTCTACAGTCTCACCTTTTACAACTTTTACAATTCCTTCACCTTTAATCTTTACTCTTTCTGTAAGACCGCCTTTTTCATAAACTTTTACTTTAATATTACAGTCAAGATTGCTCTTCGGATGATGAACAGTAATAGTCGCAAGCCCGATTTTATTCGCAGTTATAATTCCCTGAGTATGAAGGACAGAATATTCATCTTCAGTATCAGAAGATGTAACACTTCTGTTATTTGAATATTTCACAGTTCCATCTGAAGTAATAAATGATATTACAGATGAATCATCTACAGTCCATACAAAACTATTTCTGTCAGCTTCATTTCCGCCAGTCAAAAGACAGTCTAAAGTATACTCTTCTCCAACTTCCATCTTCACTACGTTCTGGCTTGTAGTAATGTAATGAGACTGAGCAATCTGATTATAATTCTGAACTATACATAAAATCTCATTCGGAAAATTACAATATTCATTATGAACAATAAGTTTTGTCTGACCATCCATCAATGGTTCAACAAAAAAACTGTTGTTAATCTGAGTAACTTTTACAATACCTTCTTCTGAAAGCTCATAAGAAAACTTTGATAAATCATCAACTTTGTCACTACCTACAACGCTGCAGTTAATTACACGGCTGGAACCATCATCAATGAAAAGTAAATTACTGTCACTTTCAATATATTTTTCTGTAACTGTATTAACAACAATTACCTGAATTTCGAGAGTCAGGTTACAGTCCGGATGCTTTGCTTCGATTACTGCATAACCTGTTTTCAGCGGATTTACTGAACAGACATTATTACTTTTTGAAACAGAAACAATATCCGTTCCTTCTTTTACTGTATATGAGAATAATGACAAATCATTTTGTACACTTCCGATAAGATTGAATGTAATGTTTTTAATACCGTCACTTAATGCCGTCAAAACTACATTCTGTGTAGTTGTAATGTAGCAGGCACCTTCTGTCTCCGGAACAACATAAATCAAAACACAAGCATCATGTTTCGCTTTTGGATGTGAAATTGTAATCTTTGAATATCCTTTTTCAAGACCTTCTACAACAACGGCATTATTTGCCTTTTCAATCTTACAGACATTTTTATCAGCATTTGAAAAATCAAAGAGAACATTATCAGCATAACTTCCGTTATATAAAGAAACATTTATTGAAATTTTATCGCCAGGATGAATTATGTTTGTTACGTAAGGTGTAACAATGTATGGCTCAACGTCAAGGCTTCCAACAACATTAATCTGAAGATAGCTTGTAAAACCCGCACATTTTGCAATCAGTACACAGTTACCGTTTTTCTTTCCGGTAATTACACAGCCGTTCCCAGACTGATTCGTAATATCTACAATGCTTGAAGTATCATCAATATAATAATCAACATTTGTTTTTGTTATCATGCTTTCCGGGCTTATTTGAAAAAGTACCTGCTTACTTTCCCCGACACCCAACGTAATTTCAGAAAGTTCGAATTTTGCACCAGTAACATATTCTTCTTCTACTTCTTCTTCAAAGTTACATGAGAAAAATAATACTGAAAGTAAAACTAAAAATATAACAGATAACTTTTTCATAAAAACCTCAATAACTAAACTAGTATCTCCACAAAGTCTGGCAGTTTACCGCACCTTCGTTTTTCATGATGGAACTTACTTCAATTCTGTTTTCACCAAAGCCATAAAGTGGAATATAGAACATGAAAGACGGAAGCTTAGACAAAGAATAAGGCTCTTCGTCAATGAAACACAAAGTATCACTTCTTTTTACCGGACAGATATAAACACAGTTTTCACTGCTGCTCTTCAAAACGTATTTATAAGTACATCTGATGGTTTTCCCTTCAAAACCTTTCATCTTTGAGTTATTTACATAAACGCTTACCATGTTTTTTGATTTATCAAAATTAATGGTACAGTTATCAGATTTGTAATTATTTTTGATTACTGAATCAAAATAATTTGTATCAATTACTGATGCATTTACATTCTTCATAGTAACATCAACATAATTACCGCTATCTACTGCCATACGCTGTACTTTAATAGTTTTCTGCACAGGTTTTCTTGAATCATGAATCTCATTTATCTGATTGGCACAAGAAAATAACATAAAACACATTCCAATAATTACAACCGCTTTTTTCATTTTTATATCTCCTTTTATTGAACTTATTTCCATATTTCTTTTTTTCCAGTTATTGTACTTTTTGCATCCAAAATTACACAATTGTTTTCTATTAATTCTTTAGCATAAAGAAACCATAATTTATCTTTTTTAAATCTGTACTTTCCTGGTACAAGACTATTATGCCAGGTTGTAAAACCTCTGAATTTAATTCTTGCAGTCTGTATATCCATTTTTACTTATTCCTTTACATTACATTTATTACAGCCTGACATTCCTGACCACCAATTTTTGCAGTTATAATAGCATTCCCTTTATTACGTGCCTCAATAGTACAGCTTTTATTCGTACTTGATTTTATGAACGCTACATCCATATTGCTGATGTAAAATTCCGTTTCATAATAATCCAGGGCATCCGTAGGATTTACTACAATATTACAAATCTGAATGTTATCCTTAAAAATATTATATGTTTCACTCTGAAAGCTTACACTTTCAACATAGTTATCTACATCATCCCAGATTGAAAAAAGCTGGTCGCATGCTACTAAAGTAAAACTTAATAATACTGTCAGACTCAAAAAGAACTTTTTCATTCTGCTATCCTCTTTTCAACATTTCTGATTCAATATTCTTAAGTCTTTCACTCATTTCAATATTGAATCTGCTTTTTTTCATTCTTGAAGGATTGCTCTTTTCATAAAAAATCTGATGAAAAACATTAAGCGTATCTTTATCCATCTTTTCATAATCACATTTTGTGTAATGTAAAATGAAGTTTTCCTTTCTGATTTTGATTATCAAAATCATAGAAAGAATTACTGTTGCCATAATAAAAACTTCGATCATCTTTTTTAACTCCTTATTTTCTTGTATATCTCTGCTTCGGTACATCCTGATTAAACGGTACAAGAGTGATGATTTTATCTACATCAACACTGACAAGAGTACCAGGAGAAATTGTAATAGTCGGTTCGATTTCCAAAGCTCTGTCTAAAAGTTTATCTGTAAGCCTATTTACAAGATCCTGATTCTCCGCAATCAGTTCACGTTTTGCAGCAGATTTTTGAGCGTTTGAATACTTGTAAACGTTCTGATTAAGAACTGTAAACAGACTCGATAGCCCCATAGCACGGATGTATGAAAAATAATGGTCATTGAGAGTTCCCTTGATTCCAGAATACCCCTTTCTGTCAACACCCGCCATTGAACCAAGCGTTACAAGATAATCCAGTCCGTCTCTGTTTATAATCATTTCTGTCCATGCAATCTGAGTTCTGGAAATTCCTATGGAAGCACTTGAATAACTTCCACGTAAAATAGTACCCGATGGAATCAGCAGATTCTTTCCGGTTTTTGAATCATATACATTATTCAGGACACGGGCAGTAATCGCCCCCGGATAATCAGTATTGATTCCGCTTACCATTACCGCATGGATAATTGTTCCAGGATATATTGAATTCTCTGGAATTGCTGTCATTCCGCTTTTTGCATTTTTATCAGAAGCACCGTTATTAAAATTTCTCTTGGAGCTGGTACTATTCTTATTCTGACCTGCAGCATCTGAAAGCGAGTTTACAAGCTGATTATACTGTTCCATATAACCCGTAACCGGATCCTGACCCATTCCACCACCATAAGGCATATAAGAAACATTTGAGCCATATCCCATATTTGCACCAATCTGAGGAAAACCGTTATTAGAACCGCTTGTTCCGTTGAAACCTGTATAACGAATCTGAGAAGTTACCGCATCATTCAAAGCTGTATTTTCCGGAACCGGAGCAACATTACCAGTCTGCTGCGGCTGATAAGCATAAGAAGAAGATGTACTTTTTCCGACATTACTAACATTAGAATTTTCATAATCCTTTCTGTCATTAGTAGTCAGTAATCCTTCTGCATAATTAGCATCCGACTGATTTTTTTCCTGAGAAGTCTGAATATGAGCCCTTGAAGCATAATCTCCAAAGTCCGGATTATAATCAGAAGTATTTATTTCCGTATTTGTCTTTCCTTTCTCTGCCAGAGTCTTTCTGTCAGACATAATCTTTTTTATTTCAAGACATAAGAATAAAAATGCCAGAATGCCAACAAGAATAGAAAGAATAAGTGTTTTTCTGCTCTGACCAGCTACATATTTACCTTTCGAACCGTTCAGTTTGTCAAAATCAATTTTGTTTGATTTCTTGTTTTCTTTCTTTTCTTCCTCTTCTTCTTCATCATCATCTGCAGAAGAATTGTTTAAATCATTGAAATTAACTTCATCATCACCAGAAGAATAAATCAACTGTTCCTCAAGAGGATCAAAATACTGTCCTTCTGTTTCTTCTTCCCCTTCGTCTTCATCACTGTCTTCATTTACTTCGAGCAGGTTTGAAATATCTACGCTATTGTTTTTTTCTGTCTCTTCACTGTCAGTTTCAGATTCTGTTTCTTCAGCAGAAAGCTCTCCTTCATCTTCAGATTCAGTTTCTTCTGAATCATCTACAAACTGAGGTATAAATCCGCCGGAAACTTCTTCACCATTATTAATATCAATAATGTCAGAATCTTCCTCGGTTTCACCTTCAACTACAGAAGATAAATCTATATCCGTGTCAGAAGATTCTCCTTCAATGATTTCATCAATATCAATATTTTCTTCTTCCGGTGACTGAGTTTCTTCCTGTTTTACTTCTTCTGTTTCTTCTTTCTTTTCGCTTACATATCCTTCACGGCTTCGTCTTAAAAAGTCATTAAAAGCACTAAAGGAAGTTTCTTTATTTTCTTCGCTCATTTACTTCCCCTATCTTTTAATATTCATAACTTTTGGAGTACCCTTTTTCTTGGTAATAACCACCTTCTTATGACCAACTCTCAATGTAACTTTATTTACAAGTTTATTGATGATAATAAGATTGTGTATTTCCGGGTCTATTTCATAATTTACAATATCCCGATTATTCTCCCAAACGGCTGGAAATTCTTTCTGCAGCACAACTTCCGGAAGCAAAATATAAGTGTGACTTCCATCATCATAAACACGGTTAGGTATCCATTCAACTTTTGAAGAGCCAACAGGAACTGTTACCTTGTAATTAAAACTTATAAGGGAAGCATCTGTTGTGTCATAAGAAGTTTTAATTGATTCGGGAAAAACCTTCTTTGTTTTACTTGTGATAAATTTTTTCTCAGCCGGATAAGTAAACTTAACCATAGGCTGATAATCTGTTTTTGTAGAATACAAAACAAAGTGATAGATTCTTTTATTTGTTACTATCATCATGTTAGTCTCAAGCCCTGCACTTTTAGGCTTAATCATAACAAGCTGACGGCTTCCTTCATCACTTTCCCAGATATCTCCGGTTATTTCCCACCTTTCTGTATCTGACATAAAAGGAACAGAACCTTCGGGCATCTGTTCATCATTATTTAAAAGTATTGTTGTAAGTGAAAGCTGTTTTGTAAAAACCGGAAACTGTCTGTTTTCATCATAATCATAAATGCTTGTTCCACCTACAAAGTTTTCCAGTGTCACAAAACTGTCTTTAAGGCTCTGTTTAACTGCAGCCTGACCAGTCGGACGTTCCTTCAGATTTTTTTCATATTCTGCCTTATCAATTACGATGTATTCTTTTTTTTCAATAATTACAGGTTCAAGATCATATACAAATTCACTTTCCTTGATTCTTATTCCGTTTACATCATATTCATTTTCTTTTACTACCGGAACTTCCGGAAGAACAACTTCTTTCTTTTCTTCTTCAAGGTCTTCACTTTTTTCAATATCTATTGTCTTACAGGAAGTAATCAAGATAAGAACTGATAATAAAATAAATCCAAACTTTTTCATAAATAAACCTCTATTTTGTAACATCCACGATACTGTAATCTGTAATATATATTCCCAAAGGATTCAAAACTCTTCTTCGCTCTTCAAGACTGTTATATTCTTTTGCACTCATACGATTGAAAGTAAAGATTCCCCTCTTTCGTACTTCTGTTTTTCTAAATCCATCCATATCACTTTCACTAACAATAAAATCAACCTGATATGTACTTTCTGAAACCGGAATTATAGTTTCGATTGCAGCATTTCTTTTCAACTGTCCTACAAGACTGAAAGGATCTTCATTCCTTATATCAAGTTCATAGAAACGTCTTTTCTTTTCCTCAAGATAATTCATCGCACGTACATAATTGTTGTACATATACTGTGAATCTGTAGTTATCGTATAAGTACAGTCTATATAAGTTTCAAGAATATGCTTTATTGCAGCTTCCTTAATGTCATACTGGTCAAAACTAATGCCGGGAGTAGTTCCGTAATATCGGGCTTCACCCAAATCATTTACACCAACTACAACTAGTTCAGTCTTCGGTAATGTTGACTGATAAATCAGTATTCCCACACACGCACAGAACAATAAAAGACTGCACAGACCGACAAAACGCCAGGCATTACAGTCAGCATGAAGTTTACTTATCAAGCCGTCATATTCTGCAATTGTTTCATCAAAAATAATTTTGTTTTCAACATTCCCTTTAATGGTATATGTTTCCGGTTTCCATTTAATTCTTGGCATAATCTATATTCAATACTCCTTATTTATTATCTATAGCTTTCTGTGTATCTTCTTTTGCAAAATTAACCGCATCATTATCATTTGGACCTTGTACCATAGGTTTTTCATAACTTCCAAATTCATACTTATCTATTCCAACTTTATCTGGACTGTCATTTGAAACAGGATTTCCCAACTTGTCACGAGCTTGTCCCATATTTCCCAAAGCAACACCTACACGGTTTTTTCCATCAAATCCGTGATCCATAATATTTCCTCTGTTAGCAAGACCCGCAAAAGCACCAGTAGCTGTACTTTTTGCAGCACGCATGACTGACCCCATATAACTATTTCCAACTTTGTTTCCACCAGCACGTTCTGCATGAGTCTTCGAAATCTCTTTAATGGCATTTCCAAGGAAAGCAGATTTCATACCTGTATTAAACTGTGAAAGTGTTGCACTGGCTCTTGTTGAACGGTTTGCATAATTTATTAAATCAGATGAAGTTCTGTCAGATACAGTATCTTTAGTCTGAATACCTTTACCATATGTTCCAATGTTGCCCCTCTGCCATTGTGCATTGTTATATGTTCCACCTAATTCGCCTTTACCATCTGCATTTGCACTTCTACTTCCAATACCAGCCATCATAGGAATAGCTTCTTTTCCACCCCTGAGTTCTTCTGGTTTCTTATTATCATTAGATTCAAACTGAGAACTGTCATTATCACCTTTTCCATTACCACCACCGGAATTTCCCCCTCTTCCACGGAACACAGCAGGATCTACAAAACCGCCTTCTGCTCCGGTAAAATCGTTCATTCCAGTCATTCCGCCAAAAACCCTTCCGGCTTTTCCTATGCCAGAAATTGTATTTCCGATATTTTCTTTATTAAAATGCTTAAGTCCGCCTTTTGCAGATTCTCCAATGCTTGAAGCAATACTTTTTGCTACATTTCCACCAGCAGCTTTAGCTGCCATTCCTGATGCTATTGCACTTGTACCACCAGACGCAACGGATAAAGCAGCCTTTCCCATAGCTCTGTGTGCCATAGTTGCACCCGCTCCAACTGCTACTCCCTGACCAACAGCCTTTGCAAACTCACCGAATGACATCTGAGGTTCTCCACCAGTAAGCATTGATGCAATAGCGGTAGTATTCTTTGTGATTACAAACAGTAAAAGACTCTGAAATACAACTGTACAGCAGAACTGTAAAACTCCACTTGGAGAAGATGCAATTACAAGATTATCAATGACAACTGACTGCATATAAACTTCTACAAACATATCAATCATTGTCATAATCGACAGAAATAAAACTGCAGAGATAATCATCAGCTTTACAAGGATTTTTACAAAGTTTCCGATTAATGCCTGACTGTACTGCTTTGAACCATCCCACAATGACAACGGAAGGAAAAACAGTCCGAATCCAACCATAAAATAATAGTCTATCAGTGCCATTACATAATTGATTAATACAACTATGTAGCAGACAATTGCAACAAGAACTGAAGCAATATAAAATATTCCAGTCATTATTGAAGTAAAACTTGTAATATGAACTTTCGGCATCGTATCTACGCCTACATTAAAAAATGCAAGGCAGTATTTAAAAGTAAGGTTTAAGTCTATTCTTCCGCTGACCGGATCTACAATGTTAATCTGCAGAGCCTGTCTTACACTTTCATCTACATCCTGTGTATTTGCAGTCGTAAATACTCCGCCCGTATGTTCTCCAAGCCATTTATAAAATTTCTGCTTCGAAGGTGTTACTACATTTTTAGCTTTTTCACCCAAAGTTCCCTTGCTCTCCGGAACTTCTACATCATATTCGCCCGAAGAAAATATTACGTCATAGCCGATATTCTGGGCAAAAGGAAGAATAGCTTTTGTTATAACCGGATAAAAATATAGCATTACAAGATACACAACAAGAGTCATTCCAAGCTTGATTATCTGTTCCCTTGCACTTGAAGCCTGAAGCCATATTTTTATGCAAGCCATACCGATAGCAAACAAAAAACACGTTGCTGCAATAATCTGAGCCATATCAGAAAAATAATTCTGAAAGTTTGCTATACGGTCTAAAAGAGAATATACGCTATGGTTTATCCAGGTATCTTTCATGCTGATAAATTCCTATTAATCTAATCTGCGGTTTCCAAAACCTCTGTAATCAGAAGTATCTCCCACACTGTCCAAAACATAAAACGGCTGTTCACCAGTAAGACCAGTTTCTGACATTTCACTTTCCTGACTTTCTTTCTGCAATGCCATTTCCTGTGCCATCTGACTTGCAAGAAGATCGCCTACATTTGAAACAGAATCCAGAGTATGTGTTAAGGCTGTAAGATTCTGCGAACTTACCATAAGAAGTTTCTGCAGTAAGGCAGCTTCACTTGTTTCTCCAGTTACACCCTCAGTAATGTCATTTGCAAATTTAAGGCTTGCTTCTATTACATCTTTTGATTTTTCTGTCTTTACCTTGATTTCTTTTGCCTTACTGCTCATCTGTTCTGACACACCATATAGAGCCATAAATGTTTCATATTCAACTCCATATCTCTGATAAAACTCCTTACGTTTCTTTGCTGACATATTTGCAGCATCCTGAAGATCACCGAAACTTTTCTTGATTGAATCATAAACGTTTGTCGTCACCATATCTTCAAGAGAAAAACTGATGCCACCGACAATCATATTCTTTTCTTTATAAAGATTGTCCATATTGTTCATCATCTGCTTGTAGTTATCAGCCATGTTCATAAGCTGTGAAAGAGTCGAAGGATTAATCTGAGACAAGTCCATAGACTGCATGTTTTTTATCTGGTTTTCGACCTGCTGATAAGTTCCCTTAATCTGATTGTATGTTGCTTCAAGCTGCTGAGCCATCTTAATTCCGTTTTGTATAGAAGCCGCAATACTCTGTACATCAACGACTGCAAACTGAGCATGAACTGTTGTAACAGCCATAAGCGAAACTAAAATTCCAATAAGTCTTTTTTTCATTTTTTAATTCCTCTAATTAAAATATGTACTCCATGTATTCATACAGTTATCAAGACACGCTTTCTTAACTGTTTCCAGAAAGTCTTTCTGACATTCATCACTTCCAGTCCTTACAAAAAGATATGTTTCTGTAAATATTTCAATATGTTCTTTTTTCAAGGTAAGTGAAAAGTTATTTTCATCACCTTCGTTGTACGTATAACAGAAACGGAAAAGAGCTTCGTTCAAAACATTACCA
>JAEEGL016422914.1_pt1 | contig 32979 bp, 32 predicted proteins | sample 9134231 | NCBI WGS metagenome assembly JAEEGL01 (sample SAMN16246548, study PRJNA631951) | gut metagenome | biome: gut microbiome; feature: rumen; material: fiber-attached | host: Bos | place: Iran: Karaj | collected 2018-10
ACCTTCCGTTTCCGCCAAAGAGCGTTTGTCGTTGAGGGTTATTGTCATTTTGATATTTGAACGGAACATGTCGGTAATGTGCTGCGTGTTAAAAAGCAACATCAAAAACAGCCCCGCCATATACAAAACAAGCGAAATACAGAGCGTACTTGTGCCGTACGCCATTATCAGTTTCCGCTTAAAGTTGCTGTTGTTTTTCAACTGTTTATTTTCATTCGATTCCATTTTTCATTTTTTCTTTTTTTTGCTATACTAAAAAGAGAAACCTATTCTCAACATCACATTACTCAAAAACGATTCCGTTCCGTCCAAATCTTCGCCGGAACGGTCAAGAAAACCTCTCTGAACTTTTACACCGAGATAAAATTTCGCAAGTCTGATTCCCGCTTCGGCATTTACGCCATAATCGTGAAAAAGTTCGTCCGGCAAGTATTCCAACATATAAAACGCACCGACAAAGGCTTCAAGGCTTACTCCGAAATCCACTTTTACACCAGTGTTAAGAGGTGTAACGTAGACGGCGTGTCTTTGGTCGTCAAAATTAATTTCTTTCAATTGATTTTGGACATTTCCATTTCTGTCAAAATACGTTTTGCCGAGATTGCTGCACGCTCCGAAATCAAATTTGTAATAAAGCGGCGTGCGTGCAATCTGTTTCATCATTCCGAACTCAATGTTGTAGCCTAACGAGCGGTCTACATCATAATTTTTGTAATCACCGTCAAGTTGAAGTCCCGAAAAATTTCCGCCAAAATTCATAAACCAAAACTTATCGCCGCCCTGACGCGTGTGTATTGAGGAGACGATTTGTTTAGAGGTTATATGCGAATTGGAAGTTGTGGAAATAATCTGCGCGGAAAGGCTACCCGAAAGCAGAATACCACATATAATTAAAAATACCGTCCGCATAAAAGTTACTTTTTAAAGATTGAAAACTTCGGGATTTCCTCAGCATTAACGGGGACTAATTCAGACTGTCCCTGTCCCGAAAATTTTAACAATTCCAAATCATCATGTTCTATTTCCTTGAAAGATTTGTACACGGCAGGAAAGCCTGTTACTTCAAGTTCGTATCTTTTGCCGGAGGATTTTATCACGTAAGTTGCCCCGACAATTGCATCATAAATAGGCTGAGAATCAATATTTCCGTCCTTGCAGGCAACAGCCAAAGCGTAAGCACGCATATTATTGACATTCAAACCCATAGCCATAGCATCTCTGCGTTTTATTGCAACGGTCCAAGTTTTACGCCCTCCGACAGAAAGGCTTGCAACCAAAGGTTTTGAAAATATTTCCGCATCGTTGACGGGAATACTTCTGGCTTCCATATATTTGGAAGTGCTGCAACTATTCAAAAACAAAAACGCCCCCGCCAAAATAGGGAAAATAACTTTTTTCATTTTCTTGATTTTTTAATTTTTTGAGTATTTTTTCACGCGGTAAAATTAATCAGTTTTTTGTTTTTTAGCAAATTTTTTTATATCACATTTCTCAAAATCCAAAACGCAATAATTCCGACGAGCCAAAAAACGCAGGCGGCGATTCCTTTCAGAAATTTCAAACGCTTTCCGAAAGCCAAAACAGCCGCGATATACACGACAGCAAAATACAAAAGCGGATTTTGTTTAAAAGATTCCCAAATCTCACCTCTTAAAAGATAATGCAAAGCCCTCTGACCACCACAGCCCGGACATTTCCAACCCGTTAAAACATAAAAAGCGCATTTCGGCATTTTAACAGTTTCCAACGGGTCGTTTTGATAATAAAATTTCAGGACTACGACAAGTAAAACTACTGCCAATAGTCCTGAAATTATGATAAGTGTATGTTTTAATTTCATCTAAACTCAGGGAAATTGTTGACAAACACGCTTTGCAAAACGGCAAAGTAAAAAATATAGAAAATTACCATCAATACAGCCCCGATAATAATCCACATTTTAGCAGTTTTGTACTTGTCCCAAGCCTTGTCTTTATTGCCTTTCACCCATTCAATCTCGGCTTTTAAGTCCATAACAATGCCGATAACGCCGGTAATATTACAACACAAAAATGTCGAAACGATAGCCCAAATCAACAAATTATGAAAATCCGGCGAATCATAAGAACTTCTGTCAGAATTTTGCGTCTGCACGGTGATAACAGGTACTTCCTGTTGAGGCTGCACGGTGTCAAAGCCAGTTGTTTTTGACAAAGCGGTTGCAACCTCAGGTACATCTTTTGCCTTTGCCCAATCCACCATGCCTTGTGTCCAAACATCGGTTCCAGGAGTGATTTTTGTAACTAACTCCTCCAAACTGACCGGACCTTTCTGAGTATTACCCTCGAAATAAAAGTATTGATTCATGTCGTATCTCTTTTAGTAAAGTATCGGTAAAATTTTCGGCTCTTGCAACAACAACTCTTTGTTTTCCTTTTTGATGTCATCGATAGCCTTTTCAATTGATTTTAAGCAACATACGTCAGTTTCAATAGAAAAGTCTGCCGTTTCGCCAGAAAATCTGTTGTGTCCTACGGTCTCGATATTAATTCCTTGTCTTCCGATACAAGTCGTAATTAGACCCGTTGTACCGGGAAGGTTTTTCGTCTTGAAACTTACCAAATACGGGAACGCAATTTCCTTTGCATCGCCCAAAGTGTATTTTTCTTCTTCGTTGTAAGTTTCCACTTCGCCGTGCCGCGCAATAAAAACAATGTCAGAGACAATGCTCATTGCAGTTTCCGTACTGCCTGCGCCTTTACCGATTAAGAAATGCGTGTCAGAATATTTATTGTCAAGACGGACAGCATTTACGGCGTAGTTGACACTTGATAAAATATTGTCGTTTTTAACAGCCATCGGACGAACGGTTGCATAAACTTTACCGTCTTTGAGTTTTGCCAAACAAATAAGTTTTATAGAAGCGTTGATTTCTTTGGCAAAATCCATATCGTTTTGATTAATATCTTCAATACCGACAACAGAGAGTTCCTCCATTGAAAGTTTAAGACCGTAAGCGAGTTTTATAAGCAGAATAAGTTTGTGAGAAGCGTCGCCGCCGTTGATGTCAAGCGAAGGGTCTGCTTCGGCATAACCGTTTTGTTGAGCGAGTTTTAATGCTTCTGCAAAACCGAGATTTTGAAGTTGCATCTGCGTTAAAATGTAGTTTGAAGTACCGTTCATAATACCGCTGACACTCTCAATAATATCGCCCGTAAAACATTCTTTAATGCCTTTTATAATTGGAATTGCGCCACAAACAGCCGCTTCAAAACCGAGTTGAAGTTTTCTTGTTTCAGCCTCCAAAAAAATATCCCTTCCGCGCTCGGCCAAAAGTGCCTTGTTAGCGGTAACAAGATGTTTACCGTTTTTCAAGACGTTAAGGCAAGTATTATGAACAAAATCGCTTTTACCGCCCATAGTCTCAACAACAACATCAATATCTTTGTCGGCGAGAATTTCGTCTATGGTAACTTTTTGTCCGTTTTTATAGAAAATTTTTTCGTCCAACGAAAATCTTTTCATAGCCGCCTCAGGATTGAGTTCGGCAACAAATTTAAGATTGATTTCTCTGCCGGCGCGTTTGGAGAGAAGTTCTTTTTGTTGCGTAAGGATTTGAGCAACACCGCCGCCAACCGTTCCGCAACCTAAAATAGCAATATTTAAAGGTGTTTTCATCTGAGTTTTTTTCGTTTAAAATTACGGCGCAAGTTAGTAATTTTTTTTGGATTTTTCGCCGCATACGGGATTTTTTTTAATTTTGCAATCCGAAATAAAAAAAAGAAAAAATGAACACAAAAACATTTGCAGCACAATACGTTTTTACAAACGAACATGAACCTATAAAAAACGGTGCGATAACAGTTGACGAAACCACCGGAGAAATTCTTGAAATAAAGACACTTACAAAAGAAACTTCTTTTACGGAATTTCATAACGGCATAATCATTCCGGGCTTTGTGAATGCGCACTGTCACCTTGAACTCTGCCATTTGAAAGACAAAGTAAAAAACGCTAACTCGCTTTTAGACTTTTTGTTGCAGATGTTTCAACTCTCCGCAAGCCCCTACGACGAAAATCTTACTTCTAATTGGGACAAATTTATGTACGAGACCGGCGTATCTGTCGTCGGCGACATTTCCAATACTTTCAATACCGCTAACATCAAGAAAAACAGCAAAATACGATACATAAATTTTGTTGAATTACTCGGCACTACTTCTGAACGCTGCAAAAATGATATAGAGCAGTACAAAAGTGTCCGCGAAAAATTCTTAGCGGCCAACCAAAATCCTGACGAAATCATTGCTTGCCCTCACGCGCCGTATTCCGTCAGCCCCGAACTTTTTCAGACTATCAATTTGCTCAACGGGGAAAATAAAAAAATGATTTCAATCCACAATCAGGAGAGTTTTGACGAAAACCTTTTGTACAAAAATCACAATGGCGGCTTTGTTGAAAGATTTCCGCTTGATTTATCTTCAATCCCCGCAACAGGTAAGACCTCATTACAATCTATGAATCAATTAGATTACCAAAGAGTAATTTTTGTTCATAACATCTATTCCTCAGATGAAGATTTGGATTTTGCAAAAAGAAATTATAAGGAGCCGTATTTTGTTATCTGTCCGAAATCCAATATTATGTTAGAAAAGAAAATGCTCAACGTTAACAAGTTGATTTCAAGAAATTTACCTATCTGTATCGGAACAGATAGTTTATCATCAAACGATTCGCTTTCGATGATTGACGAATTGAAAGTTTTTTCAGAAAATTTTCCGCAAATACCGCTGACAGACATTATAAAATTTTCAACCATAAACGGAGCAAAAGCATTAGGTTTAGAATCAGAGTTCGGCACTTTGTCAAAAGGCAAAACACCGGGAATTGTACTAATTGAAAACGTTGATTTTCAAGAATTTAAATTAACGAAAAGCAGCACTGCGAGGAGATTAAAATAAGACTTTTACTCCTTAAATATTTTCAACAAAACTGCCGTATCAACTATTAAGAACACTGCGTAGACCGCTAAAAAATCCACCGCAAACGCAGTGTTTTTGCCGGATAAAAAATAAAGCGAGAGAAAAACTACTAAATACACGAACAATTTTGCCATATTTGTCAGCATAAAAGCGTTAGAAAATTTGGTCAACGCGCCAAATTTCGGATTTTTCATTATTTTCATAACAGTAAGGCTCACAGCCGCAAAAACTACCGGCACGAGATAAACCGCAAAAGTTACCTTTTCAGGCAAAAAAACATTGAAAACCACCGCCGAAAGAATCGTCAAAACCGATGTCAAAATGATATAGTGCTTTAAATACGGCATTTTTATTTTTTAATTATGTCTTTTATAAACAGATAAAGTCCCAACGCTACTGACACAACAGTCAAAACGAGCGTCCAAACGGGTGAAGTAGAAAACTCTCCGTCCAACCATCTACCGCCTAACGCCCCTAATACAATAACAGCCGCCATTTCAAAAGCGGCTGATGTATATTTTGCTATTATGCGTAAACGCTCTTTGTCGTTATTTTCCGGCATTTTTAGATTGATTGAGCACTTCCTTTGAATCCATGTTGCAAGTACCGGTAAAAATAGCACCTTCTTCAATAGAAAGTTTGGCAGTAACTATATCACCGTGAATTTTTGCCGTACTTTTCAATTCCAACAATTCTTCAACAATGATTTTTCCGTCCAACTTACCTGAAATCAAAGCACTATTACAAGTAACGTTACCATCAATCATACCGGTCTCGTCCATAACGAGTTTTCCAGAAATCTTGATATTGCCTTTTATTTTGCCTTCAATTCTGAAATTTCCGTTTGCAATAATTTCACCCGTTATTTCAACACCGGCTGCTATCGTGCTAATTTTATCATCTACAACTTTTCCCATATTCTTTTAATTAGTAGTGTCTTTAATCTGAAAATCTTCCATGAATTTTGTAGTATAATTTCCTTCACGGAATCTTTCGTCATTCATCAACTGCTGATGAAACGGCGCGGTAGTCTTAACACCTTCGATAACTAACTCGTTAAGGGCGCGTTTCATTTTGTCAATTGCCTCCTGACGGGTTTGAGCCACGGCGACAAGTTTTACAATCATCGAATCGTAACTCGACGGAATTTTGTATCCCGTATAAATATGTGTATCAACTCTTATGCCATTTCCACCCGGAAGATGAAGTCCTGTAATTTGTCCCGGACACGGACGGAAATTATTGAACGGGTCTTCGGCATTGATTCTGCACTCAATAGCGTGAGCCTGAGGATAATAATTTCTCTGATTGATTTTATGCCCCTCAGCAATAAGAATCTGCTCTTTTACCAAATCCAAATTCGTAACTTCCTCTGTAATACCATGTTCCACTTGAATTCTGGTATTCATCTCCATAAAATAGAAATTTCTGTGAGCATCTACCAAAAATTCTACCGTTCCCACGCCTTCGTATTGAATTGCTTTTGCCGCTTTGCAAGCCGCTTCGCCCATTCTGTGACGCAACTCTTCCGTCATAAAAGGCGAAGGAGTTTCTTCCAAAAGTTTTTGATGACGGCGTTGAATAGAACAATCGCGCTCCGACAAATGACAAACATTGCCGTATTGGTCGCCGGCAATCTGAATTTCTATATGACGGGGTTCCTCGATATATTTTTCGAGGTAAACATCATCGTTAGCAAAAAACGCTGCTTCTTGTTTTGCCTGAGCCCAAAGGGTTTCAAATTCTTCTTCCTTGCGGATAATTCTCATACCTTTTCCGCCGCCGCCTGCCGTTGCTTTCAGCATAACAGGATAACCGATACGTTTTGCCTCGCGTTTGCCGTCTTCGATGGTCTTCAAAATACCTTCTGTACCGGGTGTAACGGGTACGCCGTTAGCAATCATCGTTTGACGAGCGGTTGCTTTGTCACCCATCTTGTTGATATGCTCTTCGGTAGGTCCGATAAATTTGATGTCGTGTTCTTTGCAAATACGTGCGAACTTAGCGTTTTCTGACAAAAAGCCGTAACCCGGATGGATTGCATCGGCATTTGTTAATTCCGCTACGGAAATTATTGCGGGAATATTAAGATATGATTGTGCTGACGGAGCAGGCCCTATGCAGACTGCCTCATCAGCAAACCTTACGTGCAAAGACTCCTTATCCGCCGTAGAATACACCGCAACCGTTTTGATGCCCATTTCTTGACACGTGCGGATAATTCTCAGCGCGATTTCGCCTCTGTTAGCGATAAGAACCTTGTTAATTTTTTTGTACATAACAACTTAAAAATTACGGTTCAACGAGGAATAACGGTTGGTCAAACTCAACGGGCGAACCGTCTTCAACAAGAATTTTAGCGATTTTGCCTGAAACTTCCGATTCGATTTCGTTGAAAAGTTTCATTGCCTCGATAACGCAAAGCACTTTACCTTTTGTTACTTCGTCGCCGACATTGACGTAAATAGGCTTGTCCGGCGAAGGACGGCGGTAAAACGTTCCGACCATCGGAGATTTTATTGTTAAAAGTTTTTTATCGTCCTCTTTTGTTTCTTGACGGTATTCAATCGGAGTTGTAGTGGTAGCAGCGGCTTGAACAGGCTGACCCATCTGTTGCGCCATTCCCGAAAGCATAGGCATCTGAAACTGCGGAATCTGGAAATTGTCCTTTGCCGCCAAAGTTTCGCCGGCAGGAAATTTTATATTGAGTTTTAACTCGTCGGTTTGAATATCAACCTCCGAGAGACCTATTTTTGAAACCGTCCTGATAAAATCCTGAACTTCTTTTAAATTTACCATGTTTTTAAGTTTTTTAATTCTTAACTATTATAACCCCATTTCAGCCAAATCGACCCCCAAGTAAATCCCGCTCCAAAAGCAGCAAGAATGAGGTTGTCGCCTTTGTGAAGTTGTTTTTCCCATTCGCAGAGACAAAGAGGAATCGTAGCGGCGGTTGTGTTGCCGTATTTCTGAATGTTAATCATAACCTTTGCGGGGTCAAGTTCCATTCTTCTTGCAGTTGCGTCAATGATTCTGAGGTTTGCCTGATGCGGCACAAGCCAAGCGATGTCGTCGGCGGTGAGGTTGTTTCTTTCCATGATTTCGGCGGAAACGTCCGCCATGTGCGTAACGGCGTATTTAAAAACCGGCTGTCCTTCTTGATATATAAAGTGTTCGCGGTTTCTTACCGTTTCTTCGGTTGCGGGGTTAAGCGAGCCTCCTGCGTTCATTCTCAGGTACTTGACACCTACGCCATCGGAGCGCAAGATGTAATCCATAACGCCGATTTTTTCTTCGGTCGGTTCCACAAGAACTGCCGAGGCACCATCGCCGAAAATAGGACAAGTTTTTCTGTCGGTATAATCAACGATTGACGACATTTTTTCAGCCCCAACAACGATAATTTTTTTCTCTTTACCGGCTTTAATAAATTTGTCCGCAACAGTCATCGCGTACAAAAATCCTGAGCAGGCAGCATGAACGTCAAAAGCGTATGCATTTTTCAAGCCCGCCATATCGGCGATTATAATGCCTGTCGCGGGGAAAATATAGTCGGGGGCGACCGTCGCACAGATAACCAAATCTATTTCTTCGGGTTTTGTGCCGGTTTTTTCCAATAGTTGTTTGACAGCCTGCGCACCCATATAGGCAGACGCTTTGTCTTTATCTTTCATAATACGGCGTTCCTTAATACCGATACGAGTAGTAATCCACTCGTCGGAAGTGTCCACCATAGTAGAAAGTTCGTCATTAGTCAGCCGATATTCAGGAACATACATTCCCAAACCGGTTATAACTGAATTGGTACTGCTCATTAAATAAAAATGCTTTGTGTTAAAACAAACAGAAAATAGACAAATGAAAAAAAAGTTTTTCATTCGTCTGTTTTCTTTACGGGTAGTTTTTTTTGTAAATGCTTACTGTGCAACGTTTTCCATTGAAACGGCCTGCTGTCCGCGATAGTAACCGCATTCAGGGCAAACGCAGTGCATTTGAATAGTTGCTCCGCAGTTGCTGCATTTTGTCAAAGTCGGTGCAACGGCTTTGTAATGTGTTCTTCTCTTGTCCCTTCTTGTTTTAGACATTTTACTTCTAGGATTCGCCATTTTCTTTTAAATTTTATTTAATCGTTAATATTTAATAAATCTTTCAATTTGTCCCATCTTGGATCTGTTTGAGCCTCAGTGGTTTCCTCTTGTTCATCTCCGCCCGAAATAGCCTTCAAAATTTCGGGATTACAACCGTCCGAAGGATGAACTCTTCTTGCAGGCGCACTCAAAACCACGAACTCGTAAATATGTTGTTTCAAATCTATTTCGTGTTCTTCCGTTGAAAGCGTGATTTCTTCGTCCGCTTCTTCGGGGTCGGTTGTCTTGTCTGAAAATCTGACTTTCATATCATAATGTGCGTTAATAGGCAAGTCAAAGAGTTCCAAACATCTATCGCACTCGGCTTTTACAGTGCCTAAAATGTCAAAAACGAACTCCAAACCGTAAGAAAACACCGACATTTTAATCTTGGCGTTTAACTTTCCGTCTTGAAATTCCGGCTCATCAAAAAGCGAGAAGAAATTTTTATCTAATTGATAATCAATTTCATACGTTCCGCTTTGTAGTCCTTTATATTCGACAATATAGTCGTTTCGTCTGCCTGACATTTTCGGATTTTAAAATGTGCAAAAGTAACCATAATTCTCGGATAAAAAAAATTTTTTTTCAAAGAATTAAGAAATTAAATTTTTTTTTGCTTTTGAAAAAATTACAACATAAAAATATAGTGCCTTTCCCGTCTTTTTTATACTTTTGCGCGGTTAAAACAACAACAAAAAAAATGGAAATAGTACCTTTTAGCCCAGAACTAAAAAACGTCTTTGTGGAGCTCAACAAAGCGTGGATATCTGCAATGTTTAAAATAGAACCTGCTGATATTGAAGAGTTTTCTTTAATCGAACAAGCCATTGAAAAAGGTTCGCAAATATTTTTTGCGTTAGACGACAATAAAAACGTTCTCGCTTGTTGCATGATTCGTCCGTGCGAAAACAACGAGTGGGAAATCTTAAAATTTGCCGCCAAAGGTATGTCGACAGGTACTGGTGCAGGGTCGGCATGTTTCAAGGCGTGCGTTGAATATGCAAAACAGAAAAATGCCGACAAAATTATCATCGTTTCAAATAAGAAACTCTCTCAGGCTCTGCATATTTACAAAAAGTTTGGATTCACGGAAGTGCCTGTTGACAAAGAAAAATTCCCGTTTGAACGCGGCGATATTGCATTTGAATTAGTTTTAAACAGCAAAAGAAATATGACCAAATCAGAAAAAATATCGGTTTATGAAACCGTTTTGCCTCAAATAGAATCACTTGTGAGCGGTGTAGAATACGGAATAAGTTCGTTAGCAAATATTGCGGCAGTTTTGCACCGTAATTTAGGATGTTTTTGGACAGGTTTTTATGTTGTTGACGGCGACAATTTGTTGTTAGGACCGTTTCAAGGCGATGCTGCGTGCATAAAAATTCCAAAAGGCAAAGGCGTATGCGGAACCTCATGGCAGAAAGGCGAAACGATTGTAGTAGAAGACGTTGAACAGTTTCCGGGACATATAGCGTGCAGTTCGCTTTCAAAATCTGAAATTGTAGTACCGGTGTTTTCTGCAACGGGAAAAATTACCGCCGTGCTCGACATCGACAGCGACTGCCTTGCAACTTTCGACGATACCGACAAACTTTATTTGGAAAAAGTTGTAGAAGTATTAAAGTGTTACGAAAGTTTCGTGTAAGAAAAAGGTATTATGAAAGTACACGAATTGAAAGACAATAAAATTATTCTTGGAGCATTATTTGGCGACGAAGGCAAAGGCGTTTGTGTTCATTCGCTATGCAAAAAGGCTCTTGACGAAGGGAAACGCCCTTTGGTTGTCCGTTTTTGCGGCGGACCACAAGCAGCACATACCGTTGATTACAACGGAATTAGACATATTTTTTCGTCGTTTGGTTCGGGGACGCTTCTTAATGTGCCAACACTTTATAAAAATACTGCACTCATCGACCCTATTTGCATTATCAACGAATATAACATTTTGAAAACCAAAGGTATAACGCCAAAATTCAACGTTTCTGCTGCCAAAATCATAACGCCATACGATGTAGAATTTTGTCGTCAAGACAAGAAAACTTTAAACAACGGAACATGCGGAAAAGGCGTTTATGCGGCGTTGGTTCGCTCCGAAAAAGAAAAATGTTTTACCCTTAACGACAATCCGCAAGAAATACTCGATTCTGCCATAAAATATTACAATACAACACATTGCAAAGAGTTTGACGAATTGTTTCTGTCAGCGTTTCAAGAGGTGAAAAATCTAAATTCTTCTTTAACGATAAATGACTTTGACACAATCGTTTATGAAGGTACACAAGGACTATTACTTGATGCAGATTTGGGTTTTCAACCATTTGTAACGGCTACGAATACGGGGCTTCAAACTTTCAAGGAAAATGAGTTGAAAAATGCAGACGTTTATCTTGTAATGCGCACATATCTAACGCGACATGGCAACGGCTACACTCCGCAACAAGTAGAAAACTACAATCTTAACGACGAAAGCGAAAGCAATGTCTACAATGATTTTCAAGGCGATTTCAAGAGAGGAGCATTTGATTTCGACCTTTTAAATGAGGCGTTCAATCGCCATGAATTGAAAAAGTACAAAAATGTTAACTTTAAGATTTTTCTTACTCATTTAGACACTATTGAAAAAAACGGACGGTTTGTGTATTTAAAAAACAAAATATTGCACGAAGTGATTTTTAAAGACTTAGAGCAACTTTCCGAAATTTTTTCAAAAGGAACAACATTACAAGTATGTAGTTTTCTTGTCTAAAAAGATGATAATTTTATGTCTTCATCTTCTTTTTCTTTGCTGCGGGAAAAAGTACGTTGTTTAGAATCAGACGAAAACCCGGTGAGTTTGGGTGAAGGTCAAGATTTGTTGGTTCGTCACCGACATAGTGAGTATAATCCTCTGGGTCGTGTCCTGCGTACCACGTCCAAGTGCCTTTTTCGTATTCGCCGTGAATATAACGGGCCTCGTTTGCGGCTTTGTTTTCGCCCATAATCAAAACAGAAGATTTCAACACTTTTTTGTTATATGCCGTTGTCTGTCCCATAAAACCGTCAATCACTGAAACATGATTTTGACAAAGCATCGTCGGCACGGGATCCCATTTTGCCGAAAAGTCAAACAAAGTAAAAATGTCATTATCCTGACTGACATGCCGCGTTCTCGTTGCGTCAATATCGGAATATTCGTAGACATTTGGATTAAGTTCAAGCGTGAAATCCCTAAAAGCAAACGTTTTAGAAAAGTCTAACTTTTTCTGACAATCGGGGTCTATGCCGTCGCCGTCAAACATCGGCTGACAAATGTCAACTCCTTCTGCCGCAAGCGCAATATCAAAACTGTCAGTAGCCGAACACATCGCAAACATAAATCCACCGTTGCCGACAAAGGCTTTCATTGTTTTTGCAACGGCAAGTTTCAACTCTGAAACTTTTGAATAGCCCATTTTTTGAGCCAAAGCGTTGAACTCCACAACTTGATTTTTGTACCAAGGCGCGTTTTTGTACATAGCGTAAAACTTGCCAAACTGTCCCGTAAAGTCCTCATGGTGAACATGTAACCAATCATACTTTGAAAGTTCACCCGTCAAAATTTCTTCATCGTAAACCACCGTATAGGGAATTTCGGCGTATGTTAAAACAAGCATTACGGCATCGTCCCAAGGTTTGTAAGTTTTTGGCGCATAAACCGCAATTTTCGGGGCTTTCTCCAATTTTATCTGCTCCATATTGACATCGTTACGCGAAATTTCCGAAAGAATATTATCGGCTGCTGCATCAGCAATCTGTTCAAAACGGACGTTTCTAATTCTGCACATATTAGCAATGTCTTGCGAGAAATCCGTCAAAAAACTTCCACCACGATAATTCAAAAGCCACTCGGCAGTACCTCCCCTTTCCAAGACCGCGTATGCAATACCGTAAGCCTTCAAATGATTAGTCTGCGTCTCGTCCATCGGAATAAGGATTTTCATCGCAAATCCAATATTCCAAATCATAAATAACAATATGGTTAACAATACTTTGTACATATCTAATTGTGTTTTTATACAACTTGCAAAAATAAAACAATTTTGTAATTTTTAAAAATATATTTCGTAATGCCAAAATGTCAGTCTGCAACTTTGACAGAAAAATACGCCAAAATGTCCGTTAAAAGCCTTTGGCACGCTATTTGGAATAATCTTTAACAAACAGAGCAGTCCGGCAATAATTACCGAACCCTACTCCGAAAAATAAATTTAAATGTTTAACTTTTAAAAATTATAGGAGATTAAAATCATGGGAAAAATCGGAAAAGTGCTTAAACCTAAACAACACACTGAAAAACATCACAAACACATCGCTGCTTATCAACAGAAAGAGCAGACGAATGTTCAGACGGATGATTTAAAAGAGAAAAAAGGTAAATAGCAGTATTGTTTGACTCAAATGTAAAAAAGGACGGATTTTTCCGTCCTTTCTTATTTTTTCCTTCTTAAAACGGTGCTTCTTCCGTAATAACGGGGGGCGGGGCTTGCAAACCTCCGCCTAACGCACTGAAACCGTCATTATTGTTCATTGACGAACCGATAGTCATATTTCCAGACTCGTCCAAAGACGGAATACCGTCAGAAAGTCCCATTGAATCCCATTCCTCAAAACGCGCAAACTCGGCTCTAAATCTCAAATTAACATCACACGTTGCGCCGTTTCTGTGTTTTGCAATTATTACCTGACCTAAACCCATTGTTGAATTACCCTCCGCATCTTGCTGAATACCATAATATTCAGGACGGTGAATAAAACAAACAATATCCGCGTCTTGCTCAATTGCTCCCGAATCACGGAGGTCGTTTAGTTGCGGTCGCATATCGCCACCACGCGAAACCGTACTACGGCTTAACTGCGACAAGGCGATTATCGGCACGTTAAGTTCTTTTGCTAACTGCTTGATACCACGAGAAATAGTTGAAACCTCCTGCTCACGGTTGCCCCTTACCTCCGGCGGTCCTGACATCAACTGCAAATAGTCAATCATCACCATGCCGATATTGTGCTGCATTTTCAGACGGATACATTTTGAACGCAGTTCAAACAGCGAAATCGCCGCAGTATCGTCTATATATAAAGGTGCGTCTTGAAGGTTTTTTATTTTCGCATCAAGTTGCATCCATTCGTGGTCTTCGAGTTTGCCGGTGCGGATTTTTTCTGACGAAAGTTGCGATTCGCTGACTATCAAACGGTTAACTAACTGAACCGCCGACATTTCCAACGAAAAAATCAAAACGGGAATTTTAAAGTTTACCGTCATATTACGCGCCATTGACAGAATAAAAGCCGTTTTTCCCATCGCCGGACGTGCCGCAACCACCACCATATCAGAATTTTGCCAGCCTTGCGTTATCTTGTCCAAAGACGTAAAACCCGAAGGCACGCCAGAAAGTCCGTCTTCGCGTTTGCCCGCATCTTCAATCTGTTTCAGAGATTCTTTCAAAACCTCGCCCATAGATTTGGTTTGCGTTTTTATATTACCGTTAGCCAAATCAAAAATGGATTTTTCTGAATATGACAAAATGTCATCAACGTCCGTTGTGGGGTCGTAAGATTTGTCTTCTATTTCGGTGGCAATTTTTATAAGTTGTCTCTGAATATATTTCTGTTGAAGTATTCTCGAATGAAACTCCAAATGTGCCGCCGAACCGACTTTTTCGGTAAGCGAAGCAATGTAATACGCTCCGCCAACGTCTTCAAGCGTTCCGTTTTTTGAAAGTTGTTCGATAACAGTATATAAGTCAATCGGTTGCTGTGCCGAAGACAACTGCAAAATTGCCTCAAAAATTTTTTTGTGTGCATCAGTATAAAAACTATCCGCGCTCAAAATATTAAAAACGTCAATCTCTGCACCTTGCTCAACCATTATTGCACCGAGAACCACTTCCTCCAATTCCAAATCGTGAGGGGGAATTCGGCCGTATTGGTCGTTAACGTGCATAACAAATTCTTTCTTTTTGTTAAAAGAAGCTGTTTTTGTGTTAGATGTTAAAGCCGGCATTGTTTTTCCCTAATTTTTTTATTCCTGATAAACTCCCATTGCGCAGAATTTTTCTATACGCTTCTTTAAAAGTGTGTTAATGTCAGTTTTTTTCAATTCAGCAAGAGTATCAATAATGGTTTGTTTAACGGTTGCATACATTTCTTGCGGATTGCTATGTGCGCCTCCGAGAGGTTCTTTTATAACACCGTCAATCAGTTTGTTGTTTAACATATCCGAAGAGGTAAGTTTTAGAGCAGCAGCGGCTTCGCGTTTAAAATCCCAACTTCTCCACAAAATACTTGAACAACTCTCCGGCGCAATTACTGAATACCAAGTGTTTTCCAACATAAATACTCTGTCGCCTACACCAATTCCTATTGCACCGCCCGAAGCACCTTCGCCGATAACGATACAAATAATCGGCACTTTTATCCTAAACATTTCGTAAATGTTTCTTGCAATAGCCTCAGCCTGACCGCGCTCTTCTGCCTCAGAACCGGGATACGCACCCGGAGTATCAATAAAAGTTACTATTGGTTTACCGAATTTTTCAGCCATACGCATAAGACGGAGTGCTTTGCGGTAACCTTCGGGATTTGCCATACCGAAATTTCTGTATTGACGGAGTTTGGTATTTTCACCTTTTTGCTGACCGATAAACATAATGGACATGCCCTCAATAGATCCCCAACCTCCTACCATTGCGGTATCGTCTTTGATATTTCTGTCGCCGTGAAGTTCTATAAACTCATCACAAATATTACGGATATAACCGAGAGTATACGGTCTTTCAGGGTGTCTTGAAACCTGAACCCTCTGCCACGGAGTAAGGTTTTCGTAAATTTCTTTGCGGGTTTTAACGATTTTGTCTTTTAATTCGCTGATTGTAAGGTCGATGTCCACCGAACCCGCTTTTTTTATCTCTTCCGCCTTCAAAAGTTGATCTTGAAGGTCTTGTATCGGCTGTTCAAATTCAAGTAATTGCATAATGTTACAACTTTAATTTTATTCGGGGACAAAAATACAAAAATTAATTTATGCGGCAAAATGTTTTATCCGCCGCATAAATTAAATTTTCCTAATCTTCGATTTCAAGGCTTACCGCTTTGATTTCTTGCCAGCCTGCCTTGTCGGTAACACGAATCATAAAATGATAATCGCCCTCAGCAATGGTTTCCGGAATCAGGATTTCCAAGTCTGCTGTATACTGTTTTTTTCCTGCGGGAATTTGATAATCTTGATTAAAAACCCAAGCGTTTTCTACGTCTCCGTGTTCGTGGTCATGGTCATGGTCATGACCTTCGTGCTTTGAAATGCTTTTTGCAGTCTCCGTACTGTGGCTGTGATGGTCGAAATTGTTATGAATCTCGATGTTGAAACTGCCGAGTTCCTCATTGTCGCGGAACGTCTGATGAAAAACGATTTTGCCGCCCGGAAGGTATTTTCCGCCTTCAACGGGGGTTGCGTCCGTGTTGTCAAACGTCGGCTTTTCGGTATCCTCTTCGTCCTTGTTGCAGGACATTGCGCCGCAAAGACAAACTGCGGCAGAGAAAACTGTTAAAAAATTTTTAAATCTCATTTTAGTTATTTTTTATTAAAGTTTAAAATATAAATCCTATTTTTATTGAAAAATTTCGTCCCGCTTCCGGAACGTCAATCAAACGGTAATAACTCGTATGATTGTAATAGACCGCATTAAAAAGGTTATCAATGCACAAATCTGCACTAAACTCCGTTTTTTTGCGGATGATTTTTTTGCCTAATGACATAGAAGTTAAAAAATATCCGTCAGTAGGCTTTTCGGGCGGCACGATGACTTTTTGTGCGCCCGTATATTTTTGTGTAACAGAGACATAACATTCATTTCGTTTCCTTTTTTGCGGAACAAAATATTTTGCGCTGACAAACACGCTCCACGGCTCGGCAAAAGGCAGTCCGTAACCTTTTTTAGAACCGGAAAGTTGCCGCGCAAAAAGATATTCGCCACCCAAAGAAAATTCTGCTTTACGACTTAAAGCATAATCAGCCTGAGCCTCGCCGCCAAATCTAAACACTTGGTTTTGAGTATATTCGTATAGTTGCAAACCTTCAACATAATTAAATCCCGGACTCAGATAAATGTAGTTCGGAAAATAATTCAGAAAGGGCGTCAGATAAAACTTGAATTGTTTTTTCTGAAAGTTAACCCCGAAATCCGCCTGATAAGAAACCTCCGGCTCTAAATCATTGTTACCGCGTTCATATCTGAAAATCTGATAATTAACCCCGTCAGAGCCGAGTTCCAAAGCAAGCGGCATACGGAAACTTTTTCCGAAATTGCCCTTTAAGACCCAATTTCCCGTTTCATAGTTAAGCCCGAAAGAAAAAACAATACTGCTGAACTTTTTCAGACAATCCTCAGACCTTGTAACAAAAGCCGAATCGCCATTTTGCAAAGGCGTTTTGTACCAGTCTTTGTATTCAAAAATTTTCACTGACGAAAAATCCGTTCTTACGCCCGCGCTGAGAATAAGTCCGTCAGCAATATGCAACTTGTCGCAAAAATAAATACCGTTGGAAACCGTTTCAAAACCCGGCAAAACGTAGCCCCAGCCGCCGCTTTTGTTTTTTTGAAATTCGCTGTTAAAGCCTGCTTGCAGACTGTGCTGACCCAAAATAAACTTGTAAGCCGCGTTAAGAGAATACGTGTTTTTGTAAAAACTTCTTTCTAAAAAGCCGTCCGGCTTTGGCATATAACCGTGCGAAACCGGCTCAGAAAACTCTTCCCTGCGGTTGTTTTGAAATGCAAAATCTATTTTCAGAGTGCTGCGGCCGATTTTCAAGGAGTTGTTGCAAACCGCCATAAAATGATTTGCCGTACTAAACGGATAATCAATGTCAGAAAAACTCTTGTCAAAATCGATTTTTGAAAGGCGTATTTCAATTCCGTGAGCGTTTGCAAAAAAACCGCTTCTGTCATAAACGTCCGAAACGCTAAGCGAAGTTTTCAGTTTTTTGCCGTTAAACCCGAAAGTCAAATTTATATCTCCCTCTCTGCCCGCCGTGTTTCTAAGGCGGTTGTCCTTCAATTTTATGTAATAAGAATAATACTGAATACTGTCAACCGGGACTTTGTAGTCGGAATAAGTTTCGGCGGTAAGGTTCATTTTGTAGAAAAATTTTCCCTTAACGCCTTCCGCATTGGCAGAAACTCCCATCGCAGAGTTGTTGCTCCGAAAGAAAAACAGCACACCGCTTTTTCTTGCGTTTTGCGGCAAAGAGTTGTCTTTCAGACTGATAACACCGCCCAAAGCGTCAGAGCCGTAGACCATTGCGGCAGGACCTTTTATGATTTCGACCTCGTCAAGCGAAAATTGCGAGACCTCCAAGCCGTGTTCGTGTCCCCACTGCTGCCCCTGATGCTTGATTCCGTTTTCGATAACGGCAAGACGGTTGAATCCCAAGCCACGGATTACGGGTTTGGAATGATTGGAGCCGACCGTCATCGCCTGAACGCCCGGAATAAGACTCAAACTCTGCATAAGACTTCCCGCAAAATTGTTGTCAATAAATTTTTTGTCTAATTTTACAACATTTTGAGGCATAGTCATTTGCACTTCGTTATTGCTTTTATCGGCTTTAACGGTGATTTCGTCAATATCCACACCGTTTTTCACGATTCCCCAAATGCTATCTTCCTGAGCATGGGCAACCGCACAACAAACCGACAAAAAAGCAAATAAAAATATGCTTTTCATCAATTTTTATAAAAAAGATAAACTGTTAAAAGAAAGAATGTTATGAAATGTTATTTAAAGGCAGGCGGCGCACGCAGAGAATTTACCAAAACCCTGTTCAAAACGGGTTTTAATACAAAAGCCGCCTGATAAATTACAAACGAATGATTTAAAACAATTTCAACTGAATTGTCATTTTCTTCAAACGGAGCAAAAACAAAATCGCAGATTTTACAAACTCCGTCAACGCTTTCGGCAGATTTTTTTTCTGTTTCGATATGCGTGTCTTCCGAATGAGAGTGAAAACTTTTTACGGCAAAAACAGGCAATAGGATTAAAATCAATCCCAAAGCCAACACGTTACGATATTTTTGCAAAGTTTTCATGCCGCAAAATTATATATTTTTTTTCAAAACAAAAATTTTTTTCTTAAATCTCCGGCCATTGATGTTTCGGATAACGGCGTTTTAATTCCTTTCTGACCTCTTTGTAAGCGTTTTGCCAAAAGGATTTCAAATCCGAAGTCAGTTGAACGGGTTTAAAACCGGGCGAGAGAAGTTGCATTAAGACAGGGACTTTGCCGCCGCAGACTCTCGGTGTCTCCTGCCACTGAAAAACTTCCTGCAACCTGACCGACAAAACCGGCTGCTTGCCGTCGTCAAAATATTTTAATTTTATTTTGTGTCCGGTCGGAACGGTTAAAACTTCCGGTGCAAATTTTTCCAAACGTGTTAACTGCTCAGAAGTCAAAAGGCTGTATTTTACGGCTTGAATTATGTCTGTCTTTTTTAGTTTTTCGACAGTTGTAACTCCATTAATATACGGTAACAGCCAACTTTCAGCGGTTTCAATTAAAGTTTTACTTGAAACGTCCGGGAAATCCGTTTCGCCCCAAATTCTTAGCGATAAAATTCTGTTTAAAAAGTTAAAAACTTCGTCGTTGAAATCTAAAAGCGTTTCGCCTTCTTTTTTCACTGCCTCAATAACTATTTTTTCGGCCTCCCCATTATCGGGCTTGACGGGTGTTTCCTGCAAAATTATGTTGAAAAGTTTTAATTGCCTTGTCGAGACAAGTCCGCCTTTTTTTGTATTCCAAACAGTAAGGATTTTTTCCGTAACCATATCCCTCAACATCGACGGGTCAAGCGGCGAGGCAAGAAAAATTTTTGCAATTCCGTTTTCTTTGGTGTTGAGACTTGCGACGGTGAGCCAGTTTTCGCCCGCCAAGGTGTCTTCGCGGAAAGTCTGCGCAATAGTGCCGTTAGAAAGCATAAACTGAGCGTTGTTGCCCGGTTTTGCAGAGGCAATTCTCTCAGGGAAAGCCTGAGCGAGCAAAAAGCCCGTATCGTAACAGTCAAAACCGCCGTTGTCCACGTTTGTATTAAATATTTTCCTTAATTGACAGGCATAAAGTTCCAGTTTATCAAGGTTTTTGTTATGACGGTTTTCTTTTCGGTTTTGACGAAGTTTTTCTATGCGAAGATTAATATCCGTGCCGTATTCACTTCCAAGCGGATCTCTGTTGTCGAGGATTGCGGCAATGTCGGCGGCAAGCGGCAAAAGCGACATTTTTTTTGCCGAAAGCAGCATTTTTGCGATTCTCGGGTGTGTCGGAATTTTTGAAAGTTCGTTGCCCAAAGGCGTTATCGAAAAATTGTCGTCAACGGCACCGAGATTTTTCAAAAGTTCTTTTGCAAGACGGACGTTAGTTTTGTCCGGCGGAGTAAGCCACGTGAGATTTTCGGGATTAGGCTCGCCCCATTTTGCCAAATCCAGCATCAACGGCGTTAAATCCGCGTATTCAATTTCGGGACGGCGGTTTTGCGGCATCCGGCTCTCGGCTGTCAAATCCCACAGGCGGTAACAAAATCCGTCTGAAATTCTGCCCGCGCGGCCTTTGCGCTGCTCTGCCATATCAAACGAAATTCTTACTGTCCTCAGTCCCGACAAAGCACGGTCTGAATTATATTCTTGAACTTTTGTCAACCCGCTGTCTACTACGATTTTAACACCTTCTATCGTAAGTGAAGTTTCAGCAATGGAAGTTGCCAAAACAATCCGTCTTCTACCCTGAGAATCGGGCAAAATTGCCTCACGTTGAAGTTTTTGCGGCAACATTCCGTAAAGCGGCTTTATCAAAACCTTGTCAACAGACTTTCTTAAAAATTCTTCGCATTTTTTTATCTCACCTTCACCGGGGAGAAATGCCAAAATATCGCCTTCCTTGTGCTTTTCTAAGGCTTTTAAAATAGTATTTGCAACTTGTTGCGGTGCAGAAAATTCGTCGCAACAGCCCTCATAAAACACTTTTACGTCAAAATTTTTAGCAAGAGCACTAACAACCGGCGCTTTAAGAAGTGCTGACAATTTGTCCGTGTCAATAGTTGCGGACATAATTATAATTTTCAAATCGGGACGCAATATCGCCTGACATTCACGAATAAGAGCAAGAGCCAAATCAGCGTTAAGACTGCGCTCGTGAAATTCGTCAAAAATGATTGTCGAAACATCTTTTAACTCATTGTCAGACAAAAGCATACGGGTAAGAATGCCTTCCGTTACGACTTCAAGGCGTGTTTTGGCTGACTTGCAGGTTTCAAAACGGATTGAATAACCGATTGTACCACCTAATTTTTCGTTCAAGAGTTCTGACATTCTGTCAGCAACGGCTCTTGCGGCAAGTCTGCGAGGTTCAAGCATTATGATTTTTCCTTGCTCAGGATAACGCCTCAAAATCTCCAACGGCAAAACAGTACTTTTTCCCGTCCCCGTCGGCGCAGTAACGATAACAGTTTGGTTGTTAGAATATTTAGAAAAAAACTCTTCAAAAATTTCTTCAATCGGGTACATAAATCTTTCCCTTTTATTCGCTTGCTTGAACGACATTTATAATATAATCGCCGAGTTTTTCACATTCGGAAATTATGTTAAGATAATGCGACCCCAAAGCGTAACTGTATTGACCTTCTGTAAGTGCGTCCGTATTTTGATTTCTGGTCAAACTTCTAAACTTATTAATCGCATTTTCGTTTTTGATTGTAGTTTCGATGTCGGCTTTTGAAGTCTCTTCTCTGCTCGTTTGATTGACCATGTGCGTTAAAGCCGTCTGAACCAAACCAAACATTTTGTCAATATTTTCCGTATGTTCCTTAGTGAATTTGTCGCTGACTTTTTCTCTTTTGTGGTTGAACACACGTGCAATATTAAAACATGCATCACCGATACTTTCCAATTCGGAAATCATCTTAAACATTTTTTGAATCCGCATTTTAGATTCGATAGTAAGTTTACCGTCGCTTAGGCTGCTGAGAAATTTTCCGATTTCTATTTCCATATTGTCGGTAATGCCTTCGTATTTTTCTATTCTTTTATAGAGTTCATCAAATTTTTTGGGGTCTTCTGTCTTCCAAAGTTCTTTTACCAACGAAAACATTTTGTCGCAACGTGTCGCAAAATAATAAATCTCTTTTCTTGCCGCTAAAAGGCTGACTTCCGAAGTAGAAAACATACCGCTGCCGATAAATTTAAGTCTGTATTCTTCGTCCTGCTCGGTTTTATAAGGCAAAAGTTTGCAGACAAGTTTTTCAATTTGGTCAACAAAGCCTATTAATAAAAGCGTGTTGAAAACGTTAAAGGCTGTATGAAACATTGAAAGTTTCATCAAAACATTGTTTTCCGCACCCAAAACATCTGTTGTAAACCAACTCACAAAATTACAAAACGGGTAAAACATCATAAGAATCACCACAACGCCAAAAACATTGAAAAACATGTGAGCCAAAGCCGCACGCCGCGCCGGAACGTTTGCCGTTAGAGCCGCAATATACGCAGTAACTGTTGTGCCGATGTTTTGACCCATAGCCAAAGCCGCCGTCTGTTCAAAACCGAACCCTGGAATATTCATACCCAAAAGCATTAACGTTATAGCCATTGTTGCCGCCGAAGCCTGAACCACACAAGTTATAACCGCTCCCGTTAACACAAAAAGCAGAATCATCAAAAAGCCGCTGCAATCTACTCCGTCCAAAAGGTTTTTGACAACTTCACCGATTTGTAACGTCTCTGCCATACTTTGCAGAAAATGCAAACCCATAAAAAGCAACGAAAATCCGAACAAAAACTCACCGAAACTTTTCTTCTTAGAATTTTTGGAGAAGATAAAAAACAATCCGACCGCCAAAATAGGCAGCACAAACGAGTTGATATTGAAACTAAAACCTATCACCGAAATTATCCACGCCGTAACGGTTGTTCCGATGTTTGCGCCCATTATAACGCCGATTGATTGTTTTAAGGTCATAAGTCCCGCGTTAACAAAACTTACGACCATAACCGTCGTAGCGGAACTCGACTGCACAAGGGCGGTTATCAAAATACCCGTAAAAACGCCCATAACGCGATTTTTAGTCATTGCGGCAAGGACTGCACGCATTTTTTCGCCGGCAAATTTCTCTAAACCATCGCTCATAACTTTCATTCCGTAAAGGAACATACCGAGCGCACCGACTAAGGAAAGAATGTTAGTTAACAAAGAGGTTTCCACTATCTGCAAAACTATTATAATAAATTCAGGGCTGCCGTATTTTTTTACAGTAGCCCTGAAATATAAATACTAAATATTGAACTCCTTTTTCAAAGTGTCTACATAATCGAATTTTTCCCAAGTGAAAAATTCGACTTCTTTGCTGACGGTTTTACCGTTTTCTATCACCTCAACAGTTTTTGTATATGGTTTTCTACCAAAATGTCCGTAAGATGCAGTCGGTAAAAATATTGGATTTTTCAGTTTCAGACGTTTGATAATAGCCGAGGGTCTGAGGTCGAAAATTTTAGCGATTTTCTCGGCAATTTGAGAATCGCTTTCTTTAACCTTTTTTGTACCATAAGTGTTGACATAAATGCCTACGGGTTTAGCAACACCGATAGCATAAGCCACTTGAACCAATACTTCGTCGCAAACGCCCGCAGCAACGAGGTTTTTTGCGATATGACGGGTTGCGTATGCCGCAGAGCGGTCTACTTTTGAAGGGTCTTTTCCCGAAAATGCACCACCGCCGTGTGCGCCTTTGCCGCCGTAAGTGTCAACGATAATTTTTCTTCCGGTCAAACCGGTATCACCGTGAGGTCCGCCGATAACAAATTTTCCCGTAGGATTAACAAAAAGTTTGAAATCCCTATCAAAAAGTTTCTTCTCAACAGGAGAAAGTTTTGCTTTAAGTCTGGGTATCAAAATCTCTCTTACATCGTTAGTTATCGTATCCAACATTTTTTTGTCAGCCTCAGCCTGAGCCTCAGGAGTATTAACAGAAGGGCGTACAAATTCGTCATGTTGCGTACTGATAACAATTGTATCAATTCCGAGCGGCTTGTTGTCGTCGGAATATTCCATCGTAACCTGCGATTTTGAGTCCGGACGCAAATAAGTCATCTGTTTTCCCTCTCGGCGTATTTCTGATAATTCAAGAAGAAGTTTATGAGAAAGTTCTATACTGAAAGGCATATAATTTTCAGTTTCCTTGACTGCGTAACCAAACATCATACCTTGGTCGCCTGCGCCTTGATTTTCTTCGTCCTGACGCTCAACACCTCTGTTAATATCCTGACTTTGACCGTGAATAGCAGAAATCACGCCGCAAGAATTACCGTCAAACATATATTCGCCTTTGGTGTAGCCTATTTTGTTGATAACATCGCGGGCTACCTGCTGAACGTCAACATAACCACGCGTTTTAACCTCGCCTCCGAGGACTGCAAGACCCGTTGTAACAAAAGTTTCACAAGCCACTTTTGATTCGATGTCTTGTTTCAAAAATTCATCGAGCAAAGCGTCAGAAATCTGATCCGCCACTTTGTCTGGGTGTCCCTCTGACACCGATTCCGAAGTAAAATAATATGACATAATAGTCTATGTTTTATGTTTGTGCTGCAAAAGTAATTATAATTTTCCTTTGCGGCAAACTTTTTACTTTATTTTTTTGCGAACAAAATCCTAAAAACTTCGTCAATTTTGTTACAAAGTATGACTTCGATTTGCGTTTTCATAATGGCAACATTTTTTTGGTGGGACTGCGAAACAATTATCCGGCTAAAACCAAGTTTTTCCGCCTCAGTAATCCTCTGTTCTACGCGATTGACAGGGCGGATTTCGCCCGTTAAGCCGACTTCACCGGCAAAACACGTCCCCGTATCAACGGCAATATCCAAATCGCTTGACAAAACAGCAACCAAAACAGCCAAATCCATTGCAGGGTCATTGATTTTGATTCCTCCGGCAATGTTAAGAAAAACGTCCTTGGTGTTAAGACGGAAACCCGCCCGTCGCTCCAAAACCGCCAAAAGCATATTCAGACGTTTTGCATCGAATCCCGTTGTACTACGTTGCGGCACACCATAAGCCGCTGTTGACACAAGTGCCTGAGCCTCAACCAAAAATGGTCTCAAACCTTCGAGAGCCGCTGCAATCGTTACGCCCGAAGTGTCCTTGTCGTGATGAAGAAGAAGCAGTTCTCCCGGATTGCTGACCTCGCGCAGTCCGTTTTGTAGCATTTCAAAAATTCCGACTTCCGAGGTCGTACCAAAACGGTTTTTAATTCCGCGTAACACTCTGTAAACATGACTTGAATCGCCTTCAAACTGCAAAACAGTATCCACCATGTGTTCAAGGATTTTTGGACCTGCAATGTTTCCGTCCTTATTAATATGACCGATTAAAATTATCGGAATGTTAAATTCTTTTGCATGACGGATTAAAAGGTCGGCACATTCGCGGATTTGCGTTATAGTTCCGGGCGAAGATTCCACATTATCGGTTCTCAAAGTCTGAATAGAGTCTATAATTACAAGTCCGGGATTGTTTTCTTTTATATGAGGTATTATATTTTCAACAGTTACTTCGCATAGAATCAAACAATTATCCGATTTTACAGAAAGTCTGTCGGCACGAAGTTTTATCTGCGAGGCACTCTCTTCTCCTGACACATAAAGTGTTTTTTGTGGTATATTAAGCGCGATTTGGAGCATAAGAGTTGACTTTCCGATTCCGGGTTCACCACCGATTAAAACCACCGAACCCGGCACTATTCCGCCACCGAGAACTCTATTGAACTCGCCGTTTAAAGTATCAATTCTCGATACTTCATTTGTCTGAATTTCAGATAGTTTTTTAGCCTTATTTGAAATAACACTTTTAGTAACTAAGCCAGAGGGCTTTATATCTTTTGAGCCTATTATCTCCTCAGAGTAAGAGTTCCAAGAATTGCAATAAGGACATTTTCCAACCCACTTCGGAGAAGTTGCCCCACATTGCTGACAAATATAAACTGTTTTTTGTACCGCCATTTTTTTGCTACATATATTATAAGGTGTGCAAAAGTAGAAATAATTAGGAAACCAATCATAAAAGTTAAAGTTTTTTAAGAAAAAAAAGAAAAAAATTTTTTTTTATGAAAAAAGATATATAATTTTAGGCGGTCAAATGAATGTGCTTTTGCACAAATTTGACCGAAAATGTTAATAGTTGTGTAAACAATTAATAAACAATAATTTACATTTTTAAATTAAACTAAAAGTTATATTATGGTAGCATTTAACAAAACCAAAAAATTTGCGAAGATTTTCCAGAAGGTAAACTCGCTTGGTGCTGCTGTCGTTATTGTCGGCGCGTTGTTTAAAATCCAGCACTATCCTGGTGCATCTGTCATGTTGATGGTCGGCCTTTTGACAGAGGCTGCAATCTTTACGATTACGGCATTTGCTCCGTTGCCTGTTGAATATCACTGGCACAATATTTTCCCCGAGCTTTTGATCGGCGAAGAAATTGAGGAGAAAGTTTATAACAACGACGCTCCCGTAGCACGTCTTAATGAAGAAACGGGCGAAATTGACGTTAGCCGTTCTCCCTACAACTTCTACGGTGCAGGCTCTGCTCCTGTTGCTAAAAAAGCAGCCGTTGCACAAACAGACGGTACAGCACTTGCTAAATTCAACGAAATGTTGGAAAAATCAAGCGACAAAGGCAACTTCTTCGACAAACTCGGTAACTCATTTGCAGACTTCACCGAAAATGTTAAAGGTATGGCTTCTGTTGCTAATTCGGCAGTTGCAGCAAAATCATTCACCGAAAGTCTTAACTCTGCATCTAACGCAGTATCATCAATCAACTCTTCGGCAGATGACTTGTCTAACACATTGGGCAACGTTCAGAGCAAGTTCTCAGGTATTAAAGACCTCGACTTTACCGCTCTTACCGAAGGCAACAAAGAATACAGCAACAACATCAAATCACTCAACGGCAATCTTAAAGCAATCAACGGCGTATTCGAGATCCAGTTGCAGGAAATCGATTTTGATACCATGATTGCAGGTTTGAAAGAATCCGTAACGGGTGCAAAACAGTATTCTACCGAGGTTACAAAACTCAGCAAGAATCTTCAAGCACTCAACACCGTTTACGGCAACATGCTTACTGCTTTGAACGTAAAAGTAAGCTAATTTTTAACAGTTAAACAAAATTAAAAATTTCAAATTATTTAAGACACTATGAGTGGAGGAGGAAAAGAGACCCCAAGGCAGGCGATGATAGGTATGATGTACCTATTTTATACTGCGCTGTTGGCTTTGAACGTGTCTGCTGAAATTCTTACCGCATTTACATTGGTCGACGGAAGTTTGAGAAAAACAAACACCATTACCGAGGGCGTTATCGAAGGCACGCAAACTGAGTTTGCAAAAGCGATGATTAACAACCCCGCAGGTACTAAAAAGTACAACGACCTTGCAGTAGAAGTAGCAGCAGCGGCAGACAAAGCCTACAAAGAAATCCAGCACTATAAATTGGCCTTAGTTGGTACGCTTGAAGGAGTATACGGAGATAACGATTACACCGCTCCTTACAGCGAAGCATCCGACGCAAAAGACCAAGAAATCGAAAAGGCCTTGCGCGACAAATGGGCAGCAGATAAGCCCGAGGCAGCAGACCCGAATCTTGTTGACATTGACGACCTCGTTTCTAAAAAAGACGATAACAATGTCGGTGGTGAAATCTTTATTACCAAAGGTCAAGGCAAAGTAATTGCCGCTGGTCGTGAAGGTTACAAAAATACACTTATTGACATCGTTAATAAAGGTACTGATAATAGTGAGGCATCTCAAAAAGCAAAACAATCTTTGATTGCAAGTTTGAACGAGTTACTTTCAACAGCAAGAATGAAATCAGAAAGTGATGACATTGACTCTATTGATTGGGACGTTTCAAACTTTGAACACTTACCCGCAGCCGGCGTTTTGACACTTATGACCAAAATGCAGGCAGACGTAAGAAACACTGAATCAAGCGTTTTGAGTTACCTTATAAGCCAAATCGGTAAAACCGATATGAAATTTAACGCTATCCGCGCCGTAGTAAGCCCGACAACAAGCAGTTACGTTCTTGTTAACGAACCTTACAAAGCAGACGTATTTATCGCTGCATACGACTCGGCACAGAATCCTGACATTTTGGTAGGCGGTAGCCCATTGAAAGTTGAGAAAGGTGTCGGCAAGTATAGCGGTAACACTTCTTCGGTAGGCGTTAAGACATTCAGCGGTGTTATCAAGTTGAAAAACAATTCTACCGGCGAAATTAAGGAATATCCTTTCAAGAGCGAATACGAAGTTGGACAGTCATCTTTGTCAGTATCTCCGACCAAGATGAACGTTCTCTACATCGGTGTTCCGAACCCGTTGGAAGTAACGGCTTCCGGTTACAACTCTGAAAAACTTCACGTTACAATTTCGCAAGGTTCAGTTTCAAAAGGTACAGCCGCAGGTGCTTATTCTGCTCTCGTAAAAACTCCGGGTACTGCAAAAGTTACTGTAACGGCTACTGTTGACGGTCAAACCAAAAACCTCGGAACAAGAGAGTTCCGTGTAAAACGTGTTCCTGACCCAAGAGCATCTGTTACAACAAAAGAGGCTTGGGGTAAAGGCGGTACAGTTTCAAAAGCAATGCTCGCAGCATCAGCCGGCGTAAAAGCCGAACTTGAAAACTTTGATTTCGATATGAAATTTCAAATCACTGGTTTCAAAGTTTCTGCAACCATTAAAGGTTTCGTTCAAGATGCTACAAGTACAGGTCCTGCATTTACCGCACAGCAAAAAACAATTATCAATCAGGCTCCCGCAGGAAGCAAACTTTATATCGAAGATATTAAAGCAAAAGGTCCTGACGGCTCTTTACGTGATTTGGGCGCAATCGTTTTGAAATTGAAATAATTAACGTTTTTGCAAAAAAATAGTCTTTCAAAGACAATAATCTTTTAAAAAAAGAGTTTTAATAATACAACGGGTTTTATTAAAACTCTTTTTTTATTTGTAAAAATTTTATTTGAAGATAATTATGAAAAAGATTCTGTTATTAATGGCTGTTGCAGCCGTTATGCAATGTTTTGATGCAGCGAAAACACATGCACAGGTTCTGCTCGGTCTTCCGTATGAAAAAATCCATACCATAAACCGTAAACCTGTACCGTTCCAGTACGTTAGGGAAGCGGACGTTATGTGGTCAAAAATTGTTTGGCGTTGGATAGAACTTTCAGAAAAGGCCAATCAGCACCTCTATTATCCGACTACTCCGCAAGACGGGCGAATGAGTTTGATTGATGTACTTTTGGAAGGCATTCACACACAAGGTCTTACTGCATACAATCCCGACCAAACTGACGAGTTCAGTAACATAATCACGGAAAAGGAAGTTCACCAAAGAATGGGTGCCATGACAAAACAGCAAGAAGTTGAAACTCTTGACGGTGAAGGTACAGAAATGAAAATCATTGACGAACCTTATCACAGCAACGAAGTAAAGGCTTATATGCTGAAAGAACTTTGGTTTTTTGACAAACAACGCTCGGTTCTTGAAGTAAGAATTATCGGTATTTGTCCTATACGTCTGTATGCAAAAGACGGTGAAGAAGAAGGCGGTATTCCCCAGAAAAAACAAGCGTTTTGGATTTACTACCCTGAGGCAAGAAAAATTCTTTCTAACGCAGAATGTTTCAATCTCCAAAACGATGCAGCGCGTTTGAATTTCGAAGATATTTTTGAAAAGAGATATTTTTCAAGTTACATCATTCGAGAGTCCAACGTTTATAACAATCGTACGATTGAGGAATACACGACAGGACAGGAAGCATTGCTTGAAGCAGAAAAAATAAAAGAAACAATCTTCAATTTCGAGCAAGACCTTTGGGAATATTAACAAACTACATAAAAAAAATCGGCTTTTTGAGCCGATTTTTTTATGCCAATTTTTTTAAAGCAAAAGGTATCATCTCGATTATATCACTTGCAATCAAACCCTGACAGTCTTTTTCCTCTGCCGTCAAATCCCCAGCAAGTCCATGGACAAACACTCCAAGTTTTGTCGCTTGAACGGTAGTATATTTTTGCGACAAAAAAGCCGTGATAATTCCCGTTAACACGTCGCCGCTACCCGCCGTCGCCATACCCGGATTACCCGTTGAATTAAAAAAGACTTCACCCTCAGGCGTTGCAATCTGAGAATATGCGCCTTTTAAAACGATAACAGATTTCAATTCTACCGCCTTTTTTCTCAACAATTCGAGACGCTCATACGAATTCAATGTTTTACCAAACAAACGCTCAAACTCCTTTACATGAGGCGTTAAAACAGAGTTTTTGGGAATCAATCTATGAAGTTTTTCCGCCGAGATAATATTCAAGGCATCTGCGTCAAAAACCGCCGGACGGCCTAACGATAATACTTTTTTAACAAGTCCCTTAGCAGTATCTGATTGACCAATTCCCGGTCCAATACCAACAGCCGCAAATTTTTCTAAATCAGGTAATTCGTCAATACTTAACATCGTTTCAGGAGTTGCGGTTTGCAGAATGTTGACGAGTTTTTCGTCAGTATGTACAGTCACCAAACCTGCCCCCGCACGATGACAGGCTCGTGCCGCTAAAACCGCAGCACCGCCTTTTAAGTACTCTCCTGCAATCAAAAGCGAATGTCCGAAAGTGCCTTTGTGTGAAAATTTTTTGCGTGGTTTCAGCATCTTTTTCACGTCGTCCCGCGTTAACAAATTGTACGGACCATCAAAATTTTCCGCACTTTCCAAACCTATATCAATAATCTTTAATTCACCGACAATATCCTCGTTTTCAGGAAGAAGCATTGAAACAGCCGGCGAGTGAATTTTCAGCGCAGTATCCGCTTTTATGACAGTTGCCGGCAAAATTGAAAAATCCGAAAGTCCAGACGGAATGTCAACAGCAATGACCCTCGCACCAGAAGTATTAATTTTTTCAACTAATTTTGCCAACAACCCAGTGATTTCACGTTTAAGTCCTGTACCGAAAATTGCATCAACAACAACATCGTCCTCTGAAATTTCAGGAAAATCGTCTTCGACAGAAAAATCCTTCACTCTATACGCCGTAACATAATCGTAGCCCTGATTGTAAAGCATACGCGCAATGCAAAGGCCATCGCCCCCATTGTTGCCAGAGCCGCAGAAAATTTTTATGCGACTTTCCTTAGGGACAATTTTGACAATTTCCTCAGTCAGTTTTTCTGAGGCGCGTTCCATCAATTCCGCCGAAGTCAGCACCTGACGCTCCATTGTAAGTGCGTCAAGTTCATGCATTTGTTTCGAGTTTAAAATCTTCATTTACTTCTGTATAAAAATATTGTGCCTGAGCGTTTTAAGTGTGTGCCGTCTTTGCCGTAAACAATAATATCGTAAAAGTACGTACCGGGCGGACATTCACGGTTGCCTTTATTGTCAATAGTGCCGTCCCAACCGAAAACCGCTGTCTCAACTTCGTTCCATTTATAAACCGTTTGACCAAAAGAATTATAAATTTTGCCTTTGATAGAGCGGATATTTGCAGGCATTTGCGTCAAGCCTCCGTTTTTGAGAAAAGAATCTTCGGGATTAAAGAACGTAAAAACATCGTTTTGACCGTCTCCGTTAGGCGTAAAAATATTAACTTCTTTTACTTCCAATGGCCTCGGTACAATTTTAACGGTTTGTGTATCCCTATCTACACAACCCGTTTCGGAAATTCCTTCAAAAATAACTTGATAAATGCCTTGCTCGTAATAAGCGTGCGGCGCAGTATTTGCGTTTTCTTTCGGGGTTTTGTCGCCGAAATCCCATATAAAAGAGTTTGCCCAAGAGGTTTTAGATTCAAAATTTATTTCATCACCGATAAAAACGGTTGGCTCGGTAGCACCTTGAAAACTTGGCTTTTCAACCTCCATAAAAACCGCTGTGTCATAATAACAGCCAAAATTGTCCTCAATCGTGAATACATACCTTGTAGTACCGTATTCCGGCGGCGTACATTCTGCCACGCCCTCTTTTGTAGCCGAAACGCCGCGTCCTGACCATACCGCACGACGTAAATCATATTCAGCCGTAAAACATTCTGTTACAGAATCTTTTATAGGCATACTTAAAGTAATTTTTTCTCCAAGACAGATATTATCCTTATCAGCGGAAAATTTTTTAAAAGATGGTTTTATTCCAACAATTACGTCTTGATAGGCTGTTGCAGAATAATCTCCGTAGTCCGCTTTAACAGAAACTTTATAAGTACCGCCAGTTTTATATCTGTACTCATAAAAAGGTTCGTTTGTAGTAAAAATACTACCTTCTGCAAAATTCCAACTGAACTTTGCCTCAACTTCTTCCTCGTTAAAAAGTGCTTTAACTCTAAATATATAATCATCTAATGGACAAAGTTTTATTTCGTCCGCAGAATTTAATATTTCAACTCTAAAATTTTGCGCGTTGACACTCAAAACCGTTAGTGAAAAAAAAAGTGCAAAAAATCGTCTCATTTTCAAAAAAGTGTTTCGCAAAATTAGAAAATATCAATAACTTTGCAAAAAATATTATAAAATGAAGACTGCATTAATCACGGGAGTAACCGGTCAAGACGGCGCGTACTTAGCCGAATTTTTGATAAAAAAGGGATATATCGTTCACGGCGTTAAAAGGCGTAGTTCACTTTTTAACACCGAACGTATCGACCACCTTTATCAAGACCCGCACGAAGAAAACAGAAATTTTCTGCTTCATTACGGTGACTTGACGGATTCAACAAATTTAATTAGAATTGTTCAAGAAGTTCAGCCCGACGAGATTTATAATCTTGCCGCAATG
>JAEEGL014492928.1_pt1 | contig 32976 bp, 28 predicted proteins | sample 9134231 | NCBI WGS metagenome assembly JAEEGL01 (sample SAMN16246548, study PRJNA631951) | gut metagenome | biome: gut microbiome; feature: rumen; material: fiber-attached | host: Bos | place: Iran: Karaj | collected 2018-10
CTCGATAAGCATAAATCCTACGAAGAGTATATCGACGCCAAGAAAAACGTCTTTTTATATCAGTCTCCCGCCGACCGCCTCGTCATAAACGCCGATAACGCCGTCACCGCCGCCTTCGGTAAGGAGGCCAAGGGCGAGGTCATGGCCTTCAGCTACGCCGGACTTGACGGCGCCGCCGTCACCCTCGATAAAAACGGTATTATACGCTTTAAGGGCGAGCCCTTCCTTGACAGAAAAGAGATAATCCTCCCCGGCGACCACAACGTCGAAAACTATATGGCCGCCATAGCCGCCGTAGGCGACCGCGTCGGACGCGACGCCGTCAGAGAGGTCGCGGCGACCTTTAAGGGCGTCCGCCACAGAATAGAGCTCGTCCGCGTCAAAGACGGCGTCCGCTTCTATAACGATTCCATAGGCACAAGCCCCACCCGCTCCGCCGCGGGACTCAAGTCCTTCGATAAGAAAATTATTCTCATAGCGGGCGGCTACGATAAGCACCTCGACTATACCGACTTCGGCAAGATCGTCGCCTCTCATGTAAAACTCCTCGTTTTAACGGGCGACACCGCCCCCAAGATCAAAAAAGCGGCTCTCGACGCCCTCCCCACGCTTCCCGTCGTCGACGCCCCCGACTTCGAGTCGGCCGTCCGCGCCGCTGCGGACGCCGCCGTAAGCGGCGACGTCGTCATGCTCTCGCCCGCCTCGGCAAGCTTCGACCGCTTCAAAAACTTCGAGGAGCGCGGCGACCTCTTCTGCTCCATCGTAAACTCGCTTTGATAAAGGAAAAATTATGGACGTATTAAAAACGCTTGAAAAACTCACCTCCCTTTACCTCCCGTCCCCGGGCGGGAAGAAAAACACCGACGCGCTTGCGAAAGCGCTTTCCGAATACGCCGATAACGTCTCCGTCACAAGAGGCGGAAGCGTCATAATTACGGCAGGCTCGGGCAAAAAACGCGTCCTCGTCGACGCCCATCACGACGAGGTCTGCTTCATCGTCAGCGAAATAAAGGGAAGCTTCGTGAAAATTATTGACCCCTTCGGCGCCGACGTCCGCGTGCTCCCCGCGGGACGCCTCACGATACTCGGCGAAAAGCCCGTCGCGGGCGTCTGCTTCGCCATGCCGCCGCATTTGCTCAAAGACGACGAGCGCGGCAAAAACCTCCCCGCCGACAAACTCTGTATCGACACGGGTCTCCCCGAGGCCACCCTCAAAAAGCTCGTCTTCCCGGGCGCGCCCGTCTGCTACCCGCGCCGTTTCGAGAAGCTCGAAAACGGACGCGTCGCCGCCGCGGCCTTGGACGACCGCATAGGCTGTCTTCTCAACTTAATGCTTTACGAAAGCCTCAAAAAAGACTGCCCCGAGGATATAACCGTCGACTTCGCCTTCGCCTCCGAGGAGGAGCGAAGCGGCAGGGGAGCCGAGACCGAGGGCTTCGGCCGCGGTTACTCCGAAGCCTTGGCCTTCGACGTCACCTTCGCGACCGACCCCGCCGTAAGCGAGAAAAAAGCGCTCGCCTTAGGCTCAGGCGCCGCCATCGGCGTCTCGCCGATACTCGACCGCGCCATGTCCGACGCGCTTATTAAAATCGCCAAAGAAAACGGCATCCCCCACACCGTCGAGGTGATGGGCGGCCGCACCGGCACCGACTGCGACTCCCTCTCGACTCGCGAGGGCGGCATAAAAACGGCGCTCGTCTCGGTCCCCATAAGAAGCATGCACACCCCCGTAGAGCTGTGCGACCCCGCCGATATCGACGCCGCTTTTAAGCTTTGCGACCTTTTCTTAAGGAGGGAAGCGTTATGAGACTCCTCAAAAAACTCTGCGAGCAGGACGGCCTCTCGGGCATGGAAGAAGACGTCTTCTCCTTGATAATCTCCGAGATAAAAGACTTTGCCGACTTGACCCGCGACGGCTTCGGCGACCTGATAGCCACCGTGAAAGGCAAAAAACGCCCGAAAAAAGTCGCCTACTTCGCCCACGCCGACGAAGTCGGACTTATGATAAAAGATTACGATCAGGGCGGCTTCGCGAGCTTTTCCTGCGTCGGCGGCATAAACCCCGCCGTCTTACAGGGCAAGGCCTTCCGAGCGGGCAAATATAAAGGCGTTTCGGGACTCGCTCCCGTCCACCTTGTCGACGACGAAGAGATGTTCTCGACCAAACTGAAGGCCTTCGATATGTTCCTCGATTTCGGCTTCAAAACCAAAGAAGAGGCGCTTGAAAAGCTCCCCTTAGGCAGCCCCGTCGCCTTCGACGAGCCCTTCTATATAAGCGGAAATCAGATATTCGCCAAGGCCCTCGACGACCGTATCGGCTGCCGCATCCTTATCGATATGATTAAATCCCGCCCCGAATACGAAACGACCTTCGTCTTCACCAAATGCGAGGAGACGGGCACCCACGGCGCCCGCGCCGCCTCCTTCGCCGTGAAGCCCGACGTCGCCGTCGTGCTCGAATGCACCACCTCGGCCGACACGCCCGACGACCGCGGCGGCAAGGCCGTTACGCTTATCGGCGGCGGCGCCGTCATATCCTACCGCGACGGCGGCACGATGTATGACCTCGGCCTCTATAAAAAGGCCTTGGAGACGGCCGAAAAACACGGAATAAAATACCAGACCAAGACGATGGTCGCGGGAGGCAACGACTCCCGCTCGATCCAGACCGCCTGCGAGGGCGCGGCCGTCGCGGCTTTTTCGGTTCCCGCGAGGAACCTCCACGCCTCGGTCTCCACCGCCTCAAAAAAAGACTACGAAGCCGTCCGCGACCTCGCCGTTTACTTCAATAACGAGATCGGCCTCCGCTGAAGAAAAGGAGATAAAAATATGGAAAAACTTTTTGAAAGCTTCAAAAAACTAACGACCTTCGCCGCCCCCTCGGGCCACGAGGCCGCCTTCAACGCCTACCTTGCCAAGGAGGCCGAAAAATACTGCGACTCTGTCCGCTTCGATAAACGCGGAAACCTCATATGCCGCAAAGCGAACGAAGGCGCCGAAAAGCTTATTCTGGCGGCCCACGCCGACGAAATCGGCATACTCGCCATGTATGCCGAGGATAACGGCTACTACCGTTTCGCCGTCATGGGCGGCGTTCAGAAAAGCGGCTTCCTTTTCCGCCGCGTCGTATTTCAAAACGGCGTGACGGGCGTCGTCTTGCAGGAAGAGGGCGAAAAGCCCGAGGCGCCCGACGTAAATAAAATGTATATCGACATCGGCGCCGCCTCCAAAAAAGAGGCCGAAAAAATGCTCCCGCCCTGCACCGCGGGCGTATTCCTCACCGAGCCCGCTTTACAAGGCGCCCGCCTCGTCTCCCGCGCCATAGACGATAAGATCGGCTGCCTCATTTTACTCGAACTGATGAAGACCGAAAAAAGCCGCTTCGACCTCTATTTCTGCTTCACCGTCGAAGAAGAACTCGGACTCCGCGGCGCCCGCACCGTCGGCAACGCCATACTTCCGGATATCGCCATAGCCGTCGACGTCTCGGGCGCCTCCGACGTCATCCCCGAAAAGCGTAAAAACATAAAACTCGGCGGCGGCGCGGCCTTGAAGATAATCGACCGCGGCATAGTGAGCGACGCCGAACTTATCAAAGAACTTTCCGCCATCGCCAAAAAGAATAAAATAGCCTCGCAGACCGACGTAGCCGAATACGGCCGCACCGACGCCGCCGAACTTCAATACGTCGGCGAGGGCGTGCGCGCGGGCGTCGTCTCCGTCCCCATCCGCTACTGCCATACCGCCGTCGAAACGGCCGATATGAAGGACGTCGAGGCCGTCATAGCCCTCCTCGAAAAATACATCGCAAAATGATAGAAACCGTTAAAGAAGGCACGTTGCCTTGTGACCTTATAGCCGAAAAAGGCTCCGCCGCCGTCTATTTTCTCGATCCCACGGGCCGTTTTTACCGTCTCCGCCGCGAAAGCGAGACCGTCGGACTTATCCTCCTTCGCGGCCCCTCCTTTTATCATATTTCTTTCCTCCCCGAAACCCCCGACGAAAGGGAAGAGCTCTTCGCCTTCGCCGACGTCTCGGGCGCGAAAGAAATAATCTCCGACCTTCCCTTCGAAGGCTCCATACCCCTGAAAGTCCTCGCGCTTCCGTCCCTCTCCCCGCGTGAGACCGAAATGCCGATAAAGGAGGCCTCGGGCCGCCTTTACGACGGCGTTTACCGCCTTCTTTCCTCGGTCGGCTTCCCGCTTCCGGACTTCGACGAATACTACGTCACCGCCTTCGCCCGCGCAAAAAAAGGCGCCCCGACCCTCGTCGCCCTCGACGGCGAACGGGTCGCCGCCACCGCCTCGGTATTGTTTTCGGGCGAAAAATACGCCCTTCTCGGAGCCGTGGCCACCGACCCCGACTACCGTAAACGCGGCCTTGCCGCCGCCCTTGTCTCGAAGTGCGCCGCCCGCGTCCTTGCCGACGGAAAAACCCCTATTATCACCTGCTTCACCGAAAACGCCGAGCGGCTCTATAAAAGCCTCGGCTTTACTGACGCCGCCCTCCTTTACAAAAAAATGCGTCGGGACTTTGAAAAAAGTTCTTGACAAATCAAAAAAGCGGTATTATAATAAACGAAGTCAAAAGCGTATGAGCGGAAACAAGTAAGCCGTTTTGAAGCCTCAAGAGAGCTGTCGGTCGGTGCGAGCACAGCGGATAGAAACGGTCGAATACCTTCCGCGAGCTTATTTCCCGAAAGAACGCAAGTAGGGGAATACGGGTCAGCGCCCGTTACAGCGTTTCACCGCGGATCCTGGCGGACAGTTCGCGGTGAGTGAGGCCTTTTTCGTAAGGAAAGGGCGAATATGAGGTGGTATCGCGTTTACAAGACGTCCTCTGTATTAAAAATACGGGGGACGCTTTTTATTTCCCCCGAACGCCTCAAAAAGGCGGGAAAGGAAAGACACTTATGGCAGTAAAAATCATCATCCTCGTGGTCTTCACGGCGATAACCGTCGGCATAGGCTTCTTATGCCGTAAAAACGCCGAAGGCCTCGGAAACTTCGTCCTCGGCGGACGAAAAATAGGCCCGTGGCTCTCGGCCTTCTCCTACGGCACAAGCTACTTCTCGGCCGTCGTCTTCATCGGCTACGCCGGACAGTTCGGCTGGAACTTCGGCGTCTCGGCCGTCTGGATAGGCCTCGGAAACGCCTTCATCGGCTCGCTTCTCGCGTGGGCAGTCTTAGGCAAGCGCACCCGCCTTATGACCAAGCACCTTGACGCCGCGACGATGCCCGACTACTTCGCAAAGCGCTTCGACAGCCGCGCCCTCAAGATCTTCTCTGCAATCATCATATTTATATTCCTGATACCCTACTCGGCCTCGGTCTATAAAGGCCTCGGCGGCATCTTCTCGATGGCCTTCGGCATCGATTACACCTGGTGCCTTATCGGCATGGCCGTCTTAACGGGCATTTACGTCGTCCTCGGCGGCCTTGTCGCCACGGCGGTAAACTCTTTGGTTCAGGGCATTATAATGCTCGGCGGCATAGTCGCGATACTTATCTGCGTCTTCAACGTCAACGGCGGCCTCTCCGAGACCCTCGTCAAACTCTCGCAGATAACCAGCGAGCAGGCCCCGACCTTAAACGGCGCCTTCGTCTCGATGTTCGGCCCCGACCCGCTCTCTTTGATAAGCGTCGTGATTCTCACCAGCCTCGGCCCGTGGGGACTTCCTCAGATGATACAGAAGTTCTACACCATCAAAAACGCCAAGGCCATCCTCCCCGGCGCCGTCATTTCGACCGTTTTCGCCGTCATAGTGGCGGGCGGCTCCTACTTCCTTGGCGGCTTCGGCAGACTCTTCTACAGCGAAACGCCCGTCATCTTTGACGACGTAGTCCCCACCATGCTTCAGACGGCGCTCCCCGACGCGCTTATCGGCGTCGTCCTCGTCCTGCTTCTCTCGGCCTCCATGTCGACCCTCTCGTCCCTCGTCCTCACCTCGAGCTCGACGATAACCATTGACTTCTTAAAACCCGTTTTCAAGAGCAAGACGCTCGAAGACGGCAAAAAGCAGGTCGTCGTGATAAGAATACTCTGCGTCCTTTTCGTCATCCTCTCGCTCGTCATCGCCCTCTTCCCGAACGCGCTTATAACGAGCCTCATGAGCCTTTCGTGGGGCACCCTCGCGGGATGCTTCTTGGGCCCCTTCCTCTTCGGACTGTATTACAAAAAGGCCACAAAGCTTTCTGTCTGGGCGTCGATGTTCGCGGGACTTGCCTTAAACGTCTCGAACCTCTTCTTGAAGTTCACGACTCCCACCATGGCGGGCGCCGCCTCCATGATACTCTCCCTCCTCCTCGTGCCTCTCGTGAGCCTTATTTCCAAAAAGCCTTCGGAAGAGCACGTCGTCTCGGTCTTCAAATGTCTTGACCGCGAGAGCGTCATCGAAGCCGAAAAAGAAAAGAATTATTAAACTAAAAAACGTCGCCGCAAGCTTTTGCTTGCGGCGGCTTTTTATATCCGCACCGAAAAAACCTGTTGACACGCCCCCGCATATAGATATATAATATATATAATCAAACATAATTCGGAGGTTGTCGCTATGAATAACCGCAAAAGATACGTCATAGTTTTGCTTGCCATCCTTATCGCCGTAACGGCGATCCTCGCGGGATGCGATAATAACGCGATAAAGGCGGAACCGATAATGCACGAAGGAAAGCAAATTATAATCGACCCCAACTTTTCAAACGGCTTCAACGTCCGCGGCTTAAGCAGCATGACCGACGGCGCCAAGGTCTTCGGCAAATTCGATTACGGCAACTCCGCGTTAGAGCCCAAGTGGACTTTCAGCCAGTGGTGGGCAAAAGAAAGCATCCTTGACGGCGGCGCCGAAAAACTTCGGGACGGCAGCTGGCGCTATTACGACTCCACCAAGGAGCTTACCGTCAACGTCAAAGCGGGACTTCTCAAACAGAAGGTCGTCGCCTCGAAAAACTACGACGCCCCGAGACGATCGAACGAAATGTGGATTCACGAGCTTTGCGAACTCACGCTCGCAGGCAACTTCTTGTCCGATAGAGAGAAACTTGCCGACTACCGCCTCGCCGACATGAAAGAGCTTTGGTTCACGGGCCGCTTCAAACTCACCTGTTTTGTCGATTATATGGGCGAAGAGGCCGTCGCGGGTATGCACGCCGCCCAGTATACATGCTTTATCAATATGCAGAATTTAAATAACAATCCCGAAAAGGACGCGGGCTTCGACACAGTTATGCACTTCGGCCTTCCGATTTTCGATAACAGACGCGAATATACGTCTCTTTACGCGGCCAAAGACGCCACCTCTCAAAACTATATTTACTCTCTGGCAAGCGATGAATATATGTCCTCGTCCTTCTTTAAAGACGGCGCACCCTACGGCTCCGAGGACAATGAGTGGATTACCATAGACGTCGATATTCTCCCCTACCTGAAAAAAGCGTTTGACCGCGCCAAGAGAAGCAAAGCCATGTCCGAAACCGACTGGGAGGAACTCTACGTCGGCGCGCTGTCTGTCGGCTGGGAAGTCCCCGGCACCTACGACGTTGAAATGTGGGTAAAAGACCTCGCCCTTTACGCGGTAAAATAAAACCAAAAAAGAGGCTCCTCTGGAGAGGAGCCTCTTTTTTTATTTATCTCTGTATTCTTCCATTCCCATTTTAACGGTGAGGTCGTGAAGACTCTTTTCAAACTGCGCCCTCGTTATCGCGCCGTTTTTCAAAAAAGTCTCCAAAAGCTTTTTCTGTTCGAAATAAAGCGAAACCCGCTTTTTGAAGCGGTCTTCTTCCATTTTACCCACTCCGTGAAAAAAATAATTATAATTCTTCCGCGCCGTCTCCCCGTATCCGGGAAAACCGTCCGTTTGATTTTATCACGGCTTTTAACGAAAGTCAATAAACTGTTATGCTTTTCAAGCGTCACGCCCGAAAGACTTTTTATAAAAAACTCTTTCATTTACTTGAATTATCTGTTATAATAATATAATAATCGAAACTATGCCCTTTTGAAGGAGGAAAACCTTTGGAATACGTGACGCTTATCCTCTCCGCCGTCGCCGCGGCCGCGGCCGTGGCGGCCCTCATAGTCGCCGTCTGCAAGAAGTCGGTCTCGGAGAAAAAGATAAAAGAACTTTTGAACGAGCGGGCCTCCCGCGACGCCGAGCTCAGAAACGCCGATAAAGACCATATCGTCGCCATGATAAAGACGAGCGCCGAGAATCAGAACAACGTCGTCGAGACCCTCCGCCGCTCCGTCTCCGATTCGTCGGCGCAGATGGACGCCCGCTTCGAGGCCTTCTCCAAAAACACCGACGCCAAGTTCGAGGCCTTAAAGACCTCCAACGACCAGAAACTCGGCGAAATAAAAACCGTCGTCGACGAAAAACTACAGAAGACCTTAAACGAACGCTTCACCCAATCCTTCGAGACCGTCTCCAAGAGCCTCGCCTCGGTCCAGCAGGGACTCGGCGAAATGAAGGAACTCGCCTCCGACGTCGGCGACCTCAAAAGCGTCATGACCAACGTCAAGACGCGCGGCGGCCTCGGCGAAATACAGCTCGAATCGATACTCGCCGAGATCCTCCCGAAAACTCTCTGGGAGCGGCAGTATAGAATATCGCCCGCCAAAAACGAAGCCGTCGACTTCGTCGTAAAACTGCCCGGCAGCGGCGAGACCCCCGTCCTGCTCCCAATCGACTCCAAGCTCCCCGTCGAAGACTATAAGCGTCTCGTCGCGGCGAACTCGGCGGGCAATAGGGAAGAGGCTGCGAAGGCCCGCAAATCGCTCGAGGCGAGAATAAAGGAAGAGGCTAAGGATATCTCCGATAAATACATAAAGCCTCCCCTTACCACCGACTTCGCCCTCATGTATCTCCCCTTCGAGGGACTTTACGCCGAGGTGACCGAATCGGAGCTTCACGAAACGCTCCGCCGCGATTACAGAGTCAACGTCACCGGTCCCTCGACCGTCGCCGCCTTCTTGAACAGCCTTCAGCTCGGCTTCCGCACCCTTGAGATACAGAAGCGCTCGGGCGAGGTATGGCGCACTCTCGGTGCCGTCAAGACCGAATTCGAAAAATTCGGCGGACTTCTCGAAAAAACGCAGAAAAAACTCAACGAGGCGAGCGGCGACCTCGAGACCCTTATCGGCACCCGCTCCAACATGATAAGAAGGTCTCTGAAAAGCGTCTCCACCCTCCCCGACGACGAGAGCGCCGAACTGCTCGCCGCGTCCGACGAGCCCGCGCTCCCCGACTCCACCGAAATCTGAAAAACCGGACGTGAGGCAACTTGGCAGGTTTTTTGAAAAAACTCATAAAACCCCTTGACCTGCCGCTTTTGGCGGCATGCCTCTTGGCGTCCGCCGCGGGCATGGTGCTTATCTTTTCCGCCCTCGAAAGTCCGCCCGCGGGCATCTCCCAAAGCAGATACATGATAGTTCAGGGCGTCGCCACGGCCGTAGGACTCGCGTTAGCCGTCGTCATATCGTTAATAGACTATAACTTTTTCCGTCCCTTCACCAAATTCTTCATCCCCGTCGGCGCGGCCGCCCTCGTCCTCACGGGACTGTTCGCCCCCGAGATATCGGGCAACCACAGCTGGATAGACTTAGGCATCACCTACGTCCAGCCCGCCGAATTCATAAAACTGCTGTATATCGTCACCCTCGCGGCGCATATAGATAAACTCGGCGACGATATAAACCGCCCCAAAAACTTCATCTTCCTCCTTCTCCACGCGGGCGTCTATATCGCGGGCGTGCTCGTCGAGGAGGATATGGGCATGGCGACCATATATATCCTGATTTTCGTCATAATGCTCGTCTCGGCGGGACTTCGCGTAAAATATATGCTTCTCGCGGGGGCCCCCGTCGTCGCCGCCTTGCCGCTTATCTGGACCTTCGTCCTCAAAGACCGTCAACGTTTCCGCATCCTCACCCTTTTCGACCCGACGTTAGACCCCCTTGGCTACGGCTATCAGGTCATCCAGTCCAAGACGGCGATAGGCAGCGGCAAATTCTTCGGCGCCGGATTTATGCAGGGCGTCATGACGCAGACCAACATGATCCCCGCCAAGCACACCGACTTCATTTTCGCCGTCTGCGGCGAGGAATTCGGCTTCGTGGGATGTCTCGCGGTCATAGCGATACTCCTTTTCATCGTCGGCAGGATATTTTACGACACCAAAAAATCCACCGATAATTTCGGACGCATGATTTTAGTCGGCGTTTCGGCCATGCTTCTGGTGCAGGCGGTAATAAATATCGGCATGTGCATAGGCATAACCCCCGTCATAGGCATAACTCTTCCGTTTTTCTCGGCGGGCGGCTCCTCTATGCTCTCTGTCTGGCTCGCCGTGGGACTCGTCCTGTCGGTCTTGCGCCACAGAAAGAAAAACTGGCAGGAAGCGCTTTAAGGCGGTGACGTTTTGCGGATTCTTTTCATAGCCGACGTCGTCGGCAAAGGCGGAACGGAGCTTTTATTAAAAAGACTCCCCGCCCTCAAAAACGAATATAAGCCCGACCTCACAATAGTAAACGGCGAAAACGCCGCGGCGGGCAACGGCGTCGACGCCTCCGCCGCCGACGCGATATTTTCGGCGGGAGCCGACGTCATAACGGGCGGCAACCACTCCTTCGACCGCCGCGACGACTCGCTTTTCGACCGTCCCTATATCCTCCGCCCGCTCAACTGGCGAACGGACGTCGGGAAGGGGAGCGCCGTTTACGACGCGGTAAGGTGGAAGGCGGCCGTCGTCTCCCTCTCGGGGACGGTAAATATGGTCGGAAACCACGAAAACCCCTTCCTCTCCGTCAAAGAAGAGATCAAAAAACTCAAAACCGAGACCGACACCGTCTTCGTCGACTTTCTCGCCGAGGCGACGAGCGAGAAAAAGGCCATGGGCCTTTGGCTTGCGGGCGAGGTCACTGCCGTAATAGGCACTCACACTCACTGTCAGACGGCCGACGCCGAAATAATAAACGGCACGGCGTATATAACCGACGCGGGATTTACGGGGTCGAAAAACTCGGTCCTCGGCGTCGCCCCGAAGGAAGTCGTCGAGCGCTTCGCCCTCGGGAGCAGGGAAAAGCTTTTACAGCTCGACGAGCCGCCCTATATGATAAACGGCGTATTTATTGAAACCGAAAACGGCAAAGCCGTTTCGATAGAAACCGTAATGAAAATATACCAAAGATAAGGAGTCTTTTGTTTGGAACTTCTCAAGTCGATTCTTCTCGGCATCATTCAGGGCCTCACGGAGTTTTTGCCCGTCTCGAGCTCGGGACATCTCGTGCTTGCGCAGGAGATATTCGGGCTCTCCTATAACGAGGCCGAAAACCTCGCCTTCGACGTCTTTCTGCATTTCGGCACCCTCGTCGCGATATGCGTCGTCTTCAGAAAGACCGTCTGGGGCATAATTAAGGCCTTTTTCACCTCGCTTAAAAAGCTTTTCACGGGCAAATACCGCTATTCGACGCTCGACAGATTCGAGAAAATGCTTCTTCTTATGATAATCTCGATAATCCCGCTCTTCGCCGTCCTTCTTCTCAAGGATCATATAGACGCCCTCTTCTCGAGCGTGCTTGCCGTCGGCATCTCGCTCATCGTCACGGCGGGACTTCTGTTCGTCGCCGATATGCTCACGAAAAAGCCCCGTAAGACCGTCGAGCCCAAGCCCCTTCACGGACTTATAATCGGCCTTTTCCAGGCCGTCGCGACGGTGCCGGGCATTTCGCGCTCGGGCTCGACCATCACGGGCGGACTGCTTTGCGGCCTTGATAAGAGCTTCGCGGTCGAATTCGCCTTCGTCATGTCCATCCCCGCCGTCCTCGGCGCCAATATACTCGAAATATTCAAAGTCGTCAAAAACGGTATGGAAACGCCCTTTGTCTACTGTCTTATAGGCGCGGCGGTCGCCGCCGTCGTCGGCGTCGGAGCCATCAAGCTCGTCGAGCTCGTCTCCAGAAAAAACAAGTTCGTCTTCTTCTCGATCTACTGCGCGGCGGTCGGACTTTTCGCCGTGATCTGGTCGATAGTCGTAAAATAAAAGGCTTTTAAGAAAGAAGGTCGTAAAATGGCCCAAAAAAGCAAGAATAAGAATAAAAATGCCGCGAGCCGGCCTCGTAAAAACGAGCCCGCCAAAAAGAAAAACACGGGCGCGCAGGTCGCGGGCGTTGCGCTTTTCTTTCTCGCCCTTGCCGTCGTCATCTCGCTCTTTTTCGACGTCGGCGGCGCGGGGACGTGGATCCGCTCCGTCCTCCGCGGACTCTTCGGCTTCGGCGCCTATCTGCTCCCGATAATCCTCGTCGTGAGCGGCGTCTACGCCGTTTTCCCGAAGACCGAGCGCCGCGGCGTCAAGCTTATCTGCGGCGCGATAATGTTCGCCTCGGTCTGCGGCGTCTTCGCCCTCTTTCACACCGACGGCATCGCCGCCGAATCCTTCACGGGCCTCACGGCCGAGCTCTATAACCTCGGCAGCGCCGAGCTCTTCTCGGGCGGCGTCGTGGGCGGCTACCTCGGCTACCCGCTGTCTTTGTGGCTCGGCGGAGTTTTCGCCGCGCTCATAATCTGCTTCATCCTCGTCGTTTCCCTCATCTATTACTGCGACGTCTCCCTCGCCGCCGTCTTCTCTAAAATCGGCGAGAAGATAAAAGCCTCCCGCGAAAAGAGAATGCTCGAAAAAGAGGAGCGCGCCGAGGCCGAAAAGAATAAAGAAAACGATATTTTCGGCGAGCCCGAAAAGAAAAGGAACGAACCCGTCATTAACGGCGTCGCCGATATCGACATCCCCGTCGACGACCCCCTGGAGCCCGAAAAGAAGAAAAAGAAGGAAAAAGAAAAGGATAAAAAACGCAGCGTCATCGACGTCCCCGTCGACTCTCCCGCCTCTCCGGCCATCCCCGACGGCCCCGCCGCGGAGGAGATCCCCGAAAAGATAACCGTCACCGCCGCCGAAAAGGCGGAAATGATAAAAGAGATAGAGGAAAAAGCGGGCGAAAAGCCCAAGGCCAAGCCCTACCGCTATCCGCCTCTCTCCCTCATATCCAAGGGCGAAGCCGATAACTTCGACGCCTCCGCCGAGATGCGTCAGATGGCCGAAAAGATAGTCTCCACGCTCGCCTCCTTCGGCGTCGAAACGAGAATAACCAATATCACGAGAGGCCCGTCCGTCACCCGATTCGAGCTCGTCCCCGGTATGGGCGTAAAAATAAGCAAAGTCGCAAACCTCTCTAACGACCTCGCGCTTGCCCTCGCCGCGAGCCGCGTGAGAATAGAGGCGCCCATACCCGGCAAGGCCGCCATCGGCATCGAGGTCCCCAACCGCAAGAGGACGACGGTCTACCTCCGCGACATCCTGAACAGCCGCGAGTTCACCACCTCCGAAAGCTTCGTCACCGCCGCTCTCGGCAAGGATATAGGCGGCATGCCCGTAATTATGGACATCGCCAAAATGCCCCACGTGCTCGTAGCGGGCTCCACAGGCTCCGGTAAATCGGTCTGTATCAACTCGATAATCGTTTCGCTCATCTATAAAGCCTCGCCCGAAAAGGTAAAGCTTATAATGATAGACCCCAAAATGGTCGAACTTTCCGACTATAACGGCATCCCGCACCTTCTCATCCCCGTCGTCACCGATCCGAAAAAGGCCGCGGGCGCGCTTTTGTGGGCCGTCGCCGAGATGGAAAAACGCTATCAGCTTTTAAGCGAAAACTCGGTCAGAGAGATATTTTCCTATAACGCCCTCGCCGAGAACGACCCCGAACTCGAGCCCATCCCGCAGATAGTCATAATCATCGACGAGTTTGCCGACCTTATGATGACCGCCCCCAAGGACGTTGAAGACGCCGTCTGCCGCATAGCGCAGAAGGCGAGAGCCGTCGGCATGCACCTCATAGTCGCCACCCAGCGTCCGTCCGCCGACGTCCTGACGGGTCTTATCAAAGCCAACATCCCCTCGCGTATAGCGTTTGCCGTCGCGAGCGGCCTCGATTCGAGGATCATCCTCGACCAGACGGGCGCCGAAAAGCTCATAGGCCGCGGCGATATGCTCTATAACCCCTTGGGCTGCGAAAAGCCGATAAGAGCGCAGGGCTGCTTCGTCCCCGATAAAGACATATCGGCCGTCATAGCCTTCGTCAAGGCCAACGGCACGGCCGCTTACGATGAAGGCGTTATAAAAGAGATCGAAAAGAACGCCGAACTGCAGGACAACAAGGGCAAGAAAAACGGCGGCGCCCCCGCCGAGGTCGGCGACTCCGACCCGATGACCGAAGAGGCGATAGACATCGCCATCGACGCCCGCACCGTCTCGACCTCCATGCTTCAGCGCCGTCTGAAACTCGGCTACGGCCGCGCCGCGAGAATAATCGACGAGATGGAGGAGCGCGGCATCGTCGGCCCGCCCGACGGCTCCAAGCCCCGCCAGGTCCTCATCTCCAAATCCGAATGGAACGAAATAAAACTGCGTCAGGCCGACGTTTCCGAAATGCAGGATAAAGTCTGAAAACGAAAGGATAAAATATCATGAGCGAATGCACCCACAACTGCGAGACCTGCGGGCAAAACTGCTCCTCAAGGTCAAATGAAAGCCTCAAAGCGGCCCCCCACGAGATGTCGCAGATCAAAAAAGTAATAGGCGTCGTCAGCGGCAAAGGCGGCGTCGGCAAATCGATGGTCTCCTCACTGCTTGCCGTCACCATGCGCCGCCGCGGCTTTGAAACCGCCGTGCTCGACGCCGACGTCACCGGCCCCTCCATCCCCAAAATGTTCGGCGTCAGGGATAAAGCCGAGGCCGACGGAAGCGGCATCTACCCCGGCCGCACCAAAACCGGCATAAAAATAATGTCCGTGAATATGCTCCTTGAGGACGACACCGACCCCGTCGTCTGGCGCGGCCCCGTCATAGCGGGCGCCGTCAAGCAGTTCTGGACCGACGTCATCTGGGAAGACGTCGACTATATGTTCGTCGATATGCCTCCCGGAACGGGCGACGTCCCGCTCACCGTCTTCCAGTCCCTCCCCGTCGACGCTATCGTCGTCGTCACCTCGCCCGCCGAGCTCGTCTCGATGATAGTCGCCAAGGCGGTCAAAATGGCCCGCCTCATGAATATCCCCGTCCTCGCCCTCGTCGAGAACATGAGCTATTTCGAGTGTCCCGACTGCCATAAAAAACACGATATTTTCGGCGAATCGAAGGCCGAAAAGACGGCGGAGGATTTCGGCGTCAACGTAGTCGCGAGACTCCCCGTCGACCGCAAACTCGCGGCCGCCTCCGACAAGGGCGCCGTCGAGCTTTTCGAAGGCGACTGGCTCGAGGGCGTGGCCGACGCCATCGAAAAACTGTAAAAGCGTTTTTTCTTTACAAACCGCCCCCGCGGTTGTATAATAATTGACAGACGATTCAAACAGGAGAATACCGATGAAAAAACTTATGCTCGGCAACGACGCCGTCGCCCGCGGCCTCTACGAAGGCGGACTCGTCTTCGCCTCAAGCTACCCGGGCACTCCCTCGACCGAAATAACCGAAACCCTTTCAAAATACGACGACGTTTACAGCGAATGGGCGCCCAACGAAAAGGTCGCCGCCGAGGCGGCCCTCGGAGCCTCCGTCGCGGGCGTCAGAAGCTTTTGCGGCATGAAGCACGTCGGCCTCAACGTCGCGGCCGACCTTCTCTACACCGCCTCCTACACGGGCGTAAACGGCGGCTTCGTTTTAGCTGTGGCCGACGACCCGGGTATGCACTCCTCTCAAAACGAGCAGGACAGCCGTCATCACGCCATAGCCTCCAAAACCCTCATGCTCGAGCCCTCCGACTCTGCCGAATGCCGCGACTTCGCCAAAGCCGCGCTGGAGCTCTCCGAACGCTTCGACACCCCCGTTATTTTACGCCTCTCGACCCGCGTTTCGCACTCGCAGTCGCTCGTCGAGGAAGGGGAGAGGCCCGCGCTTTATAAAAAGCCCTACGAGAAAAATATCGCCAAATTCGTCATGATGCCCGGCAACGCCGTCAAGCGTCACGTCGAGGTCGAGCGCCGCGCCGCGGCCGAGCGCGAATGGGCCGAGACCTGCGAGTTCAACAGAATCGAAAATAACGGCTCCGACGTAGGCGTCATCACGGCGGGCATCTCCTACTGCTACGCCCTCGAGGCGCTCGGAAAGAGCGCCGACTACCTTAAACTCGGCGTCGTGAACCCCTTACCCGAAAAACTCATAAAAGACTTCTGCGCCGCCCATAATACCGTCTACGTCGTCGAAGAATTAGACGATATCATAGAGACCCACTGCAAAAAACTCGGCCTTTCCGTCATAGGCAAGGAAAAGTTTACCTACCTCGGCGAATACACCGCCGCCATGATAAAAGAGGCCGTCACGGGCGAAAAAGCGGATATAACGCCCGCCCCCGAAAAGGCGCCCGCCCGTCCTCCCGTCATGTGTCCGGGATGCCCCCACAGAGGCGTTTTCTACACCCTCTCGCGCCTCGGATATTACGTCAGCGGCGACATAGGCTGCTACACCCTCGGCGCCGCCGCGCCCCTTGCGGCCATGGACTCCACCGTCTGCATGGGCGCCTCGGTCTCGATGCTCCACGGCTTCAATAAAGCCAACGCCGCCTTCGGCGAGCGTAAAAAGGCCGTCGCCGTCATCGGCGACTCCACCTTCATCCACTCGGGCATAACGAGCCTCATAGACGTCGCCTACAACGCCAGCTTTTCGACCGTTTTGATACTCGATAACTCCATAACCGGCATGACCGGCCACCAGCAGAACCCGACAACGGGCAAAAACATAAAGGGCGACCCCGCCTCTGCCGTAAATCTCGAAGCGCTTTGTCGCGCCGTCGGCATCGATAACGTCGCCGTCGTCGACCCCTTCGACGTCAAGGGACTTACCGCCAAGCTCAAGGAGTTCACCGCGCTCGACGCCCCGTCGGTCATAATCTGCCGCCGCCCCTGCGCGCTTTTGAAATATGTCAAAGCCGCGCCGCCGCTCGTCATCGACACCGAAAAATGCGTAAAATGCGGCATGTGCCTGAAAGCGGGCTGCCCCGCCATAGTCAAAAAGCCCGAAGGCATGAAGATCGACGCCGCGCTTTGCGTCGGATGCGGTCTTTGCGAAAAAATCTGCGCCGTCGGCGCAATAGGAAAGGCGGTCGACTGATATGGGAAGCGTAATGATAGTCGGCGTCGGAGGGCAGGGAACGCTCCTTGCCTCCCGCATACTCGGAGCCGTCTACACCGGCGCGGGCTTCGACGTCAAGGTCAGCGAAGTCCACGGCATGAGCCAGCGCGGCGGATCGGTCGTCACCTACGTCCGCTACGGCGACCGCGTCGCCTCTCCGATAATCGAAAAGGGCGGAGCCGATATAATTCTCGCCTTTGAAAAACTCGAAGCCCTCCGCTATTTCGAATACCTCAAAAAAGGCGGTAAGATCATAGTAAATACGCAGGAGACCGACCCCATGCCCGTCATAACGGGCGCCGCGGTCTACCCCGAAAACATCCTCGAAAAACTTTCGGCCGCGGGCGTCGCCGTAACCGCCGTCGACGCGCTCTCGCTCGCCAGAGAGGCGGGCAATCAGAAAGCGGTAAACGTTGTCCTCATAGGCGTCCTCGCCGCCTCGTCCGATATCCCCGAGGCCGACTGGATAGCCGCCGTCAAATCTACAGTCCCCGAAAAACTGCAGGAAATAAATCTGAAGGCCTTCGCCCTCGGATATTCCCATAAAAACAAGGAGGAATAAAAAATGTCCATCAAACAGCTTTCAACCTTTCTCGAAAACCGCCCGGGCAGACTTTGCGAAATAACCCGCGTCTTCCGCGAAAACGGCGTCGACATCAAAAGCCTCTGCATCGCCGAGACCACCCGCTACGGCGTCCTTCGCATGATCGTCGACGACGCCGAAAAGACCGCCGCCGTCTTAAAGGAAAACGGCTTCACCGCCACCATGGGCGACGTTGTCGCCGTAATGGTCGACGACGCCCCCGGCGGCTTAAACGACCTCCTCGAGCACTTCGAGAAGGCGGGACTTTCCGTCGAGTATATGTATAGCTTCATAGGCCGCGTCGACGGAAACAAAGCCTGCATCGTCATAAAGGCCTCCTCTAACGAGACGGCCGAGCGCGTCTGTAAGGAAAACGGCTTCGAGCTCATGACCGAAAAGGACCTCGCCAGACTTTAATTTCCCCGAAAACTCCAAACGACGCGTCCCGTTCTCACGGGACGCGTCTCATCGTTTGCGCCGTAGGCGCAATCATAACTGTAAACTGTAAACTGTAAACTGTAAACCCCGCTCCCGACCGCGGCGGCCTTTTCCCACGTCTCCTGCCTCCCCCGCCTTCCGTGGCGGGGGAAATATTTTTTACCGTTTCACCTCTTTTTCACCTATTTCCTTATTGACTTTTTCTTTATTTTCTTTATAATAGTAAGTGTATAAGCGTAGGCTAACCGAATACGACAAAATTACTGTTAAGAGGTGTCATTTATGTTAAAAATCGAAACTTCCGGCGCCGGCTGGTCCTCCTGCCCCGACAGATTCGTAACCGAAGGTTACCGCAAAGGCTTCACCGCCGAACAGTCTCTCGAAGAGCTCTTCAAGATTAAGGGCCTCAACGGCTTCCCGCTCTGGTGGGGCTCCATCTCCGAAAAGTTCCCCGAAATGGTCGACGGAGCCCATATCAACGGCGGCTATATCGACCAGTCCAAATGGACCTTCGACTTCCCGAGCGTCGATTATCTCAAAGAAAAGCTCGCCGCCCACGGCGTCACCATCGGTACCGTCGCGCCCGATACCTACATGAGCCCGATATGGAAAAACGGCTCCTTCACCAACCGCGATCCCGCCATCAGACGTCTCATGATAGAGCATATGAAGATGGGCATCGACGAAGCCGCCAAGATCCCCGGCTCCGACGTCCTTCTCTGGATGGCTCACGACGGCTACGACTATCCCTTCGAGGACGATTACCGCACCCGCTGGAACTGGCTCCTTGAAGGCATCGCCGAATGCTGCGACCACAACAAGAACGTCAAACTCACCATAGAGTATAAGACCAAGGAACCCCGCACGAGGCAGTATATAGCCGACTACGGCAAGGCTCTCTTTATCTGCAAAGAGATAGGCGCCCCTAACCTCGGCGTCGTCGTTGACATCGGCCACTCTCTCTTCGCGGGCGAAAATCCCGCCGAAGCGGTCGACATCGTCAGCTCCTACGGCAAACTCCACCACATCCACATGAACGACAACTACAGAAGCTGGGACGACGATCTCTATCCCGGCGCCATCCACTTCTGGGAGAACCTCGAGATGTTCTACGTCCTCAATCAGATAGGCTATGACGGCTGGTATACCATCGACGTCTGGCCGACCAGAGTCGACGGACACAAGGTCATCCAGGAAGCGGTCGACCGCATCCATATGTTCGACCGTCTCGCCAAAATGCTGCCGCTCAAAGAGATCAAGAGAATGCAGGCCGAAAACGACACCATCGGCATCCAGACTCTCATCCGCGAGACCGTCATAAAGTAAAATCAAACAATAATCGTATCAAAAAAGCCCAAAATGTATATTTCACGTGCATTTCGGGCTTTTTTACGGAAAGGAAAGAATTGATATGGCCGAATTCAAAAAATATATCGCCACCTTCAAAAACCCGCCCAGGGAATTCCGCCCCGTCTCTATGTGGTTCTGGTGCGACGATATGCGCAAGGACGAGATAACCTTCCAGCTTGAGGAGTTCAAAAAGCAGGGCATGAACGACGTCTTCGTAAACGCCGTCTGGGGCATTGGCGTCGAGTACCTCTCGGACGAGTATTTCGAATACGTCAAATACTGTGTCGACGAGTGCAAGCGCCTCGGTATGAACTACTGGATATACGACGAGTTCAACTGGCCCTCGGGCAACGCGGGCGGCAAACTCTTATCGAAATATCCGTGGGCCGTCGGCAAGCTCCTTAAATGCGAGCAGTTTTACGTCTGGGCGGGCAACTGCGCCGACACCATAAGCACCGGACGTCTCGTCGCCGCGCAGATACTCCTCGTCACGCCCGACGGCTTCGACGTCATCGACATAATGGACAAGGTCAAGGTCGAGATAACCGACACGGGCGACACCAAGGTCACCTACAGAAATCTCGAATACAACAGCCTTGTAAGAGTCCAGTATTTCTTCTCGATGCCCGACCCGCACATCCTCACGACTTCGGTCTGGTATAAATACGCGAATTACGAGGCCGGCTACATCGACACCTTCAACGTGGAGGCTGTCAACAAGTTCCTCGAGCTCACCCACGAGAGATATAAGCAATACGTCGGCGACGAGTTCGGCAAGACCGTCAAGGGCGTTTTCACCGACGAGATATGCCTCGCTTCGCCATTCTCGATAGGCGAGAACCGCATCCCGTGGAGCGAGCATTTCGCCGAAAAGTTCAAAAAACTCAACGGCTACGACATCGTCCCCTACCTCTACTGCCTCTTTAACGGCACCTTGAACAAGCACGACAGAAAGATAAGGAACGACTATTTCAACACCGCCAAGACCCTCTACCTCGAAAATTTCGTCAAGCCGATGTACGACTGGTGCGATAAAAACGGCATAGCCTTCACCGGCCACTTCGACGGCGAGGAGTCTCTGACCTGGCACCTCATGCAGTCTGCCGACCTCATCTCCTCCTTCAAGTATATGCACATCCCCGGCATCGACTCTATAGTCCCGCCCTTCAAGATAGACGACAAGAACTACAACGTCGCGGGCAAGGTGCTTAACTCCATAGCGAAATACTATGACCGCGACCGCACCCTCTGCGAGACCTACACGGGAAGCGGCTGGGACGTCCGTTTCGACACCATGAAAAGAATAGGCAACCGCCTTATGACGCTCGGCGTCAACATGATCCACTATATGGGCGCCTATTACTCCTGGGACGGCATGCTCAAGATCGGCCCGACCTCCTATCCGCCGTCGCACGGCTATAACAACCCGATGTGGCAGCACTACGGAAAGCTCGGCGACTATTTCGCGAGGATACAGTCGCTTTCCGCCGCCACCAAGGGCGGCTCGAAGGTCCTCTTCATGGCTCCTCTGGTGCAGGCCAAGATTGACCTTGACCTCTCGAAAAACATATTCAATTATCTTAAAGACGATTTCGCGGTCCGTTATCTCGACGAGATAATGGAAGCGACGGTCACCGCGTCCATGCGCCTCGGCGTCGACCTCGACCTCATATCCGAGGACGGCGCGCCCGATATAAAGGCAAAAGACGGCCTCATGACCTACCTCGGCCACACCTACGAATATATCATCTTCCCGGCCATGGCTTTCATAAACAAAGAGACGGCCGAGCTTATAGCGAGACTCGACAAAGCGGGCGTCAAAATGATATTCGTAAACACCCTCCCCGTCGAAGTCATCGACGCCGACGTCCCCGCCCTTAAGGCCGATTTCGGCGGCAAGAGCACGGTCTATGAAAACGACGACGCCTCTTACGAGGTCTTCAAAAAGAAGAACGTCTCGATGCTCACCGTCAAGAAACGTCCGCTCGTCCTCGACGGCTACCGCGAGACGCTCGCAAAGGTCTTCAAGCCCGCCGATATAGCCCTTTCGATGAAGTCCACGGGCAATATCTTCATAGGCCACCGCGAGAATAAGGACATCGACCTCTATTTCGTCTCGAACGACGACAACGCCTGCAACGAGATGAGAATACCCAAGAAGCTTCGCGGACTCGAGATACTCTCGCCCGACACCGGCGACCTCAAGACGGTCTATACCGACGGAAACGACATAGTGATACCCTTCGCCCCCTACGAACTCGTCGTTATAGTCAAGTCGAAGAAGGAGAGCTTCGCAAATATCGCCGACTTCGCGAAGAAGGCGGAGCCCGCCTCGGTGACCGAGCTGGAAAGCGGCTTCACCTTCACCCCCGAGAAGGAAAACGCCCTCCGCTGCAGCTGGAAATTCAACTACAAGGGCAAATTCCTCCCCGTCAACTTCTTCTACTTCCCCGAGTGGCAGCCCAACACCCTCAATATGCCCTACGAACTCGAGTGGGATCTGAAGATAGAGTCGATGCCCGAAATGATCTTCTTCAACGCCGAGATAAAGGGCGTCAAGGAGATAACGATAAACGGCAAAAAGCTCCCCTTCGAGCGTAATATCCGTATCTGGGGCCTCAATAACTTCCGCGCGGAGGCGACCGAATACTTCAAGGAGGGCGACAACGTAGTCCGCTTCAAGGCCGTCACTCCCGACTGGGTCGGCATCCACGCGCTCCCGTTCGCCTTCATCACGGGCGACTTCCTCGTCACCCCCGACGACGTCGTCCACGCCGTAAAGAGCCGCGCCGTAAAGCTCGGCAGCCTCGACCCGCAGGGCTATAAGTATTTCAGCGGCAACGGCAGTTATAAGGTCGTCTTCCCCGCGAGGAAGGGCAAAAAGACCTTCGTCGAGCTCGACACGAGAGAGGTCGTCGGCGTAAAGATAAACGGCGTGCTCGTAAAAGAGATTATGTGGCAGCCGCGCCGCGCCGAGATAACCAAGTTCGTGAAGAACGGCCTCAACGAGCTGGAGCTCGTCATGACCGCCACCTACGCGAACCTCCTTGCCGAACAGCCCGCCAACCACGGCATAAGCGGTGTGAAAATTATTACCTATTAATAAAATGTAAAAAAGCCTCCGAGTGAACGGAGGCTTTTTTTATTTGTATAATGCGAGTATCCTCTCGCACTCCTCTTCGCTTTCCCCGACCGCCGTCACCGTCACTGACGGACGGAACCGGTCGAACCTGAGAAACGCCCTTGCCGTCCCCGTCCCCGCCGTCTCGGCCGCCGTCAGCCTCGCTACGGTTTTCGCCGCCCGCTTTGCGGGAAAACTCTCTTTTTTTATAAAATACCTCGGCGTCGCGGCGGCAAGCGAAAATACGGGTCTCAAAAGCGCCTTCGACGCCTTCATGACGGACGCTATCTGAAAAGCGGCGTCGTAAAACAAGGTCGCCTTTTCGCCGCCCCTGATTATCCTCCCGCCCGTCGCACGCTCCAGAAGCGCGTCTGCGAGCGGATAGTTTTCGGGCAGATAAAGCGTTTTTTCGGTCGCCAAAATGCAAAACGCCGCGAGCGACGGCGTCCGCTCCTCTTTCATATATATACCTTTTTCATCCGAAAGGGAAAAGGAGACGCCGTCCGCCCCGACATAAAACGACGCGCCGCCCTCGCCGCCGAGCCGCCCCTCGTAGACTCTTCGCAGATACTCCGACTCCGAAGACACCTCGAACCCTTCCGTCGGCGCCCCGAAGGAGGCCACCTTCGCGCCGTAAATAAGCCCTGCCGCATCGGTAAGGTCTTTTACGGCGCCGCTTTCCCGCCGCGGCTCCTTCCTTTCGACCTCGTCGAAGCCGTCCGAAAATAAGGGACCGTCAGCGCAGAAATAAACTCCGCTTTCGGCCCCCACGGCGCCGCATAGGACTCTCCAAACGCACTCGGGCGCGCCTTTGATAATGACCGCCGCCGCGCCCGCCGCCGCGGCTCCGTCCGCAAAAAGGCAGGCCGACTTTACCTCCTCTTCGCCCGCGTCCGACCCGACGGCGATGACCCGCCGCCCCTTTCCCGCCTTCTTGCCGAGCGCGAAAACCTCGTCTCCCGAAAGAATAAGGCTCCCCGAGCCTACGCTTCTGAAATCGGGGACGTGAACGCCCCGCAGAATAACCTCGCCGCTTTCGGCCTCGGCGTCAAACCCGATGACCGCGTCCTCGCAAACGCGCGCTCCGTCGCCCACCGTCGCGCCGTCCAGGATTATGCCGCCGTCAATTTCGCAGTCCTTCCCGATGGTGACGCCGTCGCCTATCACCGAGTTCCTGACGGAGCTCCCGCCGCCGACCGCCGCGCCTTCGCCGAGCTGCGTAAACGGCCCGACCGCCGCGTCCGCGGCGATTTTCGCGTTTTCCGCGTAGCAGGGAGGAATTACCCCGCGCCTTTTTTTCTCACCGCCGCCGTCCTTCATAATGAAAAACGCCGCGGCCTCGCGATAAGACGGCGCGTCTTTTATAAACCGCGCCTCTTTTCCTGTGTCGAAGGCGAAGACGGCGAGCTTTTCCGCCGCCGCGCCGACCAAATCGTCGATCCCGCCGCAGCTTTCCCCCGCGGCAAGCCCCAAAACTCGCGTTCCGAGGACGGCCGCGCCGCACCCGACGAGATCGCTGTATCCGTGATCCAAAGAAGGCGGCGCGAAAACTCCTTCGACCCTCTTCGCGCCCGAAATCGAATATACCCTGCTCTCGGGCTCGTAAGCCTCCGTCACCGCCGCCGTCACGTCTGCCGCCGCCTCCTTGTGAAAGTCGAGCATGGACTTTATCGTCGCCGCCGTCGTAACGCACCCCTCCTCGAGCAGAATAAGAGGCTCCCTGCCGTTTCTCAAAAGGGCGTCCCTGTATTCCCTCAAAAACGCGAGGGCGCTTTTTCCTTTGGGAAGAGTGAAAGACACGCGAAAGGCGCCCGACTTCCTTTTCGCAAAATAGTCCGAAAGCCCCTTGTCCTCCTCGGCAATGACCGTCGCCGCCGTCGCTCCCGCGCCCATAAGGCAAAGGAGCTGACGCTCGATAAGCGCCGTCCCCGCGAATTTGTGAAGCGAAAGCGGCCTTCTCGCCGCGATAGGCCTTAAAGCCGCCGCCGTCTTTCTTATAATAATAACGCCCGTCATAAAATCACCCGCATTTTTTGTTTCGGGACTATTATTGACGGCCTTCAGGCGACGTATTCGGCGCGATTTGCCAAATTTTCAAAAAAAATATATAATTTATGTAAGATTTTCGTTTTTTAAACGACTATATTATCAAACGGATCGGCGAGAGGCGAGAATATGAACGACGAAAAGCTCTTAAAACTGATTCGCGAAAACCCTGACGAGGGCGCGAAGAAGCTCATAAGGCAATATGCGGACCTGGTTTTCGGAATTGTGAAAACCAGGCTCGACGGAGTGTGCGGCAAAACGGAGCAGAAGGATCTGACAGCAGACGTCCTGACGGACTTTCTGCAAAGCGCGGGCAAATTCAGAGGCGAGACCTCGATAAAGAATTATCTTTGCCTCATAGCCCGTAACGCCGCCGTCGACCTCTACCGCAAAAAGCTTCCCGAAACAAGCCTCGAGTCCGAAACGCTCACGCTCGATCTCAAAGCGGCGACCGACGTCGAGGCGGAGGCCGAAAGAAAGCGGCTCTTATCGGAGATCACCGACGCCGTTTTGAAGTTGGGCCACCCCGACAGCGACATCATTTTTGCCAAATACTGGTTCGGAGAAAGCACCAAAAGCGTCGCCGCGAGGCTTCGGATGACGGTTTCGGCCGTCGACACGAGGGCAGCGAGGGCGATAGCTATCATCAGAGAAAGGTTCGGAGATGAACGAAAATGAAAACAGATCTTGAAAAGCTTTTAAGGACGGCCGACGCCGAAAGCCTCGCGCCCGCCTTAAACGCCGTAAAACACCAAAAGCTCGATAAAGAGACAAAAGCCGCCCTTACCGCGGCGGTCTCGCCCACCGTGAAGACAAAGGCTCCTGTCGAGCCGAAAGGCGTGAAAAAGCCCGCTTTTAATTTTTTAAAGCCCGCCGTGGCCATAGCCCTTTGCGCCGTCCTCGCGGCGGGGGTGGGCCTCGGCGTGGTCGGAGGACTAAAAGACGGAATAAGAAACGGAAACGGCTACGGCGGCTTGCCCGTCTCGTCGGACGTCGGCGCGACGTCGGCGACCCCGTCAATGGGCGGAACCGAGAGCGCCCCGCCGTCGTCGAATAGCGACCCGACCCAGAGCGGCACGGCGTCACAGCCGGTAAACGTGATATCCGTTGAGTTGCCGGGGTATAGCAAAAACGCGCTTGTCTATCTCGTCGGCGGTCCCGGCGACGTGATACTCGACAGCGATGCTTACGTCATCCGCTTCGTAGGCTACGATTTTGACGCCGAGTTCGGCCCGCGTATCGATTTTATAATTAACAATAAAACAAAAAAGAATATTATGATCCATTGTGTGGAGACTTCCGTAAACGGCATTTCTCTGCCGTGCAATATGGGCCTCGACTATCCCGAAACGGGGTTTGAAATAATGGTCGGCCCCGGCGAGACTGAATTCAACGTCTTCGCCGACAGCCAGGATCTTAATAATTACGGAATAAAGAGCGTCGCCGAGGTGGGAACGAAGATTGCAATAAGCGAGCTCGTTGCCGATTGGGAAGACAATATCCTCGCAGTTTCGCTCGAGACGGTATGCGATAACGAGGGCGTTATAGCGAACGAGGTGGAAATGACCGAGGGCGCCGTCACAATAACGGAGGGCGACGTGGGCATATACGTCGACGAGCTCGATAATTACGGCAAATCGTTCCCGCTTTTGAAGGCGTATGTTAAAAACAACACCGCCGGGAAGATAAGAGTGACCGCGAAAGTCTTTGATTGCGAAGCCAATACGGTCGACCTCGAGTGCGATGTGCCCGCCGGCATGACAGGTATAAGGTATTTTAGCTTCAGCAACTGGTATCTTGACGAAAAAACGGGTGAATATTGCCGCAGAGAGGAGTCTCCCGCCCCCGCCCGGTTCAAACTTTCTTTCGTCGTTTCCGACGAAAACGGCAGCGTTCTCTTCGAAACGGAAAAAACCGCTTTCGACTTCGAAGAACTTGAATAAGCGTTTCCTTTCAGCCGCGACCTCCGTGGTAAAGAATTCCCCGCGCCGAAAGGCGCGGGGACGAGCGGCCCGAATAACACGGGCTTAAAAGGAAGTAAAATATGAAAAAAGTTATAGGCACCGTCATAATCGCCGCCTTGCTTCTCGTTTTGTTTCTGCCCGTTAAAGCGGGAGACTATGACGACGGCGGCACGCTTGACTATCGCGCACTTACATACAGATTAGTCGTCTGGAACAGGTTTACGACCAAAACCGATGAAGACGGCTCGCAAAGCAGCTACAAGTATCATAATATTTCAGTTTTCTGGTTTCCCGATAGTTTCAAAAAAATCGACGAACTGTGGGAAATCGAAATGGGACGTTTATAGAATTAAGAAAAAACAGCACCGCATTTTGCGGTGCTGTTTTCTTGTTAGGGTCAGCGTTTCGTCACGGTTATCGAGAGGCCGTGCTCCGACATCAGACTGCTGTTGTATTCGAGGTCGTATTTCACCGTGATCTTTCCGCCCTTTTCGCCGAGCCGGCAGGAGAGGTCTTTGGTGTTGACGCCGAAAACGAGGTCGCCCGCCTCGGTGCCGAGCTGCATCATATGCCGCTCGTTTTTTCGGAGCATCATAGTCTCGGATACGCCGCCCACCCGCTTCAGAGAAAGCGAATCGGCGGTGGCGCGAATGACCGTTTCGGTCTTTTTATTGCTTTCGTCGGTTTCGTCGTAATAGATGAAATAAGCGCCGTTTTTTATTTCGAATTCGCCGTCGGTGCGGAAATCTATGACGTTTTTCCCGCCCTCCGACTTTTGGGTGCCTTTTATGGCGATATATGCCTTGCTTTTCATTTGCTCCACCGTTAAAAAGTGATTTTTGTTATCTCGCCGTCTATGTCGCGCCCCAAAAACATCTTCGCGACCTTCGAGAAGCCGTCGGCCGCGTCGCTCACGAAATAGCGGTTCGCGCCGTGACGGCCGTCCGAAAGCAAGCCGTTTTCGGTAAGATGATCCTTCAGATGTAAGGCCGCCTCCTTGCCGCTGTCTATAAGGGCGACGCCGGGCGCCAGATCGGCAATTAAGTCTTTTATGACCGGAAAATGGGTGCAGCCGAGTATCAGGGTGTCGACGCCTTTATCGAGGACGGGAGCGAGATAGTCTGCCGCGACGAGGCGGGTGACCTTGTTGTCCCTTTCGATGTAGCCGTTTTCGACAAGCGGTATAAATAGCGGACAGGCGGCGGAAAACACCTCGGCGTCCGACACCTCGGCGACTGCCTTTTTGAAGGCGCCGCTTTTATGGGTCGCGCCCGTCGAAATGACGCCGATGCGGCCGTTTCTGGTCGTCTCGGCCGCCTTCTTTGCGGCGCTTTTGACGACGCCGATTATTTTAACGTCGTAGTCGCTTTTGATAGTCTGAAGCGCGACCGAGCTGACGGTGCCGCAGGCGACCATTATCGCCTTGGGGTTATATTTCATAAGGAAGTCCATATCCTCCCTCGCGTAGGCGAGGATGGTCTCGGGCGAGCGGGTGCCGTAGGGGACGCGGCCGGTGTCGCCGAAATAGACTATCTCCTCGTCGGGGAGGATAGCCGACAGCTCCTTGACGGCGGTGAGGCCGCCGATGCCGCTGTCGAATACGCCTATGGGACGGTTATCCATAAAAAGCACTACCTTTCTTTATGCGAAAAGTGTCAAAAACGCCGCCGAGAGCACCGCGAAGACCGCCGCGGGCGCGGCGAAAATGATTTTGGCCTTTTTGCCGAGCCCCTCCGTCCCGAGGACGAAGACGAGCGCCGCCGAAATAAGCAGGGGAGCGAGGTATCTGAAATCCGCGGTGCACCCGAATGGATATTTATAGTTAAAGTAAAGGAAGAACCCGATATTGAGGACGACGTTCCCCACGATAAGAAACTTGACCGCAAAGTCCCCCGCCGCGTCGCCGCGTTTTCTCACGGCGTATCGCGCCGTCAAAAACGCGACCTCGGCCGTCACGACGGCCGCGGCGCCCGTAAGGGCCCACGCGGCGGCGTTTTTGACCCCTTCGCCGAAGCGGTCGGAATAGTTTCCGAAATGACCGCCCCACTCGCCGAAAAGACTCGTCTTGAACGCCGTCGAAAGAATATTATGCCTGTAGGCGTCGGAGAAGGGCGAGGCGAAGTCTGGGGCGTAATAGCCGAAAAGCCTCTTTATAAACGGCAGATCGATATACTGCCAGTTGTTGTCGCCCATATAGGCGACGTAACCGAGCGGCTGCCCGAAAAGAATATAGTTTCTTATAGTGTATGAAAGCCCCAACGGGATACATACCGCGGCAAAGACGGCAAACTGCGCGATAAGCCGCCCCACGCCGTCCCTCGCCTTTATCCTCTTTATCAAAACGGCGAGGAATAAGACGGCGACAAGCGGCGCGATCAAAACGCCCGAAAACTTCGAGAGCATCGAAAGGGCGATGGATACTCCGATACCGATGATATTCGCGAAAGTCTGGTTTTTATACCACCTCACGGTGAAAAGAAACGCCAGACCGTAAAGCAGATAAGTCAGCATATCGTTGTTCAAGGACGCCGACAGAATTATATTCGTCGGATGCAGCGCGAAAAACGCGAAAGCAAGTAGTCCCATGCCGTTTTCGGCGCCGAGCTCTCTTAAAACCGCGAGAAAGACGAGAAGAAGCAAGACGCTGTAAACGAGCGGCACGACCTGCAGAATATCCGATATTTTCGCGTCGTCGGGCTCGCCCGACTCGGTTTTGACAAACTGCGAAAGCGCGGCGTAACCGCCCGCCAAGACTAAGTGCGAAAGCGGCGGATGGTAATACTGCCAGTCGTTGTTGTCGGGCAGAGCGCCCGTCGTCGCGATGATCTTTACGTATTGATAATGTCCGTTATTGCCGCCCCAGTCGTGCTGACGCTCGTAGGCGCCCGTCCCGACGCCGTAGACCGCCCTCACCAGAACCGCGAGGACGAGGATAATCATGGCGGCGGCGCGGAAATCTATTCGCAGACCGAAGAGCTTAATTTCCCTCTTTTGACTCATGATAGCTTTCCTCGACGTTAATATCCCATACGGCGTCCTTGCCGAAGCCCTCTTTTATCGCCTTCGCGGCGGCGAAAGCCGTCAGCATCGAGTGGTCCATATTGTTGTAGCGGTGCTGACCGTTGCGGCCTATGCAATAGAGATTGTCAAACCCGCAAAGCCAGTTCTTTACGGTGTCGAACTCGCCGTAGGTGCCGAAATAGGCGGGTTAGGCCTTCTTTATCTTGAAGCGGACGCCGTCCCTTATATTCTCTTTTCTGATTATCCCCAGCTTGCAAAGCTCGTCCTCCGCGAAGGCTATAAAGTCTTCGTCGGACATATTCCACATCCCGTCGCCCTCGTTTACGAAGTATTCGAGGCCGATCCACACCTTTTCGCCGAAATCCTTTACAAGATAGGGACTCCAGTTGTTGAATATCTGGAGCCTGCCGACCTTTACGTCTTTTTCCTGGACGTAGATCCACGTGTCGGGCACGATATTGCCGACTGTTTTGATTTTGGTCTTGTTTTCGAGGTCGAGTTTGTCGACGGAGAGACCGACGGTTATGAAATCGCGGTAGACGAGACCTTCCGCGATTCTTTTCACGTCCTCGGGGACGTCGCAGTCAAACGCGTTCACAAGGTCTTTGACGGGCATCGACGATATGACGACGTCGGCCGCCCTCTCGGTGACGGCGCCGCCCTTGCGGAAGCGGACGCCTCTTACCGTCCCGCCGCTCGTGATAAGCCCCACGACCTCGGCGTTTTTGATGATTTTCGCGCCCTTCTCCTCGCAAAGCGAGGCGACGCGCTCCCAAAGCTGTCCGGGTCCGTATTTCGGATACCAGAAGCTCTCGATGAGCGAAGTCTCCTTCGTTTTCTGACTCTTATTCTTGGTAAAAGGGGAGAGCAGGGCGTTTTTCAAGGCCTTGCGGAGCGAAAGTCCCTTTATCCTCTGCGCGCCCCACGACGCCGAGATTTTGTCGGGCGCCACGCCCCAGACCTTTTCGGTGTAATCCTTGAAAAACATCTCGTAAAGCGGACGCCCGAAGCGGTTTATCATAAAGTCCTCGAGACTTTTCTCGGGCTTCCTCTTGAAAACCGCCGACTTCATATACCCGAATCCCGCCTTGACGGTCTTCGTAAACCCCATATTTATAAACGTCGCGGGCTTGAGCGAGATAGGATAATCGAAAAATTTGCGTAAATACAAAATGCGGGACACTCTCTCGCGAAGCAGCATCACGTTGTTGTCCTTTTCGGGGTCGGGGCCGCCCTCGGCAAAGGGTTTGTCTTTGCCGAGAAGGGCGTCGTCCTTCGACGGACGCCCCTGCACGGGCATAATTTCGCTCCACCACTTCATGACCGAGTCGTCCTTCGAGAAAAAGCGGTGGCCGCCTATGTCCATGCGGTTGCCGTTATGGACGACGGTCTTCGAAATGCCGCCTATGTCGCCCGTCGCCTCGAGGACGGTTACGTCGTAACATCCCTCTTTCAGAAGCTCGTAGGCGGCGGTAAGACCCGAAGGCCCCGCGCCGATAATTATCACTTTTTTCATTTCGCGGCCGCTCCTCTCTTCGCGCCGAGAAGACGCGCCGTAATGTCGGCGTCGCCCTCGTGCGGCTTGTAAACTCCGTCGTACATCATGGTTTTCTCGTTGCCCTTGCCGAGTATCAGCACGACCTCGTCCTTCGCGGCGTTTTTGACGGCGTATTCGACGGCGTCCTTCCTGTCGGCGATTTTTATATAGGGCTTGTTTTTCTTATCGAGCCAGACGGCGATCTCGTCCATCGTCTTTTCGGGCGGCTCGGTGTCGGGATCCTCGGCCGTGAGGACGGTGAAATCGGAATACTCGGCCGCCACCTCGCCCATATCCTTACGTCTGTTCAAGGCCTTTGTGCCGGGACACCCGAAGACCGAAACTATCTTTTTATCGGGAAAATCCCTTTTCACGTTTTCAATAAGCCTCTCGTAGCTCAGACGGTTGTGGGCGTAATCGACTATGACGGTCTTTCCCGCCTTCTCGAATATCTCCATCCTGCCGCTCACGAATATCCTCTCGAGACCCTTTTCTATATCGGCCTTGTCGATCCCGAGAATATAGGCGCAGGCGATGGCCGCGAGGGCGTTTAAGACGTTGAAATCCCCTAAAATTGATATTCTGAACCGCCCCGTCATATATTCCGAGCGGAGCGTGAAGGCAAGGTATCTTCCCTCGACCGCGAGCTCTCTCGCGTAAAAATCGTTTTTCTCATCCATCCCGAAGGTGTAGTGCGGGATGTCCCTTACGCGCTCGAGCACTCTTTCGTATTCCTCGCCGTCGCCGTAAATGACCGCCGCCTCGCAGTTTTTGAAAAGCTCCGTCTTGCAGCGGAAATAGTCCTCGACGTCGGGGTGCTCTTTAGGCCCTATGTGGTCGAGCCCGAAATTCGTGAACACGCCTATCTTGAAGTGAAGAAAATCGGCGCGGTGCATCTTGAAGGCCTGCGCGCTCGTCTCGATGACCGCGTATTTTGCGCCGTTATCGGCCGCCTCGCGCAAATATCTGTTTATCTTAAGCGACTCGGGAGTCGTAAGATTGTTGTCGTAAAGCCTCTTGGTGGTGTCGACGCCGTTGGTGCCTATGACCGCGCACCCGTGCGAGACCGAGAGGATGGTCTTTATCATTTCGCAGGTGGTGGTCTTGCCCTTGGTGCCCGTCACCCCCACCGCGATCAGATCGTCGGTCGGAAAACCGTAAAAGACGCCCGAGACCGCCGCGAAAGCTTTCAAAAGCTCGTCGGTAAAAAGCGCCGCGCGCGCGTTTACGCCGTAATCCTTCTCCGAAAGATAGCAGACGGCGCCCTTTTTGATCGCGTCCTCGAGATACTCTTTCTTGAAGCCGGCGCCCTTGCAGACGAAAAGACACCCCTTCGACGCCTCGCGCGAGTCGTCGGTGACCGAGATTATCTCGACGCCCTCGTCGCCCGCCGCCGACCTTAAAAGTCCTTTATCCGAAAGAAAACCGGCAATTTCGCTTAAAATCACTTTTTAAGCCTCCGAAAAAGAAAATGTCTTATTCTAATATAATATAATATTATTCGCCGCTTGTCAAATAAAAAACCGTCGGAAGACCCGACGGTTTTAATTTTATATCCTTTTGCAAAACTCTTTCGCGGCGGCGTTTATCTTTTCGGACTCCTCGGGGTCCCCCGTCTCGCAGTAAATACGGAGAAGCGGCTCGGTGCCCGAGAACCTTATGATTATCCACCCGCCGTCCTCAAACCAGACCTTCACGCCGTCCCTGTAATCGACGCTCTTTACGGGCGCGCCGAAATCGGGGAGCGC